>ERZ1032130.78-NODE-78-length-29699-cov-6.606025_pt1 | contig 29699 bp, 31 predicted proteins | sample MGYA00517879_ERZ1032130 | MGnify/ENA primary metagenome ERZ1032130 (study PRJEB33719, sample SAMN04262597) | wastewater metagenome | biome: rural village; feature: animal feces; material: feces | host: Bos taurus | place: El Salvador | collected 2012-01-31 ...
TTATTTCACACCCATTATACACTATCTTTTAGATTTTGCGAACTTTCCTATAAAGCAAAAAAGAGAAACGTTGAATCCTCAACATTTCTCTCTCAATTTACTAATGCCGGCGACCGGAATCGAACCGGTACGGGAGGTAAGTCCCGCAGGATTTTAAGTCCTGTGCGTCTGCCAGTTCCGCCACGCCGGCATCCTCTATGGATTTACTGCACTTTCGTGCAATGGATGGAGGTGGATTCGAACCACCGAAAGCGTTGCTAACAGATTTACAGTCTGCCCCCTTTGGCCACTCGGGAACCCATCCATTTGTTACGCCGTTTTACCGACTAGATATTTATAACACACTTTCTTTAAATGTGCAATATCTTTTTTCAAAACATTTTTCAATGACCCACAATTCTACTTTACAGTTCTTAAAACCTTACAAGACATCGGATCCATGCGAAGTTCCAGTATTCCATCCTTCACCCCGTACTGAATACAACCAACATTGTAACGCTCTTCTGTAATTTTCATCAGTCTCTCCATCATGCCATCCATTGGTACATTGGCTGTCCATACCGGCAATTTCACCATCTGTTCTTTCTCTGACATATTGATGACTGTCAGCATCTGATCTTCCTCATCAAATCTTGCAAATGCCAAAACTTCATTTTCAGCCTTTAAAATCTTTGTAGATCCGAACCTTAACACAGGATTTCTGCGGTGAATCGCAATCATATCCCTGTGAAACTCGATCAGCTCAAAATCTTCCTTGCCCCATGGATAAGTTCTTCGATTATCAGGATCTGTAAAACCGCAAAGACCGGCTTCATCACCATAATATAAAGTTGGCGCGCCAATCCATGTCATCTGGAATGCAACTGCCATTTTCAAAACATGTTTCTTTACATTTTCCTCTGCCGCTTTTGCACCGGAAGTTGCCAAACGACCTGCAAACTGATTTGTACGAGTCAGGAAACGGGAATGATCATGATTGCTCAGCTGATTCATGGCTGTCATCAAAGACGGCATATGAAAGGCTGTCATGTAATGAGACATACATCCCTCGAAAAATTCTCCATTGCGATAATATTCTGCCTTATAGGAATCACTGTGTTTTTCCATACCGGTCATAAACCATGTAAGAGGTTCCATGAACGCATCATAGTTCATAACCGTATCCCACTGATCTCCCTGCATCCAGGAGGAAGCATCTCCGTAATGCTCTGCATAAATCATCACATCCGGATTGACGGACTTTACTTCCTTGCGGAATCTCTTCCAGAAATGATGATTGTATTCTGCGCTGTGGCCTAAATCTGCCGCAACATCTAGGCGCCATCCGTCTACACAATATGGCGGAGCAACCCATTTCTTTCCAATCTCGATAATATAGTCCTCCAGCATCGGAGAATCTTCATAATTTAACTTCGGAAGGGTATCATTGGACCACCATCCATCATAGCTGCTGTTATACGGCCATTCATCATGATGATTAAACTGGTAAAATGTATGGTACGGACTCTCCTTCTCTACATAGGCACCTTTGGCAAAGCCTTCCTGTCCTTCATAAATTCGTTCTCGGTCCATCCATTTATTAAAGGAACCGCTGTGATTAAACACACCATCAATAATAATCTTCATTCCTCTGCGATGCAGTTCTTCACAGAATTTCGCGAAAAACTCATTGCTGGCTTCCAGATTTTCCAGATTTGCAGTTCGGGCAATATACTTACTGGCCTGCATGTTGTCAATACATTTATCAGAAAGCACGCAGCCTCCATCATTTTTAATAACGGTCAAATGCGGATCAATATGCTCATAATCCTGACAATCATATTTATGATTTGATGGAGATACAAACAACGGATTAAAATATAAGGCCTCAACGCCAAGTCCCTGTAAATAATCCAGTTTATCCCACACACCCTGAAGGTCACCGCCATAGAAATTACCTACGTCCAGGGTTGCAGGGATTTTATCCCACTGTTCAATTTTCTTTACCAAATCATTGATATAAAAATACTCATTGGTCTCTACATCATTATCCGGATTTCCGTTACAGAAACGGTCTGTATAAATCTGATACATGACCGCTCCCTTAGCCCAGTCCGGTGTCTCAAAACCCGGAACGATGGCAAACTGATATTGTTCTCTGGTGTCGTTAAACGCACCTCTTCTATTATAAATAAGGACTTCGTCGTTCTTATGCACTTCAAAATAGTAGCGAATGATCTCATCTTCCGCTACAATTTCTGTTATATAATAATCAAATACCTGAGTACTTGTCTCTTTTTCTAAAATAATCTTCTGATTTTCACACACAAGGACAACCTGATCTACATCATCCTTTGCTGTTCGAAATCTAATCTTTACAATGTCACCGGCTTTTGGTTCCAAAGGCGAGTGAAACATTTTTGTCTCATCACTATGCAGCCCACTGATATTAATATCTGCCATAACACAATTTCACCTCAGTTATTTATTTTACTACAAAACACAGATTTTTACAACAAAACTGTTCACAAAACAACAAAAAACAACTGATACAGTTGTTGTAGATTCTTTTATGAGCTGCTTTTTTTCCTACCCCTGTAAAGTAAAAAGACAGCAGTTTAACCGCTGTCTTTTCGGAGAAGGTATTTCATTAAATAATTTTGGGGGGTATAGCAAAAACTATATAATGTATTGGGGGTTTTTACAATTTGTATTATAGCAAGACCGCCTAAATAAGTGTGCACAAACTTTCCAATTTTTACAATAAGTTTTTGTCAATTTTACACAACCCTATGCAAACAAGCCCTCAAATTCCTCTCTGGAAATTTTTTCTTTTTCCAGGAGCAATTCTGCACAGGAATCCAGGATATGCCTGTTTTCTAAAATAATGGCCTTTGCTTTCCCATAGCATTCATCCACGATCCGCTTAATTTCCGCATCAATGGTTCCTGCTATCTTTTCACTGTGGCTCTTGGTATGTGCCAGATCTCTTCCGATAAACACTTCATCCTGATCACTGTCATAATTTACAAGACCAAGAGTTTCCGACATACCGTATTTTGTTACCATATTTCTTGCAACACCTGTGGCCTGACGAATATCCTGGGAAGCTCCTGTGGTAATATCATCAAACACAAGCTCCTCTGCAATACGTCCGCCCAGATCTACCATGATTTCCTGAAGCATCTTGCCCTTTGTTAAGAACATTTCATCTTTTTCAGGAAGGGGCATAGTATAACCTGCTGCTCCCACACCTGTAGGAATAATAGACACACTGTAAACAGGTCCTACATCCGGTAACAGGTGGAATAAAATCGCATGACCGGCTTCATGATAGGCAGTGATCTTCTTTTCTTTTTCGGATACCACCCGGCTCTTCTTTTCTGCACCAAGCCCCACCTTTACAAAGGCTTTTTTAATATCCTTCTGTAAAAGATATCCTCTGGAGTCCTTTGCCGCAAAAATGGCCGCTTCATTTAACAGGTTTTCCAGATCTGCCCCTGTAAATCCGGCAGTCGTCTGTGCGATCTGTTTTAAATCCACATCATCGCCCAAAGGTTTGTTTTTCGCATGAACCTTCAAAATTTCCTCACGTCCCCGCACGTCCGGGCGTCCCACACCGATCTTACGGTCAAAACGTCCCGGTCTTAAAATGGCAGGATCCAGAATATCCACACGGTTTGTGGCTGCCAGAACGATAATTCCGGAGTTTACGCCAAAACCGTCCATCTCTACCAAAAGCTGGTTCAGTGTCTGTTCTCTTTCATCATGACCGCCGCCCATACCGGTGCCGCGGCGTCTTGCTACCGCATCAATTTCATCGATAAACACGATACACGGCGCATTTTTCTTTGCATCTGCAAAAAGGTCTCGCACACGGGAAGCTCCCACACCGACAAACATTTCTACGAAATCAGAGCCGGAAATACTGAAAAACGGAACTCCTGCTTCCCCTGCAATTGCCTTTGCCATCAATGTCTTACCTGTTCCGGGAGGCCCTTCCAGAAGAACACCTTTTGGAATTCTCGCACCTACCTGCATATATTTGGAAGGCTCTTTTAAGAAATCAACGATTTCCTGCAAGTCCTCTTTTTCTTCCAAAAGACCGGCAACATGATCAAAAGTAATGTCCACCTGACCTTTGCCGATCATCTGCGCCTTACTTTTCCCAAAATCAGCCATTTTTCCGCCGCCACCGCCGGCCTGACGATTCAGCAGCGTAAATAACACAAAGACCACTACCAGGGAAAGTAAGAATGGCAGACCAATGGTTACCAGTAAATTTTCCTCTTCCACATCGCCAAAGGTTACTTCCACCTCATGCTCTAACATGTGGGATTCTGCTTTGTTAACATCCGGAAGATTTGTGTTTTTCTGTTCTCCGTTCTCTAATGTAAAGACAACCTTTCCTGTTGGAACCTCTTTGTTCTGGGAAATCTGTGCACTGCGCACATCTCCCGCTTCCACCGCCTCTACAAACTGAGTATAGGAATATGCGGTATCCGCCTGCTGCTTTTCAGATAGCTGTCCAAAAAACCACATAAAGGCAAGCATCAGTGCCAGATATACCAATATTCCCTGATATTGTTTTTTCAATAACCGCTCCTCCTATGAATCAAATTCTACAATTCCGATGTATGGAAGATTTCTGTGTCTCTGGGCATAATCCAGACCATACCCAACTACAAACTCATCCGGAATTTCAAATCCTGTATATTTTACATCAACTTCTGCTACACGTCTGCTTGGTTTATCCAAAAGTGTACAAATCGTTAAGCTGGCCGGTTCTCTCTGGGAAAGAAGCTTTACCAGATGACTTAAAGTTCTTCCGGAGTCAATGATATCTTCAATCAGAATCACATGTTTTCCCATGATCGGCTCATCCAGATCCTTTGCAAGTTTTACAATGCCGCTGGATTTTGTATCTGCACCGTAGCTTGAGCACTGCATAAAATCAATGGTCACCGGAACCTTGATGTGTTTTGCAAGCTCAGTTGTAAAAAAAATGCTTCCCTTTAAAATACAGATCAGGGTCACTGCTTTTCCTTCGTATTCCTCATTGATCTGTTCAGCGATTTCTTTGATTCTTGCCACAACGCTTTCCTCGGAAATCATTTTTCTGATTGTGTAATTATTCATAAATATTTCCTCCACACACTTGTACTTTTAAAACTTTTTTCGTTTCTTTCGTTACTTTATAGTATTCGCTGATTCGTTTTCCCACAACCCAGAGAATATGACTGCCGCAGGCTAACAAAATTACCCGATCTCTCTCATCCTTTGGTACCTTCTCATTTACCAGATAATCCTGCAGGGACTTTCTTCCATGATTTTTATTGATTTCCAGATAATCCCCTGATCCTCTGTTTCTTAGAAAAACTTTATCAATTATTTTATCATAATCAAAACATTTCGTATAGTTTTTTATTGGAAAGATTTTACTTTCATCCCATGCTTCTACGCTGACTCGAAAGGTCACTCCGCCAAAATCATAGGTTCCTTCCCCGGTAATCTCCACCGGTTCTGTCTGGCCTTTTTCTTCTCTAAAGAACATGCGGATTCCTTCATAAGTGCGTACCGCCGTAATACCATAGGGCAAATGGATTTCCTTTCCCGTCTGCATTGCAAAAAGCGCTCCCAGCTTTTCCAAATGCTCCTCTGTAATATTTACCAAAGATCCGCTTAAATATTCCACACATTTTTGCAGAACAGGAATTCGCAGCACCTCATCTCCCTGCTCAAAGGCTAATTTCAGAATCTGCACCTCTTGTCCGTACATCACTGCACTTAAGCGGCACAGCTTTTCCGCCTCCCTGTCAATATATGCAGAAACCGCACTCAGCTTTTCTGCTGCCCCGCAAATATGGGGAATACACCTTGGATTGATTTCTTCCAACGCCGGGATAATTTCATGACGGATTTTATTTCTGGTATACTCCGTCTGACTGTTTGTAGCATCCTCTACAAATTCATATCCCTTTTCCTGTACATATTGCTCTATTTCTTTTCGTTCTGCCCAAAGCAGGGGGCGAATGATCGTCCCCTGAACCGGCTTCATGGAACCAAGTCCTTTCACTCCGGTTCCACGACTTAAATGAAATAAAAATGTTTCTGCCCGGTCATTGCCATGATGGGCCAGGGCAACATATCCGGCACCCTGCTCTTTCATTACCTGGGCAAAAGCCTCTTTTCGCACCATCCTGCCAGCCTCTTCCTCTGACAGATGCTTTTCCCTGCTGATTTTCGGCACGTCGTATCGGTATCCATGGAAAGGAATGTTGTACCGCGCACAAAGATCTTTTACAAACTGTTCATCTCTCTTAGCTTCCTCTCCACGAATCTGATGATTCACGTGTACCGCTTCCAAAGAAACTCCCAGATCCTTTAAAATATGAAACAGACAGACGGAGTCCATTCCGCCGGACAAGCCAATGATTACTTTTTCTCCATTCAGGTTGATTTGCTGCTGTTTCATATATGCTGCAGTTCTTTGAAGCATGTTCTCTCTCCTTTGTCAGCCGGACAGCTGATCTTCCTTCACTCTATGTAATTATTCAGTACCTTCATAATTACAAATCTACTACAACTATAATGAACTTATGATCAAATTGCAAGCTAGCGCTTCCAGATTCCCACCACCAAAACCGTCATATCATCACAGAATCTTCCGTTTTTATACTGGCGCACTCTGCTAAGGATATAGTCTGCCAGTTCTTTAGGATTATTGGTCTGATGTTCTAAAATAATATCCTTCATCATCTTTTCCTGATGCTCCGGGGGCAGCACGTCCAAAACACCGTCCGTTACCATCACTACCATATCTCCGTCATACAATTTCCTGCAGCTCTTTTCAAAATCTGTCTGCTGAAAGATTCCTGCAGGAAGACTTGTAGATGCAATGGACTCTACCCAGTTCCCCCTTCGAATAAAGGATGCAGCGGCGCCGATTTTTAAGAACTCACAGACACCGCTGTAGAGGTCAATGGAGCTGATATCAATGGTGGAGAACGTCTTCCCGTCACTTCGCAGCACCAGAGCCGAATTGATCATTTTCACCGCTGTTTCTTTGGAAAAGCCCGCCTCCAAAAACTGTTCCAGCAAATCCACCACCTTTTCGCTCTCCTGATAGGCATTCAGGCCTGTTCCCATTCCATCGGACAAGCTTGCCAAAAACTGCCCCTCTTCTTTGTGCATAAAAGAAAAACTGTCACCGGAAATCTGCTGATAATCTCCCACGCATCGTTCCATGCTGTAGACCACTTCAAAATTTGTACGCTCTACAAAGCAGGTACTGGTATATTCATTTCTTACGAAAGATCTCGCCTCACGGGATGGCATCATGGGGATTCCCACAAGCTCTGAAAGCACTTCTGCCACGTCCTTATTGGGAATGCAACGTTTTTTTCGTGTACGAATGGTAAGATAAACCTCCTTTCTCCCATACTCATTGTCATACACATAAACCTTTTTCAATAAAACGCCTCTTTTATGTAAGGATTTTTTTAACTGCCTCTCCAAAGAAGTATCTTCCTTTGTGTCGTAAGCTCTCCGTATGGCTCCCGCCATGATCCCTGAAATTTCCGTAAGCTGAGTTGCCACTGCCACCCTCTGCTCGTCCATTCTTGCATTCCAGGCGGCGTGGACCTTCTGGTACTCGTCCATTCCCACCACCGCAAGCGTTCCCCCTGAGGGCACGCTAAGAAAGGTCTTTGCCAGATCTGCAAAGGCTTTTGTATAGTGGGAAATTCTCTCTTCTCCGGGAGAAGTATCCGGTTCTGCAGATACCGCTTTTTTATGTATCCCTCTTTTAGAAGCAGCTTTTCTTCCAATGGTCCATGCAAATACCAGGGTACTTCCCGCAAAGATTCCCTCGGCCACGCCAAACAGGGATTGTTCCACAGAATAGGGATACAAAAGTGCAGCTCCTAAATTCATCGCCATCAGCGCCATGGCTGCCGTCAGTGCGCTCACCCACATATCCTTTGTACCCTTCGGTTTAAAAAGTGCCCGAACTGTCAGTGTCAGTCCCGTTGCCATGGCATATTTTTCTGCCCAAAACATTCCAATCATCATTCTTTCCCTCCTGTTTGTTTTTGGTAGGGACTACTATATCCGCGGCAAGAAAATTTTTTTGTCAAAGAATTGCCTCATTTTCCCTAGAGTTTTTGACAAAAAAAGACTGTCACCTTCGTGACAGCCTTCCAGCTATTTTCTTCAGTTTCTAATCCTCTGCCTTGAAAATGATTTCATCCTCATAAACAAGACCTAACTTTTCTTTTGCAACTTCCTCGGCATATTTCTTCGTCTGAACATATTTTCCATATTCTTCGATTTCTTCTGCCTTTTCTTTTTCTTCTTCAATGGAAGTTTCCAGCTCTTTGATTTTCTCCTGCCTGTTGGCATTTGAGGCACGGAGACTTAAAGATGCCACCGATACAAAAATGAGCATCATAAGTACAACCCCTGCAATTGCAAAGGAGCCTAAATGTTTCCTAAGTTTTTTTCTTCGATTCATCTTCGTTGCCATGCATTTTCCTCCACGATAACTTCATTATAAAACCTTTACTGTGCTTTTTCAATTTCTTTCCCAAAAATATAATGCAAAATTTTAACAGTTTCAGAGGATAAAAAAGAATCGATGCCAGCTTCTTGAAAATTTTACCCAAAATCCTCACCAGAGGTTCACTGATGGTCATATGATAAGAAATCATTCCTGCTGCCATAAAAAACATGGTATACATGCGCAGGTTTCCATCATTTTCACGATAAAGAACAGAAAAGGTCCAAAGGGCCGTCCACATCCAGAAGATAAGATCCTCTGCTCCAATCCAGAAATTGTTATGGGAGAGGACTCTCCGGAAAATTCGAAGCACATCATACACAACGGTAATCAGGACACCGCTGAAAAACGCCACGCCCACCACTCGGAATTCATTTAAGATTACCTGGCTTATCATTTAAACAGTCTTCCGATCAAAGATTCTCCCTGCTTCTGATAGGAAGTGACATCTGAATATGCGAAAGAATCGATTTTCCCCTCGATATCAATCTCTCCCTTTTCCAGAGTCAGACGGTTTACATGAAGATCTGAACCTTTGATCATCAGCATGCCCTGCTCCGTTTCCAGCAAAACCTCTGTGATATCAAAGGAAATCACATCTGCAACTCCTGTAATCGTGCCTGTCCGACGATTGGACAGAATTAATTTATGCGCTTTTGCATACTGCTTTTCTTCCATAATAAAAACCTCCTAAGATACGTTCCTAAGAAAGTATATTAAGAGGTTTTACATTTTAGACTTCCTACAAATATTTAAACAAATCTTTTGCTTCGTCTTTCTTCGTAGTTTCCTGTACATCCAGGACTTCTACTTTTACACTTCTTGTTCCAAAACCAATTTCAATGATGTCGCCAACGTTCACATTTGCGGATGCTTTCGCAACCTTATCATTGATCAAAACTCTGCCTGCATCACAGGCTTCATTGGCAACTGTACGTCTTTTGATCAGTCTGGAAACCTTCAGGTACTTGTCCAGCCGCATACGTCAAATTAAGCGTTGATAGCGTCTTTTAAAGCTTTTCCTGCTTTGAATTTAGGAGCTTTGCAAGCAGCGATCTTCATTGTTTCGCCTGTCTGAGGATTTCTTCCTTCTCTTTCAGCTCTTTCAGAAACTTCAAATGTGCCAAAGCCAACTAACTGAACTTTTTCACCCTTTTTTAATTCTTCTGCTACTACATCAGCGAATGCTTTTAAAGCTTTTTCAGCGTCTTTTTTAGATAATTCTGTTTTTTCAGCAACTGCTGCGATTAATTCTGTCTTGTTCATGGATAACTCCTCCTGTAATTTCTACTCTTCACTGCACATCACATGCTGACTTCTGTTATAGCCTTTTTCCCAATGTTTGTCAAGGAATTTGCCGATTCTTTTTACGTTTTTCTTTCTCTTCTTTCTCCCTGGCTTTGATTTCTTTCCAACGCGCCAATCCCTCTTCCGGGGTACTTGCCGTCGGCGCATTTCCAAATACATGGGGATGTCTGCGAATCATCTTTTTGGCAAGTCCATCCACCACGTCTTCCATGGTAAAACGGCCTTCCTCCGCAGCGATCTGTGCATGAAGAAGAACCTGCAGAAATACATCTCCAAGCTCTTCACATAAATTATCGTCATCTTTATTTTTAATTGCTTCCACAACTTCTTCGCATTCATCGTAAAGGCATTTCACCATGGACTCGTGGGTCTGTGCACGATCCCATGGACAGCCATGGTCACTGCGAAGCTCCGCAATGATGTGTAAAAGCTGTTCATATGTATATTTTTCCATTGATCTTCCCTCGTTTTTTCATTAAGTATATCACGAAAGCACTCTTTTCACAAATTTTTCCCGTTCCTTCTGCTGATTTACAAAAGTCTTCAGCTTTTCAAGATTTTTCGCCGGAATCCATGCTTTATTGGTATGATAATAATGATTTGCAAGCTTCCAAAGCTTCTCCGGATAAGACAGGCGCAGTGCCAAAATCATTCGTTCCTTCTCTCCAAGAGGACAGATAATCTCATAAGCATGTAAAAATTTCTCTCCCTGAGCAATCCTCCATCCCTGTTTTTCCATAATTTTTCTTAAAAACAGCGCCACATCCACGCATTGCAGGTCCAAATGGGCATGTTCAAAATTGGTAATGATCAGTTTGGAACGGTCAAACAATACATTGTGCTGCATATATTCACCATGACAAATTCTTCCCTCTGTAAATGCCTCCTGTCGCAGGGTTTCATAACCGCTTTCTCTCATATTCCGCCCAATCTCCCCAGCCTGGAATAAAAAATCCGGAATCACTTCCAGATAAGCCGATTCAAAATCACTTTTCCTTTGCTTTTTTCGGATAAAGGTCTGTACTTTTTTCAGTTCTCTGGTTCTTTTCTCCATTTCCTCGATTAAATTGCTGCCTTCATATCTGCTGCGCTGCTCCAGGCTGTCAAATTCCCACAAATCTTTTGCCTGATCATGGAATATTCCCAGCCCTTCCATGCTGCGGCAAACATCCAGCTCGCTTCTTGGATCACATTCTCTGCCATCCCGCCAGCGTTTTAAGATATAAGAACTTTCCTCACTGTCCTTTACGATAAACTGACCTTCCTTTGCCCTGACTGGAAGATCTGTCTTAAAAAACTGGACAGTTTCTAAAGAGGTTAAAAGCTGACAAAGCTTTTCTAATTTTTCCTCCGACCCCCGATGTTCCTTTAACATATAAACGCCTCCGGAAGTATCCAAAAAATAAACCCCCCGTCCTTTCCAAGTGCGTTTAACCTCAAAATCATATTGTTCTAACACTTCTAATGCAGTTTCGTTCAAAAAAATCCCCCGTTTCTAATGCTTTTCCATATTCCTTTTATCTTATGAGTCCGGGGATAAAAATAGCACCAAAATGTCTCTCTAAAGACACCTTGATGCTAAACAATTTAAAAATAAGTTTCTTTTACATGGGATAGCAGTGCTTCTTTCGTATTTTTCTCCGGTTCTTCCAAAACAATCTCCAGAAGGTCTGATAAGATCTCACCAATCTGTTTTCCCTGCTTGACACCGGAAGCAATTAAATCTTTTCCGTCTACTGCCAGCTCTTTGACCGATACCGCTTCATCCTTCTCTAAAATCTCCTGATACAGCCCTTCCAGCTTTTTCAGCTCCGTCAGACGTTCCCTCTGTTTTTCCGGATTCTGGGCCATAATATCTGCCCTTCTTACCTTCAGGAAATATGGAAAAAGCTCTTTTCCGATTTTAGAAACTGCACGGCGCACACGGTTTGGTTCATTTTTTATGAGACGGTCATGCTCTGCTGTCAATCTTTTCACTTTATCTGTGGTATCATTGTCAAATTTCAGACGACGCATGATTTCTCTTGCCATGTCCGAACTGACTGCAGGATGTCCGTAAAATTTTGAAATCCCATCCTCATTTTTTGAATGTGTCAGCGGTTTCCCAAAATCATGAAACAGCATGGTCAGACGAAGTACTTTATCATTTTCCACATGTAAAAGACTTTGAAGGGTATGCTCACCCACTGTATAAATATGAAACGGATTGTTCTGCTCACAGTTCATGCAGGCATCGAATTCCGGCAAAACTACGGCAGTAATCCCGGTTTCATAAGCCACCCGCAGATAGTCCGGATGTTCTGAGGTTAAAAGCTTCACAAACTCTACCTGAATACGTTCTGCACTGATCTTTTCCAGATTTGGTGCAAGCTTTGTAATGGCCGACTTTGTCCCTTCATCGATAGCAAAGCCCAGCTGTGCCGAGAAACGAACCGCACGAAGCATACGAAGAGCATCCTCTCCAAAACGATCCATTGGATTACCCACACAGCGGATGATCTTGTTTTCCAAATCACCCATGCCGTCAAATGCATCCACAAGCCCTGCTCTGTCATTATATGCCATGGCGTTAATCGTAAAATCCCGGCGCTTTAAGTCCTCCACCAGATTAGATGTAAAAGACACCTCTTTTGGATGACGGGCATCTTCATATTCTCCATCAATACGATAAGTGGTCACTTCATAGCCCACATGATCTTTCATCACAGTTACCGTACCGTGCTGAATCCCTGTATCAATGGTTCTGTGAAAAAGAGCCTTCACCTCCTCCGGCATGGCAGAGGTGGTAATATCCCAGTCCGCCGGAACTCGCCCAAGCACGGCGTCACGCACGCAGCCGCCTACAGCAAAAGCCTCAAAACCGGCATCTTCTAATTTATTAATAATTTCCCGCACGTCTTGCGGCATATCGATCTTAATCACGTTTCTGTTCACCTCTGTTTCTACGAATCCTGTTTTTACACATATAATATAAAAAGGGACGGCATCTTGCCGTCCCGATAATTCTTAGTATGCTTTGCCCCAGTAAACCATTTTTTTCGCCGGTTTTCCACAGCAGATACATTTATGAGAAAGTTCTTTCTGTTCGAATGGCATACAACGGCTTGTACATCCTGCTTCTTCTTTGATCTTGTCTTCGCAGGCCTGATCTCCACACCACATTGCACGGATAAAGCCTGGTTTTTCTTCTGCAATTTTGCAGAATTCTTCGAATTCTACCGCATCATAGGTATGTTCTTCTCTGTGAGCGAGAGCTCTCTGGAACATATCTTCCTGCATCTGTTCCAGAATTTCACCCAGTTTTGTTTCGATTTCATCTAAAGAAACCACGATCTTTTCTCTTGTATCACGACGAACAACGATGCACTGGTTGTTTTCAATATCTTTTGGTCCCATTTCGATACGTGTTGGGATACCCTTGATTTCCTGTTCAGAGAATTTCCATCCCGGAGATTTATCAGAATCATCCAGCTGTACGCTGTAAAGCTCACCAAGCTTATTTCTTAATTCTTCTGCTTTTTCCAGAACGCCTTCTTTGTGCATAGCAATCGGCACGATCATTGTCTGGATTGGTGCAATACGTGGCGGTAATACAAGACCTGAATCATCCCCATGAACCATGATGATTGCACCGATCATACGAGTAGTCATACCCCATGATGTCTGGTGAACAGGTACTAATTTGTTTTCTTTATTTGTATACTGGATACCAAATGCTTTTGCAAATCCGTCACCAAAGTTGTGGCTTGTACCGGACTGAAGTGCTTTACCGTCATGCATTAAAGATTCGATTGTGTAAGTTCTTAATGCACCTGCGAATTTTTCTTTGTCAGTTTTTACACCTTTTACAACAGGGATTGCTAAAACGTCCTGACAGAAATCAGCGTAAACATTTAACATCTGTACTGTTCTTTCTTCTGCTTCTTCCGCTGTTGCGTGTGCTGTATGGCCTTCCTGCCATAAGAATTCACGGGAACGTAAGAATGGACGTGTTGTCTTTTCCCAGCGAACCACTGAACACCACTGATTGTATACCTTTGGTAAATCTCTGTGAGACTGAATTTCTTTTGCATAGAAATCGCAGAATAATGTTTCAGAGGTAGGTCTTACACACATTCTTTCCTGAAGTGGTTCCAGACCGCCGTGAGTAACCCAGGCTACTTCCGGTGCGAAACCTTCTACGTGATCTTTTTCTTTCTGGAGAAGACTTTCCGGAATAAACATTGGAAGGTATACGTTCTGTACCCCTGTTTCCTTAAATCTTCTGTCTAATTCTTTCTGAATGTTTTCCCAGATTGCATAGCCGGCTGGTTTGATTACCATGCAGCCTTTTACACTTGTGTAGTCACAGAGTTCTGCTTTTTTTACAACGTCTGTATACCACTGGGCAAAATCAACATCCATAGAAGTAATGCCTTCTACTAACTTTTTATCCTTTGCCATGATTGCTCTCCTCTATCTCTATATTTTCGCACAAAAATCTTGCGCGCACTTCTACCGAATACGGTTAAAATCTAACGTTCATTGTATAACAAAATACCAAATCTCGTCAAGAAAGGAACTCCTGATTTAAAGCTGAATTCTCCGGTTCTATGCAAAATTCCATGACTTTTTTGGTCTTTGGATGCACAAATGACAATTTATAGGCACAAAGGGCGGTCTGCACATGCTCTGTGACGTTCTGAAACTGTGGATTATATTTGGTATCGCCATAAAGAGGCCATCCCGCATTTGCCATCTGCACACGAATCTGATGATGACGCCCGGTGATGAGCTCCACTTCTACCAGGGCAGTCTCCTCATTCCGTTTTAATACTTTATAATTTAATTCTGCACGCTTTGCATCCTTCGTACACGCACTGACCACCGAAGATGTATTGGTCCGGCCGTCTTTTAGGAGATAATCCACAAGCTTTCCTTCATCCTGGGAAGGTTTTCCACAAACACGGGCCAGATAATGCTTCTTCATACGGCCGTCTGTCACCTGCTCGCTTAAATTCCCTGCTGCAAAAGGAGTCTTGGCAAATACCATAACCCCCTCTACCGGCTGGTCCAGCCTGTGAACCACTCCAAGATAAGGCTCTCCCCCTTTTCGGTTTCTCTTATACAGCTCATTTTTAATGAGTCCCTGCAAATCCATGATGCGCATTTTCCCTGCCTGCACCGGAATTCCTGCATCTTTTTTGACCACAAGGATCTGTTCATCTTCAAATAATATTTTTAGTCCCATAACTAGCCCTTCACAATGTTTTTTTCTTCGCCCCGTAAAAATGCCTTGATATTTTCAGTTACCACATCCACACATCTCTGACGTGCTTCTGAGGTGGCCCATGCAGTATGAGGCGTAATGATCAATTTGCTGCTGTCCTGAATTTTTAACAAAGGACTATCTATTGGAAGGGGCTCAATACGCATTACATCCAGACCTGCTGCACGAATCTGACCTTCTTCCAGAGCTTTTGCCAGATCCTCTTCCACTACGATCGGTCCGCGGCCCACATTAATAAAGTAAGCACTTTCTTTCATCCTGCAGAAGGCATCATAATTCATCAAATCCTTTGTATATTCATTTAGCGGCGCATGTACAGATAAAATATCCGATTCTGCCAGCAATGTATCAAAATCCACTTGTTCGTAAGGCATTTCATAGGTCTTTCCTGAAGCAGAATAGGTGATGACCTTACAGCCAAATACCGTGGCAATCTGAGCCACCTTCTGTCCGATGGCACCCATACCGATGATTCCCCATGTTTTTCCTGCAATTTCCGGATAAATCATATCGAGGCAGGAAAAACAGCTGCTTTTGCTGTAAGTACCATTCTTCACATAATCATCAAAGAAACGCATTTTTTCCACCAGATACAAAAGCAGGGAAAAAGTATGCTGCGCCACAGAATCGGTGGAATAGCTTGGCACATTGGCAACCTTGATGCCATGGGTGTTTGTATACCCAAAATCTACGTTGTTGGTTCCCGTAGCTGTCTGGGCAACGAATTTCAGATTTTTCGCTTCCTTTAAGGTCTGTTCATTTAACGGCAGTTTGTTTGCAATGATAATATCCGCATCCCCAATGTGCTCCGCTGCATTTTCCACTGTTGTAGCTGCGTATACGGTCACATCCCCCAGTTTTTCAATGGCCGACATATCTACGTCGATGCCAAGGCTGTCACGTTCTAAAATCGATATTTTCATGGTTTTTCCTCGTATTTGTTGAATTTTTTTCATTTTAACAACCTTTCTTAATAATATCAACTCTCATATTTTTTACACTATTTATACCCGATAGGGTGTATATCATTTTATTGGTTTTCTTTTATACCCGAAAGGGTATATTATCTATTATTTTTCTTGATTTTATACCCGATAGGGTGTACTATGTATAATATGAATAAAATTAGTGATTATATTAAAAATGAACGCAAAAAGGCCGGGCTGACCCAGGAAGAATTTGCGCTGCGTTCCGGATTAGGATTACGCTTTATCAGAGAATTAGAGCAAGGAAAGGAAACCGTACGTCTCGATAAAGTAAATCAGGCATTGGCAATGTTTGGAATGGAAGCCATACCAGGAAAAAAGGAGGAATAAACTTTGGCTGACGAATACAGAAAAGGGTATATATATATTCAAAACATGCGCGCCGGCATTATTTCCGAAACCGATGAAGGTTATACATTTTCTTACCTTGAAGAATATCTAAACAACAAAAATGCTGTTCCTGTAAGTCTTACATTACCATTAACCGAAACACCTTATCATTCAACCATACTATTTCCTTTTTTTGACGGTCTGATTCCTGAAGGGTGGCTTTTAGGAGTTGTTCATAAAAACTGGAAAATTGACTTGAATGACCGGTTTGGCTTACTTTTAACAGTATGTAAGGACTGCATTGGTGATGTATTTATCAAAAACGAGGTAGAACCATGAACTGTTTGTGCTGTGGAAAATTAATAAGAGAAAATTCTTCTGATACAGAAAAAATATCCGGTTGGCACAAACGCTGTGCAAAAAAAATTATCTCTTCATCTTTCTCAGAAAGATACTGCTCGTTTTACAATTGTTGACTATCCAACAGGTTACATTTTGAAGCCGCAAGCAGAAGAATATCCATCTCTTCCGGAATTTGAAGATCTGGCCATGAAATTGGCAGAAATCGCAAAAATAAAAACAGTTCCTCACGCACTTATGAAGATGAATGATCAATATGTATACATTACGAAACGCATTGATCGTAACATTTCAAGCGACCATGTTCATATGTATGCTATGGAAGACTTCTGTCAGCTTTCAAACAGATTAACCTTTGATAAATATCGTGGATCTTACGAAAACATCGGAAAACTCATAAAAAAATATTCTTCCAGACCAGGTTTAGATTTGTCAGAACTGTTTATCAGAGTTGTTTTTTCTTATATTATCGGAAATTCTGATATGCATTTAAAGAATTTTTCGTTGATTGAGACTTCTCCTTCAAACAGAATTTTCTCCTTATCCAGTGCATATGATTTTCTTCCTGTAAATATCATAATGCCTGAAGATACAGAAGAAATGGCACTAACACTCAACGGTAAAAAAAGGAATCTGCACAAAAAAGATTTCTTACTATTTGCAGAACGACTTGAAATATCCAAACCTGCAGCCGAAAAAATTATCAAAAAATTATGTTCCTACAAAAATACGTATCTGGAACAATGTAATCAATCTTATTTATCTGATGATTTAAAAATCAAATTGAAAGTGCTGATCGAACAACGGATTCGTGTTCTTGAAGCGTAAAAACAGCGGAATACTATCTCTTGAATCTGACAGTATTCCGCTGTTACCGGTACTTCCGGATTTTCTTCTTCTGGTTTATTCTCCCAAATTTATTTCATGATTACTTCAACATTTTTTCCACAGAAAGCAACTCCATATTTCACAATCGTGTCAACACCCTTTGCACGAAGTTCACTTTCATAATGTTTTTCTTCAATCTGCCTCATTGCTGCATGGGCCAGTTCTTTCAGATTACTTAAAGAACTTTCTTTCACCGCTTTTAGTTCTATCAGAATCCCCGGCAATGTATTCGTTTTCGGCATTAACTGAAGGTCATATCTGCCCTCTCCGGCTTCCCTGTTTGATGTAATGAAATACTGATGATCCAGGGTTGCACAAAGTCCCAACACAAGGCCGTGATAAAAAATTTCTTTCCCGGTGTCATAAAAACTGACCGACTGTTCCAAAAGCTTCTGCAAATGTTTTTGAAATTCTGTTACATTATTTTCATAAATTGCCTGTTTGACACTAATTGCTGTTGACTGCGGCACAACATCTCTAAACTTTGCAAGCACTTCCTTACTGTACACAAAGGAAATTTCTTTGTTCGGCAAAGACACTCGGCACATATAATCCTCTCCGTAGGAGGAATCTACAAAATCAGCCTTTAAATACCCTGTTACCAGAAGAAAACTGTAGATTGACGATGGATTATCCTTAATCTGCGGATAAATTACCGCCGTATCGATATAACTAAGGATCGATTCTCCCTGCATCATTTTATAAAGCTTTTCATAAACATCCTCCGGTGCATTTTCCAGAATATCTTCAATAATATCATTACTTCCGGTGAACTGCCAAAAGGCTTTGGGCTTACATCCATTGTTAAAATAAGAAATTACCGACCACGGGTTAAATATTTCATATCCCCCAAATCGATATCCGTCATACCAGTCACAGATTTCTCCGTACTTTTCAGGCACACCATAATATCTTGCCATCATTCTGACTTCGTCTGGTGTGAAACCAAAATACTGACCGTACCTTTCATCAAGAACAGAATTCAGCTTCAGATTATTTAAACCGCTGAAAATACTTTCCTTAGCAACACGTAAAATCCCTGTCATAAATCCAAAGGATAAATGTCTGTTGTCTTTTAATCCACCCGAGAAGAAATTTCGCATAAACAGAACAACTTCATTATAGAATCCATTTACATGTCCCTGCTGAATTGGTGTATCGTATTCATCAATGATTATGATCGGCGCCACTTTATGATGCTCATGAAGCATTCTGGACAGATTCAAAAGTGAACGTACCCAGTCAACATTATCTGCTTCTTTGTTCAAAATTTTCTGATAATATTTCTTATCATATTGATCACAAGTTTCAAGCACTTTCTGATGACGTTTATATTCAGCTTGTATAATGTTCGATAAATCCTTTTTGGTATCTTCCCAATTAGTACACTTTACATCCTTAAAGGTCAGAAAAATCACCGGATATTTCCCCTGATATGCCTGATAGTACTCTCCGCATGCCCATATTTTTTTATCCCTGAAATAAACCGAGGTATCTTCTTCTGTCTTCTCAAAGAAAACCCGAAGCATATCCATATTCAGGGTTTTTCCAAAACGTCGTGGTCTGGTAAATAAAGAAACCTTCGGCCGCTCATCTAGAAATTCTTTGATCAACAAAGTCTTATCAATATAATAATAATCTCTGCATGCCTCACGATAATCAGAAATTCCTATTGGCAGACCAAGAAGCTTTTCCTCTTTTTGAATATAATTTCCTGTCTTCACTCGATTATCTGATGGCTTTTCTGAATCTTCCGGAATCACCCAGCTGCGTCCCTCTTTTTTAGAACCATAAATACGCTCTTCCCTGCACAAAGCCGTTACTCTGCGTTCTGACAATCCCCAACGCTCTGCTGCTTCCTTTACAGTCATATAATCTGTCATTTTCTTCCTCCTGCCTCACTTACTTTAGTCTTATTATAACAAAACTTCGGAATAATATCAAAAGAATTTGATATTATTCCGAAGTTTTGTTCTGTTTCTATATAAAATTTCAAAAAAACAGGACGAGGTTTCCCTCGTCCCGTCACTCGCCTTTATTAGATATTTAATAAATCACTGTACACTTTTAATGCGCCGTCTGTTTCATGAGCAAGAACTTTTTTCGCTAATACTTTACCAAGCTGTACACCTTCCTGGTCAAAGCTGTTTACATTCCATGCAAATCCCTGGAACATGATCTTGTTTTCAAAGTGAGCAAGTAATGCACCCATGGATGCCGGAGTTAACTGTTCACCAATGATAATGCTGGATGGACGTCCGCCTTCGAATTTCTTGTTAGCGTCTGTGTCATCTTTACCGCATGCGAAAGCTACGATCTGAGCTACCACGTTTGCGCAAAGCTTCTGCTGGCTTGTGCTTCCCTGGATATCGATGTCCATACCGCACTGGTTGTCTTTGAAACCAATAAACTGTAATGGCACGATGTCAGTTCCCTGATGTAATAACTGGTAGAAGGAGTGCTGTCCGTTTGTTCCCGGTTCACCAAAGATTACCGGTCCTGTTACATAATTGATCGGTTCTCCAAATCTGTTGACAGATTTACCGTTGGATTCCATATCCAGCTGCTGTAAGTGTGCCGGGAAACGGCTCAGTGCCTGTGAGTATGGAAGAACTGCTGTGCAAAGGTGTCCAAGTACGTTACGTTCATAAACACCGATGAGAGCGTCTAACATGGCTGCGTTTTCTAATAAGTTTTTGCTTGTTGCAAGCTTGTCTGCTTCTGCTGCACCGTCTAAGAACTGTGCAAATACTTCCGGTCCGAATGCAAGGGAAAGAACTGCACCGCCTACTGCAGAGCTTGAAGAGAAACGTCCGCCAATGTAATCATCCATGAAGAATGCTGCAAGGTAATCTGCACTCTTGGCAAGTGGAGAAGTTTCGCTTGTAACTGCTGCCATATGTTTTGCAGGATCTAAACCGGCGTTCTTTAATGCATCCTTTACGAAGGATTCATTTGTTAATGTTTCCAGTGTTGTACCTGATTTGGAAACAAGTACGAATAAAGAATGAGCAAGGTCGATGGAGTTAATTACTGCTGCTGCATCATCAGGGTCTACGTTGCTGATGAATCTTGCTTCCATCTTTAATGTATTGTTTTTCTTTGCCCAGTTTTCCAGTGCAAGGTAAATTGCTCTAGGGCCTAAGTCAGATCCGCCGATACCAATCTGTACAACTGTTGTGAATTTTTCGCCATCTGCGTTTGTGATTTCTCCGGCATGAACTTTGTTAGCAAATTCTGTAATTTTTGCCTGTTCCCCTGTATAGAAAGCACGTTTATCTACACCGTCTGCTACCACAGCGTCGCCTAACTGGCCACGGCACATCTGATGAAGAACAAGACGTTTTTCACCTGTATTGATCACTGCACCATTGTAGAGTTCTTCGAATTTTTCTACCAGCTGTGCTTCTTCTGCCAATTTTGCAAGTGCTGCAAGCACCTTATCATCTACTTTTTTTGCTCCGTAGTTATAGTTTAAACCGGCACCCATTGCAACTGTGTAATTTTTTACACGTTCTGCGCCGTTTTCACCTGCCATCACTGCCGGAAGATCAACAACTGCAACGTTTTTCAGCTCTTCATAAGAAGCAAGTGTGTCTAAATTTTTCCATGTAACCATAATAGTCATCCTCCTGATCTCTATATTTGCTTGATGTCATAAATATCCTTAGTCAGGATGATTATACTATTAAATAGAACTTTATTCAAGCATCACCCGAAAAACTCGCTCATCATTTCCTGCAAAACCGCCATCTCTTTGGCATCCATGGTCCCTGACTTCTCCGTTTTTTTTCCATTTGGAGCCGCTGCTTTCTGCTTCTCAAATTTCACCACCGGAATATCGGATTTGCCGTTTTTCACTTCCTCCTTCAAAAGCTTCATCGTCTCTTTTTTCTGTGCCCGTACCTTTGCTGTCCTTTTCAACAGATGATTTGTCCGAAGCTGGGCCAGCAAAAGACAAAACACTTCCGCCGCCAGTATGTAGAAAATAAGGTTTTCAATTTTAAAAATCTGCTCTAACATAAGAAACCTCCTTAAGATATATACTTGTGAAAGCATTATATCCAAAAGAGGTTTCTTTGAAATGAAAAAACTGTCGTTTCCCTTTCGTCATATTTTACAGGCGGCGAACCATTTCTTCTGTCAGGCGCACACTGTGGATGATGGCCTGACGTTCAAAGGTCGGATAATCCATTTGGGCGCTGTCATCCGCCTTGTCAGAAATTGCGCGGATGATGACAAATGGAACCTTGTTCAGCCATGCAGCCTGGGCAATGGCCGCCCCTTCCATTTCGGTGCATAGACCATCAAAATTTGTTTTGATGCGGTCTTTCACTTCCCTGCTTGCCACAAACTGATCTCCGGTAACTACTCTTCCCGTAAAGACACTGATTTCCGGATTTACCTTTTCACAGGCCTCCTTTGCCACCCTGATCATGGCTTCATCTGCCGGGAAGGCAAGGGTTTCCATACGTGGAATCTGTCCCAGCGGATAGCCAAACTGTGTTGCATCCATATCATGCTGTACCGCTTCTGTGGAAATGACGATATCTCCGATATCGATCCCTGCATCCAAAGAGCCTGCAATCCCTGTGTTGATAACCTTGCTTACTCCAAATACATCCACCAGAATCTGGGTACAAAGGCCTGCATTGACCTTGCCGATTCCGCTTCGCACAACCACCACCGGTTTTCCCTGTAAAGTTCCCTTATAAAACTCCATGGAGGCTTTTTTTAACACGCCCCCGATCTGCATTTTTTCTTTTAAAGCTGCTACTTCCTCTTCCATAGCGCCGATAATTCCGATGACTGACATAAAGTACTCCTTTAACTTTGATGAGCCTATTATATGGGATTTCAAAGGGCATGTAAACAAAAAGATGCCGTATCACAGGCTTATGGATGATCACCTGTCATACGACATCTTCATTTAAGTTTTCTCCTTCAGTTTTTCTTAATAATGTGCCTGGGAATGGATCTGAAGAGTTGGCCTCAAAATTATTAAGAAATTTGAATTTTTATTTTTTACTTTTAACTTAAATTTTTTGTTGTGTGTTTTTATTTTGTTTCTTTGTAAAATTTTGTTTATAAAATCAAGATTGGTTTACCGAAACCCGTGTTTAAAAAGTTAGCAAGATATCACGGATTTCGTTCCTCCCTTATTTTGATAAAGATATTATTACTGCGTCTGTCGCGGTACCGGCTCCATGCCAAATAAAAGCCGGGGGATGACAGACTATTTTGTTGTAGGTTTTATAAATTTAGCGATAATCGATTGGATTGGTTACGCTGTCTGTGGTTTCCGTAATGCCGTTTTCTGTTACAGAATGGACGCCTTTCACCCTGTAATAGTAGCCACGGTCAACTTTAATGTCTGAAATTGCTTTTGAAAGCTGATAAACATTCTCTGCTGAATAGGCATAGGTCTTATAATTTCCATATCCAGTTGCATAGGATGTAGACCTCTCCACGTATAGGACTAAAATTATCTTATCACATGTCTGGGTTGCATTGGTATTCCCTGAAATGTTGATATGGGTATTGTCCGGCCGTGAAATGGATGATCTCCCATTCAGCAGATAAGCCCCTCTCTGGGCTGTGGACCATTCATCGCTTGCAAAATCTTCCGTTGTGGTATAGCTGTGAATTACTTTTGGATAAACTGTCTCTTCGGCAAATACATTTGCAGAAAAACAGCCGGCCAAAAGCATCACCGCCAACAATAAACTTAAAAATTTCTTCATTGGTATCTCTCCTTTCCTTCGTATTTGTAAGCCTTACACTATAAATACGATTCAGAACGCAAAACCTTACAGGTTTTTAAAATAAATTCCATTTAAAATTTCCAAAAAGTCCTTTTTTTCCTCGAAGCAACCGGCAATGTTATAATATCCATTACCATAAGAAATGCTGGCACCATAATTCTGATTATTTTCATCTATACAATATGCTTCTATCACATCTTCATATCCATACAAATTAGAAACATCGTCTAGTTCATATGCTTCTCCATCCCATTGTACATTACTGGATCCCTCAACACTGTCTTTAAACATTTGTACATTTATTACTTTTTCATGATACAAATAATATACTCCTGCCCAGCCTGTGTCTTCAAAAATCACATAACTGTCCAATACCATTCCTTCCGGAATCTGTCCCAGCCTCATTGGAGCAATGCCAAGCTTTTCCCCGATCTCCTGATAAATCTCCTCCTCTTCCAGTAAAATATCTTTCTTATCTTCATTATCAACCTTGGTGGTGACCTCCGTCTCTCTGCCGATGTCACTGCTGTCAGAAATCCAGGCTCTGCTGCCCACAGCACCCATTCCCATAAGAAGCACCAGTGCTGCCGCCAACACCGCCAGATATCTCTTTTTCATCAGCCTGACAGTACTTTTCTTTTCCATCCCTCCGGCCCTTGCCAGGAGCTTTTCATAGGCTTCCTTTGACATCCCTTCCGAATTTTCCCAGTCGCCGCACTCTCTTTCCATCTCTTCGGCCAGATCAAAAAATTCTTTTTGTTTCATAAATTTTCCTTTTTTTCTTTTCGTTGACTTTTACTTTTTTGCGTATCATAATATTGAAAAGAGGTAAATTTTATCGCCCAAATAACCCCATGGAGGTTTTTTATGAAACGAATCGTATTAACCGGCGGCGGTACAGCCGGCCACGTTACCCCAAATATTGCATTACTGCCAAGACTAAAAGAGCTTGGCTATGATGTTCATTATATCGGTTCCTATAACGGAATCGAAAAAACTTTAATGGAAGGCTGCCAGATTCCTTATTACGGAATTTCCTCCGGCAAGCTTCGCCGTTATTTTGATCTGAAAAACTTCTCAGATCCTTTCAAAGTTTTAAAAGGCTTTTCTGAAGCCTCTAAATTGCTTAAAAAATTGAAGCCTGATGTTGTATTTTCAAAAGGCGGTTTTGTATCCGTACCAGTGGTCATTGCAGCCAAACAGCTTCGCATTCCGGTCATCATCCATGAATCCGATATGACACCGGGCCTTGCCAACAAATTATCCATCCCTGCAGCCTCCAAGGTATGCTGCAACTTCCCGGAAACCATTTCTCACCTTCCAAAAGGAAAGGCTGTGCTTTCCGGTTCTCCCATCCGTCAGGAGCTCTTAACCGGTGACCGCACCAAAGCCCTGCAGTTTACAGGTCTTTCCGGCACCAAACCGGTGCTTTTGATCATCGGAGGAAGCTTAGGATCTGTCATTGTCAATGAAGCGGTTCGAAGCATTCTGCCGAAGCTTCTGAAAAAGTTTGAAATCATTCACCTTTGCGGTAAGGGCAAATTAGACCAGACCTTAACAGCCTTAAACGGTTATGTACAGTATGAATACATTTCCGATGAATTAAAGGATCTCTTTGCACTTTCCGACATTGTCATTTCCCGTGCAGGGGCAAACTCCATCTGTGAGTTTTTGGCGCTTCGTAAACCGGCACTTCTGATTCCTCTCTCTGCAGCAGCCAGCCGGGGAGACCAGATCTTAAATGCCCATTCCTTCGAAAAACAGGGTTACGCTTCTGTCCTTGAAGAAGAACAGTTAAGCGGCGACTCCCTCTACGAAGCACTGATCAGCCTCTGGGAAAACCGTGAATCTTATGTAAACGCAATGGCAGCAAGTCCAATGGGTAATTCCATCGAGACCATCGTTGGCCTTTTAGAAGATCTGGTATCTCAAAAGAACTCCTGATATTCTCTTCCAAGCATTTTCCGCAGATACTTTCTTGCTCTGCACTTCATCACATCCACATTATTCGTTGTTGTGTGAAGCGCCAGGGCAATCTGCGCGCTGGTCATCCCGGCGATGCAGGAGTCGATCATAATATAATACCAGTCTGGATTCTTTTCATAAAGAAGGCTGCAGGCAGTCCGAATCAGTTCCCGGGCTGCCTTTTGTTTTGCTTCCCTCTCAAAACACTCCTCCGCGGATTCGCTGTATTCTGCAATGTGTTCCAATAAATCTCCCGGTTCCACAAACTGCAGATCCATGCTTCCGCCTTTCTTTACATAATCCTTTGCAATATTTCCGGATACAACAATCAGCCACTGCTTCACCATGTCGTCCTTCAAAAAGTCCAGATGCTCCAGCATTTTGATAAATGTTTCCTGGGATACATCCTCCGCTAACTGATAGTCGACAAATTTCCCCGCATTGACCATCACCAGCTTCTGGTAACAGTCCAGGTATCTATGAAATCTCTCCAGTCTCTGACTCATCTTTTGTATCTCTCACCTTATGCAAGTTTTTCTACAAGTTCTTTTTTCTGTTCCTCACTTAAAGAGCCCGGTGTCCAAAGCTCACCCACACTGTCTCCCTCATAGCGCGGAATCAGATGTAAATGATAGTGAAATACGGTCTGTCCTGCTGCCAGTCCGTTATTCTGTACCAGGTTCAGCCCGTCAGCCTTTAATACCTTTACAAGCTTTTCGCCCCATACCTTAGCAAGGCTCATCACTTTTCCCAGCAGCTCCTCCGGCATTTCATAGAGGTTTGCATAATGATTTTTCGGAATGATCAGGGCATGGCCAAAGGCTGCAGGGCCGATGTCCAGAATGATCACAAACTCCTCATCCTCATACAATTTGACAGACGGAATCACTCCATCCAAAATTTTGCAAAATACACAATTTGCATCTCTCATTTTTTCATTCTCCTTTTCCAAGTGCATTTACATAAGACTATTCTAACATGATAATACTTTTTTGCCTACCTGACATACGCCATCCTTTGTCGAAATTTGTCGTTCGATTTTCATTGTCAAAATACGCCGGCTGGTGCTAACATTTTCCTTGAGGTGACAAACATGTCAAATAATGTAAATAATTATAATGACTCTCTGGAACTTTCCAAAATGTTCCACGAAATTAAAAATCCACTGGCATTGATTAACAGTTCCCTTCAGCTGATTGAAAGAGACCATCCGGAAGTCCTGGAATTTCGCTTCTGGAATCAGACAATGGAAGATATCAAAAACCTTCGAAAGCTCATCGATGAGCTCTCCTCCTTCCAGAAAGGTACTGTATTAAATGTCACAAAAATAAATCTGTTTGATTTTACAGAGGATCTTCTGGAATCCACCGCCGGATTCCTTCTGGAAACCGGTACCCCGCTGACCCTTCAGTGCGATATTACTGATCTTGATTTTTCTGCCGATGAAGTTAAGCTTCGCCAGGCAGTGATCAATCTTCTGAAAAATGCTGCGGAAAGCTCTGCAGCCGGAAATCCAATTACCCTTTCTATCACCGCAGATACCAAAACCCTTCTGCTTACGGTGAAGGATACCGGATGCGGCATCAGCAAAGAGCATATGGAAAAGCTTTTTGAACCCTTCCATACTACAAAATCCTATGGGACGGGACTGGGCCTTCCCATCGTAAAGCGCATTGTAGAGGCCCATCACGGCACGCTGTCCGTCCATTCAAAGGAAGGAACTGGTACCACCGTGGAAATCAGCCTTCCCCTTTCCTGATATCAACAGTCTGTTTCATAATTCCGTGTACTAAAAAAGAGCTTGTTTCCACAAGCTCTTTTTTTATTTTTCCTACCAGCCGATTAACCAACGATAGATTCCTGCATATTTTTCGGAAGATACAGTCCATGAGAAGTCTTTTGCCATACCTCTGTCAACCATGTCATTCCAGTTTTCTCTCTGTTCGAAGTAAACCTTCTTAGAGTAGTTGATCACGTTCAGCATATCTCCGGCATCATAGTTTGTGAAGGAGAATCCATCACCTGTGCCTTCGTATTCATTATATGGAATGATCGTATCTTTTAAGCCGCCTGTTTCACGAACGATCGGCACTGTACCATAACGGAAGGAAATTAACTGGGTTAATCCGCATGGTTCGAATCTTGACGGCATTAAGAATGCATCTGCAGCTGCATATAATTTCTGTGCAAGCTGATTAGAATAGCAGATATTTGCAGATACCTGACCCGGTCTTGTCCATGCATAGTGACGGAACATGTTTTCATAACGTCCTTCACCTGTACCGATAACAACCAGCTGTGTATTGTCATCTACGATACCTTCCATCACTGCATTGATCAGATCGAGACCCTTCTGGTCTGTGAGACGGGATACCAGCCCGATCATGTATTTGTTAGGATCTACCGGAAGTCCTAATTCTTCCTGGAGTTTTAATTTGTTCTGAACTTTCTTTTCTCTCCAGTTTTCTGTGTTGTAATTTACGAAAATATCCTTATCTGTGTCCGGATTGTATACATCATAATCGATACCGTTTACGATACCCTGCATGTCGTAGTGACGAGCCTGTAAGAGTCCTTCCATGCCTTCGCCGTATTCTGCTGTCTGAATTTCCTGTGCGTAGGTTTCAGATACAGTGGTGATGTAGTCAGCATAGGTAAGACCGCCCTTTAACATATTTGCATCACGTTTGTATTCCAGTTTGTCCGGTGTGAATAAGTAATCACCAAATCCGGAGATTTCCTTCATGGTCTTAACATCCCAGATACCCTGGAATTTTAAGTTGTGAATGGTAAATACAGTTTTGATATTGTGATAGTATGGATCATCTGCAAACTGGTTCTTTAAGTAAACAGGGATGAAGCCTGTCTGCCAGTCGTGGCAGTGAATCAGGTCAGGTCTAAAATCAATTGTTTTTAACACTGATAAAACTGCTTTAGAGAAGAATGTGAATTTTTCAACGTCTCCTCTGATATCACCATAAGGTTTTTCTCCCCCGAAGTAGAATAAGTTGTCCACAAAGTAATAAGTAATACCGTCTAACTGATAACGCATAATACCACAATGAGTATCAGCAAATTTTCCACCAAGTCCCAAATAGAAATGTCCGAGATATTCGAATTCATTTCTGAATTTTTCAGGAATGCACAGATAGTTTGGCAGGATTACACGTACGTCAAATTCATCTTTGTTAAATGCTTTTGGAAGCGCACCAGCTACGTCTGCAAGACCACCGGTTTTGATGAACGGTACGCATTCAGATGTTGCGAATAAAATCTTTTTCATTGAACGTTCCCCCGTGAGATATTTTTATGTGTCCGAAGATACTTTTTCTAATTTTCATAATACACTGAAATTTATGAAAAAACAATGAAATCTTAATTTTTTTGCGGTAACTGTGCCAGAATAATTGCCAAAAACATCAGTACGCAGCCGGATAATTCCCGCAGACTTAAGGTTTGGTTTAAGATCAGCCAGCCTGCAAGCACGGAAAATACGCTTTCCAGACTTAAAATCAGAGAAGCCACTGTAGGGTCCATGTTTTTCTGACCCACAATCTGCAGGGTATAGGCTACACCGCAGGAAAGCACCCCTGCATATAGAATCGGAAGCCAGCCGGATAAAATTACAGAAACTTCCGGGGTCTCAAAAATAAATGCCATGACCATACTGAGGATGCCGCATACCAGGAACTGAATGCAGCTCATTCGCACCCCATCCACCTTTGGTGAAAAATAATCGATGATTAAAATATGTAAGGAAAAGAACCCTGCACAGATCAGCACCAGAAAATCTCCTTTTGATAAGGAAAAGCTTTCACTGGTCATACAAAGCAGATATAGTCCCATCACCGCCAGCACAACCCCAAGCCACACCTGAAGTCCTGGTTTTTTCTTCATAAAGAGACCTAAGATCGGCACAATCAAAATGTACATGGCAGTGATAAAGCCTGCTTTTCCTACGGTGGTAAAGGAAATTCCAAACTGCTGAAAATTGCTTGCAATACAAAGCATCACGCCGCAGCAGATTCCTCCCGTGATCAAGGTCTTTTGATCCTCTTTCTTTTTTGCATCCATCAGCCAAATGACCGGAAGCAGTACCAGTGCACCGATCAGGCTGCGCACTCCGTTAAAGGTAAAGCACCCTACCGCTTCACCTCCCACACTCTGGGCCACGAATGCTGCCCCCCAGATAAAGGCTGTCAGCAAAAGTAGCAGGCTGTTTCTCATTTGTCCGGTTTTCATAATCTTTCTCCTAAAAGTTTTCTTTATTCTCTAAGTTGTGATATACT
>ERZ1032130.79-NODE-79-length-29663-cov-5.562078_pt1 | contig 29663 bp, 12 predicted proteins | sample MGYA00517879_ERZ1032130 | MGnify/ENA primary metagenome ERZ1032130 (study PRJEB33719, sample SAMN04262597) | wastewater metagenome | biome: rural village; feature: animal feces; material: feces | host: Bos taurus | place: El Salvador | collected 2012-01-31 ...
ATCGTTCCCATCCTCCGTGCGGGCCTCGGCATGGTGGACAGCATGGTGGCACTGAAGAATCGACACCAGCACATCGTGTTCCATTATATCAGTCACCACCTTAGGCAGCACAAGCGAGCGCTCCCCGGTGAATCCGCTCTTAATTCGAGGCATATCTAAATGTTTTTTCAGGTTTTTAATGGTGCTTTACAAAGGTAGTGATAATTATCGGAATATTGTCCATCTTTTTAATGTTTTTCTCCATTTACGAGCGAAATTTCTTGGTGTAACTTTGCCGCTGTAAACGTGATAGTTCACTAACCATTAACTTATCTAAAAATTTTTAATGAAATGAACCGATTCAACAAAGGTTTTGTGTATTTTATCTGCATGGTTTCGGCTATGGGTGGATTACTCTTCGGCTATGACTGGGTGGTAATCGGAGGTGCCAAGCCGTTCTATGAGGTGTTCTTCGGCATTGCCGACAATCCTTCTATGCAGGGTGCTGCCATGAGTATCGCTCTGGTGGGCTGCCTGATTGGTGCGATGACTGCCGGAATCCTTGCCGACCGCTTCGGCCGCAAGATGCTTCTCTCGCTTGCTGCTTTCATCTTCGTCACTTCGGCCTACGCTACCGGCGTCTTCAGCGACTTCAATCTGTTTCTCGTAGCCCGCTTCTTCGGCGGAATAGGTATCGGAATCGCCTCCGGCCTGTCGCCAATGTATATCGCCGAAGTTGCTCCGACAAATATCCGAGGTCGCCTCGTGTCGCTCAACCAGCTCACTATCGTGCTTGGTATCTTGGCAGCACAAATCACCAACTGGCTCATCGCAGAGCCTGTCATCGACAACACCATCGACACGTGGAACTGCCAGATGGGCTGGCGATGGATGTTCTGGGCAGGTGCATTCCCTGCTATCATTTTCCTCGCGCTGTCGTTCTTCATTCCCGAAAGCCCCCGCTGGCTCGCTATGGTGGGAAAGACCGATATGGCACGCCGGATTCTCACCAAAATCGGCGGTGCCGACTATGCCGATAGCGAACTTGCAGCTATTGCAGCCGCAAATGCCGGTCACAAGTCACAGAGCGGACTGAAGGCACTCTTCAAGAAGCCTCTCAGCAAGATTCTCGTGGTGGGAGTGGTGATTGCAGTGTTCCAGCAGTGGAGCGGAACCAACGTAATCTTCAACTACGCCCAAGAGATATTCCAGTCGGCAGGCTACTCAATCGGAGATGTCCTCTTCAACATCGTGGTCACCGGAATCACCAATGTGGTCTTCACTCTGGTAGCAATCTACACCGTGGAGCGTCTCGGCCGCCGCAAGCTTATGCTCATCGGAGCACTGGGTCTCGCTATCGTCTATCTCACTCTCGGCACTTGCTACTTCATGGGAATCAAGGGCTCGTTCATGGTAATCCTCGTGATGCTCGCCATTGCCTGCTATGCAATGACACTGGGTCCGGTAGCATGGGTGCTCATAGCCGAGCTTTTCCCGAGCCGTGTGCGTGCCGTGGCTGTTGCCACCTGCACCTTCGCCCTGTGGGTAGGCAGCACCACACTCACCTATACATTCCCTCTGATGAACAATTCACTTGGAAGCTACGGAACATTCTGGGTGTATGCAGCAATATGCGCCGTGAGCTTCATCTACTTCCTCCGCGTGCTTCCCGAGACCAAGGGCAAGTCGCTCGAAGAAATCGAAAAGGAATTTACAAAAAAATAGCACACCCCTCCTTATTAAGTATCAAAATTCAAAATATAAACTAATTTACAATAATGGTTAAAGCATGGAAAGAAAAGGTGGTTATACCCACCTACGAGGTTGGAAAGCCTGAAAAGAATCCTATTTTCCTCGAAAAACGAGTTTACCAAGGTTCAAGCGGTGTAGTTTATCCCTACCCTGTAATCGAGTCGATGGCCGACGAGAAGGTAGATAAGGAGTACAATGCCGTATATATCGAAAACGAGTATATCAAAGTGATGATTCTGCCCGAGCTTGGCGGACGTGTGCAGATGGCTTACGACAAGATAAAGCAGCGCCACTTCATCTACTACAACCACGTGATCAAGCCCGCTCTTGTGGGTCTTGCAGGTCCCTGGATTTCGGGAGGCATTGAGTTCAACTGGCCTCAGCACCACCGCCCCAGCACCTACATGCCCGTAGATACCACAATCGAGGAGAACGCCGACGGCAGCGTCACGGTGTGGGTGAGCGAAATGGAGCGCATGTTCCACCAGAAAGGCATGGCAGGTTTCACCCTGCGCCCCGGTCACGCTTATCTCGAAATCAAGGGCGTGCTATACAACCGCACCGAGGTGCCCCAGACTTTCCTCTGGTGGGCGAACCCCGCTGTGGCAGTGAACGACTACTACCAGAGCGTGTTTCCACCTGACATCAACGCAGTGTTCGACCACGGTAAGCGTGCTGTAAGCTCATTCCCTATCGCTACGGGTACCTACTACAAGATGGACTACTCGGCAGGTGTGGATATCTCCAACTATAAGAACATCTTCGTACCCACAAGCTATATGGCTGTGAACAGCAAATACAATTTTGAGGGTGGTTATGAGAACGACACTCACGCTGGTATGCTCCACGTGGCTAATCACCACATCTCTCCGGGCAAAAAGCAGTGGACTTGGGGCAACGGTGACTTCGGCCGCGCCTGGGACCGCAACCTTACCGACGATGATGGCCCATACATTGAGCTTATGGCAGGTGTATATACCGAGAACCAACCCGACTTCACATGGCTACAGCCCTACGAGGAGAAATCGTTTGTACAATACTTCCTCCCCTACCGCGAGCTGGGTGTGGTGAAGAATGCAAGCAAAGACCTGCTTCTGAACATCGACATGGAAGCCGACGGCAGTGCTCACTTCAAGATTTTCGCCACTTCGCGCCAGGAAGTGAATGTGACGCTGCGCAACGACGACGGAACCATATATTACAGCAAGAACGTGGTAATCACTCCCGAGCAACTGCTCGATGAGTGCGTGGATGTGGCAGGTGCCGCTCTTTCAGCTCTCAACATCGAAATCACCGCCAATGGTTGCGAACTGCTCTGCTGGCACAGTGAACCCGATGAAGTACGTCCTATCCCCGATGCTGCCGAAGCTGCCCTTCTTCCGCAAGAAATAAAGACTACCGAACAGCTCTATCTCACAGGCTTGCACCTTGAGCAGTATCGCCACGCTACCTACAATCCGGTTGACTACTACGAGGAGGCTCTGCGCCGCGACCCTATCGACGTGCGCTGTAACAATGCCCTCGGTCTTTGGTATATACGCAAAGGGCGCTTCGCACGCGCCGAAAAGCACCTCACCACTGCGGTGAAGACCCTTATGAAGCGCAACCCCAACCCCTATGATGGCGAACCGCTCTACAACCTCGGCTTGGCACTGAAGTATCAAGGCCGCTTCGATGAGGCTTACAACCGCTTCTACAAGTCGTGCTGGAACGGAGCATGGCAAGATGCCGGCTACTTCGCCTGCGCCCAGATTTCGACTATGCAGAATCGCCTCGAAGACGCTCTCGACGAAATCGACCGCTCCCTTATCCGCAACTGGCACAACCACAAGGCACGCGCACTGAAGGCTACAATCCTTCGCCGCATGGGCAACACCGATGCTGCACTTGCGCTAATCGAAGATTCGTTAAAGCTCGACCGCTTCAATTTCGGTTGCCTCTATGAGAAATATATCATCACTGCCGACGATGCCACTCTCGCACTGCTCAAGGAGCTTATGCGCGGCGAGGCTCACAACTATGATGAAATAGCCCTCGACTACTGCGCTGCCGGCTGCTGGAATGAGGCTGCATCGCTCTGGAACATCGCTATAGCTGAAGGTGCCACCACTCCGATGTCATTCTACTACCTCGGCTGGTGTCGCACCCAAGGCAACCTCGATGGCGCCGACGAAGCTTTCGCTAAGGGTGCAGCAGCTTGCCCCGACTACTGCTTCCCCAACCGTCTGGAGGCAATTCTCGCTCTGCAATGCGCTATGGCACACAACAGCCGCGACTCAAAGGCTCCCTACTACCTCGGAAACCTCTACTACGACAAGCGCCAGTACGACCTCGCAATCCAGGCTTGGGAGACTTCGGCTGCTATCGACGACAAATTCCCGACCGTGCTCCGCAACCTTGCCTTGGCCTACTTCAACAAGCAGGACGACCACAAGCGTGCACTCGAACTAATGGAGCGGGCATTTGCACTCGACGAGAGCGACTCGCGCATCCTCATGGAACTCGACCAGCTCTACAAGCGTCTGCACCACTCTCACGCCGAGCGTCTTGCCCTGCTGCAAAAGCACCCCGGGCTTATCGCACAGCGCGACGACCTGCTGCTTGAGGAAATCACCCTCCTCAACCAGACCGGCAAATATGAGGAAGCCAAGCAGCTCCTCGACGGTCACATCTTCCACCCATGGGAAGGCGGCGAAGGAAAGGTGCCGGCACAGTATCAGTTTGCCCGCGTAGAGCTGGCTAAGATTGCCATCAGCGAGAAGCGCTACGAAGATGCAGTGCAACTGCTCGAGGAGTGCCTTGTGTATCCGCACCACCTCGGTGAAGGAAAGCTCTATGGCGCACAGGAGAGCGACTTCTACTACCTCCTCGGCGTGGCTCACAATGCCCTCGGTAATGCCGACAAAGCGCGTGAGTGCTGGGAACAGGCTACACTCGGTCCTACCGAACCAGCCGCAGCCCTCTACTACAACGACGCTAAGCCCGACAAGATATTCTATCAGGGTCTTGCCCTCTTGAGCCTCGGCCGCACCGATGAAGCACACGGTCGTTTCCACAAGCTCATCAACTACGGTCAGAACCACCTCTTCGATGAGGTTCGCATGGACTACTTCGCAGTTTCACTCCCCGACTTGCTGATTTGGGAGGACGACCTCCAGGTACGCAACGAAATTCACTGTAAGTATATGATGTCGCTCGGATACCAAGGTCTTGGCGATGCAGTGAAGAGCATCAACTACCTCAATGAGGTATCAGCCCTCGACCCTAACCACCAGGGTATTCAGGCATTCCGCTCGCTAATCGAAGCAAAACTACAATAAGTATAGGCTCTTTACAAATCCATAGAATCTACTACCAATAATAAAACAAGACCTTGCCACTGTAACCCGAGTGGCAAGGTCTTCTTTTTTGTGCCGTTATGTAATTAATCCCAAAATCAAGCCCTCAGGCTGTGCTATTCCACCGTGAAACGGTAGCTTATCGCCTCCCTGTAGCGGTCGCCGGGGCGGAGCAACGTAGAGGGGAAATTTGGGTGATTGGGAGCATCGGGAGCACCCTGACACTCCAGTGCCACACCGGCATAGTCGGCATAGCGTGCCCCATGTCGTCCACAAGGCTCATTTGAGGCAAGCCAGTTGCCGGTGTAGAGCATTACACCCCACTGGGTGGTAGCCACATCAACGCGGCGGCGACTTGTAGCCTCGGTGAGCGTGGCAATGTGGCGTAAAGAGCCGTCGTAGTCATCGGCAATGAAGAAGTGATTGTAACCCTTCCCTATGCGCAAATTACTGAAGTCGGCATCAATATCCTCTCCAAGTTCCTTGCCGGCAGTGAAATCCATCGGTGTACCTGCCACCGAGGCAATCTCTCCCGACGGAATGTCATCATCGCTGCCCGGCAGCCACCGCGAGCAGTCGAGCTTCAGCCTGTGATGCAAGCATGTGCTGTTACCAGCACCTGCAAGGTTGAAGTAGGCATGATTGGTGAGATTCACAATAGTCGGGCTGTCGGTAGTGGCGTCATACTCAATTCTAAGCTCATCATCGTCGCTCCACGAGTAGAATACACGAGCCGTGAGATTGCCAGGATACCCCTCCTCACCATCGGCAGAGTGATAGGAGAAAAGCACCCCACCCTCAACGATTTCAGAGTCCCACAGCACGCTGTGGAAGCCTCCGTTTCCGCCATGCAGGGCATTCGCTCCATTGTTGGTATCGAGCTGATATGGGTTGCCATCGATTGTGAAGCGTCCGAGGGCGATGCGGTTGGCAAAGCGACCCGGAGTTTTTCCGGCACAGGCACCATCGTGCATATAGTCAGCATAGTCGCTATATCCAAGCACAACGTCGTCCCGTCGTCCCTCGGCATCGGGAACAATCACACGGGTGATGCCGGCACCAAGGCTCGACAGCTCAACCACATTACCCCGGGCATTAGTGAGCCTATACACCGTAATCTCCCCCACCCGTGTATCACATATTTTCTTTTCTATCTTCATAAAAAACCTTTTCTATGCAATCAAGGAGTGCCCAGTCACAAAGTTCCGACACTCCTTGATATATCAGTCTATAATATTTTTATCGCTTATTTTTGGGTCAGTTCCACAACTTTGCTGTGGAGTCGGTTGTAGCTCAACAGAGGCAATCCCACTGTCATGAGATAGTCGCCCGAATAGCTCTTGGCTTCACCCACGGTGCAGTCTTCGCGGTCGATTTCGCGCACTACATAGGTGGCATTCGGGTCAAGACCGTTGAGCACAACATTGTGCAGTGGCTTCTCAAATTCGCGTCCGTAGCGAGGGAAGATATCGAAAGCAAACAGCACAGCCTGACGCTTGTCCTTACCCACATACATTGTGGCTGCATGGTCGCCGTCGTAGGGCGAAACAAGGCGATACTGGTCGCCGTCGAGAATCACCGGTTTCAGGCGGTTGTAGTTCTTCACAGCCTGCTTGCAGTATGCAAGGTCCTTGGCTGAGAGGTCGTGCAGGTTGAGGTCGAAGCCGAGCTTGCCCATCATAGCCACATTTACGCGGAACTTGGCACTTGCGCTCTTGTTCCAGGTGGTCACGTGTGCGCACTGCACCTTAGCCGGGAACACCTGCGAGAAGCCCCACTGAATGAATATGCGCTCCACAGGGTCGGTGTCGTCGCTCACCCACATTTCGGGGAAATACTTCAGTGCCTCATAGTCGGTGCGGCCACCACCGCCGGCACAAAGCATCATGGGAAGATCAGGATATTTTTCAGCAATGCGGTCGAGAACCTTGTAGAGACCGCGCACATAGTCGATGTAGAGGTGGCTCTGGTTGTTCTTCTCATACACAGAGTAGATGTTGGTAATAGGGCTGTTGCAGTCCCACTTGAAGAATGCAATATCGGGATATTTTGTCTTCAGCTCATCCACAATGTTGAACACATAGTCCTGCACCTTTGGATTGCTCAGGTCGAGCACGAGCTGGTTGCGGAAGTAGTATTCCTCGCGGTTGGGAAGAGTGATTACCCAGTCCTTGTGCTTCTCGTAAAGTTCCGACTTGGGGTTCACCATCTCAGGCTCAATCCAGAGGCCGAATTTCACGCCCTGCTTCTTGGCTTCGTCGGTGAGACGTCCGATGCCATTGGGGAGCTTGTTGGCAGTCTCCTTCCAGTCGCCAAGTCCTTGGGTGTCGCTGTGACGCGGATACTTGTTTCCAAACCAGCCATCATCGAGAAGGAACATATCCACACCGAACTCCTTTGCTTCGCCAATGAGGGTGATGAGCTTATCCTCATCGAAGTCGAAGTAGGTCGATTCCCAGTTGTTGAGAAGCGTCATGCGGTCGCCCATACCGTCTTTCACTTGATAGCGGCGTGCCCAGTCGTGCAGGTTGCGGCTTGCCTCGCCGTTACCGTTGCGACTAAGCGTGAAGATGAACTCAGGTGTGCGGAAGCTCTCGCCCTTTGCAAGGCGGTAGCGCGAGAAATAGGGGTTGATTCCGCTCAGCACGCGCAGATAGCCGGCATTGTCCACCTCGAAGGTGAAGCGGAAGTTACCGGTCCAGCCAAGTGTTCCCACAAGCACCTCACCGCTGTTCTCGGTGGCAGGAGCCCCGAGTGAGAGCTGGAAGAACGGCGACACAAACAGATTGGCACGTGTGCCGAGCTTGGTGTCGATTTCCTTCTTGCCGAAGTGCAGCTCCTGTGTGGTAGCATTAGCCTCACTCGCCCAGTTGCCGTTGTATTGGGTGAGATAATAGTGCGGTGAGTGGAAGCTGAGAAGCGATGAAGCATATTTCTCAAGCTCTATGGGCTTGTTTTCCTTATTTGTAATCTCGGTCCACGACTTAAACACATTTTCCTTCTCGAAAGCCACGAAGTGGAGAGCCACCTCGTCGGCATAAATAGGGTCGGCAAGCGTGATTACAGTCTCACTTCCGCCCTTGCAAGGAGTCACGGTGTGGCTCTTGTAGGTGAGCAGAGTGGAGGGGTTGCCGTCGGCGCGGTTGATGTGCAAAGCAGGCTCATAGTAGTCCTCCATGCCGTGAGTGAGATAAGCCTCCAAGCCGAGTGGCAGCGAAGCATAGTCGGCGGCATTGGCGATGCGTTTTCCGAAATAGCTTTGATAGAGGCGACCGTTGTCGCCCACGGTGAACACCAGCGCAGTGTTCTCCGATTGCACCACAATCTGCTCCTTAGCCGATGCAGTGATACTCGAAAGCGGCAGCAAGCAAAGTGCCGCAAGCAAAGTCTTGGTTATACGTTTCATGTCGTTTTTAGTTGAATTATGTTGTTTAGTTATGATATTTCCGGTCAATGTGGAAGTTGCGACAAAGGTAGCTATAATCCCACATCGATTTATGCAAAAAAAACTCCAAAAAATCGTCATTTTCCGCCAAAAGCTGCTATTTCAGCTGTTCGGGCACCATGCCCTGCTGCTTTTTCTGGCATTGCTTCTCGAAGTCCTTGGGCGTGATGCCAAATTGCTTGAAGAATAATTTGCTGAAATAGCTCTGCGACGAAATACCCACCATGTAGCAGATATCACCGATGCGGTACTTTCCTTCCTGTATCAGCTCGGCAGCCTTCTTGAGCTTCACAAGCCTTATAAGCTCCACAGGCGAGAGATTGAACACCGTCTTTATCTTGCGTAGCAGGCTCGAATGGCTCATGCAGAATATATCAGCCATCGACTCCACACTGAAGTTGTCTTCGCCTATGTTGTCCTCGATGATTTTCATCACTTTATTGATAAATTCCTCATCGGCCTTGTTCACGTGCATATTATCCACATTGAAGAAAGGCTTCTTCGAGAACGCCTCGCGCTCGCGACGGCGGTTGTCGAGCAGCGAGCGGATGAGCTGGCGGAAGTATTTCACCGAGAAAGGCTTCTCAATGTAGGCTTCGGCACCGAGCTGTAGGCTCTTTATCTTGCTGTCGAGGTCGTTCTTGGCAGTGATGAACACCACAGGAATGTGCGAGAGGTCGATGTCGGCTTTCACGGCCTTGCACAGCTCATATCCATTCATCACCGGCATCATCACGTCGGTTACGATAAGGTCGATGTTGCACTGCTTGAGCTTCTCGAAAGCCTCCTTACCGTTGCAGGCAGTCTCAATTGAGAACGACATGCTCACCTGGTCGGCAAGGAACTCACGCATATTGTCGTTGTCTTCAACAATGAGCACGGTGTAGCCGGCAGCTTTTTCCTTCGACTGGTTGGAGCCTTCCTCAATGAGGTAGTCACTCTTCACGAGGGCATTCTTGTTGTTCTGCTTCACATCGGTCTTGTTGATGGGGATTGTAAGGGCAAAAACGTTCACTGCGCCGGTGTTATCCTCCAGATAGAGGTTTCCGCCAAGCATCTTTGCAAGCGAAAGCGAAAGCGGCAAGCCAATTCCCACACCGTTCTCACCATTCACCGTCTTTTCCACCTGATAGAATGGCTCGAAGATACGGCGGCGGTCGGAATCGGAGATTTTCTTTCCGTCGCTCATCACGCGCAGCAAGAAGCAAGCATCGTCGGCGGTGAGTGTCACCTCAATAGTCTTTGAGGCATATTTCAGGGCATTGTTGAGCAGGTTGCTCATGATTTTAGTCACAGCCTCCTTATCGGTCGATACGATAATCGGCTCGTCGATTACCTGCCGGAGCAGTTGCTTGTGTTTCAGAGTGATTGCAGGCTCGAAGCGGTCGAGTGTATCGGTCACGAGCATTGTGATGTCCACATTCTCGCGAGAGAGCACCATGCGCCCCGAGTCAATTTTCTGGAAATCGAGCAGTTGGCCGGTGAGATTGAGCAGCCGCTTTGAATTCCGGCGCATCATTTTCAGATAGTGCGACACCTTGCTGTCGGTCACACCTATTTCCTCGATAGCTTCAAGCGGCGCATCTATCAGAGCAAGAGGTGTGCGTATTTCGTGAGCCACCTCGGTGAAGAAGTTCACCTTGTTCTGGTAAAGCTCTTTCTCCTTGTTGATTGCAAAGAGCTTCTGTCGCTCGCGCAACTGCTCCTCCTTGTGGTTGCGATACCACAGGAACCAGCAGCCCGCAGCAGCCACCACAAGCAAGAAATAGGCAAGAAAAGCCCACTTTGAGAGCCACCAAGGAGGCAGAATTGTTATTCTTATGGTTTTCTCCACCGATTTGCCGTGATTCTGCACGCGCACAGTGAGATTGTAGTCGCCGGGGGCAAGATTGGTGAATGAAATGCGGTTGTCGATAAGCTTTATCCACTTGTCGCTCATCGGCTCGATGCGATAGCTATAATCGTTGCCGCCCACCGAACCGAAATTAGGAGAGGCAACGTCGAGCGAGAATATGCTGCGGTCGTGTGGCAGGGTGATATGGTCGGTAAAGAGAATGCTTCGGTCGAGCGGAGATTCAGGCACACCCGGACGCATCTCCTCATTGAGCACTTTCATGCGTGTGAAATATACGGTCTCGGGAGCAGTCTGCATACCCTCCGTCTCAGGGTTGAATGCCACCACTCCATCAATTGTGCCGAAGTAGAAAAGTCCATCGCGTGCACGCAGGGCAGAGCCATAGTTGAACTGGTTGGTTGGCAATCCGTCTTTTTCGGTGAAAACCTTCACCGGACCCGAATCGGGGCTGAATTTCACAAGTCCTTTGTTGGTGCCAAACCACAGGTATCCGTTCTTGTCCTCTAAGATGTTGTAGGTCACATCGTCGGGCAAGCCTTCCTCCTTGCCGAAGGTGGTGAAGTTGTCGGTTTGGCTGTTGTAGCGGCTAATGCCGCCACGGTCGGTCGAAAGCCACACATTGCCGTGGCTGTCGCAGAAAATAGCACTGATAGAGTTAGAGCGCAGTCCGTTGGGCGTCTCGTCGTCGCAGGTGTATTGCCTGAACTTACCGTCGGCAGGAGTGTAGCGCCACACACCATTGCCCATAGTTCCCATCCACACACTGCCATCCTTCGCCTCGTTGATTGTGAAAATCCAGTCGTAGCCGGTCTGGGGCATGTGCTCATAGGAGGAAGAGCCTTTTGTGCGTCGGTAGAGCGTATAGCCAAGCCCCACCCACTCATTGCCGCGACTGTCCACGAAATAGGCATACACGGCATTTGTACCCGCATTTCCCTCAAACAGCAGGTCGTAGCTGAGGTTTTGGTTGATTTTCACCAAGCCGAGCTTGTTGAACGAAGCCACAATATCACCTCCACACGAGGTTAGCATAAGGATGGTGTTATTGTTAGGAACGAGGCGTTCCTTTGAGTGTGAAACCAAGCCGGTAGCCGGATTGAGCACATTAAGCCCCTGCTCCTCGGTGCCAATCCAGATGCGGCCGTCGGCAGCCTGAGCCAGTCCGCGCACACGGCGGCTGCTCAGCCCTGCACCCAAGCCGAAATGCTCAAAGCTGAATTTGTTGCGTGCCATATACTCCACACCGCCAAACATAGTTCCCAGCCAAGCATCGCCCTGTCGGCTCTTGTAGATGTAGTAGATAATATCGTCGGAGAGACTGAAGTCGTTGATAGGGTCGTTTACAATCCGTTTCTCGGTGTGATTAATGCTGTCGAGCACATAGAGCCCGTGCTGTGTGCCTATCCATATTTCGCCGTCGAAACACTCAATGCTGCGGAGATACACGTTGCCGGCTTTGGAAAAGGGAATCTCACTGATTGTGTCGGTGCGAGAATTGTAGCGGTAGATGTGACCGTCGCTTGTAGCAAGGACGAGAGCACCCGAGATGTCTTCGGTCATGGCTGCAAACTGTTTGTCGAGCAACGATGTGCCGCCTACGTGCGTGATGTGGTCGAAACTGCGGCTTTGGGCATTGAAGCGATAAAGTCCGTTTACGGTCGTACACACCCACACGGTCATCTTGGAAGTGATGTAGAGATTTGATGGGAAGGACTTCTTGAAGTCGCCTTCCTTGGTGAAGTTGAAGAAATCCACCTTACCCGCATCGTGATAGTAGAACACACCCTGGTCGGGGATAAGCACCCACACATGTCCTTTGCCATCGCCCACAATCGACTGCACCCAGTTGACGGCACTCTCGCCGGTTTTCGGGTCGGCTGCAACCGATTTAGAGAAACGTTCGGTCAGTGGATTATAGATATATACTCCACGGTCGGTACCTACCCACATATTCTTGTCCTTGTCCTCATATAGAGCACCGATATTGTCGTTCCCCTGCTTGAGGGCTTCATCGTAGCAGTCGAGAAGACGCATTCGCACGCCATCATATAGGTTTAGCCCATTTTTGGTGCCAAACCACATAAAGCCGAAGCTATCCTCGGCAATACATTTCACATTGCTCGACGATAGCCCATTGTTGCCATTGATGTGCTTGAAAGAATAGTTGTCGCCGGCTGATGCCGGCATCGCCATGAATATCGGGGCTAATATTCCCAGAATCATGGCAAGACTCTTGAGGTGCAGGTGGCGAGGACGGTTCATATCAATGATAGGTATGTATAGTGTTATAGGTAGGTTGTGTAAATAATGGTATTTTCTGTAATGTGGCGCGGGCTATCAGCATAGAAGCACCTTGCGCACTGCCTTGGTGCCCGACCGGAGAGTGACCGAAACAATCACTACGCTGCCCGAAACATTCACGGGGAAACTCATCTGCTCTGCATCGGCAGGGGCTGTCAATGCAGCAAGCTGCGTGCCGTCGATTCCATACACCGCCACATTGCCGATAGGCTCAGAAGCTGTGATGTGCATCGCACCACCGTGAAAACCGGCTTTGACCGACCCCGAAGGGTCAGTCAAAGCTGATTCAGTCTTGCCATATCCGGCACGCTCGAAGCGATAGATGCGCACATCCTTATTGGGCACGTTCACCTGCATCGTAGCGGGATTGGTATAGGTCTTAGTCTCAAATAGCTCGGTAACGCGCACAAACTCCGAGGCGTTCACCCCAAGTCGCTCAAAATTGGGCGTATAGGAAAGCGCTCCATTCTGCCCATAGTTGAACACCACATAGTAGAATGCATCGGGGGTATCCATGATAAACTCATTATCCACAGCTATGTCGTTGGCGCTCCAAAGCGAGTTGGTGTACTTGAATGTACCTTCCACCGGGCGGAAAGACTTGCCTATGCGGCACACCTCAGTGAGATCCTTGTTGCCGGCATATTTCACAGCGCGGGCACGCTCTTCATCGTAGCCCACCACAAGCCCGTAGTTGCCTTTCACTTCACCCTCGTAGGCGTAGGTGCCGCCAAGCAGCGTCATGCCGGTGATTAGTCCACAGGTGTAGCGAATGCGTGCCTCCTGCTCGTCGTTAGAACCCTTATTTGAGAATTTCACCTTCGACATGCACATGTGGTCGGGGTCGTTGAAGCAATAGAGGCGGTCGAGCCACCACGAGCCTTGAATGCAATTGAGCGTGTACATAGAGTTGTTGAGCTCTCCCCATGCATCACAGCCGATGCGGCGAACGTGTGCCTTGTTGGGGAAAATCGGCGCAATGGAGAAGTCGATAATCATGTTGTCGCCACAGAACTCCTTGATATAGTCCATACCATAGTTGTAAGCCATCATTCCTGTGGTGATATTGGGGTCGTACCATGAATCAGCCTCCTGTGAGCCATTGTTCATGAAGTCGATTTTGACAAACTCGAAGCCCAGGTCGCGGAATTTCTGCAGAGTGCGGCGATTCCACTCCTTCACTGCCGGATGCGTTGGGTCGAGCGACCAGCCGTTGATATGGCGATATTTGCCACCGGTCTTCAACACCATTTCGCCAAGGCGTCCGCCTTCCCACTCGTTGTTGTTGAGCACAGCATCCTCACCGCCCCAGTAGGTGAACGGAGTGGTATAGATACCTGCCACGAAGCCAAGCTCCTTGCAGCGGTCGGCATATTTCCTGAGCTGCTCATCGCTGAGTGCGCTCCATCCCGAGTCGAGCACCAGATGGCAACGGCCTTGCTTGTTGAAGAAACCCACCGGCTTCAGCTCACGCTCAAAGAAGTCGAGCACGCTCATCGCCGAGGTGTAGTTCAGTCCGAACTCCATGCCACCCCACGACTGCCAGCCGAAAAGCGATTCGTCCTTATCCCACACATATTTCGGGCAGAGAACGGCATTGGCATCGGCATAGGTCTCCATACCGGTGCGCCAATCGTCGAACACGCCAAGCATGAAACGCGCAGAGCTAACTTTTGCACCCTTCACGGCTCCGTGACGCTCGCTCGAAGCCTTGTCCTTCACAATATCCCAAGTGCGCTCGCTTATGTAGCCGGCCTCAGCCGTGAGCTTGCGCAGGCGGTTGCTGCCATTAGGCGTTACATACACTGCCGACTTCCACGTGCTGTGGTCAACCGAGCCAAGGACGATAGCCTTGCGGCTGTCGTTATTGAACAGCGCCGTAGCCTCACACGAGATAACTTGTTGCCCCACTTCCCACGTCACAGTGTTAAAGGTAGCCCAGTTGTCGTTGGCAAAGGGCATATTATAGACGCGATTATTGCTGCTGCCAAGCACCGAAAGTGTAGTATTGGTTTCCGACACAATCGGGCAAATCTTTGTGCTCGATGTAGTTCCCGATGAGGCAATCACCGAAGCCTCCACAAGGATATATGGCAAGTTGTCGTAGATGTAGATGTTCTGCTCAAGGTCGTTCTGTCCGCTCTTGCCCGAGAAAAGATAGGTATATTGTGTTCCATTACCGAAGCCATCGCTGATGCTCTTCGATGTGAGGTTGCAAGAGGGATAGTCTTTCGACGACATTGTGTTGTAGCTCTCATCAAGCGCAGTGACGTAGGCATTCTTGATGATAGTGTTACCATTGACCGTATAGGTCAGTGTATTTGATGTGCCGGCAGTGATTTTCCAAGCACCGTCGTTTATGTCGAGATTTCCGCCCATTGCAAGCAAGCTGCTGCCTGCAAGAGCAAGAACCGATAATATCTTTGATGTGATTCTCATAATTTTATATAATTGAATTGATTAGTACTACAAATATAGCTCTTTTTTCTTGTTTTCTTAATAATTCACGTTCAGAATTAGGAAAATTCGTGGCTTGCACTTTCTTTATGGCACAAGCCACGAAAAAAACTAACTTAACTAACTTTAAAAATTATACCTAAAAACATAAACCCAAAATAAACCCTACTTTATGATAAATTTCTCAATCGTTTTTCCTTGTGCTGTAGTGGCTTCTACCACATACACACCAGCCTGAAGCTCAGCATCAATTGCCTGTCCGGCCTTAAGGCTTGCATTGGCTACCACGCGACCTGCAAAGTCGATTACGCGAACCTGAGCATCGGCATTGACAGTGATAGTGCTACCATTGCACTTCACGGCTACTGCCTCAGCCTTTACCGCCTCGGCACCGCTTGTAACCTCAGTGGATTTTGCAAATGCACTGCCAAGCTTGCAGCCATCAATAGTCTGCACACCCCACTCTGCCACATCGGCAGCCTTGAGGTTAAGGGCATACTTGCACCCGACAAGAGCAGCATCAACGCTATTAACCGAGCGAAGCACGCCCGATGCAGGATTTGCAGGAACCACTGTGATAACGCGACCATCAGTAGTCTTCACATAAACATTGTAGCGGAGTGCTGCGGTGGGAGTCTGTGCATCGCTACCGGCATCCCAAGTGAATGTAATCACGCCATTATCCTCAACAGCATTGAGGTTGGAAGGAGCAGTAGGAGCAGAATTAACGCCACGAGAAGCAAGTCCGTTCATAATCTGGAAGTGGTGTCCACCATTGTCTTGATAGCCCATTACGAGGATATCTGCCATATTATTGTTGTTGAAGTCGGCTGCAAGCACTACTGAGCCGCCACGGTGACCGCCAATGAGGTCGCTCTTCACGGCAAATGTGCCATTGCCCTGATTAATTGCAACGTGAGTCTGAGCGCCATTGTTTTCGCCTGAGTACACAATGTCCATGTTTCCATCGGCATTAAGGTCGCACCAGTCGGCACCCGAAGCCTGAACACCGGGGAGGCTATAGTCAGTGTAGGTGAATTTGCCAGTGCCGTCGTTGAGATAAACATCGGCAACCAAAGCCCAGCCCTGCGGGCAAGATGTTCCGGTCACAAAGAGGTCGAGGTCGCCGTCAGCATCAATATCCACGAGGATAATGTGACCCTTCTCTGTTCCGCGGTTAGTGTCGTCAAACATTGCCGTCGCGGCAGCCGTGAAAGTGCCGTCGCCATTGCCATAATATGCACGAATGCAGTCATTGTCGATCCATCCATTCACCACCAAGTCGGGCTTACCGTCGCCATTGATGTCGCCGGCAGCCATAGTGCCGCCGCGTTGCGAGCTGAGTCCACTGTCATCGGCCTTGCGGGTGAAAGTGCCGTCACCACCATTGTTGAGGTAAAGCACGGGGCCGCCTTGGTCTTCACGCGGATTGCCATTGAAAGCAATAATGTCGGGATAGCCATCGAGGTTGAAATCGGCAACAGCTAAAATTCCGGTGTACCACTTCTCGCTGTCACCACCATCGATGCTCATCTCATAGTCGAGAGCAAAGCCATCAACCATTGAAAAATTGCCTACGCCATCATTCTTCAAGAGCTTAGAGCCCCACGAGCCACCAAGGATAATATCCACATTACCATCGCAATTATAGTCGATAGGCACAATGATGCGCTCCCACGAGCTGCCGTCGGGGTCAGCTATGGCATGAGCCTCGGTAAAGCTATAACCGTCGCCTGTGAGATATTTGATTGTGGTAGCCCAGCCATTGTTGAGGTCGCGGCCTTTTGCGAAAATATCGAGAACATCATCATTATTAAAATCGGCAAGACCTGCATTGCCATGGAAAAGTCCGTTGGAAATGAGCGATGTAAGGTCAATCTCATTATAAGAAGGCACTTGGGGAGCTGCCATTGCAGCAGTAGCCGATGCGGCAAGCATTATGCTGAGTAGAGATTTTTGCTTCATAAAGCGAAATGATTTTTTAGATTGTTAATAAAGAAAGGAAAAGGTGGTGGTGAGTGGCTTTCATAGAGCTGACACTCTCCACCACCTGATATTAAATGTAGTTGATTAGTTTTCTCATTTCAAGGTAGAGAATCAGGTAGAGAACGAATTGATAACTCTCTTACCTCTTACCTCTCACCTCTTACCTATAACCCTCATTCTGGTCTTCGGGTGCAATGTCGTCGTTCTGGTCGATTTCAGCCTGCGGAATAGGCCAAACCTTATTCCACTCCTGGATAGTACCCGAACGCTTTGCCCACTTGTTGCGCTCCTTCACGTACTCAAGGAACTTGCCAGTGCGCACGAGGTCGAAGCGGCGCCAGCGCTCACCGAAGAGCTCACGCACGCGCTCTGTCATAAGCTCAGTGCGGAATTGGTCTTGCGACATGCCGCTCCAGCGCATCTCAGCAGGGAGATCGAAGTCCCAAGCACGCTCGCGCACCTTGTTCACCTGCTCCATAGCTTCACCTGTCTTGCCAAGCTCGTTCAAGCACTCTGCATAGAGAAGGATAGCGTTTCCGAGACGGAGGAACGGAATGTTCTTACCCGAGTACCACTCGTTGTTCAAGCCCAAACCCGAGTGAATGTCGGTACGGAAGTCCTCATACTTCTTGATATGCGGGAGAAGCTCATCGTGATCCTCACCTATGTCCTCCCATGCAATGCTGTTGAGATCAGGAACTTTTCCAAACCAAGTGAAATCGTAGCGAATCGACTCCTCCTTGCGCACGTCGCCGTCTTCCCAGATACCGCCATCAGCCTTGTCGCTATATGCCCAAGCTGAAGGCACTGCGTGGTCGTAACCGCTCATGAAGCAGCCGTCACCGCCCATTGCCTGCACGGCACGCGAACCAATCTGGAACTGGATAGCATTGTTGTCGGGCCATGCGTTGCTGAATTGCCACTCAAAGATTGCTTCAGCAGTGTTGGGGGTGCTGTAGTCCCAAAGGTCGTAGTAAGGAACGAGCTGGAACGGACCCTTCACCACCTTCTCAAGAGCCGACTTAGCCTTCGAAAAGTCGCGGAGACCTGTAGCTTCGGGAGCCGACATATAGGCATAACCCAGAAGCATCGAAGCAGCGTAGGTAGTAGCACGAGCCGGGTCGTTGGTCTCAGGGCAGTATTTCACTGCATTCTCAAAGTCGTTGATGATGAACTCCCAGATATCCTTCTCGGGCTGACGTCCATAACCAAGCTCAGTGATGCGCTCGAGGTCGAGGATAGGCACGCGTCCGAAGATGAAAGTAAGCTCCATGGTAAGTCCGGCACGGATAAAGCTTGCTTCGCCATACACCTTGGCAGCCATTGCATCTTCTTCAACAAGAGGCTTCAATGCACGGATAATCTTGGCAGCCTCGCCAACCTTAGTCCAGCGGTTTCCCCATTGGTCGGAGATATAGTAAAGATCAGAAGTGAGAAGAGCATCGTAGCGGTCGAGCGAGCCGCGACGCATTCCGTCTTCTTTGAGAGCCTGGAAGGCACCCGACTGAATCTCGTCGGTACCGACCATGCACTCCCAGATAAAGCGGTCCTTAAACATTTCGCGCCACCCTTTGTAGCAGCTTTGAAGAACAGATTCAGCATATTCAGGCGAGGAGTACATCTTGTCCTCGGTGATTGCCGTCTTGGGATCTTCGTCGAGGAAATCGCTGCACGATGTGAATGCAAGCGACGACAGGGCAAGAATTCCCAGTGTAAATATCTTATTTTTCAGTTTCATCGTTATTTGTGTTTTTAAAGTTGTTGTTTAGAAAATGCTTAACGAAAGTCCAATAGTGTAGGAGCGCTCAGTTGGGTAGTATCCGCTACCGTCGCCATACTCAGGATCGAATCCCTTGTAACCGGTAAGAGTGAACACGTTGCTTGCAGTGAAATAAACACGCAGGTTGTTCATGTGCCACTTCTGAGTGAGGCTCTTAGGCAAGTTGTAAGAGAGTGTAAGGTTCGACAAGCGGAGGAATGAAGTGCTCTGAACGTAGCGGTCGGTATCGCCTGCTCCGTATGCGCTATATCCGCTCACATTAGCCATGCGGCGTGGGAAGTAGGCAGCAGTGTTCTCGGGAGTCCAGCGGTCGAGGAGGTCGGTCGAAGCGTTGCTCTGGCCGAATGAGCTGATAAGGCTCTCATAGTATCCGCTGAGTGCGTGTCCGCCCACAGAGTAGTTGAAGATGGCGTTAAGAGTCAAGCCTTTCCAAGAGAAGTCGGTAGAGAAACCACCGTAGAACTTCGGATCCATGTCGCTATAGATAGCACGGTCGTACTGGTCAACTACGCCATCGGGCACATCGTCGGGTCCTGAAATATCGCGTGCAAAGAGGTCGCCAAGACCGATAGTGCGGCCGTTGAAGTCGAGGCTCTCCCACTCTGTGCGGTTGTTCTCATTAGCGATGCCGCCTGCCTGGAGGCAATAGAGGTTGTTGAGCGACTCACCGACGAAGATGTTGCCTGTGCGGCTACCGCTAAGAATGCGCTCCACGTTGCCATAGAGTTTCTTCACTTCGTTGCGGTCGAGACCGAGGTTAGCGCTGATGTTCCAAGTGAAATCCTTTGTCTGAACAGGCACTGCCGAGAGGGTAAGCTCAAAACCCTTGTTGCTAAGCTCGCCTATGTTCTCCACTGTGTAGGTGTAACCCGAAGTTGTAGGCAGGCTGTGGCTCATGAGAAGGTTTGAGTTGTTGATGAAGAATACATCGAGCGATGCGCTCAAGCGACGCTGTAAGAAGCTCATGTCGATTCCGATGTTGGTCTGCTTCTGTTTCTCCCATGTGATGTCGGGTGTTCCGCGACGGCCATCCGTACCGTAAGAAGCCTCACCCTTGCTCACGCTCGGAGTGTAGAGTGTAGCATACATGAAGTCGCCAATATCCTGGTTACCCACAACTCCATAGCCTCCACGGAGCTTCAATTGGTTGATATATTGCGATTTCGGGAAGAACTGCTCATTGGTGATATCCCATGCCAACGAGAACGATGGGAAGAAGCCCCAGCGGTGTCCGGCGGCAAACTTCGACGAGCCGTCCCAACGACCGGTAACGGTCAAGTAGTAACGCGAAGCGTAGGTGTAGTTGGCACGTGCAACATACGACATGAGTGACTCAGCCGAACGTCCGTTGTAGATGTGACGGTTCTCAGCGTCGGCAGCTCCGAAAAGGCCATCGTAACCGAGGTCGTCCGATGCAAACTTGCGGCCTTCACCCTTCAGATAGTTTGAAGTCTGGCGCGATGCCGATGTACCAACGAATGCGTTGATGCGGTGAATGTAGTTGAAGATGTTGTCGTAGCTGATGGTGTTATCCCACTGCCACTGTGTTTCACCGAAGTGCTGCTGAGTAGCAAATGCCTCGCCCGAATAGTGACGGTATGACTCCTGGATGCCTGTCGGGATAAACTGATTCCAGCTCTGCTCACCATGGTTGATGGCAAATGTAGAACGGAAGTTCAAGCCCTTCATGGGGTTGATGTTCAAGTAGCTCGACGATGTGAGGTGGTAGCGCGAGCGGTCGGTCTTGACCTCATAAGAGTTGAACGGGTTGAAGTTATTATTGTTCTCCTCCGATTTCACACGCCAGAAGAGTGTTAGGTAGTCATCGTCGTGGCGGGTTGCATCGTCCTTATAGGGAGCAAAATCCACAAGCGGGTTTCCATTGTAGAGGGCCTGCGAATATACCGAGCCACTGGTCATGTCGTCGTGTGTGTAGGTGTAAGATGTGTTTGTACCTACCTGCAACCAGGGAGTGATGTTGGTAGAAGCATTGATACGGCCGGTGTAACGCTGCTGCTCTGTGCCGCGAACGATACCCTTGAGGTCGTTGATACCAAGGCTGATATATATCTGTGAGCCATCAGTAGCCTTCGAGAAGCTGAAGTTGTGGTTGTGCTGAACACCGGTTTGTGTCACCTCCTTGAGCCAGTCGTAGCTCTTGCCGCTCTTGTAGCCGGCAAACTCCTGCTCGTGGAAGGCGATGTTGGTCTTCATGAGGGTATTGTCGATATACTCCTGACGGTTTGCACCGGGATTGTTATACATATATCCGTTGGCATAAGCCTCAGTACGCATATCGAAGAGCTGCTGGGCATTCATTGTTTCGGGACGATGACCGATAGTAGAGAAACCTACCCAACCATCGTAAGAGAACTCAGCTTTGCCCTTCTTACCCTTCTTGGTGGTGATAACGATTACACCGTTGGCTCCACGCGAACCATAGAGTGCGGTTGCCGATGCGTCTTTGAGCACCTGTACCGACTCAACGTCATTCACGTTGATTGAGTTGTAGAAACCGAAGTCGTTACCCATTACAAGACCATCGACTACATAGATAGGTGACGAACCCGAGTTGATGGTGTTCGTACCACGAATCTTGATTGATGAATCTTCGGAAGGTGATGTGCTCTTAACTACGCTCACACCGGCAACACGGCCCGAGATAGCGTCGTTGATATTGGTAACCGGCTTCTCGGCGAGAACCTCGGCATCAACGTAAGAAACTGCGCCCGTAAGGTCGCTCTTCTTCATTGCAACACCTACCACAACCACCTCGTCGAGGTTGGTGCTTGCTTCTTGCAGTTTGATTATCACTTTTCCGCTTTTTGGCACAACCACTTCCTGTGAGTTGTAGCCTACATAGGATACTTGAAGTGTCTGACCCGGCTTAGCCTTGATGGTAAAATTACCGTCAATGTCGGTCGATACTCCCACCGTTGTTCCCTTCACCAGAACTGTAGCTCCAATGAGTGGACCGGTCTTTTCATCTAAAACTTGTCCCGTGATATTTGCCTGTGCAAAGATTGCCTGCACGCAAAATAGCATAAGGACTAACATACTTGAAATTCTACGTTTCATGTTCTTTAGAATTGATTATTGTTAGGTTTATTGTTAATAAAAATGTTTTTTCTGAAATTCAGTTAATGAGGGCGGTTATTCCCAAACTTTCCAATGCAAATTTATAGTTTTGAATGTGGAAAAATTGAAGCAAATTCGGCAAAATTTTGCTAAAATGCACCAATTTAGGCATTTTGGTTAAAATGTATCGCCCAGTGACAAAATTTTGAGCTGACGGCGCATTTCATCGCTGCCAATCGACGTACTGACGTGTATTTTGCGCTTTTCTCCCGGCAAAATATCAAAATAATTGTCGCTAAAAAAGTTGTCAATTCCTTCAAGTGAGAGGAAAACGCCGCGTGCAAACACATCGCTGCCCACCGTCACCTCATATCCGCCCTCGGCAGGCTCAATCGCCACGCTATAGTTGGGGCGGGTGTAGTGCATGAGCTTCTGTCGGCAAGAGTAGCCGATGTTGGTGTATGGCTCTGCACCGGCAGTCTCAAAGCGCACGGCAAACACCACGTCCTCGCGCTTGCTGCCCTTGAGCAGCTTGCGCAGGCGGCGCACATTGTCGATTGCCTCCTGGCGTATGTTGGCTATAAACTCATCATCGGCTGGATAGGTGGAGCAGGCAAACATGAAGTCCTGCCACACGAGTATGCCGTTGCGGTCGCAAAGCTCATAGAAGTAGTCGTCTTCATACACTCCACCGCCCCACACGCGAATCATGTTCATGTTCACAGCCTTGGCATCGAGCACATGCTTCTCATAGCGCTCGCGGGTGATGCGTGGAAGGAAGTTGTCGAGTGGCACCATGTCGGCACCTTTCTTGAACACGGGCTTGCCATTCACCTCAAAGTAGAGGTTGTGTCCATATTGGTCCTTGTCGTTGTGAAGAATGATAGAGCGCAGTCCTATCTCCTGACTGCGGCTATCGGTAGTCTTTCCGTTCACCGTGAGTGAAGTCTTGAAGTCGTAGAGATAAGGCTCGCCAAGTCCGTTGGGCCACCAAAGGCGAGGATTGGCTATGGTATAGTCCATCTGCACCCGGTTGGTGCCTTTTGAGAGATTCACTTGCTTCTTGGCAACTTCCCTGCCATTGGCAGTGACGGTGAGAGTAGCATCGCTAACGGCTGCATCGGCACGAAGCTCTACAATGGTGCTCAGCGCAGCCTCGGCGGTTGTGACCTTGTTCTGAATGAGCTGCACATCGTCGATGCGGCTGTCGGTCCATGTTTCGAGCACAATGTCGCGCCAGATTCCTGATGTAACCAATCGTGGTCCCCAGTCCCAGCCATAGTGGTAGCCCGCCTTGCGTGCAAAGATGCTCACGAGCTTATCGAAGATACCGCCGTTCTGCGACTGGTCGGGTCCGGTGTTGAAGCCGTAGCTGTATTTGTCGCACTTGGGCAGGTCAATCTTTATCGGGGAGTGGAAATACACTTCAAGTTTGTTGTCGCCTTGCTTCAACAGCCCCTTCACATCCACGCGCCATGTGCGGTGCATATTGTTGGCGTTGAGAATGGCTTTGCCATTGAGATACACATCGGCATAGGTGTCGAGCCCGTAGAACACAAGCTCCTGATTGCTGCTCGATGCCTCGGCGGCTGTAGCCACAAGCGTGGTTTCATACATCCAGTCCTCCTTATCGACCCACTGCACGCCACGCTCATTGAGGCGGAAGAAGGGGTCTTCGATTATCTCATTGGCTATAAGGTCGGTGTGAACCGTACCCGGTACTGTTGCAGGATACCAAATCTCGGAGCGTCCCTGGCGGAATTTCCAGCCGTCGCGCACCGCGCGCGTTGCTACATCAGCCCAAGAGGCTGATGCGGCAAGCGACGTCATTACTAATACTAAACAAAATTTTTTAATCATGATAAACTGCATCAAAATTGTCGGTAATTTTAAAAAGCTGAATTTTGTTAGGTTATGAGTAAGGGGTTATGAATTATTGAAAATCAATCGTTGTGGTCTCGCCTTTCTTTAAGGTGAATTTCTTTGCAATGCCTTTCACTGCAAATGTGCAATCCACAGTGGCTGTGACGGTTGCAGCGAGCATCTTGCAGTTTTCCCACTTCATGTCGATTACCAGTCCACCCTCGGCGCAAATGCCCTTCACTTCACCGGTGCCCCACTGTTTGGGCAGAGCCGGAAGGAACTCAATGAAGCCGTCGTAGCTCTGCAGGAGCATCTCGCATATTCCGGCAACGCTTGCCTCGGTGGCATCGAAGCTAAATATGTCTTCTTCAGCCATTGCCACACCTGCCGGCGACACGGTCATAAGATTCTCGCGAGTGAACTTGTTGAAGAGGTTCTGAAGCCAGCCGTAAGCCACCTGAGCGTCCTTAATTCGGGCGTAAAAGCAAAGCATATTAGCGGTGCTCCACTCGGTGTCTTCCCAGCCGCTGCTTGCCGTCTGTATTTCAAGCCCCTTGCGAGCGGCTGCAATAAGGTCGGGATTGGCTGTATATGAAATCTGGTTAAGAGGGAAAAGCGCAAGCAAGTGTGAAGAGTGTCGGTGCGACGGGTCGCTGCGACGCACATCGCTGAGCCATTCCTGAATCTGTCCGTCGCTGCCAATCATGAGCGGAGGAAGCTGCTTGATGTCTTTTTCAAGGCGTGAACGCATCTTCTTGTCGGTCTTGAGTATCTTGGCTGACTCAATGCAAGCGTGATAGATGTCATATACCATATCGCGGTCGAGAGTTGGCATCATGTCGAGGCTCAAGTGGTTGCCCTTCTTTGAGATATAGCCGTTCTCGGGCGAGATGCTCGGGCCGGTAACGAGATAACCGGTACTCGGGTCTTTCACCATATAGTCCATGAAGAACTCAGCCACGCCCTTGATGATAGGATAGCCGGTGGTGCGGAGCCATTCCGCGTCGCGAGTGTAGAGATAGTGCATCCACACGTGAGTGGCAAGCCATGCTCCGCCCGTGACGTTCATCCCCCAGCTTACACCCCAGCCCGGATAGGAGTAGCCCCAAGCGTTGCACACCGTGTGTGCCACCCAGCCGCGGCAGCCATACATCTGGCGTGCAGGAACCTTTCCTGCCTCGGCAAGAAGCTGGAGATAGCTGAACAGAGGCTCGTTGCACTCTGCAAGGTTGGCGCGGTTTGCCGACCAATAGTTCTGCTGGGTGTTGATGTCGAGGTGATAGTCGCAGGTCCACGGCATGTTGCAGGCGCGGTTGTCGTTCCACAAGCCCTGGAGATTGGCGCAAAGAGGAATGTGGTGGTTGCGCGAAGAAGATATGAGCATATAGCGTCCGTACTGGAAGAACAGTGCGTCGAAAGCGGGGTCGTAGGCTCCCTCCTGTGCAAGTTTCAGGCGTATGTCGGTGGGAAGATTTGCATTGGTGTCGTCACCGAGATTGATGCTCATGCGGCTGAAAAGAGCCGTGTAGTCGGCAATGTGACGCTGCTTCATCGTAGCAAACGGAGTGTAGGCAGCCTTCTCCACAGTCTTGGCGCATGTGTTGCGATAATCCTTATTATTATAATCGGTGCGTATATCCACTATGATGGTGAGTGCATTAGCCTTTGTCACTGTGAGCTTTTCTCCGGCAACTTTCACCACACCGCCCTCGGGAACCATGCGGACCTCTGCGCAGAAGTTTACGCCGCCGGCACCGTGCATCGGGAAATTCACCTTTCCGCCGAGTGTCAGGCTGTGTCCCGCGGTAGTCACCTTAGCCTCGCGCAGCAGATTCATGCCCAGGGTAGCTGTCACTGCACCGGGCTTGTCGGCTGTGATGCGCATTGCTATCACATTGTCGGGATAATCGGCGATAAGTTCACGACGATAATTGATGTTGCCACACTTGAAAGTCACCGCAGTGACCGAATTGTCGAGATTAAGCTCGCGGCGATAGTCGGTGAAGCGTCCTTCGGGATAAGCAAAGTCTATCACGAGGTCGCCAAGTGGCAAGTGGGTTCCAAAGGAGCGGTTGCTTCCGTTAAGATATTTATTGCCAAGCTCCTCGCCTTTCTCCGGGTCGCCGGCAAAGAAATACTTGCGCATTTCGGCAAGGCGTTCGGGTGTGCAACTGGTGCAGTTTAGAGTGTCGATTTGCCCCGACCACATCGAGATTTCGTTTAGTGCCAGACGCTCCTGCTTGATTCCGCCATATACCATGGCAGAGAGGCGTCCGTTACCTGTGGGAATGGCTTTCATCCAATCATCGGCGGGTGTCTGATACCACAAGAGGTTTCCGGCAGTAGCAATGGTGGCGAAAAACATAAAATACAGACTTGCAATTAATGGTCGTAGTCTCATTGTACTTTACTTTAATTTTTTTAGTTTGTTAATGGTTATACTATTTGTTTATATCGTTGCAAAAAGAACAACTCATTTTCGGTGGCAAAGTTAGGCGTAATGGCTTCGTCAAAAAATGGAGAATTTGCCTAAGAAGATGGATTATCTTATGATTCAGACTTTAAGGCCTTCATCGAGAACAAAGGCTAAAAACACCTCCCCCGATGACAAAAAGCAACCACACATTTGCCGGGGACAAAATTATTACAATTGCCCCTTAGCAACAGGCTACGTTTCATTCAATAATTGGGGCTATTTGGGGATGGAGGGCACGAATATTGCCCATGAGGGTGCTATCTTTGCGGAAAACTACTTGAAAAGTTGGGTTGCCGGTAGAATTGACAGATGTAGCGTGCTGACCATTGTAGCCCTCAGTACAAAGGGTCAGATCGTATGCAAGAGCCAAATGCCAGATGAACTTGCCGTTGGAATCCTTGCGAACCAGGTAACTGAAGTTTTTGCAATGGTCATCTTTGTTGTCGGTAAGGCAATTGAATACCATACGACGGTACATTTCCTCTACATACTATGGCTGGATTTGTGAACACGAATCTCGCGAATTTCTCGAAGGGCAATGTAGGGTCGCGCCTTGGTGCGACCGAATGGACCCGTAGCCTCACACAGAATCCACGGAATGGATTTTAAGCCTCACGCAGAATCCACGGAATCCGCGGAATTGATTTTTAAGCCTCACGTAGAATCCGCAGAATGGATTTTTAGGAACACGAATCTCGCGAATTTCTCGAAGGGAAACGTAGGGTCGCGCCTTGGTGCGACCGAATGGACCGGAACCCTCAGAAAATGCCCGAAAATCGCTTGCCGGATATGGCAAAAAGTTCCCGACAAAGCTTTAGAATGGAGATGGTGCTGACACACCGGTTGAAACGACGTGCAGCCTGATAGGCTTGCCTTCTGACACAGTCTTTTTGAAAGAGGGTAACCTTCTGACACAGTCTTTTTGAAAGAGGTAACTCAGTACCCACCGTCTTAAAAGACAGCGGAGTCGTCGCCACTCTTCAGCAAGCTGGGCGAATTAACTATTTTACTAACTTCAGCCACTTTACATTATGACGAATACATCAAAACAACATAGGTGAAAGATTACAAAGTGCGCCCGGAAGCTCAGTAGTGTAGTAGAGCTTTCGGGCGCATAATGATGCTTTAGATTATTGTTGATTAATAGATGTCGTCGTTGCCGTCGGTGGGGGGATTGTCGTGTCCGCTCTTTGAGAGCAACTCGTTCTGGCTGTTAAGCTCGATGATTTCCATCTGGGGTTTGATATATTCGTCGTTATTCTTACATCTTATTTGCGAATAATAATTTTCTTGCCTCCCTGAATGTAGAAACCGGGTGCGGGATTCTCCACGCGGCGACCGCTGAGGTCGTAGATGGCGCCATCGGCATCATTGGTGTCATTTTCTGCCGAAATACCCTCAATGTGCAGTGTGCCTGCATCACCCAGGCGGAAGCCCTTCACCTGTGCAGCACTGCTTGTGGCAGCCACTTGCAGATATGCCTTGCCAGGCTGTGCCGCGATTTGAGTGCCAACATCGTTTCCCCAATAGAATCCCAAACCGGTGCGCGAGGCTTTGTTGTCGTAGGCAAGACGGTAGAGTAGGAATCCCGAGGGTGCAGTGACGGTTTGCGGTGTTGCCGGAGTAGCCACAAGATCGGTTTCAGCCGATGTTGCAGCCACGAGGCTTTCGCCTGTGAGCGGGATAGCCGTAAACGCCTCGACACTCGAGCAAAGTAGCACGCCCTCGCCCTGCGCCACCTTGCAGCCTGTGCGCGGAGCAAGCGTGAGTGTGCCGTCCTCCGCTTTCACGTCGTAGAGCACAAGCGATGCCCCATCTTCGGCAATCAGCTCCATATCGCTGTCGAGGTTGCTGAAAGTGGCATAGTAAGAATCCGAGCCATCATCGGCTACAGCCACAAACAACTGAATGCCACCGTTAATCATATCGAAGTCGGCAATGAGATAAGCCGGTGCAGCATCATTGCCCGCAACATCGAGATAGGCAGTGCCGGCCTCGGCTGCAAAGGTGTTGCTGCGATAGAATCCGGCATTTGAGGTGGAGTTTGCGCTGCCGTAGGCAAGGCGATAGACCGAATGTCCTGCCTCAGCCGATATGTTGCAGTCATTTGCCACAGCCACGAGGCTGTTTTGTGGATATACTTCAGCTTCAGCCTGAGCTGCCGGGAAATAACCGGCTGTGCAACTCTCGCCACTATGTGTGCGCACCACAACTCCGGTGTTGGCAGGAATGTAATATCCGGTTACGGTGGAGTTGGCTGCATTGCCGGCAGTTACGGCATAGTCGGCAATCGGAAGTGCAAGGAACTGAGCCTTGCCACCAGCCACACGCACCGTACCAACCACAGAGTTTGCGCTGCCTATTACCACATCACGCCCGGAGCTGAAGGTGGCATATCTGCTCCACTCATTGTCGGCTTCCATCCAGGCGGCAACATTGCACGCCACGGGCATCATCACCTCATTGCCATCGGTGTAGGTGATAGTGATTGCCTTGATGCGCAGATAGTTCTTCAAGTAACTGTAGTCCTTTATCACTATCTGCCCGTCGGCAGTGCCCGATGTCGGGGTGAAAGTATATGTCCTATAGCCTGACGTCAGGCTTGGCGTATCGTAGGAGCAACTATTTCCATCTATCGCCGTACACTTGAAGGCGTTTGTGAAGTCAAATTCTCCGTTGGAGGCATTGCGCTTGCCCGTTCCCACCTTCATGATTGCATAAGAACCATCATACACGCGAGCTGTTATGTCGATTCTCGACACACCCGTGAGGGTGCTGCCCAGTGTGAGATAAGCCGAGCCATGCTCGGTCGATGTGTTGCCCAGCTGTAGGGCATCGCTCCATTCGCCCATATAGGCATCAATGTCGGTAGTGGTCATATATTCAAACATATGCTTGCCGCCATCGGCATCGGGGGCGCAGATGAGGTTCTCTATGTAGTTGAAAGTGATTCCCTTGGAGCCGGGGGTGTGGAGGTTGGTAGATTTCGGACGAACAGAAGGTGCAAAATGCACATCGGTATTGCCGTCGGAGGGTAGCCCGTCGGTAACATCCATTCCCGTAGGCACGGCAAATGGCAGTGAAGCGCAAGCCGTCTTGCCGTGGGCATCGTCGCGGGCATATACAATGAGGCGATAGTTGCCTTTAGTGCCCGGAGCAGTGAAAGTGAGTGAGCCGGTGGCAGTAGTGCCCATGAGCGAGCCGGTGATTGGCTTGCCATAGAGAGTTTCATCTCTCACTATGTGCCACTCATAGGTGATGGCATCTCCGTCGGGGTCGTAAGCGGCTACAGTAGCAGTGTGCGTGGAAGCACTGTTAAGGGTGATTGTTGCACCCTTGGTAGCACCGTCGAT
>ERZ1032130.80-NODE-80-length-29662-cov-6.057486_pt1 | contig 29662 bp, 29 predicted proteins | sample MGYA00517879_ERZ1032130 | MGnify/ENA primary metagenome ERZ1032130 (study PRJEB33719, sample SAMN04262597) | wastewater metagenome | biome: rural village; feature: animal feces; material: feces | host: Bos taurus | place: El Salvador | collected 2012-01-31 ...
TTAATAATATCGAATTAACAACTACATACATCAAAAACAACGAAATGTAATAATAAGGAGGATTATATGTTAAATATTAATCATTTAGGAACAGAACAGAGAAACGAAAAAACAAAGGATCTTGATTTACTTTCTACAATGGAGATCATTCAGATCATGAATGAAGAAGATTTAAATGTTGTAGCTGGCGTAAAACAGGCACTTCCACAGATTGAAAAAGTTGTACATGCAATGATCGAAGCATTAAGCAATGGCGGAAGAGTTGTTTATGTTGGTGCTGGTACATCAGGCCGTACAGGTATTATCGATGCAGTAGAATGTGGTCCAACATTTAGCTGTACTTATGAATTCTTAGGACTGATTGCTGGTGGTTATGGTGCAATCGTAAAAGCTGTAGAAGGTGCAGAAGATAAAAAAGAACTTTGTGTAGAAGACTTAAAGAACAATAACTTTACAGAAAAAGATCTTCTGGTAGGTGTTGCTGCATCAGGAAGAACTCCATACGTTATCGGTGGTATTGAATATGCAAAATCTCTTGGCGCAAAAACAGCATGTGTATGTTGTAATATTGATACAGAAATTGGAAAAATCGTAGATTATCCAATCGAAGTAAGTGCTGGCCCTGAAATTTTAACTGGTTCTACAAGATTAAAATCTGGTACATGCCAGAAAGTAATCATTAATATGCTCTCTACAGCAGCAATGGTTGGCATGGGTAAAGTTTACAAAAACTTAATGGTTGATGTTATGGCTACAAATATTAAACTTGTAGAAAGATGCCGTCAGATTGTTATGGCTGCAACAGGTTGTGATTGGAAAACTGCAGATGCTGCATTAAATCAGACAGACAATCACTGTAAAGAAGCGATCGTTATGATTTTGCTTGGTGTAGATGTAAACGAAGCAAAAGAAAAATTAGCAGGTGCTAAAGGCTGGGTACGTAAAGCGGTAGAAAAATAAATATCAAAAGTAGAGGGTGAAAAGGAAACAAAATGAGTATCATTCAATATGACCACAGAATAATGGAAAGTGCGGTTGTGAATTTGTGGAACGATTGTTGTACATTTGATCCTCTCACAGTACAAAAGTTTCGCAAACAGGCTTTGTTCGATGAAAATTTCGATAATGGATTATGTTTTACAGCAGTGGAAGATCATCAGGTTGTTGGATTTGTATTGGGAACTAAGCGCAAGTTTCCGTATCTTGAAAGAGGACTTGAACCTGACCAGGGATGGATCAATGTAATCTTTGTAAAGAAAGAATATCGAAGAAAAGGAATTGGAACGAAACTTCTAAAGGCAGTAGAAGATGTTCTAATTGAAAGAGGCGTAAAAAAAATCACTCTGGCTGCATATTCTCCAAATTACTTTTTTGCGGGACTTGATCCGGATAATTATCCTCAGTCCATTAGTTTTTTTGAGAAAAATGCTTATATTGCTTACGAAAAGCATTATTCGATGGGAATGAATCTTCATGGATTTCAGCTTTCTGAAAAAGTAAAGGAAAAGAAATGCTTGGCAGAAAGTAAAGGATATGTTTTTCAGAACTTTACGTATGAATACAGTTTGGAATTGTTGGAATTTTTAAAAGAAGAGTTTGGCGGCGGCTGGAAAAGAAATGCGCTTATCAACATGCAAAAGAACAAGGCGGAGGAACGATTATTTTTAATACTGAATCCGGCTGGAAAAATCTGCGGATTTGCTAATCGTTCCATTGATGATAATGAAATGCGTTTTGGACCAATTGGTGTTTCGGCAAAGGAACGAAATAATGGACTGGGAAGTATTTTGTTAGAATGTGCAATGTATGAAATGACAAAAAAGGGGCTCTATCGAATGTTCTTTATGACTACAGATGATTCTGGAAGACGCTACTATGAAAGACTTGGATTGGATGTTATTAGAACTTTTATAACGTATCGAAAAGAGATAAAATAACCTGATAGATATATTAGGTGATATCTCCCCCTCCAAAAAGGGCTCCTGCTTTTTGCGGGAGCTTTTTTCGTGAAGTATTCTACAACAGTTTTTTTAGCCGTAAAATGAAATTAAGAAAATACAGGGAGGCGAAGTATGAAAATCATTGTTTGTATCAAACAGGTGCCCGGAACTACAGAGGTAGAAGTTGATGAAAAAAATGGTGTATTAAAACGTGATGGTGTGGAATCAAAAATGAATCCCTATGATTTATATGCCATTGAACAGGCTTTGCTTTTGAAAGAGAAGTATGGCGGAACAGTAGATGTGATTAGCATGGGACCAAGTCAGGCACATGCTGTTTTAAAAGAAGCCATTTACATGGGAGCAGATAAAGCATTTCTTGTAAGTGACCGCAGATTTGGCGGTGCAGATGTAGTGGCGACCAGCTATACTTTGTCACAGGGAATAGGAAAAGCTGGAAACTATGATCTGATTATTTGTGGGAAACAGACAACAGATGGAGATACTGCTCAGGTTGGACCGGAGATGGCAGAATTTATGAAAATAGAACACGTTGCCAATGTGCTGAGTGTTTTGGAAAAGCGGGAAGCTGGTTTGTTGATAAGAGAAAATCAGGAAAACAGTACGAGAGTGCTGAACGTACCGTTGCCATGTCTTTTGACAATTGAAAAAGAAGCAAATACACCAAGACTTCCATCCTTTAGACGAAAACTTGAAAGAATAAATGACGAGATAACCGTGTTTACACTGGATGATTTTGCAGATCAGAATCCAGCACATTATGGTTTAAATGGTTCGGCAACTCAGGTAGAACGTATTTTTTCACCAGAAAAAAATGTGGATAAGCAGATAATCAAAGGAACTGCAGAGAAAGTTACGGATACGTTGTTTAAAATCCTGCAAGAGAAAAAATTCCTGTAAGGGAGGCAGAGCATGGGATATTTAAAAATAGAACAAAAATTAGTGACAAAAGACATTGCGGAAAAAATGGTTGGAATTTGTCCCTTTGATGCGATGTCTTATGAAAATGAAGAGTTAAAAATTGGTGCCGGATGTAAAATGTGTAAGCTTTGTGTGAAAAAAGGAGAACCAGGTGTGGTAACTTTTATAGAAGAGGAAACAGAGCAGATTAACAAAGCATTATGGAACGGTATCACGGTATATGCAGAACAGGAAAATGGACAGGTTCATCCTGTAACCTATGAATTGATTGGGAAAGCGATAGAACTTGCAAAAGTAAATGCAGAGCCAGTGTATGTGCTTTTGATTGGACATGACATGAAAGATGCTGCTAAGGAACTTCTTCATTATGGAGTTGATACTGTATTTTGCTATGATTCCCCAGAATTAAGTGATTTCCTAATAGGACCATACACTAATGCATTGGAAGATTTTGTGAATAAGATGAAACCGTCCGTAATTATGATTGGGGCAACTTTAATAGGCAGATCTTTTGCACCAAGGGCAGCGGCACGTTTTCGCACTGGGTTAACTGCAGACTGTACCGTATTAGAAATGAAAGAAAATAAAGATCTTGTGCAGATTCGTCCTGCATTTGGTGGAAATATCATGGCGCAGATTGTAACACCGAACTCCAGACCACAGTTTTGTACAGTACGTTATAAAGTGTTTTCTTCTCAGGAACGCAGTGAAGAAGTAATGGGTCAGATAAAGATGATGACTATGGATGCAGAATGCTATAAAACAGATGTAAAAATAGAAGAAACCATAGGAAAAACAAAAGAAGTAGATATATCAGAAGCGGAAATCATAGTTGCGGCAGGCAGAGGTGTGAAGAACAAGGCTGATTTAGAATTACTGGAAAGACTGGCAGAAAAGCTGGGAGCACAGATGGCATGTACTCGCCCTTTAATTGAAGCGGGCTGGTTTGATGCAAGACGTCAGATCGGACTTAGTGGACGAACTGTAAAGCCAAAGTTGATCATTACAGTAGGAATTTCAGGCTCTGTTCAGTTTGTTGCCGGAATGAAAGGAGCTGACTGTATTGTTGCAATTAATTCAGATGAAAATGCAGGTATTTTTGATGTGGCTCATTATGGAGTAGTTGGAGACCTTTACGAAGTAATACCAAAACTGTTGAGTTACATTGAAAATGAATAATCCTGGCGGAGGAAGGTAAGATGAGTGTAGTAAGATTAAGTGAAACTCAGATTTCTTATCTCAGAGGTCTGATTGATGAAAAAAGATTTTTTACAGGAGCACAGATTGGAGAGGATTACAGCCATGACGAGTTGAGCGGCGTATCAGGATATCCAGATGTGTTAATGAAGGTTGTATCCACGGAAGAAATTTCAGCAATTATGAAATTTGCTTATGAACAGGAAATTCCGGTAGTTGTGAGAGGTTCCGGAACCGGACTGGTCGGGGCATCTGTAGCGGTGTGCGGCGGAATTATGATAGAGACGACTATGATGAACCATATCTTAGAACTGGATGAGGATAATCTGACTGTAACGGTAGAACCGGGGGTTCTTTTAATGGAACTGGCAAAGTTTGCGGAAAATCATGGATTTCTCTGTCCGCCAGATCCGGGAGAAAAGTCGGCGACCGTCGGAGGAAACATTAGTACCAATGCAGGTGGTATGAGAGCGGTTAAATATGGTGTGACAAGGGATTATGTCAGAGGTTTAACGGTTGTATTGCCAAATGGTGAAATTCAGGAATTAGGCGGAAAAATTGTAAAGAATAGTTCTGGATATAGTTTAAAAGATTTAATTATAGGATCAGAAGGAACTCTTGCAATTATTACAAAGGCAATTTTAAAATTGGTACCTTTACCTGAAAAAAGTGTAAGTCTTCTTATTCCATATGATTCTATGGAAGAGGCAATTGGTACAGTGCCTGAAATCATTAAATTAAAGGCAGCTCCTACAGCAATTGAATTTATGGAGAGAGAGGTACTCTTATTCTCTGAAACATTTCTGGGAAAGAAATTTCCTGACACCAGTGGTGCAGCCTATCTGTTATTAACTTTTGATGGAAACTCTGCAGCTTATGTAGAGGCGGAGTGTGAAAAAGTTGCATTGTACTGTCTTTCACATGGAGCAGAGGATGTATTTCTTGTGGATACACCAGAACGTAAAGAATCAGTGTGGTCTGCCCGAAGTGCCTTTTTGGAGGCTATTAAATCATCTACCACAGAAATGGATGAATGTGATGTGGTAGTTCCTAGAAATCGTGTTGCAGATTTTATAAAATATACTCACGAATTATCAAAAGAATATGATGTTCGTATTCCAAACTTTGGTCATGCGGGAGATGGAAACCTTCACATTTATATTTGCAGAGATGATTTTTCAGAAGCAGAATTTGAACAAAAGCTTCAACAAGTATTTGATGCAATGTATTCTATGGAAAATGAAATGGGAGGTGCTGTTTCTGGAGAGCATGGAATTGGTTATGCTAAAAAAGAATTTTTGTGCAAACAGGTAGGAAATCTTCAGATAGAGTTGATGAGAGAAATTAAAAAAGCATTTGATCCAAAAGGAATTTTAAATCCAGGCAAAGTGTGTTATTAGGGAATTGAAAAATTGAAGGTTGAAACTTTCCGTTGACATTTTCATACAATAGTGGTATAACATAATCAATTTCATAAATTAAACCGTTGAAGCGGAGATAACGGCAATGATGCCTTTACAGAGAGCCTGTGATTGCTGAGAGTCAGGTGAGAAACAAGTTGTCAAATGGACCGCGGAGGGTACGGAGGAAATGCAGTCTGCATAGTATTCTGTAACGTAAAGGCATACGTCAGTTGTCAAAGATATGATGGTATCTTAGAAAGAGCACGGCAAAATCGTGAATGCAAGGTGGCACCGCGGATAATGAAATAAATTATTCGTCCTTGACAGAGACAAAAATTCTGTCAAGGACGTTTTTTGTTTCTGAAAAAAATGATATTTTGGAGGAAAAAATATGCAGTATAACGGAATTGATTTTGATACTTATTTTAAGAACTACCCGGACAAAAATGGGTACTTCGGAAAATACGGCGGCGCTTATATTTCAGATGAATTGAAAGCAGCCATGGCAGAAATAAATGATGCTTACTTTACTATCTGTAAATCCCGTAAATTTATCGCAGAACTTCGTCGTATTCGTAAGGAATTTCAGGGAAGACCAACTCCGATCTCTCACCTGGAACGTCTTTCAAACTCTCTTGGAGATGTACAGCTTTACGTAAAACGTGAAGATTTAAACCACACAGGTGCTCATAAGCTGAACCACTGTATGGGTGAAGTGTTACTTGCAAAATTTATGGGTAAGAAAAAAGTTATTGCAGAAACCGGTGCAGGCCAGCATGGTGTAGCGATGGCAACAGCAGCAGCTTACTTTGGTATGGAATGTGACATTTACATGGGATCTGTAGATATTAAAAAACAGGCTCCAAACGTTGCAAGAATGAAAATTCTTGGTGCAAACGTTGTAGAAGTAACACATGGTCTTGCCACATTAAAGGAAGCGGTAGATGCTGCATTTGAAGCTTATGCGAAAGAATACAAAGATGCGGTATATTGTATCGGTTCCGTACTTGGACCGCATCCGTTCCCAATGATGGTACGTGATTTCCAGAGTGTTGTTGGCTATGAAGCAAGAGCACAGTTTATGGAAATGACAGGAGAGCTTCCGGATGCAGTGGTAGCATGTGTAGGCGGCGGTTCCAATGCGGCTGGTATGTTTGCCGGTTTCTTAAATGATCCTGTTGATATTTACGGTGTGGAACCTTTAGGACGCGGAACAACTCTTGGGGATCATGCGGCAAGCCTGAAGTATGGTACAGAAGGTATTATGCATGGATTTAACAGTATTATGTTAAAGGATGAAAATGGAGAACCGGCTCCGGTTTATTCTGTAGCAAGCGGTCTGGATTACCCATCCTCAGGTCCTGAACATGCATTTTTACATGATCTTGGACGTGTAAAATACGATGTCATCAATGACGATGAAACAATTGATGCATTTTATAAGCTTTCCAGAATGGAAGGCATCATCCCGGCCATTGAAAGTGCTCATGCGGTGGCTTATGGTATGAAGCTTGCCAAGAAGATGGGCAAAGGATCTATTCTTATTAACCTTTCAGGAAGAGGAGATAAGGATATGGATTATATTATTGAAAAATATGGTATTCCGGAAAAATAGAAAGACAATGGAAAAGCCCTCGCGTATCAAACGCGGGGGCTTATTATGTGCAAAACTTAATGCTTAGTTTCCCATCATGAAAGAAATTAATTTGTCGATGTCTTCTTTTTCGTAAGCAATGATTTCCAGTTCCGGAATTTCTCCGTTAGAGAAAATATTTGCCATAGAAACATACTGGCATAATTTGGATTTTAAGTTTAATCTGTCGCCTTCCCCTGTTACAAGTTCTACTCTGCCAGCGCAAGAGTCAACTACCTGGAAAAATTTTTCGATGTTATTAATGTTCTGAATTTTCATAGTACCTTCTCCTTTGAAATATATAATTATATCACTATTTATTCTACCGAAATCTTTGCCAAAAGTCTACCGCAAAAGGTAAAAGATTCTTTATTTTTGCAAAAAAATACTTACGTTGAATTTACATAATTTTAACGAATAAAAGATATTGCACTTTACATAGCAGGTTTATGATTGGATTTGTCAGGAGGAACTGACATGAAAAAGGTTTTGAAAAATTGAAAAAGCAAAACAAGGAGATTGAAAATTATGAAGAAAAAAATTGTAACATTAATGATGGCAGCAGCACTGGCTGCAGCAGCACTTACAGGATGCGGAGCAAAAGAAGCAGCAGAAGCTCCAGCAACAGAAACTTTAGCAGATGCAGAAACAGCTGAAACAGCAGCTGCTGAAGCAGAAGCAAATGTATCAGATTTTGATTACGATAATGACATCGCCGTAATCTCCCGTGAAGATGGTTCCGGTACAAGAGGTGCATTTATCGAACTTTTCGGCGTAGAACAGAAAAATGAAGCAGGCGAAAAAGTTGACTATACAACTGTAGAAGCAACTATTACAAACAATACATCAGTTATGATGACAACAGTTGCAAATGATGAATATGCAATCGGTTACATTTCCCTTGGTTCTATGAACGATACAGTGAAAGCATTAAAGATTGACGGTGTAGATGCAAGCGTAGAAAACATCAAAAACGGAACATACACAGTAAACAGACCATTCAATCTTGCTGTAAAAGGCGAACTTGGTGATGCAGCACAGGATTTCTTAAACTACATCATGAGTGCAGAAGGTCAGACAGTGATCGAAGAAAATGGTTACATCAAAATTGACGATGCAGCAGCTGCATTTGAAAGCAATGGCGCAGAAGGCAAAGTAGTTGTAGCAGGTTCTTCTTCTGTAACACCGGTTATGGAAAAATTAAAAGAAGCTTACGCAGCAGTGAATGCAAAGGTAACAGTTGAAATCAACACAAGCGATTCTTCTACAGGTGTATCCTCAGCTATTGAAGGAACATGTGATATCGGTATGGCATCCCGTGCATTAAAGGATACTGAAACAGCAGAAGGTGTAAAAGAAGTTACTATCGCAAAAGACGGTATTGCAGTGATCGTAAACAACAATAACCCAGTAGAAGATTTAACAACAGAAGCAGTGAAAAACATTTATGTAGGTGACATTTTAACATGGTCAGAAATCTAAAAGAAAAAGTAATGGAAATTGTATTTCTGGCGGCGGCCCTGGCCTCTATCGTAGCGGTTGCCCTGATCTGCATTTTCCTCTTTCAGAGTGGTCTGCCAGCAATGAAGGAAATCGGCTTTGCCGATTTCCTTTTTGGAACAGAATGGAGACCGGGTAATGAATTGTTTGGAATCTTCCCTATGATCGTGGGAAGTCTTTATGTGACCGCAGGTGCAATCATCATTGGAGTGCCGATTGGTCTTTTTATGGCAGTATATCTTGCAATGTACTGTCCGGATGAAGTTTATAAGGTATTAAAACCGGCGGTAGATCTGCTGGCAGGGATACCATCCATCGTATACGGATTCTTCGGTATGGTAGTGATCGTACCGGCAGTTCGATTCTTTTTTAATGAAGTCATCGACTTAAACGGAAAAGGTGACAGTATCTTAACAGCCTCCATTATACTTGGAATCATGATTCTGCCAACCATCATCGGAGCAGCAGAGCCGGCCATCCGTGCAGTGCCGAAAATGTACTATGAAGGAGCGCTGGCACTGGGAGCAGATCATGAGAGAAGCACTTTTGCAGTGGTATTTCCGGCAGCACAATCAGGGATCCTGGCAAGTATCATTCTTGGAATCGGCCGTGCAGTGGGTGAAACCATGGCGGTAGTAATGATTGCGGGAAATCAGCCAAGAATGCCACAGAGCATTTTAAAGGGTGTTCGTACCATGACAACCAATATTGTGCTGGAAATGGGCTATGCAACAGACCTTCACAGAGAAGCCCTAATCGCAACAGGCGTGGTACTGTTTATATTTATTTTATTGATTAACTTATCGTTTTCAGCACTGAAGAGAAAGGGGAAACATTAAATGAAAATTGCAGGAAGAAAGCCGCTTTCTTTTGTACTTCGATGCTTTGTTTATTTATCCGCGGCGCTGACTGTAGGCGCTTTAGGATTTTTAATTGCATATATTTTGATTAAGGGTTTGCCTCATCTGTCACTGGAACTGTTTGCATGGGAATATACCTCCGATAACTGTTCCATGGTGCCGGCTATCGTCAATACCCTTGAAATGACATTTTTTGCACTGCTCATCGCTGTGCCTTTTGGAATCGGTTCTGCAATTTATCTTGTGGAATATGCCAAACGAGGCAACAAGCTGGTGGAACTGGTGCGTATTACAACGGAAACTCTGACAGGAATTCCGTCCATTGTCTACGGACTTTTCGGAATGCTGTTTTTTGTCAATAAATTACAATGGCGTCTGTCCATTATGGCAGGAGCCTGCACGCTGGCAATCATGGTGCTGCCGGTGATTATGAGAACCACAGAGGAAGCTTTGATAGCAGTGCCTGATTCCTACAGGGAAGGAAGCTTTGGCCTTGGTGCCGGAAAGCTTCGTACCGTGTTTCAGATTGTATTGCCCTCTGCAATGCCGGGAATCTTATCAGGTGTCATTTTGGCAGTTGGCCGTATTGTAGGGGAAACAGCGGCTCTGATCTATACTGCCGGTACAGTGGCCGGTATCGCAGATCTGTTCTCTTCAGGAAGAACCCTGGCCATTCATATGTACTGTCTCTCCAGTGAGGGAATGCACATTGAGCAGGCTTATGCAACGGCAGTGATCCTTCTGATCGTAGTTATTTTTATCAATCTGCTTTCAGGAAAAATCGCAAAATCAGTAACGAAAGGTTAATATTTATGAATAAATTTACAGTGGAAAATTTGAACTTACATTATGGAGATTTTCACGCATTAAAAAATATTTCCATGAATATTCCGGCAAATGAGATTACAGCCTTTATTGGTCCATCCGGTTGCGGAAAGTCAACATTTTTAAAAACACTCAACCGTATGAATGATCTGGTGGAAGGATGTAAGATTACCGGGGATATTCGTCTGGATGAAGAAGATGTTTATGGAAATATGGATGTGAATCTGCTTCGTAAACGGGTGGGTATGGTATTTCAGAAACCGAATCCGTTCCCAATGAGTGTCTATGACAACATTGCATTTGGTCCGAGAACCCACGGTATCCATTCCAAAGCAAAGTTGGATGAAATTGTGGAAAAATCATTAAGAGATGCAGCTATCTGGGATGAATTAAAGGATCGATTAAAGAAGAGTGCTTTAGGTCTTTCAGGCGGACAGCAGCAGCGTCTTTGCATTGCAAGAGCCCTGGCAGTACAGCCGGAAGTAATCCTGATGGATGAACCAACTTCCGCATTGGACCCGATTTCTACCAATAAGATTGAAGACCTGGTGCTGGACTTAAAGAAAGATTATACCATTATCATGGTAACTCACAATATGCAGCAGGCAACCCGTGTATCCGATAATACAGCCTTCTTCCTGCTGGGAGAGGTTATCGAATACGATAAAACAGAAAAACTCTTCTCTATGCCGGCAGATAAGCGTACAGAGGATTATATTACAGGAAGGTTTGGTTAATATGAGAAATCGATTTGACAGACAGTTAAAGAATCTGAATGATGGACTGATCGAAATGGGCAGCATGATTGAAAAGTCTATCGAAAAAGCACTGGTGGCGCTGGTTACCCAGAATGTGGAAAAAGCAAAAGAGGTCATCGCATTTGATCTTGAAATCGACAGACAGGAAAGAGAGATTGAAAGCTTATGCATGAAGCTGCTCCTTCAGCAGCAGCCGGTGGCCAGAGACCTGCGCCTGATTTCCTCTGCATTAAAAATGATTACTGATATGGAACGTATCGGTGATCAGTCAGCGGACATTGCAGAGCTGGCAATCATGATGTCTGAACAACCTTATATCAAGGAATTAAAGCACATCAGTCAGATGGGACAGGAAACCATGGTCATGGTGGTGGCCAGTGTAGATGCCTTTGTTGAGAAAGATCTGGAAAAAGCAAAAGAGGTGCTTGCTCATGATGATATCGTGGATCATCTGTTTGACGAGGTAAAAGCAGAGTTGATCGAAATGATTCACGAAAATAAAGAAGTGGGTGAACAGGCAACAGATCTTTTGATGATCGCAAAATATTTTGAAAGAATTGGAGATCATGCCACAAACATTGCGGAATGGGTAATTTATTCCATTACCGGAGAGCATGGTGAAAATTTTACATAGATTTTACATAGAATACCTCTTTGATTTTACTTGCGTAATATATTGTTTGCTGTGTAAAATAAGAAACAGTAAAAATTTACACAATAATTACACAAGAAAACAATAAGAGGTATTAGGTTATGGACTTTTTTGGAATCTTGAAAATGGTGGGCGGACTTGCCCTCTTCCTTTATGGAATGGACCTGATGGGAGATGGTCTTGCAAAAGCATCCGGCGGTAAAATGGAAAAAATGCTGGAAACTCTGACATCCAATACGCTAAAGGCAGTGGCCCTCGGTGCCATTGTAACTGCGGTGATCCAGAGTTCTTCTGCAACAACGGTTATCGTTGTAGGTTTTGTTAACTCCGGAATCATGAAACTGACGCAGGCAGTGGGCGTTATCATGGGTGCCAATATCGGTACCACTATGACATCCTGGTTACTCAGCTTGACCGGTATCGAAAGCGGCAATTTCTTTATGAATCTGTTAAAGCCGTCATCCTTCTCACCAATCCTTGCCATCATTGGTGTTGTATTCCTACAGTTCTTAAAGAGCGATAAGAAGAAAAATGTAGGTATGATCATGGTGGGCTTTGCAATCCTCATGACCGGTATGGATACCATGAGTGCAGCAGTAAAACCACTGGCAAATGTGCCTGAATTTACAAACATTTTATTAATGTTCTCAAACCCGATCTTAGGTCTGGCAGCAGGCGCGATCCTGACAGCGATCATCCAGAGCTCTTCTGCGTCTGTAGGTATTTTACAGGCACTTTGTATGACCGGTGCAGTATCCTTTGGTACAGCACTTCCAATCATCATGGGTCAGAACATTGGTACCTGTGTGACAGCAATGATCTCCAGTATCGGTGCCAGCAAGAATGCGAGAAGAACAGCGCTGATTCATTTATATTTTAATATAATCGGTACAACCATTTTCATGATCGTGTTCTATACATTAAATGTATTTATTGATTTTACATTCCTGGGTACAGCCGCAACAGCCGCTGGTATTGCTACCATTCATACAATTTTTAACGTAACAGCGACTATCATTCTTTTGCCGTTCTCTAAATTGCTTGTAAAGCTTGCCACAATGACAATCAGGGAAGACAAGGTGGAAGAATTACCGGACAATGCAGGAAGAAAGGTGCAGACACTGGAGCCGCGTTTCCTTGAGATGCCTGCTTATGCCACAGAGGTTTGTATGGAAGCCACAGAAAAAATGGCTTTCCTTAGCGTGAAAGCAGTATTGAAGGCAATGGATCTTCTGAAAAACTATGATGATGCAGAAGCACAGAAGGTCATTGATCTGGAAGAGGAAGTGGATTCCTATGAAGATGAGCTTGGCGCATATATGGTAAGCTTAAGCAGAAAAGATCTTGCAGTGCATGAAAGCCAGCTGCTTTCCATGATGCTTCACAGCATCGGAGACTTTGAACGTCTTTCTGACCATGCAGTAACTATCAGCAAGGCTGCAGAAGAAATGTTCCAAAAAGGTATGAAATTTTCTGAGCATGCACAGCAGGAGCTGGATGAATATATGGCTCAGGTTCGTAAAATTATGGATGCTACCATCAGCTGCTTTAAAAACCATGATCTTGTCATTGCCGGAAGCATTTTCCCAATGGAAGAACTGGCTGAAAAGCAGAGTGCAGATGCGAGAAAGAATCACATCAGACGTTTAAGAGAAGGAAAATGTACTATCGAACTTGGTTTTGTACAGTCTGATCTCTTAACAAGTATGGAAAGCATCGTAGATCATTGCTCTAACGTGGCAGAAACAGTAATCAGTTATCGTTAAGGAGGGGTTGCTTTATGGCACTCATTTACATCGTGGAAGATGATACAAATATACGTGAAATTGAAAGTTTTGCATTAAAAAACAGCGGATATCAGGTTCAGGATTTTGAAAATGCCAAGGAATTTTATCGGGCAGTCAAGGAAAAAAAGCCGGATCTGGCTCTGCTTGATATCATGCTTCCGGATGAGGACGGTATGGAAATTTTACAGAAGCTCCGAAAGAATCCGGAGACCAAACGGCTGCCGGTCATTATGGTGACAGCCAAGGCGACGGAACTTGACAGAGTTAAGGGTCTGGATCTGGGAGCGGACGATTATATCATTAAACCTTTTGGAGTCATGGAGCTGATATCCCGTGTGAAGGCCCTGCTTCGAAGAAGTATGGGAGAGATACAGGAAAAAATACTGAAAGTGGACGAAATTCTTTTAGATGATGAGCGTCATCAGGTGTTTGTTTCAGACAAGCCATGCGAACTGACTTACAAGGAATTTGAGTTGTTAAGGCTGATGATGCAGAATCGCGGCATTGTCCTTTCCAGAGATGTCATTATGGACAGAATCTGGGATATGAACTGTGATGTGGAATCCAGAACACTGGATGTGCACTTAAAAACACTCCGTGCAAAGCTGGGAGCTGCGGCACATCATATTAAAACCATCCGAAATGTAGGATATCGTATGGAGTAACAGTATATGAGAAAAAAGATCAACACGGAACTTGTGCTGATTGCTGCTGTGGCGATTATACTTACCAGTATTTTCGCCACATTTACGTATTATCGCATTTTCCAGACAGAAGTTTTTGGTTCTTTACGAACCTGCGCCCATGTATTGGCAGAGAGTATTCCGGATGAATCTTCCGATCTGGGAGATTATCCCCTGGTGGAGGATCATTTACGAATCACATTGATTGATGAGAATGGTACGGTGCTGATGGACACCAATGCAGATATCGGCGGGATGTCCAATCACGGAGAAAGACCGGAAATCAGAGAGGCATATTTAGAAGGAGAGGGGAGAGATGTACGAAAGTCGGAGACACTGGAGAGAAGCACCTTCTATTATGCCATGAAATTAAATACGGGAGAAATCCTTCGTGTAGCAAAGGAAACAGGAAGCATTTACAGTATGTTTTTTGATGCAATCCCTTCCCTGGCAGGGGTAGCCGTGGTATTAATCATATTTTGTGCATTTCTGGCCCACTTTTTAACCAAAAGCTTTATAGCGCCTATTGAAAGGGTTGCGAAAAATCTGGATGGAGAAGTGGATGTGGGCAGCTATAAAGAGCTGACTCCTTTTCTTGAGACCATTCAGCAGCAGCATCAGAACATTATCAAAAGTGCAAAAATGCGTCAGGACTTTACCGCCAATGTTACCCATGAGCTGAAAACACCGCTGACATCTATTTCCGGCTATGCGGAGCTGATTGAGAGCGGTATGACGGAAGAAAAAGAAACCAGACGATTTGCAAAGGAAATTCATCGCAATGCAAAACGATTGATTCGCCTGATCAATGACATTTTGCAGCTCTCTGAATTGGATACAAGAGAGACCGTGCTGGAGACAGAGAGACTGAACTTATATGGTATGGCTGCTACCTGTGTGGAAATGTTAAAGATCAATGCAGAACCTAACAAAGTAAAATTGGGGATTAAGGGAAGAGTGGCATGGATTGAAGGAAACCGAAGCATGATCGAGGAGCTTCTCTACAATCTTTGTTCCAATGCCATCAGATATAATAAGCCAAATGGACTTGTGGAGATTCTGGTTACGGAAACAGAAGAGGGAACTCTGTTGAAGGTTGCAGATACCGGTATTGGAATTCCAAAGCAGCATCAGGAGCATGTTTTTGAGCGTTTTTACCGGGTGGACAAAAGCCGCTCTAAGGAACGCGGGGGAACAGGTCTGGGACTTGCCATTGTAAAGCACATTGTGGCGGAGCACAATGCACAGATTTCGCTGGAAAGCGAGGAAGGTGTGGGGACAACGATTTCCATATTGTTTCCCAAAATAAATAGTTAAGAAAGGCCGGAGAGCATGGACTCTCCGGTCTTTTTATGCTAAAATAAATTGTTTTTTAGTGTAAACTGGGGAGGATGTTATGTATTTATTACTTTTCTTTTTTTGGATCGTCTTAAATGGAAGAATCACCGTGGAAATTGTGATTTTGGGTCTGATTTTTGCAGCAATGGTCTATGCCTTTGCAGGGAAGTTCCTGGGGCTTACATGGGCGAGAGAGAAGTCCTTTTGGAAACATTTTTTGTGGGGCATTCAATATCTTGCAATCCTGTTAAAGGAAATTGCGGCTGCAAATCTTACGGTACTTAAAATTGTATTATCACCGAAGAAAAAGATTCATCCGGTTATCGTAAGCTTTGATGCACCTTTAAAGAATCATCTTTTACAGGTGATTTTGGCGGATTCGATCACACTGACACCGGGAACGATCACTGTGCGGTTATATGAAGAAAAATTTGAAGTACATTGTCTGGATGAATCACTGGCAGAGGGAATCAATGACAGTGTGTTTGTAAAAATGTTAAAGAGATGGGAGGCATAAGGATATGGGAAATCTGTCAGCAGCTTATGAAACTCTGGCAATCGCAGTGATCATCTGCATTGCATTATTAATTGTAGCATGTCTGATTCGTTCGGTTCTGGGACCACGTGTGACAGACCGTATTGTTGCGGTAAACTCTATCGGAACCATGACCATTGTGATCATTGCCATACTGTCCGTGCTTTTGGAGGAGGCATATCTTTTGGATGTCTGCCTGATCTATGCAATGATCAGCTTTGTGGCAGTGGTGGTACTGACAAAAATTTATACAGGCGTATATCGTCAGGAACACGCGGAAGAAAAGGAGGAACAATAGGATGGAAATGCTTCGTTTTATTTTTGCGGCTGTTTTTCTGATCTCCGGTGTTGGAACCATGGCTGCTGCGGTTTTTGGAATGTTTCGCTTTAAATTTGTGTTAAACAGAATGCATACGGCGGCGACCTCGGATACCTTTGGTCTTTTGCTGACCATGATTGGGCTGATCATCTGGAAGGGTTTTGGCTTTGAAGCCCTGAAGATGATGATCATCATTGGATTTTTCTGGATTTCCGGTCCGGTATCCAGCCATCTCATTGCCCGTATGGAAGTATCCACCAATGAAAAACTGGAGGAAGAATGTGAGGTAAAGAAGCATGGAGAGCTTTAGAATTTTGTTATTGATTTTCCTTGTGTTATGTGCATTGTTTGTAAGTTTTTCAAAGAATCTGCTGGTTTCAGTTATCATTTTCATGTCTTACAGTCTGATCATGTCTGTGATCTGGGTACTTTTAGAGTCTCCGGATCTTGCCATTACAGAAGCAGCGGTGGGAGCCGGAGTTACCAGTGTATTGTTTTTTATTACACTGAAAAGAATCAGCGCCATTGGAAAAAACCATGGAGATGAGCGTGATGATGTAACAAAAGAGATCAATGCCCGAACGGGTGTAAAACGTTTTGACAGATATTACAAAGGTACGGCCATTGTATTAGGTGCTTCAATCATTTTTGCCTTGCTTTTAAATGCATCCAACACACCTGCATTTGGGAAGGCAGACAACCCTTATAATAACGAGGTTTCTGAACGATATCTGGAAAAGGGATTAGAAGAGACAGGAGCAGTGAACGCGGTAACAGGGATGATCCTGGATTATCGTGCCTTTGATACCTTTGGAGAATCCTGTGTGCTTTTTATCGCTGCTGCCTGTGTGCTTGTGCTTCTTAGGGACGATCAGACAGATACCACGGCAAAGGCAATCAGGGATGAACGGTTTGAGCCGGTCAGTGATACGATCTTGCAGGCGTCGGCGAAAATTTTGTTCCCTGCCATCATGATTTTTGGAATTTACATTCTGTTGAATGGACATTTATCTCCGGGGGGCGGCTTCTCGGGTGGTGCCATTATGGGAGCAGGGCTGATTTTACATGTAAATGCTTTTGGATATAAGAAGACACAGAAATTTTTTAATGAAAAAACCTATAAGATTGTTACGGTAGGGGCATTAAGCTTTTACTGTGTTGCGAAAAGCTATTCCTTTTTTACGGGAGCAAACCATATTCCAAGCGGTATTCCTCTGGGAAATGCGGGAGACATTATCAGCAGCGGTCTGATCTTACCATTAAATATTTGTGTAGGACTTGTGGTTGCATGTACCATGTACGCATTTTATACGCTTTTCAAAAAGGGAGGAATGTAGCATGGGAAGTAATTTATTTGTGAATTATGAATCCGTGGCAGCTGTGATTCTTTTTGGAATCGGACTGACCAATCTTCTGGTTCAGAAGAACCTGATCAAGAAGATCATCGGATTAAATATTATGGATACGGCAGTTTATCTGCTGCTGGCAACCCAGGGGTATATTGAAGGACGTATGGCGCCTATCATTGTAAATGGAAATACAGATCCAAAGCTGTACATAAATCCGGTGCCAAGTGGACTGGTACTTACAGGGATCGTAGTATCGGTCAGTGTTTCGGCATTGATGCTGGCTCTGACGATCCGGTTATATAAAAGATACCATACACTGAATCTTGATGAGATTCTGATGCATATTCAGAAGGAGGGTCATTAAGATGGATTTTGTTCGTAATTTTCCTTTCTTCAGCATTATCATTTGTATGTTTTCGGGGATTATAAGCTCGGTTTTAAACGGTAAAAAAGCAAGGAACCTTTGTTTTGGAGCAGTTGGTATGGTAACAGTGCTTTCCGCCTGTGTGCTCTTTTACACGATACAGACCGGTGCAGCTTATACCTATATGATGGGACATTTTCCGGCACCCTGGGGAAATGAGATTCGTGCAGGGATTTTGGAAGGAGTGCTGGCAACCACATTTTCATTGATCCTGCTTCTTTCTTTGGTTTCCGCATACCACAGAACAGCAGAGGACATTGAAGAAAGTAAGCTGAATCTGTTTTATTTGCTGGTAGACTTGCTGCTTAGCTCTCTGCTGGCAATTATTTATACCAACGATTTGTTTACAGCCTATGTATTTGTAGAAATCAATACCATTGCAGCCTGTGGTCTTATTATGATTCGACAGATTGGCCGTACCTTTGGGGCGGCGATCAAATACATGGTCATGAGCCTGGTGGGATCGGGGCTGTTCCTGATCGGTCTTTCTTTAATGTATACATTGACAGGGCATTTGCTGATGAGTCCTGCAAAGGAGGCTCTGGGAGCGATCATTGCGGCAGACAGTTATCATTTGCCGGTACTGGTGGTACTGGTGCTGATGTCCATCGGTCTTGCCATTAAGAGCGGACTTTTTCCGTTTCATTCCTGGATGCCTGACGCTTATGGGTATTCCACCGCATCTGCCAGTGCGATTTTATCGGGTCTGGTTTCGAAAGCCTATATTATTCTTCTGATTAAGATTTTTTACCGTGTGGTAGGGATTGATTTCATTGTTATCAGTGAAATGATGAATGTACTGTTCGTATTTGGACTGGTGGGAATGATCATGGGATCCTTAAGCGCAATTCTGGAAAAGGATATCCGCAGAATGATCGCTTTTTCCTCTGTGGCACAGATTGGATACATTTACATGGGAATCGGTCTAGGAATCGAACAGGGCTATGTGGCTGCGGTGTATCATATTCTGCATCATGCGGCAACCAAAGCACTGCTGTTTATTTCGGTGGTAGGATTGTCTAACGTATCCGGCGGAAGCAAACAGTTTCCGGACCTTCGCGGTGCCGGATATCGTCACAGAAGTGCAGGGGTTGCATTTACCGTAGGAAGCTTTTCCATGGTAGGTCTTCCCATGTTTTCGGGCTTTATTTCAAAATACCTGTTTGCAACGGCAGCCATGTCAGCCAGTCCGAAAAAGGTATTTTTAACGCTGATTGTTCTGGCGGTCAGCACCATTTTAAATGCAATTTATTTTATTCATACAGTAGTAACCATTTATACACCGGCAGAGGAGACGGAGGCAGAGCAGGAGCGCCGTCACTGGCATGAAAAACCGTGGGTGACCATATCTCTGGTGATCTTTATCGGTTTGAACTTTGTTCTTGGTATTTTCTCACAGCCTGTGGTGGAGCTGATCACCCGTGGGCTTCGTATGTTTGGTTAGGAGGAGTGTTATGGAACTTACGTTATTTTCTTTTCGGGCAGATGAAATGTCCTGGATTTTTGCCATTATGACAACGGTTGTGTTTCTGCTGGCGGGAATCTATTCCTTTGGATACATGTCTCATGATGAGCATAAAAAGCGTTATGCCTGTTTTTATCTGCTTGTATATTTTATATTATTAGGACTGGATTTTTCGGCAAATCTGATTACCATGTATCTGTTCTATGAATTGATGACCCTGTCCAGTATGCCGTTAATCCTTCATGATCTGAAGAAAGAGTCTGTTTCGGCGGCAATGAAATATTTGTATTACTCCATTGCGGGGGCATTTCTGGCATTGTTTGGTATTTTTGTGCTGTCCCGGTACGCGCCATCCATGGACTTTGTGCCAGGCGGACATTTCACTGCCGGGAGTGTGCCGAATCAGGGGTTGATTTTAGGGGCTCTTTGCCTGATGGTAATTGGATTTGGAGCAAAAGCGGGGCTGTTTCCTCTTCATGCATGGCTTCCGATTGCCCATCCAGTTGCACCGGCGCCAGCCAGTGCGGTACTTTCCGGTGTGGTTGTAAAATCCGGTGTACTTGCAATGATTCGTACCATTTTTTATGTGGTGGGTGCAGATATGGTTCGCGGCAGCTTCGTACAGACTGTCTGGATGGTGCTGACATTATTGACCATTGTCATGGGATCTACCAGAGCCTTCCACGAAAATGTATTTAAAAAGCGTCTGGCATATTCTACAGTGAGCCAGCTGTCATATGTTTTGTTTGGATTATCCACCCTACATCCTGTCGGGGTCGCAGGGTCGCTGCTCCATGTGCTGTTCCACAGTGTTGCCAAAAGCTTATTGTTTATGAGTGCAGGCTCAGTGATCCACCAGAGTGGAAAGACAAAAATATCGGAGCTTCAGGGCATTGGACGACAGATGCCGGTAACACTTGCCTGTTTTACTCTTGGATCTCTTTCGCTGGTAGGAATTCCGCCTTTTGCAGGATTTTTCAGTAAATGGTATCTTGCAAATGGTTCTCTTGCATCGGAAATCCCGGTCTTTGGATGGCTGGGTCCGGTGGTACTGCTGTTAAGTGCACTGTTAACTGCAGGATATTTATTCCCAATTGCAGTACAGGGATTTTTACCGGGGAAAGCTTATGACCGGAATCCGGAAAAGAAATGTGAAGCAAGGCTTACCATGACAATTCCTATGATGATTTTGGCTGCACTGGCATTGCTGCTTGGGGTTTTCAGCACCGGAATCATTGAATTTGTATCACAGCTGGCAGCCGGCCTGATGTAAGGAGTAGATGAATGAGTGCAGTAATATTGTTAATTGCGATTTTGATTCCTTTTGTGGGCGGATTTGTTCTTTTTTGTGCAAAAGAGTGGGAGTATAAAAAACTCCAGATGGTCAGTGAGATGCTGGTGATCGCAACAAGTCTGCTGGTAGGGCTGATCATTTTGAAAAAGCCGGAGGAAGAATTTTTATTCTTTCAGCTGACAGGGAATCTTCGCATGGTTCTGAAATTAGATGGGCTTGGAAGTATTTTTGCAGGGCTGGTTGCTTTTTTGTGGCCTTTTGCAAATCTCTATGCCTTTGAATATATGTCTCATGAGGAAAAGAGACGGCACACCTTTTTCGGTTTTTATACCATGACCTATGGTGTGACTTTGGGGATTGCATTTTCGGGAAATATTCTGACCATGTATTTCTTCTATGAGTTGCTAACACTGGTAACAGTTTATCTTGTCATGCATCCAATGCATAAAAAGGCAATTCGTGCCAGCCGAATGTATCTGTATTATTCTCTGGGCGGTGCAGCCTTTGCATTCCTCTCTATTATCTGTCTGACAGTTTTTGGAGATACCAGTAATTTTGTGCTGGATGGTGTGTTGGATCTGCAGAAAGTATCCCAGCATCCGAACTGGGTACTGACCATGTTTTTACTGGCATTTTGCGGGTTCGGTGTGAAGGCGGCAATTTTTCCATTCCATGGATGGCTGCCAAGAGCCAGTGTGGCGCCAACTCCGGTTACGGCGCTGCTTCATGCAGTGGCAGTGGTAAAATCCGGTGCCTTTGCCATCATTCGTATCATTTATTACAGTTATGGTGCACAGTTTTTGAAAGGAACCTGGGCTCAGTATGTGGTTACAGCCATGGCCATGGTGACGATTCTTTATGCATCAACCATGGCAGTAAAGGAAATTCATATAAAAAGAAGACTGGCTTACTCTACGATCAGTAATCTGTCATACATTTTGCTGGGGGCGGTTATGATGACACCCCTTGGTATGATCGGTGCAGTCTGTCATCTGGTGATACATGCATTTATGAAAATCTGTGGGTTCTTCTGTGTTGGTGCAGTCATGCATCAGACCGGGAAAAATTATATCTCAGAAATCGAGGGTCTTGGGCGAAGAATGCCGGTGGTATTTGGCTGTTTTACAGTGGCAGCCGTATCTCTTACAGGAATCCCGCCATTTGGCGGTTTTATCAGTAAATGGAACCTGGGAACAGCGGCATTGGCAAGTGAAAACCCGCTGGGCTATGCAGCGATGGGTGTTTTGCTTTATTCCGCATTTATGACAGCCATTTATATGGGAACGATTGTATTAAAGGCGTGGTTTCCACGGGAAGAAGAGATTCTTACATTTACTGAAAACGAGAAGGATCCGGGATGGAAAATGAAATTGCCGGTCATTGTCTTTGCATGTATGATTTTCCTTTTAGGTGTTTTTGCAAAACCTTTGCTTGGTATCATTGAAAATGTTGCCGGTGGAATCTTATAGGGAGGAGATGGGTTATGACAATTTATTGTTACATTGCACTGTTTATGTGGAGTGTCAGTCTGTTATTTTCCAAAGAATATTTTGCCCATTACAGTCATAAGGCAAGATATTACGGATTTATGCTGCTTACCATGTTCGCCACCCTGGGAGTGTTTCTGGCGAAGGATCTTTTTATCATGTTTATCTTTTTCGAGATCATGTCTCTTAGCTCCTATGTGTGGGTTGTGCAGGAAGAAACAGAAGCGGCTTTAAAAGCGGGAGTTACCTATCTTGCTATTGCAGTCATTGGCGGTATGGTCATGCTGATGGGGCTCTTCCTCCTAAATAACGCAGTTGGGACACTGAAAATCCAGGAGCTTTATGAGGCGGTACAGAAGGTGTGGGATGAGAAGTCCGGTCAGATTTATACCGCAGGTTTTCTGATGCTGTTTGGATTTGGTGCAAAAGCCGGGATGTTTCCTTTACATTTCTGGCTCCCAAAGGCTCATCCGGTAGCACCGGCACCAGCCAGTGCATTGCTTTCGGGTATCCTGACAAAATGCGGTATTTTGGGAATTCTTGTTTTGACAGCCCGGGTGTTTGTGCATGATCTGACATGGGGAAGTGTGATTTTGACCCTGGGAGTTTTTGGGATGGTTACCGGTGCGGTGCTTGCGGTATTTTCCGTGAATTTAAAACGTACCCTGGCATGCTCTTCTGTATCACAGATTGGTTTTATACTGGTGGGAGTAGGAATGCAGTGCTTTTTAGGCGAAGAAAATGCACTGGCGGTTCGTGGAACCTTCCTTCATATGGTAAATCATTCCATGATCAAATTGCTGCTGTTTAACCTTGCAGGTGTGGTCTATATGAATACCCATGAACTGAATTTGAACAGTGTACGTGGGTTTGGGCGCAGGAAACCGTTTTTACTGGCGGCATTTTTGATGGGAGCTCTTGGAATCGGCGGTATACCTCTTCTGAACGGTTATGTGAGCAAAACCCTGCTTCATGAATCTATCGTGGAATATATTTTACATTTGACAGCTCATGGTCATAGTGCATTGCTTTTTCAGGCAATTGAATGGATCTTTCTGTTCAGCGGTGGTCTGACAGCTGCTTATATGCTGAAGCTGTTTGTGTGCCTCTTTGTGGAAAGAAATCCTGAAAAACAGGAGCAGTATGATGAAAAGACCACTTACATGTCACCACTTAGTAAAATGGTTCTTGGTCTCACAGCAGTGATTCTTCCGGTCCTGGGTGCTTTGCCGGGAATGACCATGGACAGAATGGCAGATGGGGTTATGAATTTTATGGGAAGCGGTCCTTTGCATCATAAGGTACACTATTTTACATGGGTGAATTTAAAAGGTGGTCTGATTTCTATAGGAATCGGTGTGGCTGTTTATTTCCTGGTAATCAGAAAGTTCTTTATGAAGGATGGAAACTATGTGGATCTCTGGCCGGAAAAGCTGGATCTGGAGCGGTTCCTTTCAAAAGCAGTATGGGGAGTTCTTGCATTATTAGGATTTGTGACGAAGATTATGGATGGTTTCTTAAGTGAATGGTGTACCGTGGAGAATCTGTTAAAAGGATTAAATCAGATGGTAAAACTGCCGGAGTGTCTTCCGGAGGCAGTTGTGGATGGTTTGAAGAAGTCTGTTTATAAGGAAACCACGGAAAGGCCGGAGCTGGAGCTTGTAAATAAGCTGCATGCACAGTATGACAGGAAGGTGGATACCCTTCGCCTGATCGGTTCCAGTTTGTCCTTTGGTCTTTTGCTGGCATGTATAGGGCTGATTTTGACAATTATCTATTTATTAATGCATTAAGAAAATGAGCGTGCAAAGGTGCACGCTCATCTTGCATTTTGCACAAAAAACCTGCAAAAATCTATGGAAAATGCACGTCAAATGAAAAGTTGGTGAAATTTATAAAAAGTCTATTGAATTTAAAAAAATAGAGGACTATAATTGCCTTGCAAAAAAGAATAGGAGATTTAGGAAAAAATGACAATTTTATTATCTGTATCAATTGCAGTTCTTGCAGGACTGTTGATGACCCGAGCTTTTAAACCTTTCAAACTGCCATCAGTTACAGCCTATCTGATCGCGGGTGTTTTGATCGGTCCATATTTCCTCGGTGCATTACATATAAATGGACTCGGCATTGTTTCGGAAGAAGCCGCATCCAAATTATCACTGGTTTCCGAAGTAGCTCTTGCGTTTATCGCATTTTCTATTGGTAGTGAGTTCCGTTTGGAGGAACTGAAAAAGACTGGTAAACAGGCTTTTGTGATCGGTATTTTTCAGGCTCTGGCTGCCACAGTTTTAGTAGATGCTGCTCTTTTTGCAGTTCATCTGATGATGCCGGACAAGCTTTCCGTTGCACAGGTAATTACCTTAGGTGCGATTGCAACTGCAACTGCCCCTGCAGCAACATTGATGGTTGTTCGTCAGTATAAAGCAGATGGTCCTTTGACAAAGCTTCTTCTTCCAATCGTAGCGTTGGACGATGCGGTAGGTCTTATTGTCTTTGCGGTTTCCTTTGGTATCGCAAAATCACTGGTAAGCGGAAGTGTGGATCTGATTTCCATCATCGTAAATCCATTACTTGAAATTGCAGCATCTTTAGTTCTCGGTGCAATTTTAGGATGGCTCTTAACACAGCTGGAAAAGATGTTCAACTCCAATACAAACCGTCTGAATATGACAATTGCGGTAGTATTTTTGGCAGCATCTCTTTCTATGATCGATTTCCATGTAGGTCCATTCCACGTTAGCTTTTCATCCTTACTTGTATGTATGATGCTTGGAACTGTTTTCTGCAACATTTGTCCATTGTCTGAAGATATCATGGAGAGATCCGATAAATGGTCTTCCCCATTACTTGCATTATTCTTCGTAATCAGTGGTGCAGAACTTCAGCTTTCTGTATTCGCAGATGGAGCGATCGTATTTATCGGTATTATATACATTATTTTCCGTTGCTTAGGAAAATATTTTGGTGCAGAGTTCAGTGCAAAAGCAACAAAATGTGCACCGCAGATTTGCAAATATTTAGGTATCACACTTTTCCCACAGGCCGGTGTTGCACTGGGAATGTGTACAACAGCTATGCAGCTTGGAGAACAGGGCAGCCTGATTCGTAACATTACACTGTTTGCAGTATTGGTTTACGAACTTGTAGGTCCACTTATGACAAGAAATGCACTCATGAGTGCCGGAGAAATTGCTCCAATGCCGGAACATGTTAAAAACAGACGTCAGAATAAGCTTGCGGCAGCAGGAAAATCTGACAAATAATCATTCCCCTGGGAGTATCTTTGTTATAATGATATTCACAGGGGTTTTTTATTGTCTTTTTTTTGAAAATTTGATACAATAAGGTTGTTCTTAGTGCCAAGATAAAGAAAATTTCTTTGTTATGGCATCTAAAGATTCTAATATGTATATTTTATCTGTCATGATTTTTGAATTTTCTGGAAACTTGCAGATAAAATAGAAATATTCAAATTTATATCTGTTCCTGAGCTGCTCCTTAATTTACAGGCGACAGATAAAGTCCCAAATAATCATTTGTTATATGTCCCACCATCTGAATTGAAGAAATGTCGAACCTTTAAAGACTTCTTTTTTGAAATTTTATCTGCTTAATTGAATTTTTACAACAGATACAAGACGGCTAGAAGTGGATAATTTGAAGAATTATCTGCTTGTTTCAGTTAAAGTAGTCTTTTATGGGTATATGGAAAGAGGAATATTAAAATATTATCCGCCGTAAAAGGAGAAAGACATGGAAGAAATTAAAAAAAAGCTTATAAATCGTGAAAAACAGTTGCTGAAAATAAAAAAGGACAAGGAAAGAGCCTTAAGAAATGTGCCGGAAGGGTCGCTTAGAGTTAATATAAATGGAAACAGAATACAGTATTATCACAGAACAGGAAATAAAAGCTATTCAAAAATTCTTTTCTACAAATCCGGAAAGGCATGTGGAAGAAATATATGAATCCCTTCATGCACAACGCCAAAAACTGGTATTGCCGATTAAGGAAAGTGACGAGGAATACATAAGAAATTGGGAAAGTGTGGAATATGAAGGAAAGCGATTTTATGAGGATGCGCCAGAGCTATATACAGCAAGGGGAGAAAGAGTTAGATCCAAATCCGAAGTAATCATAGCGGATTTGTTAAATAAAGAGGGGGTTCCATATCGCTATGAATATCCGATAGAGTTAAGTAATTATGGTGTGATTTATCCAGACTTTACGGTATTGAAGATAAGCGGAAGAGAAGAAATGTACTGGGAACATCTGGGAATGATGGACGAACCTAATTATGTGGAAAATGCAGTACAGAAAATCATAACTTACGGACAAAATGGAATTATACAGGGGAAAAATTTGATACTTTCCTATGAAACAAGAATGAAACCATTGGATCAAAGGCAAATCTTACTGCTGATCCGAGAATTGTTAAAAAAAGAACTGAGCAAACCGTCTGAAAAATGTACACGGTAACAAACCCAGTTCTTTGATTGTAAAATAGCATTTTTAATGTTTTTTCAAGAAAAACATACTATTTCATATGTATGCTTACTTTTTGTGTCCAAGCGGCTGGCGGAGCATCTGGATAATGCCGCCTTTTTCGATGGCTTTGTAAATTGCCACAAAAATAAATGCTTCAATCGGTACCATTACAATGTTTTTAAATAATCTGGTTGGGAGCAGTGCAATAAAGCCTTTTCCATACATGACATCAAGCCAGTAGGTTCCCAGAATCACATTGATTACCATGGAATTAATGAGTCGTACGATCAGGACTCTTATATAAGTAATCTTTTTTCTATAGAGTCCAAAACCAATGATGATGCCTGCAAGGCCGGCGCTGAAGGTCCAACCCCAGAAGAACGGGCCGGTTGGCTTGATCAGGAATTTTAAAACGTCCATTCCCGCACCGAAGATTGCACCGGCGGCCGGTCCGAAGAGACAGTCAACCAGAACATTGCATTCGGAAGCAAACCCGATCTTTAAAAAATCGCCTACCTGAATAGAAAAGTTATTGATAATGATGGACAGGGCACCCAGCATACCAATGGCACAAAGTACCTTAATGTTGCGAAATTCCCTAAGGGATTCTCTAAATCTTTGCATAAAAAATACACCTCCATATGTTATGCAGTGATATTAAATAATAATAATGCCCACGTAAACAACAGCGGTTTACGTTTCACTACAATATGAGATGTACTCATCTGCAGCAACGGGTGCGAGACCATATCGTAAGAATAAAAAACATTCTTTTCGTTTCGGGGCAACTCCCCAGCCATCCGAACACTTGACGCATGAATCTCTACTTCGCTTATTATTAAATTAGGTATATTATACCACAAAATATAGAAATGGCAAGGATTTGTGAAAGTTCTATCAATTTTTTTCTGTGCTTTACAAAGAAAAAGCATTCATGTAAGATGAAACGTAGAAAATCAACCATACAACAGGGGTGAAAAACCGTGAATTACAAAGAAATCGTAAATTATATAGAAGAAATACCAAAATTTACCGTGAAAAATCCACCGGAGCATACCAAAGAGCTGCTTCGAAGACTTGGAAATCCTGAGAACAATATGAAGGTGATTCATGTGGCAGGAACCAACGGAAAGGGAAGCACCTGTGCATACCTTGCATCCATGCTAAGTAACGGGGGATACCGTACAGGACTTTTTACATCACCGCATTTGGTCAAAATTAATGACCGCTTTAGAATCAATGGAGAAGTGATGGCAGACGAGGATTTTGTCATCAGCTTTCGGAAGGTGAAAGAAATCATCGATCAGGCAGCAGTAGATGGACTTGCCCATCCAAGCTATTTTGAAACATTGCTCCTGATGGGGTTAGACTATTACAATAGAAAGAAGGTTGATTATCTGGTATTGGAAACCGGACTTGGGGGCGGAAAGGACCCGACAAACTGTGTGCAGAATCCGCTGGCATGTATCATTACCTCCATCAGCATTGACCATGTACAGTACCTTGGAGATACCATTCCGGCGATTGCATCAGAAAAGGCCGGAATCATCAAACCGGGCGTACCGGTTATTTATGATGGACATGTGGAAGAAGCATCAAAGGTGATCGCAGACCGTGCAAAGGAACTGGGAAGTGCGTCTTATGCACTGATGCCTGAACAGTATAAGCTGAAAGAACAGAACAGAGACGGAATTACATTTACTTTTGAAGGGAATGAGCTGCAGATTCCATATATTGCAGAATATCAGATGATGAATGCTTCTCTTGCATACTTCACAATGAAGACACTGCAAAAGGAACACGGTATCTGTGATGAAAAGTTAAAGGAAGGTATCAAAAATGTGACATGGCCTGGACGCATGGAAACAATCTTACCGGGAGTCATCGTAGACGGTGCTCATAATGCAGATGGGGTAGCACAGTTTGTAAAGACGGTTCATCAGTTTAGACAGAACAACCGGGTGGTGCTTTTATTCTCCGCAGTTTCTGACAAAGAGTATGATAAGATGATCAAATTAATCTGTGAAGACATCAAACCTCATGAGGTGGTAACTACTCAGATTACCGGAGAACGGCAGGTGACCGCAGAGGTACTGGCAGGACTGTTTCAAGAATACGGATCGGAAAATGTGGTCTCTGTACCGGAAGTGGGAGAGGCTCTTAAGAAAGCATTGGAATTACAGCAGGATGGCATGGTATTCTGCGTAGGTTCTTTATACTTAATTGGAGAAATTAAAGGGTTGCTGCAGGAGTAAAAAAACAGTTGAAATATCGCGGATATTATTATAAAATAAAATAAGGTATGAGGAAAAATATTACAAAGGCCTCACACAGGATTCTTAAGGAGGAAACATAATTATGATTTCAGCAGGTGATTTCAGAAACGGCATTACATTAGAAATCGAAGGTAATGTTGTTCAGATTTTAGAATTCCAGCACGTAAAACCAGGTAAAGGTGCTGCTTTCGTTAGAACAAAACTTAAAAACATCATCAGTGGCGGTGTAATTGAAAAAACATTCAGACCTACAGAAAAATTCCCGGCAGCTCGTATTGACCGCGTGGAAATGCAGTATCTGTACTCTGATGGAGATTTATGGCACTTCATGAACACAGAAACTTATGACCAGATCGCATTAAACAGCGATGATATCGGTGATTCTTTAAAATTCGTTAAAGAAAACGATATGGTGAAAGTTTGTTCACACAACGGTAAAGTATTCGCAGTTGAACCACCTATGTTCGTAGAACTTGACATTATCGATACAGAACAAGGTTTCAAAG
>ERZ1032130.81-NODE-81-length-29186-cov-5.630771_pt1 | contig 29186 bp, 23 predicted proteins | sample MGYA00517879_ERZ1032130 | MGnify/ENA primary metagenome ERZ1032130 (study PRJEB33719, sample SAMN04262597) | wastewater metagenome | biome: rural village; feature: animal feces; material: feces | host: Bos taurus | place: El Salvador | collected 2012-01-31 ...
GAAATTGTAAGCTCCCCATTTATATAGGATGAGCAGGGCAAAAGCTCCTATATAGACAGACAATAGGATAGAATGGGGAATCAGTTGAAACAACATTTTATTTTCATCTGAAAAATAGTCGTACAGGCAGAATCCGCTCAGGATACAGGTAACGGTTACCAGTGCCAGCACATACCGCGAATCGGAATTAGGAACATCATCAAAAAGACTGGACCGTTTCTTGTGGTGAAAGAAATTCTTCATGTGTTGGTATAAGACCTTTTTTCCGTTCCGCAATGCTAACGTGAACAGAATGAAGCAGACCAGCAGGATGCATGAGATGACATGATCGCTTCGGAGCAGGTAGGGAAGGTCTTCGCCTTTCATGCCTGAAAGATCGGCGGTTTGCATACTTCGTACCAAAGCCTGGTCTATCTGCTGTTGCTGTTGTTCATGCAGTTCTTGAAGATAGTTGAATCCTATGTGACAATCATCAGTCATGAGAAAATTTTATTCGGTTGGATAGTCAGATGGCTGCAAATTTACGGATATCTTTACTCCACATGGGAGTAGTGTATAACAGTTGGATGGCCTCATCGGGTGTCTGAGCTACCTGCCAGATGCTTCCGTGCTGCCGGCGCATGAAATGCTGGTCGATGGCACGTTCCAGCATCTCCAGCAACGGATTGTAGAATCCGTTGGTATTCAGGATAACGATGGGTTTGAGGTACAGTCCCAATTGTTTCCAAGTGATGATTTCCAACAGTTCTTCCATGGTACCGCATCCGCCGGGCAGAGCGATGATACCGTCGGAGAGGTCGGCCATCATCCGTTTGCGTTCGTGCATGGTTTCGGTTTCTATCAGGTGCGTCAATCCCTTGTGGTGCCAGTTCTGTTCTACCATGAAACGGGGGATGATACCGGTGACAGTTCCTCCGGTAGCCAATGCTGCATCGCTGATGCGTGACATCAGTCCCAGACATCCGGCTCCATTGATGAGGTTGATACCTTTTTGGGCCAGCAATCTTCCCAAAGTATCGGCTGCCTGGAAATATATCGGATCAATCTGTGTGCTGGAAGCACTGTAGACACATACATTCTTTAAAGTATTCATGGATAAATCTATTCATTGGATTTTTCGGGTGCAAAGATAATGCAAAGTTACGGATTAAAAAACGGAAGTTTCATCAACCTGCTGAGCCCGGAAAAGAAAACGTGCCACCCGTCAGGTTCGACAGGTGGCACGCTGATATTTTTAATACGGGCAATTAGAGTCCGAAGGCTTCTTTCACTTTGTCTACATAGTCCAGTTTCTCCCAAGTGAAGAGTTCCACTTCGACAGTTTTGTCGCCTTCATACAGCGATTCGAAGTGTTTCTTTACTACTTGAGGTTCACGTCCCATGTGTCCGTAAGCGGCTGTTTCACTGTAAATCGGGTTACGCAGTTTCAAACGTTCTTCGATGGCGCGTGGACGCATGTCGAAGATTTCGTCCACTTTCTTGGCGATTTCACCGTCGCTCATGGCTACGTTGCTGCGTCCATACGTATTGACGTAGATGTTGATAGGACGTGCCACACCGATAGCGTACGATACCTGTACCAGTACTTCGTCGGCTACGCCGGCAGCTACCAGATTCTTGGCGATGTGACGGGCAGCGTATGCGGCACTACGGTCTACTTTGCTTGGGTCTTTGCCCGAGAAAGCGCCTCCACCGTGTGCACCTGCACCTCCGTAGGTATCGACGATGATTTTACGTCCGGTCAGACCTGTATCTCCGTGCGGACCGCCGATGACGAATTTACCGGTAGGATTGACGAAATACTTGATCTGGTCGTTGAACAATTTCAGGACATCCGGGTTATGGATACCGGCTATTACGCGCGGCATCAGGATTTCAATCACGTCTTTACGGATCTGTGCCAGCATTTCCTCGTCAGCCTTCAGCTGAGCTTTTTTTGAGTCATTTTCCGGCTGGATAAATTCGTCGTGCTGGGTAGATACCACGATGGTATCGATACGTACCGGACGGCGGTTGTCATCATATTCAATGGTTACCTGGCTCTTTGAGTCCGGACGAAGGTAAGTCATCACTTTTCCTTCACGACGGATGTCAGCCAGTACCATCAGCAGTTTGTGTGCCAGGTCGAGTGACAACGGCATGTAGTTTTCGGTTTCATTGGTAGCGTAACCGAACATCATTCCCTGGTCGCCTGCTCCCTGGTTCATCGGGTCTTCACGCTCTACACCGCGGTTGATGTCAGGGCTCTGTTCGTGGATGGCCGAGAATACACCGCAGGAATTACCTTCGAACATGTATTCGCTTTTGGTATAGCCGATTTTATTGATAACCTCACGTGCTACACGTTGCAGGTCAATGTACGCTTTGGTTTTCACTTCTCCTGCCAGTACTACCTGTCCGGTAGTTACCAATGTTTCGCAAGCTACTTTCGAACTGGGGTCGTAAGCCAACAGTTTGTCAAGCACAGCGTCGGAAATCTGATCCGCCACTTTGTCGGGGTGTCCTTCTGACACCGATTCGGATGTGAATAAGTATCCCATAATCTTTTTAAATTAAAATAAATTGGTTGTTGTATCCGTGTACGGACAAGAGTAGGAGGGTGTTCTCAAGGAATCAATCTGTGTTTTAGCATTTTTTTCCGTGGTTGCAAGCTACTCAAATCTTTCCACTTAAATTTTTCGGGTGCAAAGATAAGAATAAAGATTGGAATAATTACAGATTCGCTTGTATTTTAACAAAGCTTTCCATCCTTTCGGGTGTTTTTTCTTCCGATGCCGTTTTGATTGTGTCTCCCGTTGTCGGAAAGGCTTATTTTTTGTAACTTGCTCCCGCTTTTAATTTTTACTTGAAAACTATGAAAAAACAGATTGTTCAGATTGTAGCTGTCCTTTTGTGTTTATGGGGAGTAGTTCTGCCGGTAAGCGGACAGATTACCCTGGTAGAGGACAGCCGTCCGGTATCACGTATCGTTTTACAGCAGGATACGGAGACTTCCCGTCAGGCAGCTTCGCTTCTGCAGGATTTCATCAGGCGCATCAGTCAGGCCACCTTGCCGATAACGACTGGTAAATCTGTCCGTGCAGGCGATGTGGTCATCCGTGAAGATACATCGGGCAGTATCGGTGAAGACGGTTTCCGCATTCATACGGCCGACCAGCAGCTTTTCATTTCCGGAGGTCCCGGAAAGGGGAGTATCTATGGAGTTGTAACTCTTCTGGAGCAGTATCTCGGAGTTTCCTATTATGCGGCGAATGCCTGTACTTATCCGTCCTTGAAGACAGTTCAGCTGCCACAGATTGAGCGTACGGAAGTGCCCGCTTTCCGTTACCGGCAAACCTGGAGTTACGGCAATGAAGACCCTGTCTATAAATTGTGGTTTCGCCTGGAAGAACCGAATGAGATGTTCATCGACAACATGTGGGTGCATACCTTCAACCGCATCCTTCCGGCTTCGGTATTCGGCAAGGAACATCCGGAATATTATTCCTTTATCAACGGTGAACGCCGTCCGGGCGACAACAGTCAGTGGTGTCTGACCAATCCGGAGGTGTTTGAGGTAGTCGCTTCACGGCTGGATTCCATCTTCAAGGCTCATCCGGATATGAAGATGATTTCCATCAGTCAGAACGACGGAAACAATACCAACTGCCGCTGTCCGGCCTGTAGGGAGGTGGACGAATACGAAGGTTCCCCGTCAGGAAATTTCATCCGTTTCCTGAACAAGCTGGCCGAGCGTTTCCCCGACAAGGAGTTCTCTACACTGGCTTACCTGTTTACCATGCAGCCGCCCAAGCATGTCAAGCCGCTGAAGAATGTGAACATCATGCTGTGTGACATCGACTGTAAACGGGAGGTTCCGCTTACCGACAATGAATCGGGGCAGGTGTTTGTGAAGGCTCTGGAAGGCTGGTCTCGTATCTCCGACAATATTTTCGTATGGGATTATGGCATCAACTTCGACAATATCGTTTCTCCGTTCCCGAATTTCCATATCCTGCAGCCGAATATCCAACTGTTCAAAAAGAACCATGTCACGATGCACTTCTCGCAGGTGAACGGCATCCGTGGAGGAGATTTCTCGGAAATGCGTGCCTATATGATAGCCAAGCTGATGTGGAATCCGGAACTGGATATCGATTCGCTGATGCAGACCTTCATGAAAGGTTATTACGGTGCGGCCGCTCCTTACCTGTATCAGTATCAGAAAATCATGCAGGGAGCCTTGTTGGCCAGCGGACAGCCGTTGTGGATTTATGATTCTCCGATTTCGCACAAGAACGGCATGTTGAGACCCGCTTTGCTGAAAACCTATAACGCTTTGTTCGATAAGGCGGAGGCCGCGGTATCGGCAGATACGGTATTGCTGAACCGTGTCCGTCTGTCGCGTCTGCCGTTGCAGTACTCCGAACTGGAGCTGGCACGGACGGATATTCATTCGGACAAGACAGCCGTTCAGGAGTTGCTGAATCTGTTCGAGGAGCGGACAGCCGGTCTGGGTGTCACTTCGCTGAACGAACGCAATAACCGGCCGGACGATTACTGCAGGCTGTACCGGCAACGTTTTCTTCCGCAGAAAGAACAGAGTAAGGCTGCCGGTGCCCGGGTGACATGGATAAAGCCGCCTCATGAACGCTATCGGGCTTTGGCTGATACGGCACTTACCGATGGACTGTATGGCGGTACTACGTATGTGGAGAGCTGGGTAGGATGGGAAGGTGCCGATGCAGCCTTTGTCCTTGACTTGGGTGAGGAGAAGACATTTACCCGGATAGAAACGGATTTCTTGCATCAGTTAGGGGCATGGATTCTGTTGCCTGCCGGCGGTACCTATTCTGTTTCTTCCGACAACAAAGAGTTCCGTCCTTTCGGTTCCTTTAAGTTCGACGAGGACCGCGATGTGCAGGTGAAATTTGTCAAAGGAGAGGTAACGGCGGAGCAACCTGTTACAGCCCGCTATATCAAGGTAGAAGTAAAAGGTATCGGTCTTTGTCCTACCTGGCATTACGGCGTGGGCTATCCGGCCTGGTTCTTTATGGACGAAGTGAATGTATACTGATAGGCTGTAACCGGTCGGACTTGTTGTTTTTTAGTAGTCTGCTAAAAGACAAATTGCCGGTCACGTGAAAAGACAAAGGAGCTGTGTCGGGAAAACGGCACAGCTCCTTCTTGAATATCTTACAATGATTTACTGACAGGCCTAAGAGACATCATCGCTTATCCTGTTCATTCTTGCAATCGGACTTTTTAAAAAATCCACTGGACTCCTATTTGCAGACGTTTCAGATTACCGTCTACGATAAACCTTCCGTCGCCCAGACAGAAATCTTCATTCCTGTGATATGCGTCGCTGTAGCCTATGTGAAGGTAACGCAGAAGAATATTACAGTGCCTTCCAAGTGAGTAAGCCGCCCCTACCGACAATCCGGCTTCACTGTAATTATCATTACCTCCGTCCTTACCGCTACATACTGATACTGTAGCGGCAGCTTCACCAAATAACTTTATACGGTTCGTCTGCCAGAAGGCATACTGTCCGTAAGCTCCGAACGTTTTGAACTTGTCGGCGGCTAATTCGAAACGTGTCTTTATTCCGGCTGCCCATCGGCTGTTGAACTGATAGCCGATAGCGGGTGACAGGAAAGCATATCCATCATGCGTATTGTTGTACCTTTCAGTCTGTCCATATCCGCCATTCAACTCGATGAACAGACCATGTTCTTTGGTCTGGGCAGAAGCCAGCAGACAGGAACCCAATAAGAATAAGGGAATAATGAATGTTTTCATAATAGGTTTATTTAGGGTTGATATCTAATTTCTATTCGCTTATTTCTACCCGGTTTACCCGTTCCAGCAGGAAGCGGTTGTGGTTCCAGTGGAACGGCGGATAATCTGTATTGGTCCGGATGATGTTTTGTCTGAACACCAGTCCGTCTACTGATTTGGCATAAAGAATCGGCGCGTCGAAGGTGTCGAATTCATTGTCGACAATCTGTATCGCTCCCGGTTTCCCTCCGTGGAAATACGTTGTCTGTCCGTTAAGGTCAGGAATTTCCGGATAAATGGAGATGACCGCATTGGTAAACTGGAACAGGTTGGTCAGGGCATTGATGAATTTGTTCTTGCGGATGAGTACATCGTGACAGGCACCGGTCTCGAACCAGCCGTTGCAGTCGCCGCAAAGCAGGATGGCGGTTCCTGATGTATGGTCGAACAGGTTTTCTTCTACTACTGTACGTTTCGGAGTACTGAAGAGCGAGCCCCGTGCACGGTTGTGGCGGACGGTGTTGTGGGCAAAATAGACTTCGGGCGTCCAGGTCAGGTTCTCGATACCGTAAGAGGCTTCGGGAGTAATGGAAGGCGAAAGCTCTTCCTTGAATGTAATGACGAATTCTCTTGCTCCTGTTATTTGTGGCTTGTCGTGCGGGCGTATTTCGGCAATGGTATAGACTTCTTTTTCCATATCCATGGTTCGGGTCCGGATGAACTTCACACTGTCGCCGGCAAAGCCCCAGTCGAATCCCCAGGCCTGGTCGTGCATGTAGCGTCCGCGTACGGTATGGTTGTCTATCCGTTCCAGAATCTTCAGGTAGGTACCGTGTACGTTGATGGCATCGTCCATCATGTTTTCATACAGGCCGTTGACAGACGTGATTTTCCCCTTGCATTGTGAGAAGTGGGTCGCGTCGGCCTGGGTGGTGAAATAACGCGGGTCATCCTTTCCTTTCAGGCAAACATTGAAACCGTCCAGCGTGATATCTTCGCAGAGTTGTGCCAGCAGTCCCATTCCTTCGGCATAATGTACGGTTACGTTTTTCAGGGTAGTCTGTGTGTTATGAGATAAAAAGATACCGGGAGTAGGGCGTTCCCAGGTACGCAGGGCCATGACAGTGCCCGGAGTAAGTCGTTTGTCTTTCCAGCGGGGAGCACGGAGCAGTCCCGGCTCGATTTCCGTAATGCCTTTGGTCGGGACACCGATGTCGCTGGTGTTGTAGCATACCCGTCGAGTTTCTTTTTCGAAGGCGATACCTGCGCTCTGGCGGAGTGCCCAGCCTTCTCCGTAGGTTTCGAACAGCGAATCCTGGGTAATGCGGTAGTTCACCCATGGAGCTACCCGGAAAGTGATTCCCTGTTCCGGGTCGTTGCTGACAATCTCTGCCTGGGCTATCTGTGGGTTAGCATGGTCAATACTGAAGTCTTTCAGTGTACAGTTGCGGCTGTGTGTCAGAGCCAGCGGCAGCATGCGGCCGTGGAAAATGAACTGGGCACCGTTTCCTTCGAGCGTCAGGGAATGGAACTCATCGAGTGCCAGTCCGATGGATTTGGAGGCTACCTGGTCATGGTTGGAAACATAATATTCGCGGATGGCCGCGCCTTTGGGGTGAAAATGATAGGTACCCGGCTCGAAACGGAGTACGATGCTATCGTTTTCGGAGGTTTGTTTTCGGATTTTCTGGAGGGCTTTCTCCATTTTTCCGGAAAGGTTTGTCTTTTTGCCGGGAATAATTCCGAAGTCGGACATTTCGTACACACGGGGCTGACTCCAGGTGAACAGGCAGCCGAACAGCCATAGCATAGACAGAAGAAAGATGTTGCGTTTCATAGATGATGTTTTTTAGTTTTGAGGCAAAGATACGAAATAATGGAGACAGTCGTATATCAAGTGATTGAAATCTGAGTCATCTACGGTATGAGAAAGAGTAATCATTTTGCGGTAACGACTCAAGAACAGAATGTATACTGGATACACTCTGCCCTTGAGAATTAATTTACTTTTATTGTATATGCAACAGAAAGTCCAAGAGTTTCTTGGTAAATGACGTTACCATAAAGGATAATATCTGTAGTTTTTCTATTCTTCGGCAGTTGCTGTCCAATCGCTGCCGCCGTTATGGAAAAACTTCTCGCTTTGCTCTCTGTTGAAGGAGAGGCCTCCCTTGGTTGCATAGTCTGCAGGATAACTTTCAATCACGTTACCGTCATTGTCCACGAGGTTGAACACCACTTTCAGATTGCTGTACTCCGTCACGCTGTTGTAAGTAAACGTATGGTACATGCTCAGCGAGTTCTCGTTGTAGATGGCTATCATGTCGCCCGGCCAGGAGTTCAGGAAGGTGCGGTTGCCGTTGCCGTCGTCGTTGTATAGGAAGATGTGCGTATAGCCTTTCACGTAGAACTCGATGTTGTACGACGTCTCCACCACACGCGAGGCATAGACGCAGCGCACCGACATGCCGTTGGGGCTACTTGCATCCTGCCAGATGCGGTAGCGGCCCGCCGAGGCGTTGCTGCCCGAGAACTTCATGAATTGCAGCCAGTAGCCGCGCTCCGTTCCGCTGGCTCCCAGGGCGGCGGTCCGGGTCCAGTAGTAGCCGGCGTTGGCGTCGCCCGCTGCCTGTCCGCCGTAGTACATGCGGTTCTTGGGGAAGTAGACGGTGCCGTTGGCCGACAGATAGTAGGGGCACCAATAGTCCGTACCGGTGCTTACCACATAGTCGTTGTGAAATTTCGGGTCGGCCACCAGCGCGTTGTACTCCGACATGTAGGGGATGCGGAAGCCTTTGGGGCACATGTCGTCGATGATGCTCGGCTCATTGTCGGTTGGTTCCTTGGCGATGTAGTACAGCCCCCCCGCCGAGCTGTTGCGCAGCGGCCAGTCGCCGTCGCCCAACAGGCTGCCTCCGTTGCCGTCCTGTATGTAGTATCCGCTGGACTTGGCCCCCAGGTTGCGGTCCAACCAGTAGTTGTTGCCCATCAGGATTACCTCGTAGTAGTACCAGCCCTGGTCGTTCTTTCCGCCCGTCTGGTAGGCACCCGTCCCGTCGTCGTAGGCAAACACGCCCGTGTGGTAGAGGTCGTAGGACAGGGTGGTGGTGCGTCCCGTCGTTTTGTTGGTCAGCACTATCCTGAAGGCGTCCTTGCCGTAGCGGTAGGCATCCTCCACGATTCCTTCTTCGGGTTTCTGCAATTCCAGCAAGCTGTTGGTGAAGGTGAAGGATTGGCCGTTCAAGGAGGTACCTGTCAGGAATGAAGCATCATTTATCGTGACGCCATCGTCAACCGGAGAGCTATCTCCATCCCAGAACAACAGCTTGTTTTCGTAGCCATCTGCCAGCTCCACCTTCCACGACACGTTCTGATATTCCTTATCATTGCTTGCATTGGGCAAGGTAAAGGTATATACAAACTGCAGGAAGTCAGACATCGGAAAGTGGAAGCCCTCAGTTCGTACCTTGCCGCCCATGTCGTCCGAATTGATGCCGTAGAGCTGTTTGGTCAGGTCGGTTTCTTTTCCGCGGATAAACTTCCAATAGTCATCGTATGTACCTAATTCCTTCGTACTGGTAACTTTCCATGTACTTTCATCTCGTGTATACTCTTTTACCGTCAGCTTGATAGTACCGAACTGGTCGTTCAGGAACTCTTCCGTCTGCTTCACCACCACATCCCGGCTCAGCCCGCCTGCCGATACATGGATGAGGCCGTAACGGCTGTCGCCCGTGAGGTTGCCGGTGGTGACTTTTACCCGGTAGGTGTAGAGGGTGCCGGTTTCTGTGTTCCCGGCATTGGTATTGTTCAGGGTTTCAGTCTTGGGATAATCGCCGCTGTTGTCCAGCGCCAGCCAGTAGGCATCCTTGGTGTCTACCGCTACCGTCAGGTTGGTGGGAGTGTCGGGATAGTATTTGATGTAGAACGTTGCCGTATCGCCCATTTGCGCCCCTATTTCGATGGTGTCGCTCACTCCCAGTTCCACTTCGCCGTTGGTTATCATGTTGTAGACCGTGGGCTGGTGGTCGTAGATGATGACGGTGAGGTTGGCAGGGTCGTACTTGGCTGCTTCGTCGGCGGTGGCATAGCCTGCGCCGTTCACTTGGGTGATGCATACCTCGTAGTGGTGGTTGGGCAGGATGTCCAGCCAGCCGTCGGCGGTCTGCAGGTTGATGCGGTAATAGCCTTCTGTGCCGTTGTAAGTGCCTTTGACGATGAGGAAGGGGGTAGACGCTTTGCTGCCGGGGCAGGCGTAGAGCATTCCGTCGGTATCCTGTGCCAGCGTTTCCGAACCGTCAGGTGGTGTGGCGTCGGACTCTGCCCCCGCCAGTATGCTTCCCGTGCTGTTGCCGTTGCGCAGCTCGAAGTTGCCGAGGGTGAAGTTATCCACCCCGTCTGCGGTCTGCACCGTGGCTTTCGCCACCGTCCTTACCAGCGGGAAGTCCTCCGCCACCAGCCCGATGCCGGGGATGGTGGTCTGCTTCATGCCGCTCATCACGCGGGGTGTGGTTTGGTTGCCGGTGGTCAGTGCACGGACGTCGGCCAGCGTGGTGCTGCCCGTACTGATGCTTTCCAGTTGGGTCGCGGCGTTGGCCACGATGTAGATGTATTTCTCTGCCGTGGTCGACGCCTCCAGTTTTGCGGTAAACTTCTTTCTTACCGTGCTGCCGTCTCCCACGTCCGTCAGGTCACTGGATTCCAGCTCTTGCATCTGCTCCAGCATAGCCTCGTCGTCCTGCGAGGAGAATACCAGCAGGTAGAGGTTGTCCACCGTGTCGTCGTCGCTCCCGACACGTGTCACGGCGACGGTTTCCGTCTGCGCCACGTTGAGTATGAACGTCATTTCCACCAGCTCTCCGTCTTGGGGCAGGCGGCTCCCTATCTCCTCGTCCGTGCACGAAGCTACGGACAGAAGGAGGAAGAGGCAGACACACAACATTGTCAGTTTATTATTGTAGGTATACTTCATAGTCATAATCTTTTCCGGTTACAGTTTGCCATTGGGCAGCGGTGATAGTAAGGTCTGTAGTTTGGTCTTTATCTGTATACAGGATGTAGTTGATGGTACCGCTCGGCCTCCAACTGCTTGATACGGTGAGGTCAAAGTATTTGTAGCCATTGCCGGCATCGTTCAGCCGGTTGCTAGCATCGCCCCAATTGGTATACTCGGATCCATTTGGTATCCATAAATAAATATAGGTATACGTGGTCTGACACCAGATGCGGTACGTACCATCAGGGAAATTCGTTTTGTCCAAACAGTTCGGCTTATCATCCACAAACTCATTCTTGTCGCCCGCCATGAAGTCGTAGAGGAACCAGCCGTCCTTGTCGGCAAAGTTGTAGAGCGGTATGCCGGGAACCATGTGGGCGGGATAGCGATAGTGTTTCAAATATTCAGTATCATCATCGTCTTTATCACCATCATCCAATTCGCTCGGCCCGTCGTGTCCCTCGGCAAACATTATCAGTGCCTTGCCCGGCTCTGCCAGCAGGGGCAGGTCGAAGTAGAACCAGCCGGGGTTTTCAGTGTCTTCTTTCATTTTTACGCCCGGCCATTTGCGGTTTACGCCTGTCGCGCAGCAATCGGTGTGGAAGCCGGGGCAGTAGTCTATGCTCCAGAAGTATTCCCCTGTCGAGGAATTCGGTTCTCCATTGATGTCGGTCGAGGGGTCGAAGCCCGATGTGGCAGTCACGATGCTGCCTTCTGTTGCGTTCGGCCAATAGTTGCCGATTGGGCCTCCTTCGTCTGTCCAACCTTTGAAGGTGACATATCCCGTGAAGCCATAAAGGACGGCGTTCTCGCCTGCCGGGTCGCTTGGTATCTGCACCTCTGCCCCCTTGGGCGTATACAGCGGCTGATACACATAGATGTGCGGGTTCGTCCAGTCGTCGGTCAGCGGGCGGAAGTGCAGGCGGTAGGACGTGGCGTTGGGGATGATTTGCAGGGTGGCGGTGGCCGTCAACTCCTTTTCGTAGCCGGTGGCGGTGAAGGTATAGGTGGCGGTGGTGGAGGTGGGGAAGTTGCTTGACACATAGGGATTGTCCAGCGTACACACCAGGGTACCGGTGCCGTTGCTCACCGTTCCTTTATAAGCTGTGGTTGCTGTAAAATCTTTGTTGTCGGCCACCGTGCTCAGGTTATCGATGTCCTTGTCGGTCGCCACCTGTATATCGGGCAGGTTGGTGCGGTAGGTATATGACACGGCGTAGGTCGTCAGGTTCGATATTTCCTTGATGTAGACGGTATAGTTCTGCGGCGTCACGATGAGGTAGGGTTCGAGCTTCAGGGGGCTGACATCTATCTTCTTCTTCAGGCCGCCGGCCACGATGTAGAAGTACTTGGCTATTCCTTCGATGGTTTCCTCATCGGCCACGGGCGGCATGTCGGGGTGGATGCGCACGGTGAACGAGGCGTAGGCGCCCGTCTCGTCCGTGTTGAAGTCCACCTGGTAGATGGGTATGTCCTGACCGTTTAATGTATAGGTAGGGCTTTCGTAGCTCAACGAGGGCGCATCGGTGTGGCAGGCCACGGTGACGTCCTGTCCGGCCTCCAGCTCTACGCTGGTCTGCGCCACGTAGAGGTAGTAGGGGCCGTTGAGTTCGGCGTCTACGGTCTGCAGTGTCCAGTCCTGCACGGCGGCGGTGGCCTCTATCTTGTTGCCCAGGCCGGTGATGCTGCCGGTGATGTCGTAATAGCGACCCCGGGGCAGTTGGCGCACTTTGTCTGTTGCGTCGTCCTGTCCTTCGGTGTCGCCCAGGTCGATGGTGTACTCCAGCGAGGCGCGGCTGACGCCCAGGTCTGTGTAGAGGGTGGCGGCAATGAGCATCTGCGTCTGCCGGTCCTGCGTCTCTGCCGTGACGTAGTGTTCGGGCAGGTAGAAGGTGCCGCGGTAGGCCCATTGTCCGGCCTCGGTATAATCGATTGTGGTTTCTGAGAATGTATCGTCGGAGTCGTCAGGGTCGTAGGCTCCCACATGATACTGTCCGTCGAAGGCGCCCGATGCGTCGGTGGCGAACAGCGTGAGGTCGTCGCTGATGTCCGTGCCGGGCACCAGCGGGGCGCGGTCGGCTATGTGGCGGACGCTGACGCCGTCAATCTTCAGCACGTTGCTGCCGAAGTCTTGGGAGATGCCCGTATTGTCGAACACCAGCGTGTAGCGCACCTTGACGCAGGCGTACACCAGGTCGGCCAGGATGTTTTCCGCCGAGGTGTCCGAGAGGGTATATTCTTCCTCTCTTTGGTAGAACATGGGCAGGCCGTCGGTGCCGGTGGGGCTGGGCAGGCTGACCGCGTCGCCCTCCTTGTACTTCAGGATGATGGCTTTCAGCTCGTCCTCCGAGGTGTAGGTTGCCACTTCGGGCACGTTCGCCACGACGTAGATGTGGTAGGTGCCGTACTTCAGCGTGATGGAGAAGGTCTTGTAGTCATGTGTCAGCTCGTCGGTGTCCAGCTTCTTCACCTGCGTCTCGCCGTCACTGCCCTCGGTGGGGTAGGCCATGAACCAGAGCGAGGTGATGCGCCGCTCGTCGGCCGTGGCGTCCTGCCCGTCGGTGTCGTCGGAGCGGGTGAGGGGCACGCTGAGCTGCAGCACGCCTTCGCCCTCGCCGGCCTGTAGCATATCTTCCGTTACAGTCGGTTCTGCTGTACACGACAGAAGGCCGGGCAACAGTATGAGAAGGCTGATGAGGCTATGAAGAAGGTATTTGTTCTGGGTCATGGCTCGGTGTTTTTTTATAGTTCTGTAGAATTCAGTACAAGTGTCCAGTTATTGATTCGGACGGATAGCATGATACGCTTCCCGCTGTTGTCTTTGCCTGTCACTAATATGATCTGGTAACTGTTTTCACGGTCCAGGTATTCTTGTAAAGGCATGTCGGCATATTCGTCCAGTTTCATCAGATTAAGGTATTTTATCAGGTCGATGTTGAAGATATCTGTCTGTTCTTTTTCGTCACGTACGATGAAACGGGCAGACAGTGTGTCTGTAAGTCGGAGGGTAGCCATTTCAGCTACCAGGGCGTAAATGTCATTGCCTTCATTTTCAATGGTATTGATATCTTGGCTATAAGGAAGATATGTCATTTCTTCACATTCCAGTAACCGATTGTCGTAACCCAGTTTGTGGTTGGCTGCCACGATAGAGAAATGATAGTCGTCTTTTTCCAAGGTACTTCCTGTCGCATCCTGTAGCAGAATCTTGAAACGTTTCACATCTTTCGTCAATGAGATGGTTCCAGATGAAGGTTCGTAGGCTTTTACTTCAAAATCTGCCAGCATTCCATGCCATAAGTTGCCCAGGTATTGTTCATATGTGGTAGTTTTTGTGTTCAGATACAATTGGAGGTTATCTATGATGGAAGTACCGGACTCCAGTTCGGATGTCAGTTGATAGCAGTCGGGGTTTTCCTGAAGTCCTGCCCAGGCTATCAGTTGATAATGTCCGGGTTCCAGTTGTAGGGACATACGGTAATTGGCATCCAAATGGTCACCGCTGTCTTGGTAAGAGGTGATGAACCGACCGTCAGCATCGAAGACAAACAGTATCAGGTCGTTTACTTGTGATGGGAAAGCATCAGCAAACTCCATGTTGTAATCATAGACAAAATGTACCTCGCACGGGCAGGGTATTTCATCTTCGTAGATGCACGAGCTGAGTAGTCCTAGCAACGTTATGCCCAGAATGGATGTAATCTTTCTATATAAGCGGTTCATATCTCTTGGTGTCTTATTAAATTTATCTGTCTGAAGACAGGTGATTCTCACGGTATATATGGAAACTGCTCTTAAATAAAATCAGAGTAGCCCTCAAAGAAAGCAGGAACTATCCCATATGCTCTATGCATGAAACTAATTACCTGATTGGTGCTGACTAAATTCGGATAGTCCCTTGCTTTTCCTTTTGAGTGAGAGTCTATGAAATGAATGTACTTCCTTCCTCATGTTTCTACCTGACTTGGAAGAGCCGGTAGAAACGCGGAGGAAATGTAAACAACTATGAGAGAATATATTTGTGTATTATTCCAATGTCACATTCTGCTTCACGAGCACCCACTTCTTAATCTTGGCTTCAACCTGGATGTTGGCCTTGGCCTCTTCGTCGGGGTTTTTTGCATCTTCGTAAGTAGGTTCGTAGTAACCCAGGCCACTGATGCCCGTTACAGTCAATTCGTACCAGTGGTTGCGCACGGTGCCGAACTTGCCGGCTTCCATGTGCGAGCCGTTCGGGTTATGTTTGATCCAGGCGGTGTAGTAACAGTAACCTTCGGTATAGGTATGCACGTCGGCAGGCGTACTTGATTTGTAAGAAGTAAAAGAAGTGTTGATGGCACTGATGTTGCTATCATCCGTCGACTTGCTTGTTGCCTTATCGATGGTATAGTAGAGAATGGCGGCATTCAGGTTCCTGAAGATAAAGCCGTTGTATTCGTAGAAACTGCCGTCGCTGCCTGTGGCTGTGGTAAACATATCCTCGGTAATGGCATCATCATAAGAATCACCAGCCAGCAATTTGGTATATATCTGCGAATACGTATCGGAACCGTCCTTGGCAAGCGTGGAGAATCCGTTTGTGGCATCAGGCGTATATTTCACCTTGTACACCACGCCTGTGGTCTGGCCGTTCTGCTGGGCTACACCGCTATTGCCCATGGTGTTTTCGGGGCAGTAGAGCTTGGCGTCAGCAGGAGTGGAAAATGAAGAGGCTTCAGCCTGGCTGAAGTTTTCCGACAGCCATTCTGCTTCGTTTGCCGCGTCTGTCAGTGTCGTGTCATAGTTGGGATCCTTCACGTAGAAATAACCGCTCCACGACGTTGTGGGACTTACCGTATTGTCTTTCTCCTTCACCAGATACATCTTCTTGTTGAGGTTGATGAGCGATACGCCTTCCAGCGTTGCAGTGGCTATCACGTCGCTACCGCTCTTTACCTCAAATGACTGGCTGTCCGTATTGTCGAAAGTGACCTTGCTCACCACGCGCTCGATGTCGATAGCAAGCAGGTTTACGGTCTCGCCACTTGAAACAGTCTGTCCGGCATCATTCACCTCAGTTCCTGTAGGTGATGCTACAAGGTTTTGTGTGGTTACCTCCGAATTAGTCATAAAGAACTTCTCGCTTGTGGCCAGTCCGGCAGCGTTCGTGATGCTGAATGCCTGCTTCATATCCGTACTGTTGGCTATAATCGGCGACAGGTTATTCTGGTTGTCCTTGTAATTGGCCAGCACGTAAACGTTGTATTCGCCGGCTTCTACCAGGAACGGTTTGGTTACGCGGATGACTTTATCAGCCTCATCGTCGTTTGTCGCCTCCTTCATATCCGGGTCGTAGATGTACTTGGCGATGTTGGTTGCGGGGTCGGCAAGGACGACACGGATGTCGCTGATGGTGTATTCATTATCTTCGCCGTAAACTGCATCACCCGTAGAACCCGAAGTAGTGGTACGTGTGGTACTGGTCGAGGCTACGTTAATCACAATCTGCGTGTAGGCAGTGCCATCTTCGTTCTGCCGGCTGCTGCCGGCAAGTTCGTCTTCATTGCTGCATGAGCAGAAGATTCCAAGGCCCAGAAGGCCTGTAGCTAGTAACTTTTTCATGTTTTTGTTTTTTGGGTTATTAGTAATGGTTCCTTATCTTTTTTCTGTTTCTTTCAGGTTTTCTTGGGCTGTTTGATCACCTTGTGCAGCGGCCTTTTTCCACCAGATTAAGGCTTCTTCTTTTTTCCCTTTCTTCCACAACAGGAGTGCACGGTTGTTCCAGGTGAACGGTTCGTTACCGGTCTGGTTCAGGTACATTTCCGCTTTATCCAGATTCCCGGTTTCCAGACAGATTCCAGCTGCGTTGTTACAGGCGATGGCATTGTCGGGATAGGTGTCGGCGGCTTCCAGCAGCAGGTTTCGGTAGGCTTCCTTGTCTTCGGTATAGAACCGGTGTGCTACGTTATAGAATTCGTAGGCGTTCAGTTCCTGCGGCTGTTTGTCTGCCAGTTTTCTGGCTTCTTCCAGAGTCCGTTCCTTGCTGATGTAGCTGATGGTAAAGGTGTTTTTACGTAGGTTGGGATAGACTGTGTTGAGCAGGGTCCGGTAAGGCTGACCGCCTCCCACCCGACGGATAGCCTCTTCCCGTAAATCCGAGTTGTCAATACTGTCGATAAGTTGCAGTATTTCATCTTTGTATGGCAGTTGGCTGTTGCTCAGTACTTGTTTCAACCCTTCCCAGTTTTCGGCTCCCGGCCTTACTTCCATCAATGATGGTTCTGTCTGGTAACGTTGGCAGATATATGTCCGGAGAGATTCGGCTCTGCCTTCTGCCAATTCCACGTTGTGTGCATAACTTCCTTCGGGTGAGGCGAATCCGGTAATGTCTATGTGACGGATTTCATAATCGGGATTCTGCTGTACATATACCATGGCAGAGTCTATCTTTTCCAGTTCGCCTGCGTTCCCGTAGCGTTCCGGATAAAGTCTGGTCTGGTTTACCGGATAGATAAGGAACGCATCCTTCTGTATTTTCCGAGGTACGAAATCTTTAGGGCATTCCATTTCCGGGCTTGCTTTCGGGTGTGGTATATAAAGTAGTTGCTCCTTGAGCACCTGTTCTTCTTCCAGCAGCCCTCCGCAAGCGCATCCGGTCACTTCCTGCCTCACGATGAGGCGGGCCTGTTCCATCCACGGTATATAATCTGTCCGGATATGGTAGTTTACCGATTTGTTTTCAGCGTCATTTCCTGTAAGCACTATGTAGGTGTTTTCGGATTCTCCGCCGGTCAGTCCGCTACGCTGTTCTTTGATGGAACGGTTTCTTCCGTTGATTATTACAGCAGGCAGAGTGACTTCTGTCTTATAATCGTGTGTACAGATAACCGGAGTGATTATCCGTTTATGTTGGTTATAGACCATGTGTTCACCTAGGTCAAGCCGGAATGAAACAGCTATTTTCCCTTTGATTATCTTGATACTGTCATTGCTGATGCGGAGGGTATATTCCGGTTCCTGTGCAGCCTGAAGTGTGATAGCAGCAGACAGGCACAACATGAAAAGCGTATAGTTGATTATTCTCATAACATCACGGCATTTAGAATATGTAAATCAGATTAATGGCTGCTTTGGTTGGCCCGAAATAGTTGCGATGACTGTCTTTCAGGGCGTTTCCACATTGTGTACATCCGTATTTCTTATAGTCAATATACAGATACCCCACTCCTAAACTGAATTCCAGACTCCAGCGGCGGTTGAGCATCCAATGGTATCCATAGGATATGCCACCTCCGGTAGCCCATCCTTGGTATCGGTTGTCTTTTAATGTTGGGAAGATTCCAAATAGCAGACTGACTCCTCCGGCATTGAATTGCCCTCCCAAGGCATGTATTCCCCAGAAGTGTCCGTTGAAGGTTTCGCAGGGCCAGTATCTGAATTCCGGTTGGACCAGCCAATGTTTCAGTTTCTTGCTGTCCGAGTACTGCCAAGGAAGGAATCCTCCCGCCAGCGAGATTGAATGTTTTTCTCCTGTCGCGATTTCTATACCCAAATTTGGAGTTCCTAATGTCCAATATAACAGATTGGTCTTTATAGCTGCTTGCTGGCCGAAGACTTCTGTTGTCAGCCAACACAGTAGGAATAAAAGGAAAGACTTGTTCAAACTTTTCATTGTATTATGGATTTTGGAAAATCGTTGTGACAAAAGTAGGGCATTCGGTTACCGATTTTCTGAAGTTTGATGAAAATGTAAATAGGTATTTTTTTATTTATTTGATAATCAGATTTTCTTTTGTTTTTTCACTTCCTAGAAAAGTAAATGGAGTGAATCAGAAAAATCTTTGTTTTTTTGGTATAAGCGATAATAATTTCTATATTTGTATTACCAAATACATAAAATTATAAATGAAAACCACATAAAACTTGAAGAATTGAAAGAAAGCTCAACGTGAAATCCTATGAAACCCTATATCATTATTCTTTTCTGTTTCGTTTCGCTTTTTTGCTATTCCTCTGTAGAAACTTCGACAGTGAACGACGAATCCATCCGGTACACTCTGTTGAAGCTGGATTCACTGATTGATGTTAAACCTTCTATCCATGCCTGTCAGGAGGCCAAGATTGACAGTTTGCGTCGGAAAGTGGCACAAACCGAGGATTTGTGGGAGAGATATGCTTTGTACGGTTCATTATTCTACGAATATTTGCATTATCAGGCAGATTCTTCTTTCTATTATGTAGGTAAGAAAGCTGAGATGCTGCCTATGCTTCATAATCCGGATTTGTATAATGAGGTACTTATCAACCGTGCAGAGGTGTATTGTGTCATGGGCTTACGTCTGGAGACGGAACAGACATTGAAAGCGGTTCAGGGGGATATCATGAGTCCAGGAATGAGACTATATTATTATGCAACTTGTTGTTCACACTACACCAGCATGGCTGAATATGTGGGTGGACTGTATGGAGGAAAGCTATATGCACAGAAGGCAAGCGCATATCGGGATTCCATCTTGATGTTACTTCCGCCCGATGTGGATCATGACATTGTTTTCTCGGAACAATTGTTGCAGACCCAAGCCCCGGCTGTAGTAATAGAACGTCTTCAGAAACTGCTTTCAAAGACAACTGATTCCCGGCAGCGTACTTATCTGCATTATACCTTATCTGAAGCTTATCGGGTAAAAGGAGATACAGCCAACCTGGTGTATCATCTGGCACAGACCGCCGTATTGGATCTTCAAGCTTCTGTGCGTGAATATGCCGCTTTGCAGAAACTGGCATGGCTCCTGTTCAAGCATGGGGATACAGAACATGCCTTTAAATACGTATCCTGCTCGATGGAGGACGCTTTGGCATGTAGTGCCCGGTTGCGTTCGATGGAGAGCAGCAACTTCAACGCTATCATTCATCGTACAATCGGTGAAATGAGAAATAAGGAACATGAATCTGCCAAACGGCTTCTGTTGGTAGATACGTTGCTGATTGTCTTGTTGGTATTGATAATGGTAGGACTAATCCGGTGGGCAAAGAAAATGGCAATGATGAGGAACTCGCTGGCTGTTGCCAATCAGAAATTGGAAGATTCCAATCATGAACTTACACTGACCAGCAAAATCAAAGAAGCTTATATAGCCCATTATCTGGACAGGTGTGTAAATTATCTGGAACAGATGGAACAGAACAGACGTTCGTTGGAGAAGTTGGCCATGTCATCTAAGATTGACGAACTGTTCAAGACTATTCGATCGACTGCATTTCTTCATAATGAGCGGAAAAAATTTTATGAGGAATTCGATCGGTCTTTTCTGGAATTGTTCCCTAATTTTGTGGATAAATTCAATGATTTATTGGTTGATGAAGAAAGAGTCCAACCGAAGCCCGGTGAGTTGTTGAGTACTGAGTTACGTATATTTGCTTTAATCAGGTTGGGAATTACTGATTCCGCTCGGATTGCTCATTTTTTAGGTTATTCTTTGACTACCATTTATAATTACCGCAGTAAGTTGCGTAACAAATCCAAAGGTGCCAAAGAAAATTTTGAACAGCAAGTTATGGAACTGTAGCACGGTATCACAAATGGAAAGATGTCCGTTCGCTTGAGATAAGACATGAAACGAACAGACGTTTGTCTTCGTTACTTGTTATCGAAGATTTGTATCTACGGTATAATGTTTACCACAAAGTATGTATTGATGGATATAAAAATATATGGCAGATTTGAAATCTGCCATAACACAAGATTCAAACAAACGTTCGTTTTTCAGTTTTTTTGTGTTTAGCTGAAATGCTGTTACTTAGTCTGTTGTGTAGAATGCTCTGAGGCAAGTTGGCCGATGGTCCGGTGTAGCACCGGATGTATCACATTGGCTGCGATTTCTGCCAGCGGCAGGAGTACGAAATCGCGTTCGGTCATCAGTGGATGAGGAAGGACCAACTTGTCATCGGACAGTACCAGGTCATCGTAGAGCAGCAGGTCGATGTCGATGATGCGGTCGCTGTAGATACCGTTTACAGACTTATGGAGCCTTCCCAGACTGCGTTCGATGTCTTGTGTGAGAGATAATACTTCCAGCGGAGAAAGCGAAGTCCGTACGCAGAGAGCCGCGTTCAGGAAACTGTTGTCGGACTGGAATCCCCAGGGGGCTGTTTCAAAAAAAGAAGATAGGGAAGTGATCTCCCCTATCTTCTCATTGATTCTATCGACAGCAGTACGTAAATTTTCGGTCTTATTGCCCAGGTTGGTTCCCAGGCCGAGGTATACGTTTGCCATGATACTCTTTTCGTTATTTGTCCAGAATCAGCATGGCATCGCCGTATGTTCCGAAGCGGTAACCTTCTTTCAAAGCCACATTGTAGGCATCCATAATCAGTTCGTAACCTCCGTAAGAGCATACCAGCATCAGCATAGTAGAAAGCGGCATGTGGAAGTTGCTGACCATGGCATTGGCTACCGAGAAGTCATACGGAGGGAAGATGAATTTGTTGGTCCAGCCTTCATATTCCTTCAGGTGTCCGTCGGTACCAACAGCCGTTTCGATGGTGCGCATTACAGTAGTACCTACCGCACAGACCCGGTTACCGCGATCTTTGGCCTCGTTTACGATACGGCAGGCCTCCGCATTGACAAACATCTGTTCGGAATCCATCTTGTGTTTGGTCAGGTCTTCCACATCGATGTCTCGGAAATTACCCAGTCCGGCGTGCATGGTGATGAAGGCAAAATCGATACCCTTGATTTCCATGCGTTTCATCAGCTCCCGGCTGAAGTGCAGTCCGGCTGCCGGTACAGTAACGGCTCCTTCGTTCTTGGCGAAGATGGTCTGGAAGCGTTCCTCGTCTTCCGGTTCGGCTGCGCGACGGATGAATGGGGGCAATGGCGGTTGGCCTAAAGCATACAAGGCTTTTTTGAACTCATCGTGCGGACCATCATAGAGGAAGCGCAGAGTACGGCCTCGTGAAGTGGTATTGTCAATGACTTCGGCCACCATCGAATCGTCGTCGCCGAAGTAGAGTTTGTTGCCGATACGGATTTTACGTGCCGGGTCTACCAGAACATCCCACAGGCGGAGTTCTTCGTTCAGCTCGCGGAGCAGGAATACTTCGATGCGGGCACCGGTTTTTTCCTTGTTTCCGTACAGGCGGGCAGGAAATACTTTGGTATCGTTAAAGATAAACACATCCTTGTCGTCGAAATAATTCAGGATATCCTTGAATACGACGTGTTCCAACTGGCCGCTGTCTTTATGAACGACCATCAGACGAGACTCATCTCTGTACTTGGCCGGATAAAGGGCAATTTTTTCTTCCGGCAATTTGAATTTGAATTGTGACAGTTTCATCTTCTTCCTTTCTTTCCTTATTCGTTAGTAACTTCAATTTCTTGTTTATCCAGCCAGGCTTCGAAATCTTCTACCTTCATGCAGTTTTCCAGCTTTACCTCGCCTACACGGGTACGGATAAGACCGGTCAGGTGGGCTCCGCTGTCCAATGCTTCGCCGATGTCGCGTGCCAGGGCACGGATATAGGTTCCTTTGCTGCAGACTACCCGTATTCGGATTTCCGGCAGGTTATAGTCCAACAGTTCGATTTCGTCGATGACCAGTGTCTTGGCCTTCAGAGGTACGTCGTCGCCTTTTCGTGCCAGGTCGTATGCCCGTTTTCCGTCTATCTTGCAGGCCGAGAAAGCCGGGGGGACTTGTTCAATGGTTCCTACAAACCGTTTCAATGTCTCCTCTACCAGTTCACGGGTGATGTGTTCAGTAGGGTAGGTCGCGTCGATTTCCTTTTCCAAATCGTATGAGGGAGTAGTGGCTCCCAACTGGAGGGTAGCGATGTACTCCTTGGTGTGGTACTGGAATTCCTCAATCCGTTTGGTGGCTTTTCCGGTGCAGATAATCATTACGCCGGTAGCCAGCGGATCGAGGGTGCCGGCATGTCCTACCTTTATTTTCTTGACTCCCAGCTTGCGGCTGATGTGGTATCTTATCTTGTTGACAACCGCGAACGATGTCCATCGTAACGGCTTGTCGAAATACAAAATCTCTCCTTCCTTAAAATTCATGAGTTACAGTTTATCCTATCAGGCTATAAATGATGGTAGCTACTCCGACGATGGCACAGTAGATACCGAAATAGACCAGTTTTCCTTTCTTGACAATATTGATCATCCATTTGCAAGCGATGCATCCGGATATGAAGGCTCCTAAGAAGCCGACTATCAATGCGGTCAGTGATACTTCCGCACCACTTTCTGAGGCTCCTTCGATGATTTTCATGCCGTCCAGCAAAGCTTCTCCCAAGATGGGAGGAATGACCATCAGAAATGAGAACTGTGCCAATTTCTCTTTCTTGTCGCCCAGCATCAGACCGGTGGCAATGGTAGTACCTGAACGTGAAAGTCCCGGCATGACAGCACATGCTTGGGCGATACCGATGATGAAAGCATCCTTCAGGCTGATATTCTCTTTGATACGCGGTTTGGCATAATAGGAGAAAGTCAACAGAGCCGCGGTAACCAGCAGCATGATACCTACTATCAGCAGGCCGGATCCGAAAATCTCTTCTACCGTATCTTTAAAGAATACTCCTACGATTCCGATTGGAATCATGGAGATGATAATGTTGATTACGTATTTGGTTTCGGCGTTCATCTGGAATTTGAAGAGTCCACGGAAAATCCAGTCGATTTCTTTCCAAAGAATGACCAGTGTACTCAAAACGGTAGCTACATGTACTACGATGGTAAATGTCAGGTTGTCTTCTCCTTCAATACCGAATAAAGCCGACCCGATGGTCAGGTGGCCGCTACTACTCACAGGAAGGTATTCCGTCAGTCCCTGCAGAATACCCAATACCAATGCTTCAAACCAGCTCATTGCAATTCTTTAATTTTTTTGTTAATGTTATTTTCTGTAATATCTGTAGAATTATCTGTTTGGTCGGATGGGGAGTCTGTTGGTTTGCGTAGGATACCATAAATCATGAAGATGAATCCGAAGAAACATACAGCCGGGGCTATTTTGATTCGTCTCGCACTGAAAATATCGGGCTCAAAGGCTGTTTCAGTGGAACCGGGGCCTGACATCAGCAGAAAGCCGATGATAATGATAACCATACCTATCCCTAAAAGGATAAAGTTTTTCTTGTCGAAAGCAAAGCTTTTTCTATCCATAATAGTTGTTTGTTTGATGTTTTTACATGTAATAAAGTTCACTGGCTTTCATGCGTAGGAATTTGTTGATGGAAATCCATGCGCATACAGTCGTGATGATAACTCCGAAGATGAAAACCGCTCCATCCATAATCAGGACAACGGTAGGAGTAATGACTGTCAGCAGGTCTGGCTCATAGCGGATGAGTAGATAACTCATGCCGGTCAGTAATGCATCTGCCAGGATAGCTGCAAAGATACCTATCCAGATATTCTGCCATAGAAACGGACGGCGGATGAATGACCAGCTGGCTCCTACCAGTTTCATGGTATGTATCAGGAAGCGTTTGGAGTAAATGGTCAGTCGGATTGTATTGTTGATGAGCGCGAAGGATATCAGTGTCAGCAGTCCGGCCAATCCCAGTAATACCAAGCTGATTTTCTGAAGGTTTCGGTTGACGGAATCCATCAGTTCCTGAGGGTAGTTTACTTCCAGGATATTCTTGTTGCTGAGCAGTTCATCCTGTATCCATTGGATGCTGTCCGAATTGGCATAGGCCGAATTCAGCTTGATCTCGATGGAGGCATTGAAAGGGTTGTGTCCGATGAATTCTGCCGGGTCTGTTCCCATGGCCTCGGTCTGTTCGCGAAGAGCCTGTGTCTTGGATATGTAAGTTGTTTCCTTGACATAGGGTGCTTTATTCAGTTGTTTCTGATATTGCAGGATGTCTCTTTCCGGCATGTCATCGCTCAGCTGAACCGATACGGCGATATTCTCGCGTACATAGACAGACAGGTTGTTGGCTGTCAGCACAAAGAAGACTACCAACCCTAACAGCAGAAGTACCAGCATGGTACTGATACTGGCTGTGATGAATTGCATATTGAAAAAAGAACGTGATTTCCTTTTCATACTTGTTTCTTTCTAAATACATAAATTATAGAACTGCTACGTTCTTTGTTTGCTGCCGATGCAAACCAGGCACGCATCCCGTTCAGCATTCCTTTCAGGAAAGGCATCTTGCTTTTTTTGTATTTTTCACTTAGGATGGATACATAAAAGGCATCGAACGGCATGGGATGCTGTTCTGCCAGAATGAATCCATGCTTGGCTCCAAACTGTTGGATGATGGAGGGAGAGAAATGCCATAAATGGCGGGGAACATCGTATGCACCCCACATTTCCTGGTATTTCTGGGCATCGTATGAAGTAGGATTGGGAACTGCGATGATTAATATTCCCCGTTCTTTCAGAATTCGGTGCAGAATTTCCCATGTCTCGTTCAAATGTTCCAGATGTTCCATGACATGCCATAGGGTTATAACATCAAAAGAAGTATCGGACAATCCGGTCAGTTCCTCCGGAGCCTTGACATCCAGTGCAAAATGTTCACGGGCGAATTCACGTGCCTGCGGACTCTTTTCAATGGCCGATACGTTCCATCCTTTCTGCTGCATGAAATGGCTGAAATATCCGGTGCCGGTGCCGATGTCGAGTAAAGCGCCTTTGTTCAACCGGCTGCTATGCCGGATGAGCCGTGCTTTCCGTCCGAGCATATACCGGCGCACCCAATGATAGATGCGGTTCATCAGTCCCTTGTTCGTATCACTGTGCGAAATGTAATCGGGGCTTTCGTAGTAACGACCTATTTCCGCTTCGATGGGAACTTCCTGGGTAAACAGGAAGCCACAGTCCTGACAACGGTATAAATCGAAACTTTCTCCCGTTGCATAATGGTCTGTACACGTCATTTCCTTGACAAAATGATTTTTCCCACAAAGCGGGCATGTATCTATATGTAGTATGTTCACTTTATTCCCTAATTTCTTGCAAAATAACAAATAAAATGATTATCAACAGACTTTCTTTAAAAGTTTTTAAGAGTATGAAGATGTTTTCAAAGTTTTTCCTACCTTTGTTTTCTACTAATACAATGAGTGATGGAAAAAAAACAATTGACCCGTTCGAATAACCGAATGATTGCAGGAGTCTGTTCCGGTATAGCCGATTATTTTGGCTGGGATGTAACTTTAGTGCGTATCCTGTATGTGCTGGCTACTTTCTTTACTGCTTTTTCAGGTGGTATTGTCTATCTGATTCTCTGGGTAATTATGCCGGAACGGCGTAGAGGTGAAGGTTAATCAGTTTCTTTTTTTGATAGATGAAACGAAAAAATCCCCTTATCGGTTTCTTCTCAGAAGGCTCCGGTAAGGGGATTATATGTCTTATACGGATAGTTATGTGAGGTTACCCGGCTGGTTCGTCAGTTACTTCAATACCTTTAAGAGTAGCGGAACTGGATTCGGTGATGCGTACATTTACACGGTCGCCTATCCGGTGGTTATTCCGGTCGAACACGACAACCTTGTTCTGTTCCGTACGGCCGAACAGTTGGTCTTTCGAACGTTTTGAAACGCCTTCTACCAGAACTTCGAATGTTTTTCCTACATCTTTGGCATTGCTTTCAGCCGAAAGCTGGTTCTGTAATTCTATCAATTCGTTCAATCGGCGGATTTTTACCTCTTCCGGAATGTCATCCGGCAAGTGCTTGGATGCATAAGTACCCGGTCGTTCCGAGTATTTAAACATGAAAGCTGAGTCGTAGGCGCAGATACGCATCAATGAAAGTGACAGCTGGTGGTCTTCTTCCGTTTCACTGTGGAAGCCGGAGAAGATGTCGGTACTCAGTCCACAATCTGGAATGATGCGGCGGATGGCTTCTACCCGTTCCAGATACCATTCACGGGTGTATTTCCGATTCATCAGTTTCAGGATGCGTGAACTTCCACTTTGTACCGGCAGATGGATGTGCTTACATACGTTCGGTATTTCGGCAATGACATGTAGGGTTTCGTTACTCATATCTTTCGGATGGGAAGTCGTGAAACGGACACGCATATCGGGTACAGCTTCAGCTACTGTGCGCAGCAACATCGGGAAAGTGACTACAGTACCATCTTTTTCAAAACGATAGGAGTTGACGTTCTGTCCCAGTAAAGTCACTTCTTTGTAACCTTTTTGTTGGAGGTCACGCACTTCATTCAAGATACTTTCTACATCTCGGCTTCGCTCTCGTCCACGGGTATAAGGAACGATACAATAATGGCAGAAATTGTTGCAGCCACGCATGATGGAAACAAATCCGGAGATGTGGTTGCCGCAAATACGCGATGGAATGACATCACGATAGGTTTCAGTGGTGGAAAGTTCTACGTTTATGGCCTTCTCGCCGGCTTCTACCGATGCGATAAGTTCTGGTAACGTAAGATATGCATCCGGTCCTGCTACTAAATCAACATGATGATGTTCAATCAAGTCATTTTTTACTCGTTCTGCCATACAGCCCAGTACACCTACGATCAAATTTTTACGTTTTTTACGTAGAGAATGGAAGAATTCCAGCCGGTTCAGAATTTTCTGTTCTGCATTGTCGCGGATAGAACAGGTGTTCATAAATACTGCATCAGCTTCTTCTAATGTTTCGCACGGGGTGTATCCGGCCATCTGCATAATGGATGCAATCACTTCACTGTCGGCTACATTCATCTGGCATCCATAGGTTTCGATGAACAGTTTCTTGTTCTCATGTTCAGTTGCAGATTTAAAGTCTGCTCCTGTAGTTTCTTTTGTCATAAATGAAAGTTTGTTAAACGGTTTTCGGCTGCAAAGATATTTGTTTTTGGGTTAACTTCCATCAAATCGGTAGGATATATAAAATTTATTCGTATATTTGACAGAACCTTAACACAAAACCTTATGGATGCAGTGGAGATTTTGGTTTTTATAGCTGTCATGGGATTGCTTCTTTATCAGAAAGCGACTAAAAATCAGTCAAAAGATAAGAAACTTCGGCAGAAACGGCCAATTCGTCCGGCTGTTATACTGAAAGAAGAGGAGAAGATGTCTGAAACAGTTGTTCCGGTAAACGATCCGGGGATGTCTAAGCCTGATTCCTTTTATAAAGCTGCTTTGAAACGGAAATCAACGCGTCCTGTTTCGGAATCAGAGAGAAAGGCTCCTACAAATGTTCCTTCTGAATCGGAAACTTCTGGAGGAACTGTCCGTTTCCGAAGTCGGGAAGATGCACGCAGGGCTTTCCTGTATTCGGAAATATTTAACCGGAAATATGATTGACACAGTAATCATTTATTTTATTTAGAGAGACATTTATAATATAAACTAATACTAACCCATTCGTTAAACACATATTGTTATGAGTTTCCCTTATATTTCGGCAGTTGAAGCTGCCAGTCTGATAAAAGATGGAGATATTATAGGTTTGAGCGGTTTTACACCGGCTGGAAGTCCGAAAGCCGTTACGTCTGCTTTGGCGCAGTTGGCGGAAGAAAAACATGCGCGTGGTGAACATTTCCAGGTCGGTATCATTACAGGGGCATCTACCGGTGATTCTTGTGACGGTGCATTAACCCGTTCCCATGCGATGTCTTTCAGAGCTCCGTATACTACAAACACAGATTTCCGTAAGGCTGTCAATAAGGGTGAAATCCGTTATACCGATATTCATTTGTCACAGGTCGCACAGCGATTACGTTCTGGATTTTTGGGACATCTGAATGTAGCGATTATGGAAGCTTGTGAAATTACTGATGACGGACGTATTTATCTAACTTCCGGCGTAGGTATTTCACCTACCGTAGCCCGCCTGGCAGATAAGGTGATTGTCGAACTGAACGCGGCACACAGTAAACGTATTATCGGTATCCATGATTTGTATGAGATGGAACGTCCGCCTTACCGCCGTCCGCTTATGATTGAGCGTCCTAGCGACCGTATCGGTTTACCTTACATTCAAGTGGACCCATCAAAAATCATCGGTATCGTAGAGACGAATTTACCCGATGAGGCACGTGGTTTCAGTGAACCCGATGCAGTGACAGAACAGATCGGTCACAATGTAGCTACTTTTTTGGCTAATGATATGCGGAAAGGTACGATTCCTTCTACTTTCTTGCCTTTGCAGTCTGGTGTGGGTAACATTGCCAATGCTGTTCTGAGTGCTTTAGGTAAAGATTCCAGTATTCCTCCGTTTGAGATGTATACGGAGGTAATTCAGAATTCGGTAATAAAGTTGATTAAAGAGGGTCGCATTAAATTTGGAAGTACCTGTTCTTTGTCTGTAACAAATGATTGTTTGCAGGATATTTATGAGAACATGGATTTCTTTATCAATAAATTGGTTTTGCGTCCTTCTGAAATTTCCAATTGTCCGGAAGTGGTAAGGCGTATCGGAGTCATTTCCATGAATACGGCCATTGAAGCTGATATTTATGGTA
>ERZ1032130.82-NODE-82-length-29133-cov-6.254247_pt1 | contig 29133 bp, 29 predicted proteins | sample MGYA00517879_ERZ1032130 | MGnify/ENA primary metagenome ERZ1032130 (study PRJEB33719, sample SAMN04262597) | wastewater metagenome | biome: rural village; feature: animal feces; material: feces | host: Bos taurus | place: El Salvador | collected 2012-01-31 ...
AAGTTGGATTACGCCACGCGACAAACACGCTGTTTACTAATTTCTTTCCTATAAAAAAAGCCTCAGGCTCTCGATGGTACATCTTGCTAACCATAAACAGCCTCAGACTTTTTCTAAACAACAACTTATATTTCCCCCAAATTAGTCCTTATTCCTTAAAAATCTCCACTATAAATCCGTACAACGAGCGTTTCCACACAGTATAATCGTGTCCGCCCTTAATCGTATAAAAAATGTGTTCCACACCGGCATCCGTAAATAAATTATGATAAATATGTGGTACATTGCCGACAATACTGTCCGCATCGCCCTCCGTAATCATAAGCACTTTCGGCTCGTATCCTTCCGGGAATGCAAGTTCCTCAGGCTTGAACAGGCCTTCCTCTGTGAGATTGCCCATCTTATACTCTACGATGCCCGGTCCCGGTGAAAAAGAACCAATATAGGCAAACTTGTCGTACATAGTTCTTCCTATATAAATAGACTCCCTGCCACCGAGTGAAAGTCCTGCGATAGCCGTATGTTCACGGTCTGTGTACACCGAATAATTTTCTTCTATATAAGGCATCAACGCCTGCTGTAAATCATGAATGAAGTTATCGAATACTTGAAAATGCTCTATGGAATTTTCATCCAAAGGACTTGCACTGTCATCTGCCCTGGCACGGACATTCGGCATAACAACAATCATCTCCGCCGCATCCCCTGCGGCAATTGCATTACCTACCGTATAAACAGGCTCTCCCTTTTTCCACTCGTTGTGGTCACCTTCCGAGCCGTGTAAAAGATACAGTACAGGATATTGCTTCTCCGTCGTATATCCCGCCGGCAAAAGTACATTCGCCTTTCGCGTTGTTCCCGTCACATCAGAATAGTATTCAATTTCCACCATTTCACCGTATTCCACGCCTTCCTGTTTCCAGAACAAATCTCCGGAAGCCGAGAAATTCACGTCCTGTCTGACAATATCATATTCTGATACATCCATAATTTCCTTCTCTGCCAAATCCTCTGTCATCTCTTTGTCCTCTGTTATCGCATCTGTCACCATTTCTTCATCCTCATTCCTATTATTTGCAGCCGGTTCTTCTTTCCCACAAGCCAACATTGAAAAAAGAAGAATAACGCAAAGTAATCCGATATATCGTTTCTTTTTTCCCATAATAACCACCTTTTCAAAACCTCTCCGGGCATTTTACCCCGTCGTCCTAACAAAATACGGCATGCATTACTGTATCTGCAATACATACCGTAAATCTTATTGTCTATTTTTTGCAAATTAAACTGCTAAAATTTTGGCAACCAAATCCTCTGCATCAACGCCGTGTACCATAGCTGCTTCTTCTAATGTTTCAGCCTGTGCTGAAGGACAACCCAAACAATGCATTCCCATTTCCATTAAAACAGGGGCTGCCTGTGGTTTGATTCTTAACATTTCACCAATTGTAGTATCTTTATTAATATCTGCCATTTCTGACTCCTCCTTAATCTTTTTTCATCCTTTTAAGTAGTATAATACCTGCCTTGCATTCTGACAAGTAATACCTTTCCACTTTTTCCATAAAATTTTTATAAAAAATATGGTTTTTTTATGGAATGTATAGAAAAAAATACACTACAATTATTGACGTGTATACAAAATTTAAACTATAATATTCGCATAGGATGAGCATAATTTTTTGCACAAATCTACTATAAAAAACATATTAAAACAGGAGGCATTCAAAATGAGACCAGAATGGACAGATTTTGTAGGCGGCAAATGGGAAAAAGAGATCAATGTTCGTGATTTCATCCAGAAAAACTACACTCCATATGACGGAGATGATTCTTTCCTTGCAGGACCTACACAAAACACAACAGATTTATGGGCAATGGTAATGGACCTTACCAAAAAAGAACGTGAAGCAGGCGGTGTTCTTGATATGGACACAAAAGTTGTTTCTACAATCGTATCTCATGGTCCGGGATATTTAGACAAAGACAAAGAAACTATCGTAGGTTTCCAGACAGATAAACCTTTCAAACGTTCTATGCAGCCTTACGGCGGTATCCGTATGGCAGAAAAAGCTTGCGCTGACAACGGCTACGAAGTAGATCCTGAAATCAGTGAATTTTTCTCAACACATAGAAAAACACACAACGCTGGTTGTTTCGATGCATACAATGCTGAAATGAGAGCTTGTCGTTCATCACACGTTATCACAGGTCTTCCGGATGCTTACGGTCGTGGACGTATCATCGGTGACTACAGACGTGTTGCTTTATACGGTATCGACAGATTAATTGAAGATAAACTTGAACAGAAAGATTCTACAGGACGTGTTATGACAGATGACGTTATCCGTCTTCGTGAAGAACTTTCTGAACAGATCGTAGCTTTAAAACAGATGAAAGAAATGGCTGCTGCTTACGGATGTGATATCAGCAGACCTGCTACAAACGTTAAAGAAGCTATCCAGGCAACATACTTTGGTTACCTTTCAGCAGTTAAAGAACAGAACGGTGCTGCTATGTCATTAGGACGTACATCTACATTCATCGACTGCTACGCAGAAAGAGACTTAAAGAACGGAACATTTACAGAAGAACAGATTCAGGAATTCATTGACCACTTCATTATGAAATTACGTTGCGTAAAATTCGCTCGTACACCTGAATATAACCAGATTTTCGCTGGTGACCCTGTATGGGTAACAGAATCAATCGGTGGTGTTGGCATCGACGGTCGTCATATGGTAACAAAATCTTCTTTCCGTTACTTAAATACATTAAACAACTTAGGTGCTGCTCCGGAACCAAACTTAACAGTACTTTGGTCTACAAGACTTCCTGAAAACTTCAAGAAGTTCTGTGCTAAGATGTCAATCAAGACTTCTTCAATCCAGTACGAAAACGATGACCTTATGAGAGTAACACATGGTGATGACTACGGTATCGCTTGTTGTGTATCTTCAATGGTAATCGGTAAACAGATGCAGTTCTTCGGTGCTCGTGCAAACCTTGCAAAATGTTTACTTTACGCTTTAAACGGTGGTGTTGATGAAAAGACTAAGAAACAGGTTGGTCCTAAATACCGTCCGGTTGAAGGCGATGTCCTTGATTTTGATGATGTTATGGCTAAATACACAGATATGATGGAATGGTTAGCAGATGTATATGTAAATACATTGAACGTTATCCACTACATGCATGACAAATACTGCTATGAAAGAGCTCAGATGGCTTTACATGACAGAGACGTATACAGATACTTCGCAACAGGTTTTGCAGGTCTTTCTGTAGTAGCTGACTCATTATCAGCAATCAAATATGCTAAAGTAGAAGTTATTCGTGATGAAGATGGTCTTATCGTAGACTTCAAAACAACAGGTGACTTCCCTAAATATGGTAACGATGATGACCGCGTAGACGAAATCGCAGCTGATTTAGTTAAGAAATTCATGACAATGATCAGAAGACATCATACATACAGAGACAGCTTCCCAACTATGTCTGTATTAACAATTACTTCTAACGTAACATATGGTAAAGCTACAGGTAACACACCTGACGGACGTAAAATGGGTCAGCCATTTGCTCCTGGTGCTAACCCAATGCATGGTCGTGACAAAAACGGCGCAGTTGCTTCTTTATCATCAGTTGCTAAACTTCCATTCCAGCACTCACAGGATGGTATTTCTAACACATTTACTATCATCCCTGGAGCTCTTGGAAAAGAAGATCAGGTATTCGCTGGCGATATCGAAATCGACTTAAGCAAATAATTAAGAGGTGACTATTATGGACGAAAATCAGATGATTGAAGATCTTGTTCGTATGCTTGATGCAGATATGGCGAATGGCGTTGGACACATCAATGTGGACACAGATGAGAAATTAAATCAGTCAAAAAACGTTCAGACAATGGGATGTACGGATTGCTCCAGAACTCCATTGGCATGTAGTGTACCTACCCTTCATCAAGGTCTTGATGATTACACATAATCGTAGGATTATAAACAATATCCGATGGGGCTTATGCCCTATCGGTAACAAATAAAAAATAGGAGGATTTTATTATGTCAGAAGCAAATACAGCTCAGATTGATAACTTAGTATCATTATTAGATGGTTATGCAACAAAAGGTGGACACCACCTTAATGTAAACGTATTAAATAGAGACACATTATTAGATGCACAGGCTCATCCTGAAAACTATCCACAGTTAACAATTCGTGTATCAGGATACGCTGTTAACTTTGTTAAATTAACACCAGAACAGCAGGCTGATGTTATCTCTCGTACATTCCACGAAAGCGTATAATCTTTCATAAAGGAATACAGATTAATCGGGTAGGAGGTAGATAATTATTTTATCTACCGACCTCCCACACCACCGTACGTACCGTTCGGTATACGGCGGTTCTTTAGTTTTCGCATATTTTCAAATAGAACTCTGTGAATGTTGGATATCCCCATTCGCGGAGTTTTGTATTATTCAATGCAAACTGTACCATTCTATTATTGCTACAGTTCCAAATGCCTTGTCGCATATTTGCGTGCCATTGAATAAATTTTTCATCCATTCCGAGTTCCTTCAGTTTTCTGTATTTCGTTTTGCTTTTCTTCCACTGTTTCCAATAGATTGCCCTTATTCTATGGCGTAGCCACTCGTCACTGCTCTGTGACAGACTTTTCATATCAGCCATCCCAAAGTAATTTACCCATCCTCTGACGAACTGTGTCAGTTTCAATGCTCGGTATTCATTTCCCCATCCATTACTTCTATCAGTTTGCTCTGACATACTGTGTCAAAGAATTTCTCCAAATCCATATCTACCACGTATACATATCCATCATTAACATTTGTCTGGCATTGTTTCAGTGCATCATGTGCACCTCTATTTGGTCAAAAGCCTAAACTGTTCTCCGAAAACTGTTTCTCGCAGATTGGCGATAGTACCTGTGTAATTGCCTGTTGGAACACTCTGTCAACCACTGTTGGTACTCCCAGTTTTCTAAACTCGCCTTTTGTTTCTTTAGGTATTTCTACCCTACGGACTGGATTGGGCTTATACTTCCCATCCTTAATCTTTTGGATTAGCTGCTTTTGGTTGTCTTTCAGAAAGCCTAGAAGTTCATCCACGCTCATTCCGTCAACACCGCCTGCTCCTTTGTTTGATTTCACTTTCTTATAAGCCTTATTAAGGTTATCCTTGTGTAAAATCTTCTCCATTAGATTATTCGTCTGAAAATCTGTGATGATGTCGTTGTTTTCAGTAATCCTCTGATGGGCGGACACTTCTGCATACTCTTTCTGTTCCGCAGATACCATTTGCAGATAGTCCTCTATATGAAGTTGTCTGTCCTTAAATCCATCTTTGGTTACATTCATTTACTCACATCTCCTAAAGTTCAGTCCTTTCCACTATGTTTGCAACCATAGTGGTACTATGACCTCTGCTGACTTCTCGTCATTCGTTGTTACTACAGACTTCATACTCTGTTTCCATCTGCTGACGAGACCTCCCTAGGTACCACACGTTTCTTTCTCTCCATATATCTGCCACATTTACCACAGTTAATTCCAAGTAGTTATTGGACTTTGGTTTGGTGTGCAACCTTATCCTTAACTGTAGCCTAATGTGGTTTCTGTTCGTCAGACCAGAGATTTGCCTCCACCTTCCTTCAGATTCCACCTCACGGTGGACACCCTTGGTCTTGGCTGTATCCTTCCCACTACTAGGGCGGATTAGGGACTTTCACCCATTAGAAACGTGCGCCGCTAGGCGCACACACAAAAAAGCTCACACATTCTGTGTGGGCTTTTTCTTGTTTGTTAATAAAATACCGCTTGTAATCGCTGTCAATGGTGCAACTGTGACTAATCCGAAAGAACCAACAATTGTATGAATAATTTCTGCTGCCACATACTTGTAGTTTAATATAAAAGAAACTGGTGTCCCCTGTGCCATAAAAACCATTAAAAGTGCTATATAACTGCCTGAGTACGCCAGCAGTAATGTTGTGGTAGTTGAACCACAAGCCGCCCTGCCTACAGCAAATCCTGACTTAATCGCCTCTTTTATTGAAATATCCGGTTTCTTCTCCACTACTTCATTTACTGCTGAGCAGATATCAACTGACAAATCCATAATGGCTCCCGAAGAGCCAAGAAAAATAGATGCCATAAAAATCTGTGTTAAATTCAGTGTAGAATACCCTGCATATAAAAGGCTTTCACTCGCTTCCATAACTGCACCATGTATTTGAAAATAATCTGTAAATATAATACCTAAAACACACGTTACTAAAATTCCCAATACAGAACCCGATAAGGATGCTACACATCTTCTGTCAAACCCATAAATAAGACTTAATACAAGAAAACATAAAAGAACCACTATTCCAAGTGAAACCCATATCGGATTATAACCCTTTAACATAAAAGGTACTAATACCTTCCACATCAAAAGAATTGTTACTATAAATGATAAAATTGCCCGAACACCGGTCCATCCAGCAAATCCAATAAGCAGAACAAAAAACAAGCCTGCTAATAACGCTTCTTTACCTAAGCGATAGTGATCATTCATAGAAATATATGTAATGTTACCATCACTATGACTGATTGCGACATATGCAATATCTCCCGCTGAGAATAATTTATCTTCCGAAAGAGAGCCATTCAATCTATTAACCGCTTCCGCTTCTTCTCCCTCAAAAATGCCTTGCAATATTTTTACCTTACATCTTTGCTCACCGCTTCTAACCAGTCCCGTATCAATAATGTCTGATTCGTCTGTACTTAATACTTCCACTTTAACACGTTCTGCCTGTGCATATATCTCTTTACTTTCATATCCGGTTTTTACAAACAGCAATAGAAGCAGAAGCAGAAATGCAAAAATAATTGGTCCATATTTTTTCCTATCAAATTTTATATTCATTTTTCACCTCAAAAATGGCAGGAAATCAACATTTCCTGCCTTAAATGTAAGTCTTTCCGTCTATATTATGCAAATTTAATTTACTCCAAGAAGTGCTGCCATCTTGTTATAAATATCCGTATTATCATAGTATCCTACAAACTCATCTGCACCAATACCTTTTGCAAATACTGCAACTGGAAGTCCTGTATGTGCATAACTTGAGAAATCGATACCTGATTTATTATTTAAAATATGTGTTACTGTTACACTGAATGGATTGTATGTTCCATAAAGCACATATTCATCCTGTGTATATTCTTCTGATGTTTTATCACTCATTGCAACTTCATAAGCAGTTTTCAAACGCGAAATTTCTAATTCTGTTAATGCTAAGATATCATCTTCTTCGCCTTCCATTTTCAAGCCAAATAACTCTTCAACATCTTTCATTGCATCTTCAAATGAAGTACCATTTTCTTTGTATGCAGCCACATATTCTTCGTCATACTGCACATAAGAAATCTGCTGATTATTTAAGTTTGTAAGATATGTATCATAGTCTGTACCTGCGTAACCGATTGTCAGACCACCTGTTTCGTGATCACCTGTTACTAAAATTAAAGTTTCTTCAGAATGTTTTTTCGCAAAATCAATTGCTACCTGCACAGCATCTGCTAACGCAATTGTATCCTGTACTGTTGAACCAGCGTCATTAGCATGACAAGCCCAGTCAATTTTACCGCCTTCACACATCATAAAAAATCCTGTTTCATTATCAAGAACTTCAATACCTTTTTCTACATAATCTGCCAATGACCAATTATCATCTGTTCTGTCAATTTCATATTTCATAGAATCAGAATCTGCCAGATTTTCATCAATGATAATGACTTTTTCATCATTTGCTGTCACATTTGCCGCTTCATCCTGTGTCTTTACAACTTTATAACCTGCTTCTGTTGCCAATTCATATAAGTCGGTCTTATCCCCTTCGCTACCTGTTACCTTTTTAAGTCCACCACCGGCAAAATATTCAAAGTCAGATTCAACTAATTCTACACCAATTTCATAATAGTTATTTCTGCTTGCCTGATGTGCATAAAAAGCTGCTGGTGTTGCGTGATTTAAATTAACTGATGAAATAATACCTACTTTATAACCCAATTGTTCGTGAAGCTTCTCAGCAATTGTTTCATAGGAAGTTGTTCCAGTTTCATCCATATTAATCATACCTGAATATGTTTTGTTACCTGTTGCAATAGATGTTGCAGTAGATGCTGAATCTGGACAGAAACTTGAAGAATCGTATGTAACTGCTGAGCCTGCTACTTCAAACTGCATAAAGTTTAATTTCTGGTCGCCATCTAATATTTCGTCTTCTGTTGTATCAGCGTTTGCACCAAGGTAATCTGCTGCTGCCTGAAACTGTGGATAACTCATACCGTCACCGATAAACAAAAATACATATTTAGGAGCTGTTGCCTCCTGCTGTTCTTCTTGGATCTCTTCGTTTGTCACCTGATTGTCTGTTACTTGATTATCAGCCTGTGCTGTATCTCCGCAGCCTATCAAGCCAAATAGCATCGCACTTGTTAATAAAATGCCTAAAAATCTTTTCATATTGTTTCTCCTTAAATGTAATTCGTATTTAAATACAAACACATTATATTTGACCTCCATATTTCCATATATCGCATTTCTGTAAAATGAATGTTAAGTCTAAAATAAAAAAACAGAAGACCTTACATCTCCTGTTTTCTAAAAAATTATGCTCCATTTTAATTACTTTCTCTTAATAAATTATATACATTTTCCACTGCCACACCAAAAGTCTGCTTATCAAACCTATGCGCCACTTCCCTACTTCTTCTACCGGCTTCTTTTCTAAAAGAATCATCATCTAAAAATATATCTATTTTCTTCAAAAAGTCTTTTTTGCAAGTATATTCATAGCCGTTCTCACCCGGCAGAACAATCTCCTTTAAACACAAATCGGAACGACATACTAAAGGCAGTCCGTTTGCTGCCGCTTCCACATAAGTAAGCCCCTGGGTTTCACTGGTAGATGCACTGACAAATATATCTCCTAACTGATAATACTTCTGAACATCCTTCGGATTTACCATACCGGTAAAAATCACCTTTTCTTCTATCTTAAGTTCCTTTGCGATATGTTTTAATCGCTTTCTAGCCGGTCCATCGCCGACGATAAGAAATTTTACATCACTATGTTCAACCACTACATCGGCAAAGAAATATAACAATTCTTCCAGATTCTTTTCATCTCCCAGCCTTCCAAGATTAATAAGCACTTTTTCCGAATCACTTATTCCCAGTTTATTCCGCATTTCACTACGTTCATCTGATGGCAGTACGATCTTATGCTGCTCTAAATTAATTCCACTTGGAACGACACAAATCTGCTTGTCTATTCCATAACTATCAAGTGCTTTCTTTACCTTTTGAGTAGGTGCAATAATAGTAGACACATTTTTCAACCGCTTGCGTGAAAGCACGCGTACAATATATCTTCCCAGATGTTTACCGGGAATCAGATAATGTGCATACTGCTCGTATAATGTATGATATGTATGAACAATCGGCGCACCTGTCATTTTAGAAATATACTTGGCAAACTGAAAACTAAAGAACTCACACTGACTGTGAATTATCTGTGGTTGCCATTCAATAATTTCTTTAATGTATTTATGTCTGTACGACATCGGCATTCTCACATCCGGATAGACTTTAACCGGCATCGACCTGATGTAATATGTGTTTTTAGACCGATAACTCCTGAATTCTTTTGACAATGTAAGAATACGTACTTCATGTCCTTTTTTCTTTAATTCTTCCACAAGATTTTTGACACTTGTTACGACACCGTTTGTTTCTGTCGTATACAAATCTGTTGTAATTAAAACTCTCATTTCCTCTTATCCTGTCTTGATAGCAAAATTGTCACTTACTATTTTATATTATAACCTTTTTCTGTTTAAATTATATTAGAAAAATGTTTAAATTTTGTTTAATTTTTAGTATACTGATTTTATAGTTCTAAATCACTTTGAAACGGAGGAGAAAAATGAGTGGACGTATTCATTCTTTAGAAAGCTTTGGTACGGTTGACGGACCTGGCGTTAGATTTGTAGTTTTTGTACAAGGTTGTCCTATGAGATGTGCGTATTGTCACAATCCCGATACATGGGCAATGACCGGTGGTAAAATTATGGAGGCTTCCGAGATTATTGCACAATATGAACGTAATCTTCCTTTTTATAAAGGCGGCGGTATTACCGTTACAGGCGGCGAACCACTTATGCAGGTAGATTTTTTAATTGAGCTTTTTACTCTGGCAAAAGAAAAAGGTATCCACACCTGTATTGATACATCAGGCATCGCCTATAAACCGGGTAACAATGAATTTATCGAGAAACTGGACAAACTGATGGCCCTTACAGACCTCGTAATGCTCGATATTAAGCACATTGACCCTGAAAAGCATATAGAACTCACACAGCAGCCAAATGACGGTATTTTGGCGTTTTGCGAGTATTTAAACGACAGACAGGTCGATATGTGGATTCGTCACGTGGTTGTTCCGACCATTACGGATGACGACACTTATTTGTACAAGCTGGGCTATTTTATCGGCGGGTTTACCAACGTAAAAGCTTTAGATGTTTTACCATACCATACAATGGGTAAAGCCAAATATGAACAACTGGGTATGAAATACAAATTGGATGGCATTCCTGCTATGGACAAAAATAAAGTCATTGAGAAAAAGCAGGTTATTTTACAAGGTATAAAAGACCGTCACGCCGAGATGGAAAAAGCTACAAACTAGCATTTTCTACTTGTATAAAATGCAATTTTGTATTATCATTAAAGGAACGAAACTTATTTTAAAATTATATACTTAAGGAGGATTCTATCATGGCATTTGTTATTAGTGATGTTTGCGTAGCTTGCGGTGCTTGCGAATCTCAGTGTCCTGTAGGTGCAATCAGTATGGGCGATGGAAAATACGAAATCGATGCAGATAAATGTATTTCTTGCGGTTCTTGCGCTGGTGCTTGCCCAACTGGAGCTATTTCAGAAGAATAATTATAAGACGAAAAGAGTTCGCATTTTGCGAACTCTTTTTTGTCTGTATCTATGCTTTTTCACGTCTTCTTCTGTTTTTCTTTCTAAGAAGCTCGTCCAATTGTCTAAAATGCTTTTCTTCACGCTCTATCCGATTTTCTTCACGCTTATCTTCACGCTCTTCCTGTGTTCTGAATTGATAATCCAACTCCTTCATAATCGTATCTTTCATCTGATTGTATAGTTCCTGATTGCTGTCCTGAACGGCTTCCTTGATAAACTGTTTCAAAAGATACTGAAGACGCAAACTCTTTTCTTCTCTGTTTTCATCCTGCACATTTACAAAGGAAGTACTATCTGTATGTATTGGTACAATTTTAGTTTCTTCCGGTGAAACAGTCTCTTCTTTAACCGGTGCTTCAAGAACAGCCTCTCTTACCGATACGGAATCCGGTATAATCTTCCCATCCTTCATATACATACGGATAGCCTTTAACTGTAGCCCCGTATCTTTCATTTTCTTAACTTCCTTAAAAAACTCTACATCACTTCCCGTATAATATCTGTGGCCTAATTTGTTCCTTTTAATCGGCAACCCCAATTCCTCTTCCCAATAGCGAAGTACATGTGTTTCTACCTGTACCTGTTTTGCCGCATCTGAAATTAAATATGTTTTTTCCATCCTTTTTCCTCCTTTTACACATAAAAAGAGAACAACACCATTTTGGCTTGTCCTCTTTTGTTAATCATTAATCTCGTTTCATATTTGCAAACTGTGTATAGTTCGGTAACCATACAAGTTCGACTGTACCTATCGGACCATTTCTCTGCTTAGCAACAATGATTTCCGCTACATTCTTTTTCTCGGTTTCATGGTTGTAATAGTCATCACGATAAATAAACATTACAACGTCGGCATCCTGTTCGATAGCCCCCGATTCACGAAGGTCAGAAAGCATCGGTCTGTGGTCGGGTCTTTGCTCTACCGCACGACTCAACTGGGAAAGTGCAATAACCGGAACACTGAGTTCTCTTGCTAAAGCCTTTAAAGAACGGGAGATATCCGATATTTCCTGCTGTCTGGAATCCGATTTCCCGCTACCACTCATCAACTGTAAGTAGTCGATGATAACCAATTTTAAATCGTGGTCCATTTTATATTTTCTACATTTAGAGCGCATTTCTGCAATACTGATACCCGGAGTATCATCAATAATCAGGTGCGACTGTGCAATCGTACCTGCACTTTCAATCAGCTTCTCCCAATCTGCTTCGGAAAGCTGTCCTGTACGTAAATCCTGCGCATCCACCTTGGACTCTAAGGAAAACATACGGTTTACAAGCTGTTCCTTTGACATTTCCAAGGAGAAAATAGCCACTGCCATATTCTGCTTAAATGCAACGTGCTGGGCAATATTTAATACGAACGCGGTTTTACCCATAGAAGGACGGGCTGCAATCAAAATAAGGTCAGACGGCTGTAATCCTGCCGTTCTCGTATCCAAATCCAAAAAGCCGGTTGGAATACCCGTTACCGAGCCTTTGTTTTTGGCTGCCTTCTCAATCTTCTCCATTGCATTCATAACAACCTGTCTGATTGGTACGGTATCCCCTGTATTTCGCTTCTGAACAAGATTAAACACTCGTTTTTCCGTATCTTCCAAAATAACCTCTAACGGCTCTTTTCTGGCATAACAGGTATTTTCAATTTCCTCTGTCAGTCGAATCAGTTTTCTAAGTGTAGAATTCTCTGCAACAATATTTGCATACGACTTCACATTTGCAGATGTCGGTACCGCTGTAATCAAATCACGTAAAAATTCAAGCGAACTCACTTCTGCAGGAACATTTTTCTCTTTCAGGCTATTTTGCAGAGTCACAATGTCAACCGGTTTTCCGCTGTTATGAAGTTCTACCATAGTCTCAAAAACAACACCATACTGTTTATTGTAAAAATCATCACCTGAGATGACTTCCGATGCCAGAACAATCGCCTCAGCATCCATAACCATAGCACCGATAACGGACTGCTCTGCTTCTATACTATGAGGTAAAACCCTTTTTAATAAAGCTTCTTCCAATTCTGCCATGAAGCTTCTCCTTTTCTCTTACTGTTCTTTTACCTTAACCTTTAATGTACCTGTTACCTGTGGATGCAATTTCACCTTAACATCGTAAGTACCGAATGTTTTGATTGGGTCAGAAAGTACAATTTTCTTCTTGTCAATTTCCACATTACACTGGTCTTTGAATGCCTGTGCAATTTCCTTAGATGATACGGAGCCAAATACTCTTCCGCCCTCTCCGGCTTTCATTGTCAATACAATTTCTTTTGTTTCCAAATCTTTTGCAAATGCTTTTGCCGCATCCAAAGTTTCCTGTGCTACCTTTTCCTGATTTGCCTTCTGGAGTTTCAAATCATTCATATTTTTCGCATTTGCTTCTACACCGATTTTTTTCGGTAAAATGTAATTACGTGCATAACCATCGTTGGCTTCAATAATTTCACCTTTTTTTCCTAAGGTTTTCACGTCCTGTAACAAAATTATTTTCATTCTAAGTCACCTTCTTCAATCATTGTATCTATTGTCTGTTTCAAGGCTACAATACCCTCTTCAATAGTCGCACCATCGAACTGACAACCTGCCACGTTCAAATGTCCACCACCACCTAAACGTTCCATAATCACCTGAACATTCACTTCGTCAATGGAACGGGCACTGACATAAATAACGCCCTGATATGCGGTTAAAATAAAGCTGGCCCTGATACCCTTAATATTCAAAAGTTCATTTGCCGCCTGTGCTCCGATAATAGTCGGACTGTCTATACCATCACTTGTACAGGTTGAAATCGCATAATAAGTTCTATAGATTTCCGCCTGACTAACCGCATCTGCCTTCGCCTTGTATTCATCAACATTTTCTCTAAACAGTTTTCTTACACGTGTAACATCTGCCCCGTTTCGACGTAAAAACGCTGCCGCTTCAAATGTTCTTACACCTGTTTTTGTCATAAAATTGTTGGTATCAATCATAATACCGCTGTACATACAATCCGCTTCTTCATTGGTAATTTTAATGTTGTCATAAATGTACTGCAAAATTTCAGAAACCATTTCACATGCACTGGACGCATAGGCTTCCACCTATGATAATGTGGCATTTTCAATTGTTTCCGAGCCTTGTCTGTGGTGGTCCAAAACAACAATGGATTTACATACTTTTAAAAGTTCAGGACATTCTGTAATGCTTGGCTTATTTACGTCAACGACTACCAAAACACTGTTCTTTTCAGCCAAATCCAGTGCTTCCTGACTTGTAACAATCATATTTTCCTCGTAGTCCGGATTATTTGTAAACAAATCCACTAACGGTTTTACAGAAGTTGTTACATCATTTAAAACAATATGTGCACGTCTTTCCAACGTTTTTGCAATTCGGTAAATACCGATAGCCGCACCAAAGCTGTCTACATCGGCAAGTCTGTGACCCATGATAATTACCTGGTCCTTTGCCGTAATAATTTCTTTTAACGCGTGCGCCTTTACCCTCGCCTTTACACGGGTATTCTTCTCAACCTGCTGACTCTTACCGCCGTAATACACGATATTTTCCGGTGTTTTAACAACTGCCTGATCACCGCCTCGGCCAAGTGCCAAGTCAATCGCATTACGTGCAAATTCACAGTTCTGCGCATAAGTAAGTCCATCCATACCAAGACCGATACTGACTGTCACTGCCATTTCGTTACCGATACTGACCGTTTTTACATCATCCAAAATATCAAAACGCATTTCCTGTAACTGTAATGCAGCTTTTTTGCGTAATATAATAAGGAATTTATCCTTCTCTGTCTTTCTTGCAATACCATCAATTGCAGAAATATACTTGTTAATCTTTCTGTCAATAAGAGCGGTCAAAAGCGAACGACGAACTTCTTCAACACTCTCCAATGCCTCTTCATAGTTGTCAATATAAATCATACCGACACAAAGACTCTGGTCATCTACTTCCTTCAACGCAATCTGAAGCGCCGTATTATCAAACATATACAGTGCTATCAAATATCCGTCATAGCCTCTGGCCTCGATAATATCGCTATTTTCAGCCATTTCTTTCAGTGGAATTTTCTTCATCTTCATTGTGTAGTTGCCTTCTTCAAACTCCACATTCATTTCCGCTTCATCCATACCGTTTTCGCCCGGCAGTTTTTCACGGGTAATATTTGAAAAAATGGATGTAATGGACTTATTGTATCCCTTTGGTTTATGCACCAAATCTTCAAATGCTTTATTGGTCCATACGATTTTACCACCTTCATCTAAAAGAGCATGTGGTAATTCAAGTTCCCGCAAAAGACGCTTCTGAATCTGTCCGTAATGAGTCGCAAAACTGACGAGCTCATTCATAATAATAGGTCTGTTATATAGAAGCATAAACGCCACAATTGCAAAATAAAACACCACAAATGCGGAAAGTAATAAACCTGCTCTGACATCTATCAAAAGCACGCCTATATTCACCAGTACCAGTACAATACCCAAATAAATGGAATACTGTGTATAGGTCTTCAATCTGCCTTTTAACTTAACACTGTTTTTCATAAAAATCTCCTAGTGTGCATCAATGAATCATTCCCATCTGGGATCATATCACCTGTCAAAATCGCCATACACTGTAAGTATACCATTTTTTTCGCTGTAATGCTACACCATTATTTAGTTATAAAAACGCAAAAATCGACATATGTAGTACAAATACAGAAATGAGATACGCTTTGTGAATCTCTCTGATAAGCGGTCGGCAAATGCCATTTCGTACAAGCACGATGGCGTGCGCCGCAAGGCGCACCAAAAAGCGGAACAATTCAATGATGAACTGTCCCGCTTAAAATCATTATCTTATTCAGCTGTGTAAGGCATTAAAGAGATATGTCTTGCACGTTTGATAGCTACTGTAAGAGTTCTCTGGTGTCTTGCACAGTTACCAGTAATTCTTCTAGGAAGAATTTTACCTCTTTCAGATACATATCTTTTCAATTTGTTTACATCTTTATAATCGATAACATTGTCTTTGCCACAGAATACGCAAACTTTTTTTCTTCTACGCATTCCGCCTTTTCTTCTTGCTGAAGATTCAGACTTATCTGCTGGTTTATTGTAAGCCATGTTAAAGCCTCCCATCTAAAATTTAGTTAATAGTTAAAACGGTAATTCTTCGTCAATTCCGTCAGGAATATTCATAAAGCCATCACCGGCTGATTGTGGCATTGGTGTACTTGGTGCAAAACCGCTGTTATCAGAACTTCCTTTGCTTTCAGCAAATTCCTGTTCTTCAACAACAACATCTGTTGTGTACACTTTCACGCCGTCTTTGTTCGTATAGCTACCTGTCTGTATACGACCTGTAACTAATAATTTTGTACCCTTACGAAGATACTTTTCTGCAAATTCAGCCTGTCTTCCGAAAGATACACAGTTAATAAAATCTGCTGTCTGTTCGTCAGCACTGTTTGCTCTTCTTCTTCGATCCACGGCAAGGGAAAATCTCGCTATTGCCATAGCATTGTCTCCGGCTGAATATCTTACTTCCGGATCCCTTGTCAAACGTCCCATAAGTATAACTTTGTTCATTTGATCACCTTATCCTTATTATGCTTCCTGTTTTACGCATAAATATCTGATTACGTTGTCCATAATGCGAATGCGGCTTTCGATTTCTGCCGGCGCTGTAGTTTCAGCATCGAACTGGATGAAGTAGTAGTAAGCCTCTTTCATTTTCTGAACTTCGTAAGCTAACTTTTTCTTGCCCCATTCGTCAACGTTTGTAATCTGTCCGCCGAATCTTTCAACGAGAGCTTTACATTTGTCAACTACTGCAGCTCTTTCATCATCTTCGATTTTCGCACTAACAACAACTGCTAATTCGTATTTGCTCATGCTAGTTACCTCCTTTTGGTCTCTGGCCCCTATTTTCAGATAGGAGCAAGGAAATTTTAATATATCACGAATTTGAATAATACCATATTTTTTCAGTGATTTCAAGCCTTTTCAATAATTTCTTTTACATTTTTTTCAACTGTAGACCTTGGCATCATCACCTGGTGCGAGCACCCCACACATTTTAATCTGAAATCCGCTCCGATACGCAAAACTTCCCATTCTTTACTGCCACACGGATGCTGTTTTTTTAACTTAACAATGTTTCCAACCTCTATTTTCATTTTTCCTCCATATTTGAAGTATTATGCCCAATATATCGCGTAACGCTTTTACAGCCTGGCAAAAACATCACTAAGACTGCCCTGATAAATATAATCCGCCACGGAATCTCTCGGTGTGGCACTTTTATTAATCAAAATCAGCTTGTTACCATGATAATAATCAATCAGTCCTGCTGCCGGATAAACCGCAAGGGACGTTCCTCCCACAATCAATACATCTGCATTCCGTATGTATTCAACGGACTTTCTTATAGTCTCATCATCAAGACCCTCTTCATATAAAACTACATCCGGTTTTACGAAACCGCCACAGCCAATCACATCGCACCTTGGCACATCTTTTGATTCCATAATATAGTCCGCATCAAAAAACTTTCCGCATTCCTCGCAATAATTTCTGTGAACACTACCATGAAGCTCGAGCACCTCTTTACTTCCCGCCATCTGGTGAAGTCCATCGATGTTCTGTGTAATAACAGCCTTCACCTTTCCCTCTTTTTCCAGCTTTGCAAGGGTATTATGAATGACATTGGGTTTTGCATCCTTACAAATCATTTTATCCCTGTAAAAACGATAAAACTCCGATGTTTTTCTGCGGTAGAAGGTGTGACTTAAAATCGTCTCCGGCGGATAATCGTACTTCTGGTTATATAATCCGTCCACGCTTCTAAAGTCTGGAATTCCACTTTCGGTAGACACGCCTGCACCACCAAAGAAAACAACGTTATCACTATTCTTAATTATTTCTACAATCTGCTCTACCGTATTCATTTACATCCTCCCCAGTGCCATATTTTTTAAAATGGCACAAAACTCTCTCACCATATAATGCGGGAATAAAAAAATATACGTTCCCGACGGCGCTCCCGAAACATTTTCGTAGCCCGCCTTTTTCGCTATCTGCATTGCCCTGTACATATGGAAATTATTGGTTACAACTAAAACAGGCGTATTTTCATAGGAAAATCCTTCATCCTCTTTTTCAAGAATTGCGCCCGTAAACGTCATATTTTCATAAGTATTGACAGACACCTCTTCTACGATGATTCTGTCCTCTGAAACTCCCAGTTCTTCTATAAGATAGCGTTTCATCTCAGACCCTTCCGTAAACGGTTCTGCTTCTCCCTGTCCACCGGTAACAACAATTTTGGCATCCTCGTAGATGTCAGCCCATTTCACAGCCTCTTTCAATCTCTGACGAAGCAGATAGCAGGGACCATGCTCGTACACGGTTGTACCAAGGACGATAATATATTCCGGCTCCTCCTTCGGCTTTTCAAAGAAGGCACTCAAAATAATCATTTCCACCACAAGGAATATTAAAACAATAGGAATCAATACATATATCATCAGTCGTTTCTGCCACTTTCTCAAGATTATTTTTCCCATAAGCATTCCCGCCAATAAAAGCCCAAGGAACGCAGGTATCAGCCACACAAAACTTAAAAATCCTCCAAAGCCGGTAAAATACATTGCAAAGGTGTACAAAAAGCACACTATGCCAACCACAATCAATAGTACTGCTAATAATTTCTTTATTAAATTCATCGGTTTCTTTGTCTCATTTTTCATAACAATAATTGTAGCATATTCACATTTCAAAAAAAAGATACGAAAACCTTAAGATAATCTTAAAAGTCCTATCGGAGAGGCCAATAGGACTTTTAGGTTGTGTCTATGTATGTTTTTCAGGAAATTTACTCAAAAGTTATTCTTTTACAGCTCCCGCAGAAACTCCCACTACCAAATATCTTGATAAAAGGAAATACAAGGTAACTATCGGCACTGCAATAAATACAGAACCCGCCGCAAATCTTGTAAACTGGGTTTCGTCCAAATGCGTAAGGCCTACTGCCACTGTCCACAAATCCTTATTTTTAAGAAGGAGGTTCGGCAGAATAAAATCGCTCCAAGGCCACGCAAACTGTGTCAGTGCCGTATAAACAATCATCGGCTTTGACAGTGGTAACGTAATATCCTTGAAAATTTTAATATTGCTGGCACCATCAATTCTCGCCGCTTCATAAATAGTATTGGATATCGTGTCAAAATACCCTTTTTGCACAAGATAACCCATTGGTGCACCCGCTGCATAAATCAAAATAAGACTCCAAAGCTGATTAATCAAATTGAAATTAACCATAATTAAATATACCGCCGTCATTCCCATAAAGCTTGGGAACATATTCAGTATCAACGCCGATTTCATCAGCATTTTTCGGCTTTTGAATTCAAATCGGCTGATTGTATATGCCGTCAAAATAACCAGAACCGTTCCGATTACACTGGAGAAAATCGATACAAACAATGTATTTTTCAGCCAGTTCGGATAATCGTACATCGTCGTATCGGTAAACAGACGGCTGTAACTCGCTAAGCTGAAGGAATCCGGGAAGAAGCCTTCAATATCATAAATGGAGCCGCTTTGCGAAAATGAAGCCATTACAAGCCACAATACCGGAAAGAAAAATACGAAGCATATCGCAATCAACAGTATATGCGTACCGATGGTGTCTATTAAATTTTTCACACGAAAACTTCTTTTTTTCATCGGAATGTATCCTCCTTTTTATATGCCGCACTTTGCACATATACCGCCAAAGAAAAAATGGAGGTAATAATGAAAATAATAAGGCTCAGTGCTGCACCAATACCATAATAACTGTTATCAATAGAAAGATTATAAAGCCAGTTAATCAGCAAATCTGTGTCGCTGGCAAGGAAATATCCATCGTTGTATAAACCACCTCGCAGGAAATAGAACACACCAAAGTTATTGAAATTTCCGATAAAGTTGGTGATAAGTACCGGCGTCGTGGAAAAAATAACAAATGGCAATGTAATCTTAATGAACTGTTTCCATTTGGACGCACCGTCAATACTCGCCGCCTCATACAAATCTGTATTCATATTCGACAAAATACCTGTTGCAAGAAGCATTGAGGTTGGAATGGTTATCCATGCGTTCACCAAAAGTCCGATGATTTTTGCCGTCATTCCTGCATCAATATCCAAAAATCCGATAGCGTTCCCTCCATTCATCGTTATGTAATAATTAATTGGTCCGCCGTAGGAAAACATAAACTTAAATCCAAGTAATGTAATAAAGCCCGGTACGGCATAGGCCAAAATCGGGAAAGCACGCCAGAAGGCTTTGCCCTTCACACATTTCTTATTCAATAAAAGTGCCAGACCAAGTCCTCCGAAATAGTTGAGGAATGTGGCTAAAAATGCCCAAACCAGATTCCACACCAATATCTTTAAGAACGTGTCCTTAATTTCAGATAAAGACAATATTTTCGCAAAATTATCAAATCCTACCCAGTCCACCAGTTCCGGTGGTACAATATCACCACCATAGTTGGTAAAGGAAATGAGTATCATAAATACAATCGGTAAAACATTAAAAATTAAAACTCCCACAATCGGCACAGCCAATGCCAGAATATAGAATTTTTTATCTGCAAAAATACTCACTGCCTTGATAAAACCGGGCAGTTTTACCCCCGCTTTGATTTTGACATCGCATGCATATGCATCATTCACATTTGCAATATGTATCGCAATGACTAACGCTGTAATGATATAGAAAAGCAACCCTTTCAGTAACATCATAATGGAATCATCCCCCGGTGTTCCAAGCCAGGGGTCCGCTTTCTGGGTACCCAGGGTAAAGAAGCCAATTGCGTCCTCGACTCCGCCTGCTACTAAATACCAGATATATGTGCCCAAAACAGAAAGATATAATATTCCTTTTATCCATTGTTTCTGCATAAGCTGTCCCGTTCCCATAACAAGCATGGAAGCTTTTACGGGCAGCCCCGCTTTTAAGAGATTTCGCTTTGTTTTCATTTACTTACTCCCTCTTCTGACATTTATTCCGCCAATGTATAAATCGCATCATAAATATCCATATCTACCTGAACGATTGCTTCCCCAATTTCTTTAATTGTCGGATATTTTGGCAGATAGCCGTTATTCACACGGAATGGATCCTTTGCAATATCGCCCATCAAAGTCTGGGACGGTACCCAAACCTGATCAACCGCTTTGACAGAAGGCATCAGATAGATTCTTCCTTCTTCAAGGCTCCTAAAAATCATATCCGTCACTCCGCCTGATTCCTTGGCTACATCCTGTCTTGTCGGTGCAATGCCAAGAATATCCATTCTCGTCTTAATCATTTCATAACCTGTTGCAAAATTTACAAATTCCAAACACGCTTCTTTATGCTTTGTGTATGAGCTGATGCCATAGCCGTTTACACCGCCCATTACGATAGTTTCTACCCAGTCTTCTTTTGCCATCTGGGCACTGTCTTTGGAAAGGTCGCCATCCGCCGGCATCAGTCCCGGCAATTCAATCATCATCAGATTTTCTTCTGCCTTCGCAAGCGCCTCGTCAGCTGAGAGCCCATCATTTTCATACTGCAAAGCCAGTTTTTCTATAAAAAGACTATAGGTATCCGGTGTGGAAACCGCACAGAAGTACGTTCCGTTTGCAACCTTTTCATAACGGTTCATTGTAATAGTGTCATCAATACAGCCTTCATTCATAAGCGCCGCCATCTGCTTAAGCGCCATAAGTCCCCAGACAGCATCGCCGCCTGAAAAACCGATATCTTCAGTGTTTAATGTTCCGTCTTCATTTTCTCCGAAAACATATGCACCATACGAGAATAAAAATTCACCGTTCAAATACAAATTGTTAAAGGATGTCATAAAACCATACTGACTATCCTTGTTGGCACTGGTGTCTGTGTCTCTTAAATATTTGGAATAGGCATATAAGTCATTCCAATTTTCAAAAAAGTCTGCTGTGCCGTTTTTATCATCATCCCAGTCTGTTTCCCAGTTTTCCGGCATTTTATCCGCACGGTAAAAAAGCATTGGTTCCTGAATGTTTACAGGAATACCACAGCAATATACCTGCCCGTCAATATTGATACGGAAAGCATCCCATGCTTCCTCCGGAGTATATTCATAGCAGTCCAATGATTCGATATCAATGGGCAGAATGTGTTTATCCTCCGCATAAGTCATAAGCTTATCATTTGCCTGATAGATAACATCAGGACCATAGCCATAGGGACCATTTTCTGCCAGATTGGAATACTCCTCCATATCCGCATCGACTGCCTGAATACCCTGATCTTTGTAAGCTTCATTAAAAGCATCTAACAATTCCTGCAAATATCCTTCCTTCTTGGCAGTGTCGTTTTCCAGAATTCTAAGGACAATTGTTTTCCCGGCAGCTGAAGCTGACGTATCATCACCACAACCGGTAAACAGTGTAGCCGTTAAAGTCGTCATCAAAAGAATGCTCACTATTTTCTTCCATCTACTCATAATCCACCACTCCTTCATTTATGCAAAGTGCGTAACCTTGCGTTTTTATCGTGATACCATTTATCGTTTTCTCTTTGTCAGTTAAATTGATAAGTAATGAAACCCTATCCTTTTCTGTGGCGTGCTCTACTATCAGAACATCCTCTTTCGAGGTAATGCTTACCACACTCTCTGACAATTTATATTGTTTCCTGAGCGCCGCCAAATTCTGCAACAGCTGATATATGTCTTTATATTCCCCCTGCATATCGGCCTTCGCCCAGTCCATACATCGTCTGCAATCCGGGTCATACCCGCCTTCTGTCAGGATTTCCGTACCATAGAAAATGCACGGCACACCCGGGAAGAAATATAAAAGACATAATGCCGCTTTCATCTTCTCCCTGTTTTTTCCCACTTCTTTGAAAAAGCGATGGGTATCATGGCTATCCAGAAGATTTAACATCATCTTATTTACGGTATCTGTGTTTCGCATCAATATTTCATTCAGCTTCCAAGCCGCTTCCATCGCATTTTTTGTACCGGTTGCAAAATAGTCCAAACACAGTTTTGTAAAAGAATAATTCATAATACTGTCGTATTGGTCGCCGCGCAAATATGAATTGGCATCGTGCCAGTTTTCGCCAATAATGACTGCATCTTTTTTCTCCGCTTTTATGGCACTCCTGAACCGTCTCCAAAAATCGTGACTGATTTCATCGGACACATCCAATCTCCATCCATCAATATCATACTCTGATAAATAATGTGTGCCTATATCTATTAAATACTGCTGTACTTCTTCATTGGAAGTGTTCCACTTTGGCATATAAGTACAGGCCGCAAAACATTCATAGTTATCTCTTTCCCGACTGATTTCGTCACCCTTAATGACAAACCAGTTAAAAAATTCGGAATCCTTTCCGTTTTTCAAAACATCCTGAAACTGACTCGTTTCATCGCTACAATGATTAAACACCGCATCCAAAACAACTCGCATTCCCTTTTCGTGGGCGCATTTCACCAGATTTCTTAAATCCTCATTGGTGCCAAACTGCCTATCCACATTATAATAATCACTGATATCGTACTTGTGATTTGAAATGGATTTAAAAATCGGAGTTAAATAAATCGTATTACATCCTATTTCATATATGTAATCCAGTTTCTCAATAATTCCTTTTAAGTCTCCACCTGCAAAACTCTTCGGTGTAGGAATCTCTCCCCACTTACAGTTAATGTAGGAAGTATCTTTTTCCATATCTCCCTGATGAAATCTGTCCACAAAAATCTGATAAAATGTAGCCGTTTTCATCCAAGGCACACATTCCATTATGTCAGCCTCATTAATATAAGGATACTGGAAAAAATTGTAAAATCCGATTGTAAAGTCGTAACTTTCCGTCACACCGTCTTCTGAAAAATAGTAATTTTTTTCTCCGTCATTCACATAGAAAACATACGCAAGGCGTGTGTCTTCCAGTTCTAACTTCACCTCAAAAAAATCAAATATCTCCCCTGTATAAGCTTTTCGCATTTTTATACTTTTTTGTTTCTGCCCAATCACATACTTGCTTTCATATAGTACCTCGGCACAGGCAATGTCATCCTTGCCTGTGCGTAGTCTAAGTACTATTTCATTTTTTGAAATCGGAAAGCAATAGGAGGAATCCGCAATATGTTGTATCGCATATTTATTCATGTCTTTTCTCTCCAAGCTTATTTTTTCAGTTCATTATTTAGTAACTGAAATTTCCATTTTGTCTGCATCAACTGTAAATGTGTAAGTACCTGCATCCAAAACCTTTACATTGTATGCATCTTCCAAAAGGGCTTTGGAACCATCATCAGCTACATTAGAACCATTCATACCAAGTCCTGTGTCTTCGCCGTTATCCCATACCATAAAGTAGAGTTCAATTCCTGCATCCAAGTCCATTGTAATTTTAAAAGTATTTGTTCCGTCTACTCTTTCTAAATCTTTGTTTTCAGACCAGTCAGAAACCCAGCTGCCTTTTACAACAATACTTGTATTTTCATTTACAACGTATGCCGGTTCTTCAACTTCGTCTTTTACAGCTGCTGCGCTTGCATCGCCGTTACGAACAATAGAAAGTGTATCCTGAGCTGCGTTATCAGGGTCAGTTGTCAATGTGATTGTGTAGTTACCATCCATAATTACGTTTACGTTGGCTGTTGCTGCAGAACCGCCGAGTCCGCCGCCGTTTTCCATCTGTGTTTCATCAATAGATGTAAAAGCGCCAAAACCTTTCTGTCCGTCCCAACCCCAGTCATGGATAACCTGGAACTGGTCACCTGCATATAAATCAAGCGTAATTGCAAATTCATTTGTAGCATTTCCTGTAGCAACTAACTGACAAGCTTCTTTTACTGCATCATCCACAGTACCTGCCCAGCTACTGTCTGCAAGAACTGTACTTGTACCTGCACCTACCACATACCACAAACGTGTATCTTCTGCTACATTTGTGTTTTTAAAGCTGCCGTATAAAACTGTATCCGCATCAAAGGTTGCTGTTGTTAAATCTTTTAAACTTGTTTCCAAAAATGTTGGTGTTTCATACCAGCCTAAAAACTCAGCGTTTTCTACAGTTTCAAACTGCGCATAATCTGTTAAAACCTCTCCGGCTTTCGTAGTCACCTTACCAAGTTCTGCATCGCCATTCATAAATGTTACTGTAATATCTGCTGCTGCTTCTTCGCCACAAGCACAAAGCATCATTGCTGACATAATAACAGATAAGGCTACCGTTAAAATTTTCTTCATTTTCTTTTTCATAAAAATTTACCCTCCTTATTGGTTTTAAATGAATTTACTTAATCGTTTAAGTTAAACGGTTAAGTAAATGTTAGCACTGAATTTTTCAGATGTCAACATTGTTGTTGACTTTTTATTTTGGGTTTGTAAAATAGAATTAGGTTATTAAGTAACTTAAGGTGAATTTATCTTGATAAACCTTGAATTTTCTTTCTAGATAGCGAAAAAATTTAAGTAAAAAATTTTTTTGATTAACGGAGGCAAAATGGAGAAGAAAGTAACGGTAAAGGATGTCGCCAGAGAAGCAGGCGTATCCGTCGCAACAGTTTCCTACATTATGAATAATCGTACTGACCAGAAAATCAGCAGTCAGACCAGAAAAAAAGTATTACAGATTGCGAATCTTTTGAATTACCGTCCCAGTCACGCCGCCAAAAGTCTGGCAACCGGACGAAACAATATTATAGGTGTAGCATATCACTTAAATTCCAATACACCAAGCCGTAATCTGGAAATTACTTCTTTTGTAAATATGTTGATTGAGCGTATGAACCGTATGCAATATGACGTTCTTTTTATGCCGGTGAAGGCTGTCGAAGATAACCTGCCAATTAACCGGAATATTGATGCCATTATTGCCATTGATTTATCCGGCGTTCAATTTAAAACTATGGCAGACAATTACCTTGTACCGATTATCAACGTAGATATGATTGTGGAAGATAATCTGTTTTATCAGATTTACTCTGATTTTCCGTCCCTTTTGGAACTGGCAAAAAAAGAACTTGGTACCAAGTATTGTTACCTCATCTTGGATGAATTTGCAAATGAACTTTACCAGAAATTTATAACAGATTCCATTCCCCGTGAACGGATTTTGATGCTACCCGATTGTTCTGCGGATACCTTAAGTGCACTCCGCGATAAATCAGTAATTGTAATCGGTACATACCTTGCATTGATTGTCCGCCCTTACATTGATGAAAAAAATATGGTTGTGATTTCATCCGGCGAAACGAGTCACATCCTCTCTCCTGATACAAAAGTTGTTTACAATGACATATCTAAAAAGGCCAACCTGACGATGAATATTTTATTAAATGCGTTGGATAGAAACTTTGATTTGGCACATGACCATAAGGTGTTGTAAATAAAACGGTTCGTGGAACCTTTCCACGGACCGTTTTTCTTAAAATATACTATATATGTTTAATCAAATTTTATTAATTAACTCTCCTGCCCTCTTACAATAATCTCGTATGTCCCTCCAATAATTCCATCCCTAATTAAAATCACCATACAAATTACAAAAAGGACGGCCATATTCATCTGTATCCGGTTCCGATATCACACCTCGCCGATTAAGAATCTCAATATGTTTTATTATACACATTAGAAATTTTTATTACTGAATACATCGCTTAAGCTGGTAAGATGGGCTTTTTCTTGGTTACTTTTCTAAGCTGACTACACACAAAAAAGACTTTATATATTAATCAACTTCTATCGGAATATAATAAAACTCAATTCCCTCTTTCTTATAAATGGTATCTCCGTTTTCATCATATCCACCAAACCATCCTTTGATACTCAGCAATCTTCCATCATCTAAAATAATATTTCTCGACATCAACAAACCATTCGAAACATATGTCGAAATTTTTGCATCTGCAACAGATGTTCCTTCATTATAATTAGCCAAATATATTTCATCATATGTGGGACCATAAATAACAAAATCAGAAATTGCAGTTGACCCTATACATCCAAAACTGCCCCGTTCACTAACTATTCCTGAAATATCTTGTATAGTCATTGAATTATTCTTTCCATCTAATCTTGCTATCGAACCACCCCATATTTTATCTTCACCAATTTCTTTATCTGCCAATGCAACATATACATATCCATCCGCACATCTTCCAACAGCGTCAATCAGTGTATATTTCTTCGTATCCGTGTCGATTTCTCCACTATATTCTCCACTCTCATTAATCACAAGAATAGAAGCTTCATTACTTCCCATCAACCTAATATATATATATCCTTCTTTGTCTGCTCCAATTCCTATGGCACTCATTCCTCCAATTTGGGAAAGAAAATCTGTTTGAAAAACTATTTCCCCTTCCGGAGTTAGTTTCCACAATTCCATAGCATTAATTTTTTCATTTTCATCCTTACTTGAAACAACTACATATACATTACCATACACATCCGTGGTAAGTACTGTTCCATATTGGCTCTCCGAAAACGTGCAGAACAATTTCTCTGTATACGCATCACCAAGTCGCATTTCACATATGCCTTCTCCACTCTCCTGTGTGGTAAAATATAACCGGTCTTTATAATTAGTAATATTGAAAATTGTATACGGACCGGAATAAACCACCTTTTCAAAATTCGTATTTCTTTTGACCAATTCCGGCATTCTATGAAAAATGTCACCCTCTATGCCACAAGCGTTCAACAAGAAAAATACACTTAATAACAAATATAATATTCCTCTTCTATACATTGCTTTTATTAGGTTTATCATTTAACTGAAACCTCCTTGGTTTATCAATATTTCTCATTCATATATAGCTGTGCACGACTATCAATAATATTAGCAACCTCAGAAGCTGATTTATCCTCTGCAAAATAGGCCTCTACTTCTTCCAATACAATGTTATAAATCGGATAATCCACCATTAAACCACTTTCTACACTATCGATTATTTCTAATAATATATCTCGTTCATCACTGCCTATACTATATATTAATATTGGATTTGTATCATAGAAATCTCTTTTTATCTCGTATTTAACTACCGGTTCTAATTCGCCTGTATCATTTTCCTTATATTCAATATTTGTAGCCCAATCAAGTTTCTCATATAAGGCATTTTTACTAATTGGCAAAAAGAAATTCTCTTTCTCATTCATCAGTTCACTTTGATATTCTTCATCATACCATCCCTGCAAAAAATCATATGCCATCTCTATGTTTTCACAATTCTCAGTAATACTAAATGCTGTATTAGCTATACAGGCAACATTCTTTCCACCATCACTGGTAGGATAGCCATAATATGCCAGATCCATATCTCCACACAAGTTACAGATTCTTGTTACCGAGAACACATCTGTTGCAATAAACAGCTCCTGAATATACGGCTTTACCTCTGTTGTTTCATCCAAATTTGTATCTCTAAACTGATTGCAAAATTCTAACAAATCTATAAACTCTGTTCCTGTAAAATTACACTTTCCACTTTCCCAATCAACATATCTGTTGTATTCTCCACGGAAAAAATATATAAAAACATTAAATTGTGCATTATCGTATTTATTTAGTCTATATTCTTCTTTATTACTTTCATAAATTTCCATTACTTTTTGGGTTGTCCACTCTTCTGCTGAGTCAACCCACTGCTTATCCGTCACCATAGTTTCAATTTTAAAATTAGGCGTTAATACGTATATCTTTTCATTGATTGCAAATGATTTGATAATATTCGTAAAATATGTATCTTCATCCAAATTGTCATTAACAAATGATGACAAATCCATAAATGCATTATCTACAACATATTCCGGTGCATAACTATATCCCCAACTTACTACATCAGGGCCATTTCCGGACACTACATCAAGCATCATATCCTGCACGATATCTTGCATAGTTACGCCATCTTCATATTTTCTATAATCCTTTATTACGACTTCACAATTGGGATGACTGTGTTTAAAATTCTCCAGATACTCATCCATATACGGTGATTCTTCTATAATTCCTATTGTTAGTGTGCCGCTGTT
>ERZ1032130.84-NODE-84-length-29014-cov-5.897787_pt1 | contig 29014 bp, 24 predicted proteins | sample MGYA00517879_ERZ1032130 | MGnify/ENA primary metagenome ERZ1032130 (study PRJEB33719, sample SAMN04262597) | wastewater metagenome | biome: rural village; feature: animal feces; material: feces | host: Bos taurus | place: El Salvador | collected 2012-01-31 ...
CTTCTACCGCTTTCCATTCGGCATTAAATTCCGTATCTTCCCTTTTTAGCCCTGCTAAAACCTTAAAAAAAGGAGTTTCTGTAAATTCTCTGATTTCCCGTTCTCTTTTTACAATCATTCCGAGTACACAGGTCATAACCCTTCCTACTGCAACAGGCTTCCATGATTTGGTTCCCGCAGCATCATTTAAGTCTTTACCGTATTGCACGGAAAGAACCCTGGAAAAATTAATGCCCATAGAATAATCTTCAATGGCACGCATATATCCGGAAGCCGCCAGATTGTCATAATCAGACATCGGCTTGGCATCCCTGATACCACGCTTAATTTCTTCTTCTGTTGTTGAATCAATCCAAACACGTTTTTCAACTGCGTTTGGATTTACTCCTGCCTGATCACGAATCAGGTTTTCAATATACTGACCTTCTCTGGCAGGGTCACCTGCCCATAAAATTTCATCTATATCAGGTCTGTTTAATAACGATTTTACAATTTCATACTGCTTTTTTACATTGCCGATAACTTCATACTTATACTCCTGCGGTAAAAAAGGCAATGTATTTAAAGACCATTTTTTCAATGCTTCGTCATACTTTTCCGGATAACTCATTGTAATCAAATGACCTACGCACCACGAAATTATGTAATTATCGTTTTCAATGTACCCGTCTCTTTTTCCGCTACTGACAGATAAAATCTGCGCATATTCTCTGGCAACAGACGGTTTTTCAGTAATTACTAAAATTTTACCCATTCTAATACCTTATCCGGTTTTCTTACATTACTATAGTTCCTTGGCACTGATTAAGCGTAAGGTACGTTTCACCTTTGCTTCCAATGCCAATTTTTCATCAAAACTCTCTACGGAGAACAAATAAACATAGTCAGGCTCAATGCATGCTTTCTTTGCACAAAAAACAAGCCATTCATAATCATCATAGGTATACATCGGCTTATCCCAGTTGCAACCTGCGATTAACGCTTTACCATCACCTTCGGCAATCACATCAATTACGCCGACCTTGCCTACCCACTCGCCCATATCTTCGGCTCGGAACGGCAATCCATTGCTTTCATTCTGTTTTTCAATATATTGACTACAAACCTTACCAAAATAGCGTGCCGTATATGCTTTAAACTGATTACCGACAAACTCATTGTAAAATGAAAGTGCCGGTTCCATAGCCAACTGACTCATATTGGGATACATATATGTATAGTAAAAATCAACCAAATGATTGCAAATGCGATAAATACCCTTCTGCGCATTGTCCCTGCCGTCAGAATCATAGGAAAATACTTTTTCCACGATTTCAAGTTCCATCAGGTTTTTCAGATAAACGCTGATTTTTGCTCTGGAAAACTGTGTATGGTCATACAGTGCATTCAGTTTATTGTTTCCTGATGCAAGGGATGCCAAAATTGTATTATATACACTCACTTCACGAAGTTCTTCCTTTACAATACGTTCCCCCTCACCAAAGAGAAAACTGTTTTTATCCAGTAAGTTTTTACAAATATTTTCACTGACACTGATTCTGTCACTGAAATATTTCCAAAGTCCCGGGAAACCACCGAGAACAGAATATACTTCGATACATTGAGAGGTAGAATAATTTGAAAAATACTCTTTCAAATACTCAAAATCCAGTTCTTTTACTTTCAAAAGCCCTGATAACTCATATGCCGCATCACCTATTTTGGAAACCATACTGTTTTCAATCCAGCCAATGGATGAACTGCACAAAATCACCAAAACATCCTGTCTTTGCCACTGATTATGTACAAAGGAAATCAGTTCCTTTATAAAAGAATCACTGTTTTTTATAATATGTTGAAACTCATCAATCATAATAACTTTTTTTTGAGTCGGTTTTGAAATAATACCCTCCAGAATTTCTCCGTAAGAAGGATATTTCAAGGTTTTAATGCCCATTCCGGCAAGTTCCTTGCTCCACCAGAATTGCTGTTCTCTTTCCACGCAGGCTCTTGCATGATAATAATAATGCGGTTTATCCATAACAAATTCTTTTAAAAGAGTCTGTTTACCCACATGTTTTTGTCCGTAAACCACCAAAATCTGACTACCGGCTCTATCATAGTAGTTGTTTAAATATTTTAATTCCGTAGTCCTACCAATAATCATAGTTTATCCCCATACCTTCTTCTATAAAAAACCTTTGATTAATTCTTCAATTTCATCAGAATCCAATGGTTTTCCAAGCAAATATCCCTGAATAACATCACAGCCGATTTCCTGTAAATATTCTACCTGGTCATATGACTCAATACCTTCCGCAATGGATTCGTACCCCAGTTTGTGAACCATCTGGATAATGGATTCCATAACAATCTTTGTCGCAGGGTCCACCAAAACCGAATCAATAAATGCTTTATCGATTTTAATTGTATTAAGCGGCAAACCACTCAAATATGACAGTGAAGAATAGCCTGTTCCAAAGTCATCCAATGAAACTCTGAAACCATAATCCTGTAATACAAGCATTCTTTCGATAACGGCTTTAAAATCATCAATTAAAACCGTTTCTGTAATTTCAAGTTCAATTTCTTCCGGCTGTACTTCATTTTCCCTGACATGCTTCATAAGCAAATCAATGAAATCCGGTCTCTTGTACTGAAGTGCTGAAATATTCAAAGATAAAATCATCTCATATCCATATTTCTTCTTCCATCCCGCGAACTGGCGGATAGCTTCTCCCATAACCCAGTTACCAATCGGAATAATTGTACCGTTTTTTTCTGCAATCGGAATAAAAATTGCAGGACTAATCATATTGCCGTCGTCATCACGCCATCTGATTAACGCCTCCACACCTCTCAACCGATTATCTTCTATGTAATACTGAGGCTGGAATTTCAATGAGAAATTCTGATTAAAAATAGCCTCTCTAAGTTTATTTTCAATTTGAACTGTATTTAAAAATTCATTCAGAATCGGTGCATCAAAATACTGGATAGCATTCTTTCCCGATGCTTTCGCTTTAAACATAACGATTTCAGCACAGTTAATCAGCTCCAGTGCATTTTTCGCGGCTTCCGGATATTCTGCAACACCCATACTTACCGTGAGATTCAGTTCTTCTCCCGAACTAAGTCTGATACCCTGTTTTAAGTGCTCCTGAACCTGCTTATGGAAGCTTTCTACGCTCTTATTTGTACACGGATTATAAATAGCCACGCAGAAAATATCACTGTTGATATGGCTGGCAATAATATCCTCCGACCTAAATTCACCCAAATACTGACCAATAATCTGAACAACTTCATCACCAATAACGATTCCCATACCATCATTGATTTTTCTAAAGTCATCAATGTCAATGAAAATAACGGAAACAACCTTATTTTCATCCTGTGCTTTACGAATCCACTCACCAAGTAAACGAACAAAATAATTACGGTTATAAAGACCTGTCAGAACATCGTAATATGCCATATATGCCAATTCGTCGTTCTGCATTTTGCTTTTGGATACGTCTTTAAAACGTACAACCTTTTTGAGTGGCTGCATAAATTCATTGTAGGCAACACTGGTTTCACATTCAAACCATTTACGCTTGCCTTTCATCTTAAACACATCTGCTTTTCTTGTTTCCTGTGTTTTTTCCAAATACAGGATTTCTTTCAGTGCATCTGCATTTTTTTCTTCAACAACTTCCAATATTTTTACAAAATCTGATGCTGTTCTGAAGTTAAAGTCAAAAAACTGTTCCCAGTTTCCCATTATTTGAATCTGTGTATCTTCAAAATCCTGATAAACAAAGGCGCTAGCCGATGTATTCAGAATAAAATCACACATTTTTTCTTTGGTTGTTAACTTGTTATTGAGTGCGCTTAATAACTCAACCTGATATCTTAAATCATTCACAGCTAACACCTCCCTTATCAATTTAACGTTTTAATCCTACTTCTAAAATAGTAGGATTCTCAATTTTACTTCTTTGTGATATACCCCTGTGCTTTTAATAATTCTGCACATAATACGGCACCACCTGCGGCACCTCTGACTGTGTTGTGTGATAAACCAACAAATTTCCAGTCATATACACTGTCTTCACGGATTCTGCCAACACTTACGCCCATTCCGTTTTCATAGTTCACATCTAGCTGAACCTGTGGACGGTTGTCTTCTTCCAAATACTGGATGAACTGCTTTGGTGCGCTTGGTAATTCTAATTCCTGTGGAACACCTCTAAATTCGCGCAATTTCTGGATAAGCTGTTCTTTTGTAGGCTGTTTTCTAAATTTAACAAAAACAGCTGCTGTGTGACCATTTAATACAGGTACGCGGATACACTGGCATGTGATTACAGGGCTTGTTGCCGGAACAATAACGCCGTCTTTAATTTCACCCCAGATTCTTAAAGGTTCTTTTTCACTCTTTTCTTCTTCACCGCCGATGTATGGAATAATATTTTCAACCATTTCCGGCCAGTCTTTGAATGTTTTACCTGCGCCAGAAATAGCCTGATATGTTGTAGCAACTACTTCGTATGGTTCAAATTCTTTCCAAGCTGTTAAAACAGGAGCATAGCTCTGGATAGAACAGTTTGGTTTTACTGCTACGAAACCTCTTGTTGTACCAAGACGTTTTTTCTGGAATTCGATAACCTTCATATGGTCCGGATTGATTTCCGGCACTACCATAGGAACGTCCGGTGTCCATCTGTGTGCACTGTTGTTAGAAACTACAGGAGTTTCTGTTTTTGCATAATCTTCTTCAATTTTTTTGATTTCTTCCTTAGTCATATCAACTGCACTAAATACAAAATCAACATCTTTAGAAACTTCTTCTACTTCGTTAACATTTTTAACGATGATGTTTTTTACCGCTTCAGGCATAGGTGTTGTCATTTTCCATCTTCCGCCTACAGCTTCTTCGTAAGTTTTTCCTGCTGAACGTGGGCTTGCTGCGATTGTAGTCACTTCAAACCAAGGATGGTTTTCTAAAAGCGCGATAAAACGCTGTCCTACCATACCTGTTCCGCCTAAAATACCAACTTTTAATTTTTCACTCATAATCGTATCTCCTCTAAATTTATTTCATACGTTTTTTATTTATTATCTTGCCAGTCATCGGCTAAATAATTGCGACATTGTAAAATTACCTGTTTCATAGAATCAGGTCCCGGTGCGCCAAAGGTGAGTCTCTTGTTCACACAGGTTTCCAGACTGATTTCATCATATAAATCCGTTTCAAAAACAGGACTGATTGCCTTAAGTTCATCAATTGATAATTCATCAATCGCCTTATCCACTTTGATGCAATATAAAACAAGCTGTCCGATAATGGAATGTGCATCCCTGAACGGAACACCGTGTTTTACCAGATAATCCGCTGCATCTGTAGCGTTAGTGAAGCCTTTCATTGCGCTGACTTCCATTACATCCTTCTTAAACTGGATTGTCTTCATCATACCTGTAAAGAGTAAAATACAACCTTTTACAGTATCGATTGCATCGAAGGTTAACTCTTTATCTTCCTGCATATCTTTGTTATATGCAAGTGGAATACCTTTCATCGTTGTGAGCATAGAAACCAATGCTCCATATACTCTGCCTGTCTTACCACGAATCAATTCCGCAATATCCGGATTCTTTTTCTGCGGCATAATACTGCTTCCCGTGGAATAGGTATCATCGATTTCTACAAATCCGTATTCGTTTGAGTTCCAAATAATGATTTCCTCACAGAATCTGCTAAGATGCATCATAATGGTAGATAACGCAGCCAGATATTCAATCAGGTAATCCCTGTCTGATACGGAATCCATACTGTTGGCTGTCGGACCCTCAAAGCCGAGTAAACTTGCTGTATAATTTCTGTCAAGCGGATAGGTTGTACCTGCCAAAGCTCCTGCTCCCAAAGGACAGTAATTCATACGGTAATAAATGTCCCTAAGACGCAGTCTGTCACGTTTAAACATTTCAAAATATGCTCCCACGTGATGAGCCAGTGTAACCGGCTGAGCCTTCTGCAAATGTGTAAAGCCCGGCATATAAGTATCCAGATTATTTTCCATAATGTTTAAAAGTTCTTCAAGGAGCGTTTTTAAAAGCTTGTCCGTCTCCAAAACTTCCATTCTGGTATATAATCTCATATCTAAAGCAACCTGGTCGTTACGGCTTCGTCCGGTATGTAATTTCTTACCCGCATCACCAATCTTTTTAATCAGATTGGCTTCCACAAAACTGTGAATATCTTCATATTCATCCGTAATTTCCAAAGTGCCGTTTTCCACCTCTTCTCTGATTTCCGTAATGCCTTTTACAATGGCATCTTTTTCCTCCAAGGAGATAATCCCCTGTTTTTCCAGCATAACGGCATGGGCAATACTGCCTTCTACATCTTGTTTAAAAAACTTCTGATCAAAGCTTATGGACGCATTAAAGTTGTAAACCAGCTTATCGGTTTCTTTTGTAAAGCGTCCACCCCACAACTGTGCCATTTTACATCCTCCAATAAATTAAATCTAAATTTGATGTTATCATAAAGCTTTTTATTATGCAAGAAAAAATATAGTTTCCGAAGTAGTCGTTTTGACCCACATATGCACTTTTTGAGGTGTTTTTCATACTATAAACTATCATAACGTTGGATTGTTGGAGTAGGTTATGGCAAAACAAATATTTGAAATTAAAAATCTTTCATTTTCTTATCATACATTAACCGGTGAAACCAAAGTTTTGGATAACATCTCTTTCGCGGTTGACTACGGAGAATTTGTGTCCATTGTGGGCCCCAGTGGTTGCGGAAAATCCACACTGCTTTCTCTTTTGTCGGGAATGATTGAGCCGGAAGAGGGCGAAATTATTTTTGCGGATGAAACTCCGCCCAAGATGGGTTATATGTTGCAACGCGACCATTTACTGGACTTTAGAACCATTTACCAAAACACTATTTTGGGTCTGGAAATTAACAAAATTCTGACCACAGAAAACATCACCTATGTCAACGACCTTATTAAAGAATATGGGCTTTTGGAATTCAAGGACAAAAAACCAAAAGAATTATCCGGCGGTATGAAACAACGTGTGGCACTCATCCGCACCCTCGCATTAAAACCGGAAATTCTGCTTCTCGATGAACCTTTCAGCGCACTGGATTTCCAAACAAGACTCATTGTTTCAAAAGACATTTCAAGCATTATACGAAAAGAACATAAAACGGCTATTTTGATTACCCACGATATTTCGGAGGCTATCCGTTTGTCGGATAAAGTCATTGTTTTAAGTAACAGACCGGCTACTATCAAAAACCAAATGGACATTTCTTTGTCCGAAGTGAACGACTCACCACTGTCCTATTTGGAAGCACCGGAATACTCTTCCTATTTTCATAAGCTTTGGGAGGATATCAGATATGAAGAAAGTTGAACCTTTAAGCATTCAGGAACAATATATAAAAGAACATAAACGTCATCACAGGTTAATTACGCTTGCCAGAATCAGCGTATTTGTAGCTTTTCTGGTGGTTTGGGAATTATTATCAAGATTTGATATTATAGATGCATTTTTCTTTTCATCCCCTGTGGGAGTTGTAAAATGTGCCTATACAATGATACTTGATTTGTCGTTATTTACACATATATTTGTAACATTATATGAAACCATTATCAGTTTTCTGTTGGTAATTTTAATTGGTATTTTGGTCGCAAGCCTTTTATGGTTTTCAAAGACGCTTTCGGAAATTATAGAACCTACTTTGGTCATTTTAAACAGTTTACCAAAATCTGCTTTGGCACCTTTATTCATCGTATGGCTTGGGACCGGTACAAAAACCATTATCATTGCGGGAATTTCGGTTGCAATTTTTGGCTGTATCATAAGTCTGTATTCAGGATTTTCGGAAACGGATAAGGATAAACTGATGATGATTGAAACCCTTGGCGGTACCCGTTTGCAAGCCTTTAAAAAAGTTGTACTTCCAAGCTCCATTCCGGTACTCCTTAGTACAATCAAGGTCAATATCGGTTTATCTCTTGTAGGGGTTATTATTGGTGAATTTTTAGCCGCAAGAAATGGTCTTGGCTATCTGATTATTTACGGCAGTCAGGTATTTAAATTAGACCTTGTCATTATGAGTATTGTTATTTTGTGTGTGATCGCAACTGCTCTTTACAAGATTATTCAGGTTCTGGAGCATCAGTATAAGAAAAAGATGGTAAGTTAAATTGTCATTACTGAAACGAAACGTACAATAACACTTAATTTATTATCTGTATATCTTGCAGTAATACTCCCTCCCATTTGCTCAACCAAGGTCTTGGATATAGCCAATCCAAGACCCGTTGAGTTTCTTGCCGCTTCTACCGTAAAGAAACGGTCAAATAGTTTTCCAACCTGAATTTCATCCAGATTTGATGCTGAATTTGTAAATATAATCTCGCCATTTTTTTGCATTTCAATTTGTAAATCCCCGTTGCTGTATTTTAATGCATTATTCAAAATATTACTGAACACTCTCGATACAGCTACTTTATTTAATTTAGCGATTATTGCATTTTCAGGTATTTTTACAACAGGCGTAATTCCTTTTTCTACTAACGCCCCATAAAAACTCGCAATACATTCTTCCAAGACTCCTTTTATATTTACTTCTTCCATCGCCATATTTTCATCTACCGACAAAATAACAGAATATTTGAATAATTCTTCCGTAAGATGCTTTAATGCCTGTGTCCGGTTTTCAATATACGCAAGATATTTTGTTACCTTCTCACTCTTTTCCTCTTGCTCTAATAGTTCTAAATATCCGCAAATTGCCGTTAAAGGTGTTCTCAAATCATGAGATATATTTGTAACTGCTTCTTTCAGTTCCTTATCTCCACTTAAATATTTTTGTCTTTGTTTTCGCAGAAGGCGAAGCTGTTCATTGACTTTATTTGCAAGATTTCGCATATGTCGATCCGCCGTAGAAATATCAATTAACGTATTTGTATCCATTGTCAGGCGCATAGCAAATTCGTCTGCAATTTCTTTTGCTGCTTTTTGCAAATAATATATTTTGAAACACAAAAGAACAATTATAATCAGCAAAATCACTATAATGCCAAACAATATTTCTACCATACTTCCTCCATAAAGCCTTTTCTATTTTAAATCTTTTTTATAAAAACAGGTCAGACCACAGCCGTTAGTAATGCATATAATCAATAATGAATATATGGAAAAATATTTTATATTCGCAGGCAAAGTCAGATACATATCTTTTCCAAACTGTAGCATTTGTCCTTCCGGTGAAATATCCAATTACGACATACTTTTTCCAATTCTTCCGTACTAATTTCTTTTATAATTCTTCCATTATCAATAAAGCCGTAATGCGTGGCAAGACGTGATAACTCATCCAAAATATGACTGGAAATAAGCACTGTGATTTGTCTTTCTCTATTTAGTTTCAGTATTAATTCCCTGATTTCAACAATTCCTTGTGGGTCTAATCCATTGATTGGTTCATCCAGAACAAGAAAATCCGGGTCGCCTGCCAGTGCAATGGCAATGCCAAGACGTTCTTTCCAACAAAGCCGTAAATCGCCCCTTTCGGGACATTCATAGTCAGTCCATTTAATGCTTTAAATCTACCATATTGTTTTCTTAAAACATTGGTAGTCAGAACATATTCCATAAACCTAAGCCTCCTTTACTTTACACCAATGATTTTAGCCCTAAAAAGTAAAAAAAGCGGTAAAGAAAACCGTAAAAAAATAGTAAAGATTATTCCATTACCATTCTAAATCCTATACCCCACACTGCCTCAATATAATCTTTTTCACCTGCATTACGCAGCTTCTGTCGCAAATTACTTATATGTACCTTTAAGGAACTTTCGGTACAGTCAGGAGTATCTATGCTTATACGTTCTAAAATTGTTGTCTTTGCAACTACTTGGGTCGGATTTAACATAAGTAGCTTCAATATGGCAAATTCCGTTCTGGTAAGATGCACCGTTTTATCTCCAACCGACACTTTATGTGTATCTATATTTAATTTCACATCCCTTACTGATAAATATCTGTTCTTCATTGCCAGCTCAGTTTTTCTTAATTGTACGATAATACGTGCAAGTAATTCTTTTATATCAAAAGGTTTTGTAATATAATCTGCCGCACCACCTAGTAAAAGCTCCACTTTATTATCCACATCTACTTTTGCACTGATAACAATAACCGGTATATTCTGAATGTGTGTCATCACTTCTTCACCAGAAAGCCCTGGCAACAATCTTGCTTATTCTACCATAGCATTTCGAATCATACCTTCTTTACCCTTAACCAATATGCACCTCAAGTTTAATCCCAAGTTCTCCAATCTAGATATTATCAATTGCCATTTTATTTCTCCTTTTGCTCCGCTTTATAATGTTTCACGGCATATAAAAAATGTTGTCTGAAAGTTCTTGCAGCCTCTTTGCTATGCTTTGTCCATGGCATCATCATATCAAAGGCATGCACCTTTCCCGGATACACATCCACAAAAGCCGGAATGCCTGCTTTCTTTAAGTTTTCTACATAAGTGAGTGTCTCCAGGTAGAAAGGCTCACCCTCACAAACAAAGGTATACGCAGGCGGCAAATTAACATAATCCGCCTGTCTTGATGGCGATGCGTAAGGAGATACCCCTTTCGCCCCGTATAATTTTCTTAAATACACCTTCCAGGCCGCATGATTTCTTTTCGTATTCCAAACAATTCCATGATTATCTTTGGATGACTCTGTATCTTCACAGTCAAGCATCGGATAAAGTGGCATCTGAAAGGCAATGTTCACTTTTCCTTTATCTCTTGCATACATACAAACTGCCGCAGTTAATCCGCCGCCCGCACTTTCTCCACCTACAAAAATCTGGTCAGAACGCACACCTAGTTCGTCAGCGTGATTTTTTAAGTACAAAAGCGAGGCGTAACAATCCTGTATTGCTGCCGGATACGGCTTTTTCCAAGATAAAGTATAGGAAGGTGCTACCACAACCGCACCACTTTTTACTACATCCAACGCCCTTGAAAAGAAAGCCATTTCAGCCATTCCTGTCATATAGCCACCACCGTGAATCCACAACACTCCCGGCACCTTTTTCTCTCTATTCTTTGGGAAAAAAATAAGCAGTTTTATTTTACCGTTTTTTATTTTAATATATCTTTTTTCAACATAATATGTCTTGTTCATCTCCATCATTCCCTGTCTAAATAGTATGCTATAAATTTTCTGTTCATTTCTTACCATAGTTATATTATATCTCTTTTGGGGAACCTTTGCCGCGCTCCCACAAATTTTATTATTTCTGCTATCCTACAAAAAAAACCGCATTTTGCCCTTTTTCATAAGTTCAAAATACGGTTTAGATAGAGCTGGAAAAGGGACTTGAACCCTCGACCTACTGATTACGAATCAGTTGCGCTACCGACTGCGCCATTCCAGCATAATGCGTATGCACCGAAAACTATTATAAATTGCTTTCGTAATTTTTGCAAGTATAACCTTTCGACATACGCATTAAATTTATTTCCACTGGAATCTTTACTTCCAATTGAAATTTTATTTCATATGAACGTCCAGCTGCTGATATGGAATTTCAATATTGTTTTTATCAAAGGCTTCTTTAATTTTTTCCAAAACAATTCCTTTACTGCCTGCGTAATCTGCATTCCTGGTGTAAAAACGAACTCCAAGGTCAATACTGTGGGCTGCCAGTTCACCGACATATACCACGATATCCTGATCCTTTAATACAAAATCTGTAGAATTTAAAGTATTCAAAACTAGGTCCTTAGCCAGTTTCATATCTGTATCATAAGCAACCGAAACCGTAAAATCCACTCTTCGGTTAGGAGTAGTCGTGTTGTTTACAATGGTTGTATTCGCCAATGTTCCGTTTGGTAAAACAACAATTCTCTCATCCACTGTAGTCAGTTTTGTATAACACATATCAATGTTTGTTACAGTTCCCTCTTCTCCACAAGCTACAATGTAATCTCCATTAACAAATGGTTTTACAAGTAAAATCAGAATACCGCCTGCAAAGTTTGACAAGCTGCCTTGAAGTGCAAGACCGATTGCTACACCTGCTGAACCGAGCACCGCCACGATACTGGCCGTATCTACACCAAAACTTGTCGCAATCAGCATAATTAAAACCACATACAATGCAATTCTCACAAAAGATTCCGTAAACTGTGCCACGCCTTTATCTGCATTTGTCTTAACAAATGCTTTATGAATAATTTTACGAATCAATCGGATAACCCACACACCAACTGCGAAGGTCAATATTGCAAGCACTATCTTTACTCCAAAACGAAGCACTTTATCCGGTAATTCGGAAATAAAATTCTCAATTGCATATCTGGTAGACTTATCTGCCAATCCTACTAAAACATCAAACATTTCTTTCTAAAACTCTCTTTCTTACTTTTCTTCCGGTTTGTATTCAAAAATTGACGCACTAAGAGGTGCCATATGAACCCAGATAGAGTAATCTCTGCCATCAGATTCTTCTTCCAAAGCAGTTTTTACATCACTGTTCACATCGCCTCTGCCCGCAAATTCTACCTCATCCGTATTAAAGATTTCCGTAAATGTACCTTTAAACGGAACACCTACTTTAAAATCCTGAGCTACATTTGCAAAGTTAATTACCACAAGTAAGGTTTCTTCTTCTTTTTCTGTTTTCTTAAGGAAGGATAACATACTTGCACTTGCATACATACAGTTAATCCATTCAAAGCCCTGCCAGCTTCCGTCCAACTTATGCATAGCCGGATAAGCTTTGTAAATTTCATTGAGTTTACTCATCATTTTGAATACACCCTGGTGTTTTTCAAAGTTCAATAAATCCCACTGTACGCTTCTTCCCTGATTCCATTCATCAAATTCACCGATATCCTGTCCCATGAAGAGAAGCTTTTTACCCGGATGTGTCATCATATATGCATAAGCTGCTTTTAAGTTGTGGAACTTATCATCATAGCTACCCGGCATTTTACCAAGCATACTACCTTTTCCGTGAACCACTTCATCATGCGAAAATACCAGCATAAATTTCTCTGTATAAGCGTAAATCATACTGAATGTCAATTCATTATGGTGATACTGTCTGAAATACGGATCTTCCTGAATGTAACCTAAGAAATCGTTCATCCAGCCCATATTCCACTTAAAGTCAAAGCCAAGGCCACCATCATTCAAATCACCGGTCACCTGTGGCCACGCTGTAGATTCCTCAGCTACCATAATAACGCCTTCGTTACGGATATGCATAATGGAGTTCACGTGTTTGATAAACTCTACTGCTTCAAGATTTTCTCTTCCGCCGTAAATATTCGGTTCCCAGTTTCCATCTTTTCTACCGTAATCCAGATATAACATAGATGCTACCGCATCCATACGGATACCATCAATATGATACTGTTCTACCCAATATAAAGCGTTTGCAATCAAGTAGTTCTTCACTTCATTTCTGCCATAGTCAAAAATCAATGTACCCCAGTCCGGATGTACGCCTCTTCTTGCATCCCAATGTTCATACAGACATGTGCCGTCAAAATTAGAAAGTCCGTGCCCGTCTTTCGGGAAATGGGCGGGTACCCAGTCCAAAATCACTGCAATTCCTGCTTTATGAAGTTCATTAACAAAATACATAAAATCTTCCGGAGTACCGTATCTTGCTGTCGGCGCATAAGTACCGATTACCTGATAGCCCCAGGATTCATCCAGCGGATGTTCCATAACCGGTAATAATTCCACGTGTGTATAACCACCGGCTTTTACATGTTCAATAAGTCTTGGTGCAATTTCCTTGTAATTTACAAAGCCGCCATCTTCACTCTTTATAAAGCTTCCTAAATGAAGCTCATATACACTGATTGGTGAGCTCTGTGACTGCACTTTCTTTCTATTTGAAATCCATCTTTTATCTGCCCATTTAAAACCTTCAATGTTTCGTACAACAGATGCCGTGTCAGGTCGAAGCTGCATGCCGAAGGCATATGGGTCAGCCTTCAAATTCAAATAGCCTGCTCCTGTTTTTACCTCGAACTTGTAGTTGTCGCCCTCTTTTGCATCAGGAATAAAGAGTTCAAACACGCCGGAATTATAAAGTCTGTTCATCTGGTGAATTCTGCCGTCCCAGTGGTTAAAATCACCGACTACACTGACTCTTTTTGCACTTGGTGCCCAGACAGCGAAATGTACACCTTTCACACCATCTACCTTCATTACGTGTGCTCCTAACATTTTGTACACTTCGTAATGAATTCCGGCTTCAAACTTACGGATATCTTCTTCCTGAATAATTGGTGCATATCCGTAGCATTCCTTGTATTCTACAATATTTTCCCTATCATATTTTGCAATATAAGAATATTTTTCTCCTACAATTTCATCCGGAATTAAAGCCGCAAAATACCCCTCTTTTGCTGCCAGTTCCATCTGATATACAAGTTTACCTTTTGGCATTTTTACCATCACTTCCGTAGCCCCCGGTAAATATGCCTGCACAAGTGTATTTTTACCTGCCGCTCTGGCACCTAAAACGTCTCCAGGTCTGTCACTTTCTGAATAAATAACCGCGTCAACTTTCGCCCAATCCATTAACTTATACAATTTGTCGTCCATACCATATCTCCTTCTCATATATCACTAAACACCAACATCCGCTTTTATTTATTTGATGCTGTGTATGAATAAACCACTACGTAATTTTGGTTCAAACCATGTGGATTTCGGCGGCATTAAAAGTCCTGCATCGGAAACACTGAAAAGTTCATTAATTGACGTCGGATACATTGCAAAAGCAACCTGACAATCCAATGACACACGTCTTTCCAATTCCTTAAGCCCCCTGATTCCACCAACAAAATCAATATTTTTATCTGTTTTCGGGTCCGAAATGCCAAACAACGGATTTAACACATAGTCCTGTAACATAGAAACATCCAAATCTTTAACAGGGTCATTTCTAAGTAAACTTTCAGGAATCTGATATAAATACCATTTTCCATCCACAAACATAGAAACCTGTCCTTTTTTCCTCGGTTTTATCGCTTCATCGCTTGTTTCCACCAACGTAAATATTTCACCGACTTTATTTATTACATCCGCTTTTTCCATACCGTTTAAGGTTTTAAGAACACGGTTATAATCCAAAATAAAAAGTTCATCTCCCGGGAAAAGCACCGATAAGAAATAATTAAATTCTTCATCTCCTGTGTAATCTTTGTTGGCTTCTCTTCTCTTTAAGGAAACCTTTACTGCCGATGCACATCTGTGGTGCCCGTCAGCAATATAAATATTCTGAATATCACCAAAAATTGCCTGAATCTCTGCCACAACAGCCTCGTCATCAATTACCCACACTCTGTGTCCGATACCGTCGTCTGATACAAAATCATATACGGGCACTTTTTTCTGCCAGTTTTTGATAATCTCCGATAACTGTTCATTTCTTCTGTAGGCCAAAAAAATCGGTCCCGTCTGCGCATTACAGGTATCTACGTGACGAATTCTGTCCAGTTCCTTATCTTCTCTTGTATTTTCATGCTTTTTTATAATGTTATTCTGGTAATCATCTACACTGGCACAACCAACAATACCGGTCTGAACCCTTCCGTCCATTGTCTGCTGGTACAAATACAAACATGGCTTCTCTTCTGTCATATAGTCGCCCTTTTCAATGGCGCTCCAAAGCATTTCGGCTGCTTTGTCATACACACAGTCTGCATATGTATCCACATCATCCGAAAAAGATGTTTCCGCTCTGTCAATTGCCAGAAAAGACTTTGGATTTTTAAGTACCACTTCTTTCGCTTCCTGACGATTGTACACGTCGTATGGCAGGGCTGCGATTTTCTCTTCCATCCCCACTGCCGGTCTGATTGCACTAAAAGGCTTAATTATTGCCATATCGTTTTCCTCACTATCGTAAAAAAATATTTATAAACATTTTATCAAAAAGCTCTAGCCAGTACAAGGGGAGCGTGCTAAAATATATCCGAAAAGTAAGTAAAGGATGGAAAAAATATGACACAGGAAGACAAAAAAATCTTACAAAGAATCAATGATTATGCAAATGAAGTGATGCCTGACATCGACCCACAAAAGACACAGGTTTCCGTTCAGTTAGAAAAATTGAAACCGATTATGCAGACGATTGCCGATGAACAGGGCATCTCTTTAGAAGATATGTTTATTAAATATATGGACTTAGCCAGCGAAATGGCTGTAAAAAGAGAACAGGAATTTAAAAATTCTATGGAAATGTATGACAATAACAATAATTTTTAGTTTTACTCTAACAGCAATGCATTATAAAAGGTCGTGAGAATGAACTCTCACGACCTTTTCACTTATCTAAAATCATTTCACTACACGTACTTTGAATACGCCTTCTACTGCACTTAATTTAGCTACGATTTCATCTGTAACAGGTGTTTCAACGTCTAACATTGTGTAAGCAACTTCTCCGCGTGATTTATTTGTCATATCAGAGATATTAACACCACATTCACCGAAACAGCCGGTAAACTGTGTAAGCATATTAGCAATGTTCTTGTGGAAAATTGCAATACGTCCTGCTTTTGTACAAACGCCCATATCACAGTTTGGATAGTTTACAGAGTTTTTGATGTTACCGTTTTCTAAGTAACTCATCATTTCTTTTACTGCCATCTTAGCACAGTTATCTTCTGATTCTTCTGTAGAAGCACCAAGGTGAGGAATTACGATACAGCCCTTCTGTCCTGCTGTTGTAGGATTTGGGAAGTCTGTAACATATTTACGTACTTTACCGCTTTCCAAGGCTTCTAAAATATCAGCTTCGTTTGCAAGTAAATCTCTTGCAAAGTTAAGAAGGATAACGCCGTCTTTCATTTTAGTAATGGCATCTTTGTTAATCATACCTTTTGTGCTGTCAAGAAGCGGTACATGGATTGTAATGTAATCACATTCAGCATAAATTTCATCTACAGATAAAACGTGTTTTACGCTTCTTGATAAATTCCAAGCAGCATCAACTGATAAGTATGGGTCATAGCCTAATACTTCCATACCAAGATGTACTGCTGCGTTAGCAACCTTAACACCGATAGCACCAAGACCGATGATACCGAGTTTTTTGCCTTCGAGTTCTGTACCAACAAAACGTTTCTTTTCTTTTTCAGCTGTTTTAACAATGTTTTCATCATCTTTAGCAGATTCAACCCAGTTGATACCGCCTACAACGTCTCTGGATGCAAGGAGCATACCTGCTAAAACCAATTCTTTAACGCCATTTGCGTTTGCCCCCGGTGTATTGAATACTACGATACCTTTTTCAGCACATTTATCAAGCGGAATGTTATTAACACCTGCACCTGCTCTTGCTACTGCTAAAAGGTTTTCCGGTAAATCCATATCGTGCATAGCTGCACTTCTTACAAGGATACCTTCTGCTTCGTTCACATCATCTGTTTTTACATAGTTGTCAGTGAATTTTTCTAATCCAACCTGTGAAATTGGATTGAGACAATAATACTTAAACATCTCTTTTTACCTCTTTTTTCGTATTATAAATTTTCTTCTTCAAACTTCTTCATAAATTCAACTAATTTTTCAACACCTTCGATTGGCATAGCATTGTAGATAGATGCTCTCATACCACCAACACTTCTGTGTCCTTTCAGGCTTTCTAAACCAGCCGCTTTAGCTTCTTTTACAAATTTTGCATCAAGCTCTTCATTACCTGTAACGAAAGGAACATTCATAATTGAACGGTCTTCTTTTCTTACAGTTCCTTTGAACAACTTGCTTTCGTCTAAGAAATCATAGAGAATTTTAGCCTTCTTTTCATTGAGTTCCTTCATTGCCTGAAGACCACCCATTTTCTTAAGCCATTTAAATACTTTACCGCAAATATAAATTCCGTATGTAGGTGGTGTATTGTAAAGAGATTCATTGTCTGCATGAATCTTATATTTCATCATTGTAGGTGTTCCCGGAAGACATTCATCTGTAATTAAGTCTTCACGAATGATAATTACCTGTACACCGGCAGGACCAACGTTCTTCTGTACACCTGCATATAACATACCATATTTTGTAACATCTACAGGTTCAGATAAGAAACAAGAAGATAAATCTGCTACAAGTGGTTTACCTTTTGTGTTTGGTAAAGTCTGGAATTTTGTTCCGTAAATTGTATTGTTTTCACAAATATACACATAGTCCATATCATCTGTGATAGGAAGGTCTGAACAATCCGGAATATAAGAGAATGTTTCATCTGCACTGGATGCTAATTCCACAGCTTCACCATAAATTTTTGCTTCCTGATAAGCTTTTTTTGCCCACTGACCTGTTACAATGTAACCGGCTTTTTTATTTTTCATTAAGTTCATTGGTACAGATGCAAACACAAGACTTGCGCCACCCTGAACAAACAACACTTTATAGTTATCAGGAATATTAAGCAAATCTCTTAAATCCTGTTCTGCTTCTTTGATAATTGTATCGTATGCTTTGGAACGATGACTCATTTCCATAACGGACATACCTGTTCCATTATAATCTAACATTTCTTGCGCAGCTTCTTTTAATACTTCTTCAGGTAAAACTGCCGGACCTGCTGAAAAATTGTAAATTCTTGACATTTTTCTTCCTCCACGTTTTCATTCAAAATCTAATTATAACACTTTTTTTTAATTTGACAACTAATAATACATAACGACAGGTGTACCTACTGTCACCATATCGTATAATTCTTCCATCTTTTCGAGTGGTGTATTGATACATCCGTGGGAGCCGTCTGTTTTATAAATTTCACCGCCAAATTCATCTCTCCACGAGGCATCGTGAATACCGATTCCACCATTTACAGGCATCCAATAATCTACGTGAGATGCATATCCCGGTCCACGTAAAATGCGGTTCTTTTGTTTCGCATATACATAATTAATGCCTTCCGGAGTATCATGGTTTCTTTTCAGATTTCCGGTTACAACATCGGTTTCCAGTTTCAATTTACCCTCTTTGTAATAATACATTTTCTGGTTTGTCATATCCACTTCAATATATGTATTGCCGATATCGTCTTTTCCTCTGACAGAACTGCTTCTTGTATAAGTCGGAATATGCGTTTCTTCTATGCCGTTCAAAAAGGCATTTGTAAGATACTTCACTTCCGCTTTCTGATTGAGCTTGCTTCCGTAAGTTCCACCTGTAATTTCCTTTACCTCTCCGCTTGTGGTGGTAAATTCCCTTACCGTACCATACGTGTCGTATTCCGATACCAGACCATTGATAAATTCTGTAACACCATCTTTATCAAAAACCAGTTCACCATCTTTATCCAGCGTAAATGTATTGTCATCATTTAGCTTGATAAAATGGCATACAACCGATGCATCTACCGGAATCACCTTATCACCCATATCGTAAACAACCTTGCAACTGTTTTGAAATGCATCAACTTTTTCCCACAAATCTATGGTGTTTTGCATCTCCTGCGTATAGTCCAAATCCTCATAACAGCCAAGTGCCACCAAATCAACCATATTTTCCTGATTTTCCATAGCATATCTTGCCGCCTCATGAACCTTTTCCGGATTCAAATAACCTTTTCGATTGTCTTCCAGTACATAGCCGTTTTCACTTTCCAAAATAAAAACATCCAGTTCCTTATTTTCCTGTGCATCAAACATTGCACATTCCGAAAGAGCTTTGCCGAGCATCAAATCATTATATACTATTTTCGGTTTTAAAGTGTACGATTTAGGCTCCAATAATTGCATAAACCAATAAAACGCATTCTGCTCATTCATAATACCCGACAACTCTTCCGAAAAATCCACACTTCCGTCAATTTCTTCGTAAGTAATCCGGTATCGGACATTGCTTTTATCCTGAAGTTCAATATAATCCTGCTGATAGTCCGCCATTAACAAATTATTGCATTCTTCTACGTTAAAACCGGTACAATAAATGCCGTTAATGTACGTTCCGCACATAAAAATATTGGTAAAATGTATGACAAAAGCAATGTATATAACAAGCGCTATCGGTATACATGCAAATATGCCTAAAGTAATTTTACGCGCTTTATTCATTTTCCTTTTTCTTTAAATCCTCATCATCGAAAGCTTCACTGATTGGTGCACCCGCAGGAACCATTGGGAACACTTTATCATCTTCCTGAATTACTACTTCGATTAAATATGGTCTCTTTTCGGCAATTGCTTTTTCCAGTGCCGGAGCAAATTCTTCCTTGCTTGTTACTTTGATTGCACCGCATCCAAGACCTTCTGCCACTTTACAGAAATCCACTGCATCATTTAACACTGTCTGTGAGTAGCGTTTGTCATAGAATAAGGTCTGCCACTGACGAACCATACCTAATACGTGGTTATTAATTACAACTTGAATAATCGGAATATTGTATCTGCTTGCTGTTGCAAGTTCGTTCATATTCATTCTGAAGCAACCATCACCTGCGATGTTGATACAGATTTTATCTCTCTGACCCATTTTCGCACCGATACAAGCACCTAAGCCGTAGCCCATTGTGCCAAGTCCGCCGGATGATAAAAGTGTTCTCGGCTCTGTGTATTTGTAATACTGAGCCGCCCACATCTGGTGCTGTCCTACATCAGTACTGATAATTGCTTTTCCGTCTGTAACACGGTCAATTTCTTCAATTACGAAAGGACCTGTTAAAACAGAAGTATCATATTTGAGTGGGTATTTTTCTTTTAATTCTTTGATTGTTTTAACCCATTCATTATTATCTTTCTGTTCTAATTTTGCATTGATTTTTGTAAGTACTTCTTTTAAGTCACCTACAATACTTGCAGTGGTTTTAATATTTTTATTGATTTCAGCCGCATCAATATCAATATGTAAAATTTTAGCTCCCTGAGCAAATTTTGCGGCGTTGCCAACAACACGGTCTGAAAATCTTGCGCCAAGTGCAATCAATAAATCACACTGGCTGACACCAAAGTTGGAAGTTTTTGTTCCGTGCATACCAATCATACCTGTGTATAACGGATGCTTGCCGTCAAAACCACCTTTACCCATAAGAGTATCACATACAGGTGCCTGAATTTTTTCAGCCAGTTCTTTTACTTCGGCGCTTGCATCTGATGCGATAACACCACCGCCTAAATAAATATATGGCTTCTTTGCCTGATTAATTAATGAAATTGCATTTTCAATATCTTCTTCTGTATATCTTACAGGTTTTACAGGGTATTCCACTGCTTTTTTCTCAAATTCGCAAACATTTGCCGTAACATCCTTTGTGATATCCACAAGTACAGGACCCGGACGACCTTCTCTTGCAATTTTGAAAGCCTTACGTATTGTGTCTGCCAATACATTTACATCTTTTACGATGTAGCTGTGTTTTGTAATCGGCATAACCACGCCGGCAATATCTACTTCCTGGAAGGAATCTTTTCCAAGAAGAGGTAAGTTTACGTTGGCTGTAATAGCTACCATCGGAACGGAATCCATATACGCTGTGGCAATACCTGTAACTAAGTTTGTAGCCCCGGGGCCACTGGTTGCAAGGCAAACACCAACTTTTCCTGTTGCTCTTGCATAACCGTCAGCTGCGTGGGACGCTCCCTGTTCGTGTGATGTTAAAATATGTGTAATTTCATCACTGTGTTTATAAAGGGCATCATATACATTTAAAATGGTTCCTCCCGGATAACCGAAAACAACATCTACGCCCTGTTCTTTCAAACATTCAATAACAATTTCTGCACCTGTCAACTGCATAACTTTTTCTCCCAAATTTTTATTTCTTAACTTCCAAAATAGCGCCTCTGTTACCGCTTGTTACAAGTTCACGGTATCTTGATAAATATCCGGTTGTAATCTTTGGTTCTCTTGGCTGCCATTTTTCTTTACGTTTTGCCATTTCTTCATCACTAACCAAAACGTTTAATTTATTTTCAGGGATATTGATAGAAATAATATCGCCTTCTTCTACTAATGCAATTGGTCCGCCAACTGCTGCTTCCGGTGAAACGTGACCGATGGAAGCACCTCTGGAGGCACCTGAAAATCTACCATCTGTAATCAGGGCAACACTTGAACCAAGTCCCATACCTGCGATTGCAGATGTAGGATTAAGCATTTCTCTCATACCAGGGCCACCCTTTGGTCCTTCATAACGAATAACTACAACATCGCCTGCTACGATTTTGCCGCCTTTGATTGCTTCAATTGCATCTTCTTCACAGTCAAAGACTCTTGCTGGACCTTCGTGAACCATCATTTCCGGCACAACTGCGGAACGTTTTACAACACCTGAATCCGGAGCCAAGTTACCTTTTAATACAGCAATTCCACCTGTTTCTGAGTATGGATTTTCTACCGGTCTGATAACTTCAGGATCTAAGTTTACACAGCCTTTGATGTTTTCACCGACTGTTTTTCCTGTAACAGTCATTAAATCTAAGTGTAATAAGTTTTTCTTAGTAAGTTCATTCATTACTGCATAAACGCCGCCGGCTTCGTTTAAGTCTTCCATATACGTTGGACCTGCCGGTGCCAAATGACAAAGGTTGGGAGTTACTGCTGACAATTCGTTAGCAATATCCAAATTGAGGTCTACACCTGCTTCGTGTGCGATTGCAGGCAAATGTAACATAGAGTTTGTAGAGCATCCAAGTGCCATATCTACTGTCAAAGCATTCATAAATGCCTTTTCTGTCATAATATCTCTTGGTTTGATATCTTTTTCAACCAATTCCATAATTTTCATTCCTGCGTGTTTCGCAAGACGGATTCTTTCTGAATAAACAGCCGGAATTGTACCATTACCTTTTAAGCCCATACCAAGAACTTCTGTTAAACAGTTCATAGAATTGGCTGTGTACATACCGGAGCATGAACCACATGTCGGACAAACCTTTTCTTCAAATTCACAAAGTTCTTCCATTGTCATTGTTCCAGCAGCCACACTACCTACTGCTTCAAACATAGAAGAAAGACTCTTCTTCTGACCTTTAATTCTTCCTGCAAGCATTGGTCCGCCGGAAACAAAAATAGTCGGAATATTTAATCTGGCAGCAGCCATAAGTAAGCCCGGTACATTTTTATCACAGTTTGGAATACAAACAAGACCGTCAAAACCATGTGCCATAGCCATACATTCTGTAGAATCCGCAATCAAATCTCTTGTAACGAGGGAATATTTCATACCTACGTGTCCCATTGCAATACCGTCACAAACAGCAATTGCCGGGAAAACAATCGGTGTACCGCCTGCCATGGCAACACCCATTTTTACTGCGTCAACAATTTTATCAAGGTTCATATGACCCGGAACGATTTCGTTATAGGAGCTAACGATACCGATCATCGGTCTTCTTCTTTCTTCCTCCGTATATCCTAATGCATTTAATAAAGAACGATGAGGTGCCTGCTGAGTACCTGTCTTTACTGAATCACTTCTCATTTTTTATCCTCCAAATTCACCTGATTTTCTTAAATTCTTTCTGCCAGTAAGCTACCCATTTCCTTACAGCCTACTTTTGTACAGCCTTCTGACATAATATCTACTGTTCTAAAGCCTTCTTTTAACACCTGTTTTACCGCATTTTCAATGGCATCCGCTTCTTTATCCAAATCAAATGAATAACGAAGCATCATTGCCGCACTTAAAATGGTAGCAATCGGATTGGCAATATCCTGACCTGCAATATCCGGCGCGGAACCATGACTTGGCTCATATAAACCAAATTTACTGTCATTTAAACTTGCTGATGCAAGCATTCCGATGGAACCCGTTACCATACTTGCTTCATCGGATAAAATGTCACCAAACATATTCTCTGTCAGAATGACATCAAACTGTGACGGGTCTTTTACAAGCTGCATCGCACAGTTATCAACAAGCATATGCTCTAAAGTAACGTCCGGATAACCCTTAGCCACCTCTTCCACGACTTTTCTCCAAAGTCTGGAAGAATCAAGAACGTTTGCTTTATCGACACTTGTCACTTTATTTTTACGTTTCCTTGCAATATCAAAGCCTTTGATTGCAATACGTCTGATTTCGTTTTCGTCGTATGTCAGTGTATCAATCGCTTTTAACACACCATTTTCTTCCACAGTCTTTCTTTCGCCAAAGTAAAGACCACCTGTTAATTCTCTCATAATAAGCATATCAAAGCCTTTTTCGCTGATGTCTTTTCGAAGTGGACATGCATCTGCTAATTCTTCATATAAAACTGCCGGTCTTAAATTGGCAAATAAATTCAGTGCTTTTCTGATTTTCAAAAGACCAGCTTCCGGTCTTAAGTTCGGTGGTAATTTATACCAAGGTGATGTAGTTGTATTTCCACCGATTGAGCCCATCAAAACCGCATCTGCACTTTTGGCTGTTTCAATCGCTTCATCTGTAAGTGGAACGCCGTGCACATCAATAGATGCACCACCCATCAATATATCAGTATATGTAATCGAATGTCCGTATTTGTCTGCCACTGCGTCCAAAACCTTCTTTGCTTCGGTCACAATTTCAGGTCCGATACCATCACCAGGAATACAAGTAATTTTTAAATTCATCGTCTCTTCCTCCTACTTTCATCAAGTAACGTGTTACAGTATAAAACCGCTAACTTATATAATAGCTCAAATTCGTATTATTTGCAAGTACAAAAGACTATCTGGCCAAAGAAAAAAAGAGTTACCGGACCACTGCCCAATAACCCTTTACTTTTTACTAAGTTAAGCCTGTTTTGCTTTTTCTACCTGAACGATAGCTGTTTTCTGCATTGGAATTCTGCAGTTCTTGTTGTTACCGAATTCTACGATAACCGTGTCATCCTGAATATCAATGATTACACCGTAAAATCCGCTTGTGGTAAGAACCACATCACCTGTAGCAAGTTCTGCTAACATTGCACTCATTTTCTTCTGTTCCTTCTTCTGAGGACGAATCATAAAGAAATAAAAGAATGCAACAATTACTACCAACCAGATAATTGTAAACCAAGACATACCGCCCATAGCTGCATTTGCTGCATCATTAGCGGCTGCGTCTGCTGTTAATAAAATGCCCATTTTGTTACCTCCTAACATTCTAATATATCATACACAAAATTTACCGGATAGACAAGCCCTTTTTATTCTCCGCTTTCCATTCCCTCAAGCTTTTGCTTTTTATACGCCTTAAAATTGCCTTCATCCAAAGCATCCCTGATTTCTTCCATCATCGTATTGTAGAAATACAGATTGTGTAAAACTATGAGTCTCATTCCAAGCATTTCTTTTGCCTTAAGCAAATGTCTGATATATGCCCTGGAATATCGCTTGCAGGCAGGACACATACACCCTTCTTCCAAAGGACGCATATCCTTTTCATACTTTGCATTGAAAAGATTGATTTTTCCGTGGTTTGTATAGGCGTGACCGTGTCGTCCGTTTCTTGTAGGATATACACAGTCAAAGAAATCTACACCGCGTTCCACACCTTCTAAAATATTGGCAGGAGTTCCTACACCCATCAGATAAGTCGGCTTGTCCTTTGGCAAATGTGGAACTGTCACATCCAAAATGTGATACATTTCTTCGTGGCTTTCGCCTACCGCAAGTCCGCCTACCGCATATCCGTCCAAATCCATTTCAGAAATTCTCTTTGCATGTTCTATACGGATATCATCAAAAATGGCTCCCTGATTAATTCCAAAAAGCATCTGGCTTTTATTCACTGTATCTTCCAACGAATTAAGACGCGCTATTTCTTTTTTACATCTCTCAAGCCATCTTGTGGTTCGCTCTACTGACGCCTGTACATAATTTCTGTCCGCTTTACTTGACGGACATTCATCAAATGCCATGGCAATTGTGGAGCCTAAGTTTGACTGAATCTGCATACTTTCTTCCGGTCCCATAAAAATCTTTCGGCCATCAATATGCGAGTTGAAGTATACGCCCTCTTCTTTTATTTTTCTAAGTCCCGCCAGAGAAAATACCTGAAATCCACCGGAATCCGTTAAAATCGGTTTATTCCAAGACATAAATTTATGCAGTCCACCCACTTCTTTAATCAGTTTATCACCGGTTCTGACGTGCAAATGATACGTATTTGAAAGCTGAACCTGTGTTTTAATCTGTTCCAAATCTTCGGTTGACACGGCGCCTTTAATTGCCGCAGCTGTTCCTACATTCATAAAAACCGGTGTCTGTATCGTTCCGTGCACCGTTTCAAAACTGCCTCTTTTGGCATTACCTTCCTGTTTTAACAATGTATATTTTCCCATACTATAAATCTACTCCAAACGTTCTACAAATTCTTCCAGGGTAATTCCCTCATCCATAATCACGGTAGCTGCTTCTACACCTACGTATCTGAAATGCCAAGGTTCAAAGTCGATACCGGTTATGTATTCTTTATCCTTCGGATAACGCAGAATAAAGCCATATTCGCGGCTGTGCTCATAAAGCCATTTTCCCGCATCCGTATCACCAAAGCCCTCATCTAAAGCGGTATACGTATTGCTTACAATATCCAGAGCAAGCCCCAGCTGATGCTCGCTGGCACCCGGAACGGTTACTACCTGCGAACCCAAAATATACGCTTCCATATAGGAATACCCTGCACCCATATACATATTGATTTTTCTGTCAAAAAGCATTTCCTGATACGCATAGTCCCTGTATGGTGAGCAAATCTGCAAATAAATTCCGTCCTCTTTTGCCGATTGTAACATATTCAGCAAATCATCAATAATTCTGGCATCACACTTCATAACTCCCTTCATCGTATTAATATTCCCCAGTTCCACCTCATAATCTTCCGGCACCGGATGTTGCTTATTAATCAATAAAAGTCGCCAGTCGTTTTTATCAAACTCGTAGTCCGCATACGTTTCCGCACTTGCCACTATATGCTCTCTTTCCTCGTACTCGTTATTTTCCAAAATATCGTCTACAGAAAATCGATTGGATTCATCTATATTTTTCAATTGTTCCTTTTCATATCCGTCAATGACATCATCATCTTCAATAATAGTATCTACTTTTATCTGCTCTTCTACTACAAGTTCCAAATCCGAATCCGGTTTTTCCCCGTTTTGCGGTAACGCATAGGCATAACTTGTACCAACATTCCGGGACATTTCCACAAAGCTACTGCTTAAGCAAAAAATCATAAGTGCCGCCAAAGCAATAATGAACCGCTTCGCATTCCCCGAAAAGAACAAACCTATATAATAAAAAAGCAATAAAAACTTATAATATGCGATTCTGAAAAAACGCATAAACAGCTTCTTTTTCTTTGCCTGATGAATTTTTGACTTCATTCTTTCTTCAAAAGTTTTCTTCATCTTTTTGTATTTCCTCTTAGGGTGTGTTAAAATATCAAACAAATCATAGCATACTTAAATAGATTTTGCTATAATCATATTATTGAAATTTATTGAGGTGAAACAAAATGGCTGGTTCAACATATGGAAACATCTTTAAAATAACTACCTGGGGCGAATCCCACGGACCTGCGCTGGGCGTTGTTATTGACGGATGTCCCGCAGGACTTTCCTTAAATGAGGAAGACATTCAGAAATACTTAGACAGAAGAAAACCGGGACAAAATTCCACTACTACCGCCCGAAAAGAAAGCGATATGGTAGAAATTTTATCCGGTGTGTTTGAAGGTTTAACAACCGGTGCACCAATTTCTTTAATGGTTCGAAATGGTGACCAACATTCCAAAGACTACTCTAACATTGCAAATGTATACAGACCGGGACATGCCGATTATACCTTTGATACCAAATACGGTATTCGTGACTATCGTGGCGGCGGACGTTCTTCCGGTCGTGAAACCTTAAGCCGCGTGGCAGCAGGCGCCATCGCAATCAAAATTTTAGAATCCCTTGGAATCAAATTGGAAGCAAAGGCCTCTTCCATCGGTCCCGTAGTTTTGGAAAACGGTATAAATGATGAAGCCATAAAATACATAGAAGAATGCAAAGCCCGCCTTGACAGCGTGGGTGGCTCTATCGAATGTAAGGTTACAGGAATGCCTGTTGGAATCGGTGACCCTGTGTTTGAAAAATTAGATGCAAACCTTGCCAAAGCTATGATGTCAATCGGCGCTGTTAAAGCTGTTGAAATCGGTGATGGCGTAAACGTAAGTACTGCTGCGGCTTCTGAAAATAACGATAACTTCTATATAAATGAAGATATGGTTTACAAAGAAACCAATCACAGCGGCGGAATTTTAGGCGGTATGAGTGACGGTGATACCATTGTTATCAAAGCTCACATCAAACCTACACCATCCATTTCAAGACCACAGTCTACCGTAACCAAAAATGGCGAAGAAACTACCATTGAAATCCATGGTCGTCACGATCCTTGCATCGTTCCAAGAGCCATTGTCGTTGTCGAAGCTATGGCCGCTATTACTATTTTAGATGCTCTTTTACTTAATATGACTGCGAAACTGGATAATATTAAGAAATTCTACGAATAATGAGAAAATGAAAAGCATAGAATTGTGAGACACCCCAGAAATTAGCCTTGGGGGCGCCTCACAATTCTATATTCTATGTTATTACAATACCTATAAAATTTAAAGGCAAATGAAAATTGAATAAAATTTCAAAAATTCATTTGTACTAACGTGTAAATGAACATTGTTTTTAGTAGCATAATAAATTTCATTGCTCATTTATTTCTTGACGATACTTGTGCCTCATATATAAAAATCCTAATTCCGTTTCAATAATTTTCCTAAAAGGCGGGATTACAAAATCAAATAATAAGTGTTCAAACTCATCTTCCGATTCAAATTTACAATCTGGTGAAGAATCATAAAATTTTTTCCCATAAGTTGATATTATTAAATATCCTTCACAAAAAGTATCATTATTGTTCATAAACGACATTTTGTGCGCAGATATAGATCCATATGTACCATGTCTTATATCTTTTTCACCCAAATCATAATTCCTAGGAATTAGCTTTGATTTATCATTTTCGAAAGTTGCAGCTATATT
>ERZ1032130.86-NODE-86-length-28853-cov-10.877005_pt1 | contig 28853 bp, 27 predicted proteins | sample MGYA00517879_ERZ1032130 | MGnify/ENA primary metagenome ERZ1032130 (study PRJEB33719, sample SAMN04262597) | wastewater metagenome | biome: rural village; feature: animal feces; material: feces | host: Bos taurus | place: El Salvador | collected 2012-01-31 ...
CTTTATAATCCACGCCGGAGTCGACGCACCGGCAGTGATACCAACATCAGTAACACCGCGGAAATTTTCAGCCTTCAGTTCGGCGGCGTTATCCACCAGAAAGACCTTTCCGCAATGCTCTCGGCAAATCATAGCGAGACGTCCTGTGTTGGAACTCTTGGGGTCACCTACAACGACCATCGCCTGACAGGATTTACTCAATTCTGCTGCTTCGCTTTGCCTATACTCAGTTGCTCTACATATTGTATCAAAAATTTTCAAGTTAGTAAACTGTTTTTTTGCAAAATCACCGCACGATTTCCACAAAAATTCCGTACTCGTTGTCTGTGAAACCATACAAATTGCCGAATCCTTGCGAACTTTCAAAGAAGCGGCCCAGTTTTCCAGATCTTCGCGACTGGCAAAAACCCGGCAGTCACTGCACCATCCGGCAATTCCCTCCACCTCGGGATGGGTGGGGGTACCGATAATGACCGGCAGACGGCCCTCTTCCTCTGCCCGGCTGACGATGCTGTGGATGCGTTTGACAAAAGGACAGGTGGCATCGATGATCTCCGCCCCGGTTCTTTCCAGCCGCTCCACGACTTCCCGGGCCACGCCATGGGAGCGGATGATGACCGTTTCCTCAGCGCGGGCCTCCTCAGGGGAATCAATCACCCGGACCCCCATCTTCTCAAATTTCTCCACCACATGGCGGTTGTGGATGATGGGACCAAGGGTGGCTACCTGCTTTCCCGCAGCAGCCGCCTGCTCCACCAGTTCCACTGCCCGGCTGACACCGAAGCAGAACCCGGCGCTTTTGGCAATGCGGACACTCATTTGCCCACCTTCTTCGCGATGATCTCCCGGATGGCTGCCACCACGCCGTCGATATCCAGTTCAGAAGTGTCCACTTTAATGGAGTCCCGGCTCATTTTCAGAGGAGCCACCTCCCGGTGGGTATCCTGGTAGTCCCGCTGCTGGATCTCCTTGAGGACCTTGTTATAGTCTGCCTTCTGGCCCTTGGCCGCCAGCTCTTCGGTACGGCGCTTGGCACGAACCTCCGGTGCGGCAGTCAGGAAGATCTTCACGGTAGCCTTGGGCAGCACCACAGTGCCGATATCACGGCCATCCATAATAACATCGTAATTCTTCGCCACATCCCGCTGCATATCCAGCAGGGCATCCCGGACGATGGCATGTGCAGATACCAGAGAGGCCTTCTGCCCAATCTCCTGAGTACGGATGTCATCGGTAACATCCATGCCGTTCATGATCATGTGCTGAACGCCTTCTTCGTCATACTCGATGCCTACCGTCAGCTCGTCGATGTAGCGGCTGACACCGTCAATATCCTTGGGTGCCACGCCCCACAGGTCAAAAAAGTATGCCACGGTGCGGTAAATCGCACCGGTATCCACATAATGATAGCCCAGTTCCTTTGCCAGCCGGCGGGCAATGGTAGACTTGCCGGCCCCGGCAGGACCATCGATGGCGATGGAGATTTTCTTAGCCATAATCAGTTCCTCGTTTCTGTATTTTTTACTGTCATTGCGAGCCAGTGCACACACTGGCGTGGCAATCCCCACGATCTGCGGGGACATGTGCATCCATGAAGGAGATTGCCACACCAGTCTGCGGACTGGTTCGCAATGACATCTTTACCTTACCCATTTCTCAGCTTTGCCAGTGCGGCTGCTTCCTTTGCCACGACCTCCTGTGCCGTCAGGCCCAACTGGCGGCCGGTTTCTTCCGGGGTCAGGGGCTTGCCGCCCTCCAGACCGAAGCGCAGGGTCAGCAGTTTCTGGTCGTTTTTATCCAGCACGGACAACAAATCCAGAATCCGCTGGCGCATTTGGAACAGGGCAGTATCCTCCACTGCCTGTTCTTCCGCCTCTTTCTCTTCCTCCGGCTCCTCAGGCTTTTTGGCTCTTGCCAGCAGACGGGCATCCTCCAGCATTTTTCGGACAGCTTGGGCTTCCTCCACGGTCATATGCAGTTCTGCCGCAATTTCTTCCAGCGTCGGATTGCGGCCCAGTTCTCCCAGCAGCCATTCATCCACAGCCCGGTAATCTTCCACCGCCGTGCGCATTTTCTGGCCCACGCCGCCGGACCGGGCCTGCATGGTAATGGCCTTCGCCAGATAGAAGCGAATCCAGCGGTCCCGATATGCGGCGTAATCGCCGTAGCGGTAGTTCTGCACCGCCTGCCACAGGCCCATGCTGCCCTCCTGGATCAGGTCCAGCAGCAAAACGCCGTAGCCGGTATGCTCTGCCGCCAGGGCAATGACCCGGCTGAGGCCCAGATTGGTCAGCTTTTCCATAGCGGCACTGTCCCCCTTGGCGCAGCGCTTTGCCAGCACTTCTTCATCGCCGCAGGCGGGCATATCCGCCACTTCTTCCAGATACAGCCGCAGGGGATCATTTTCTTCCAGCTGATTGGGGTCCAGTCCGCTTTTTACCAGCTGGATCTCCTGCCGCAGCCGCACTGCAGCCTCGCCCACACCGGCAGTTCTGGGAAGATCGGAGATATCCAGATTCATGCATCCGGTCTCCAAATCTCCAAGGGCATCCTCCACCGCCTGCTCATCGGCACCTTCCAGCAGGGACAGCAATGTGGCGGCGGAAATGGTATCCCCCATGCCCTTTGTCATCAAAAAGGCCTCCCAGGGGCTTTGTTCAAAGGAAAAATCAAAATCATTCATTCAAAAAATCCTCCAATCCAAGGCTGGCGCCGTTTTTCTGCAATTTATCCATAGCCTGGCGCTCGATCTGCCGGACCCGCTCCTTGGAAATACCCAGCATTCTGCCAATCTCCTCCAGAGAGTAGCAGTTGCCGTCCTCCATACCGAAGTGGAGCCGCAGGATCTGCTGCTGGCGTTCATTCAAAGTCGAAAGCAGCGTCTGCATGGTGTGCTCCAATTCCCGCCGCACCAGTTCTTCATAGGGCTGGGGCGCCTGCACATCCTCCAAAAGAGAATGAAGGCTTCCCTCGTCTCCTTCTCCCGTAGGAATGTCCAGCGAGAACACATCCGGCATCAGAGCGATCAGTTCCCGGACTTTTTCCTCCGAAATGCCGCATTTTTCCGCAATCCGGGCAGATGTCGGTTCCTCTCCTTCCTCCTGCCGCAGAGCCGCTCTGGTTGCTTCCACTTTACGCATCCGCTCCGCAGTATGCAGAGGCACCCGGATAGGACTCGCATGGTTCAGAAGGCACCTTGTCACACCCTGCCGGATCCATTTGGTGGCATAGGTGGAAAACCGGAAATCCAGAGTATAGTCAAATTTCCGGGCCGCCACCAGCAATCCGATGCTGCCCTCCTGAATCAGATCCAACAACGCCACGCCCCGTCCCGCATATTCTCTTGCAATGCTCACCACCAGCCGCAGGTTGGAATTGACCATGTGGCGGATGGCGTTTTCATCTCCGTCAGCGCAGCGGCGGGCCAATTCCCGTTCCTCTTCTGCAGTCAAACGGGGAAATTCCCGGATCTCCCGCAGAAACTGGCTGACATCGTCCTCACCGGCACTCAGAGGGGCCTGTTTTTCCAAAAGCTCTGTCATGCTTTATATCCTTTACTTTTTTTCATACGTTCCATCTGGGCAAGGATATCCTCGTCGGTGGTCACCCGGCGGGACTGGTATTCCTTGCGGATGGTAGCCACACAGTCCAGCAGTGCCTGCTCATTGACCGGCCCCTGCTGACTGTGGAGAATCCCAGCAATATGAGACATTTCCTCTAAGGAAAAGTCCGTCAGACCGTTGACACTAACCTCCAAATGCTCACGGTGCCGCTGGCACATCTGGCCATAGACCCGGCCCAGCAGTTCCGAGGAGAACATCTCCTGTGTCAGGTCCCGGGTTTGGTCCAGCAGCGCAGGCTGTCTCAGAGTCTGACCGATGACCATCTCCTCTGCCCGGGCGGATTTCAGGTTATCATAATGGATGCTGCGGCTTTTGGGCTGCAAATTCCGGGCGGGAGACAGGTCAATTTTCTCCTGCTTCTTTTTCTCTCGGGCAATACGGTGCCGGAAAGCCCGGTCCACTTCCATCTTCATGGCCTCCATGCTGATCTTCGCCACTTCCGCCACCCGTCCAGAGTAAACCTCCCGCTGAACAGAGCTTCCCAGCGTACAAATCAGCTCCGCAGATTCCTGCAGGTATTTTACCTTCTGGTCATCGTCCCGGAGGTCATATTTTTTCAAAATGGCGTTCAGCTGGTATTCCACCCGGTTGGAGGATTCCTCCAGCAGCAGCTTGAAGCGGTCCGCACCGAACTTCTTCAAAAATTCATCCGGGTCCTTGGCATCGCGCATCTGCAGGACCTTGACCTGCAAGCCTGCCTTTTCCAAAATGGGGATGGCCCGCTTGGTGGCGTTCTGTCCGGCAGTATCGCCGTCATAGATCAGAACCACCTGGTCGGTATACTTGCTCAGCAGCGCCGCACCGTCCTCCGTCAGCGCCGTACCCAGAGAGGCCACAGCGCAGTCGAAGCCATACTGATGCAGGGCAATGGCGTCCATGTAGCCCTCCACCAGAATCAGATACCCCAGTTTGCTCTTTTTCGCCAGATTCAGCGCAAACAGGTTTTTTCGCTTATTAAAAATCAGGGTTTCCGGGGAATTTAAGTACTTGGCAGCATCCTTGTCCTTATCGTTCATGATACGTCCGCCGAAGCCGATGACGTTGCCCCGCACATCGATAATGGGGAACATCAGCCGGTCCCGGAACCGGTCATAGAGATTGCCGTTCTTCTGGGAAATGGTTACAAGGCCGGAATCCCGCAGTTCCTGGTCGGTATAGCCCTTCTTCCGCAGGGCATCCACCAACGCAGACCAGCTGTCGGGGGCATAGCCAATGCCGAACCGGGTCAGCACACTTTTGGGCATACCGCGGCCAATGGCATAGTTCAGAGCTTCCGCACCCACAGGGGAATAAAGCTGGCTGTGGAAGAATCGGGCTGCTTCCTTGTGAAGCGCCCAAAGCCGTTCCTGCTGACGGTACCGGGACTGGTACTGCTCATCCTCCGGAACTTCCATACCCGCCCGTTTGGCAAGGGCACGGACAGCATCAGGATAGCTCAGGCCCTCGATTTCCATCTGGAAATTGATGACGCTGCCGCCCTTGTGGCAGCCGAAGCAGTAGTAAATGCCTTTATCGGGAGCAACGGAGAAAGAAGCCGTCTTCTCCCCATGGAAGGGACACAGGCCAAACATATTGGAACCGGAACGCTTCAGAGAAACGTACTGTCCAACCACATCCTCAATGGGATTGCGCGCCGTTAATTCATCTAAAAATGCCGGGGGGAATGCCATCGTCCCACTCCTTTCCTCGATAAAATCTATTGTAGGGCGGGGTCATGACCCCGCCGACGCACCACCATTTCTGGGGATGGTCAAATCAAAGGAACAATATAGCGATCACTGTTCTAACCAAGTCAGGCATAAGCGCCAACCTGATCGGCGGATTTCTGACCCCGCCCTACAGCAGCTTTACATTATAACACATTATCCCCGAACATGCCAGCCTGTGGGAATGAAAATCTCGGTATATTTGTCCACCGCATAGTTATCCGTCATACCGGCGATATAGTCGCAGACGGTGCGCTCCAGCCCCTCGAAAGAAAGCTGGGGGTGAAAATCTTCCGGCAGTGCATCGGGATTTTTCAGATAATACTCATAGAGCTTGCACAGCATGGCCTTCGCCTTTGTCTCCTCAGCCTTGGCTACGGGATTGCGGTAGACCCGCTCGAACATGAAAGACCGCAGGTCCTTCAGCGCTTTCTCCACCTCCGGGGACAGGCATACGGTCCCCGCCTCCCGGGAAGTACGGATGGCATCCGTCACTAAGGTATTGATGCGTACAGAGTGGCTGTGCCCCAGAATGTCGGTGATGGCATGGGGAATGTCATCATTGGTCAGAATGTTGGCCCGGATGGCATCGTCGATGTCGTGGTTGACATAGGCAATCTGATCGGACCGCCGCACGATCTGGCCCTCCAAGGTGCTGGGCCATGGGTCGCCGGTGTGGCAGAGAATGCCGTTACGGACCTCATGGGTCAGATTCAGCCCCTCGCCATCCTTTTCCAGCACATCCACCACCCGCAGGCTCTGCTCGTTGTGACGGAAGGGTCTGCCAAGGCACTGGGTCAGAGCCACTTCACCGGCATGACCGAAGGGGGTATGGCCCAGATCGTGGCCCATGGCAATGGCCTCCGCCAGATCTTCATTCAGTCCCAATGCACGGGTGATAGTGCCGGCGATCCGGGAGACCTCCAGGGTGTGGGTCATACGGGTGCGGTAGTGGTCGCCCTCCGGCTGCAAAAACACCTGGGTCTTGTGCATCAGCCGTCGGAAGGCCTTACTGTGCACGATCCGGTCAATGTCCCGCTGATAGCAGGTCCGCACATCCTCTGCCCGGTCCTCTTCAAACCGGGGACGTCCCCGAGACTGATCTGCAAACGCCGCCAGGGGATTCAGCCGCCGATGTTCCTGCCGTTCCAGTTCTTCCCGCACTGTCATATGTAGCACCCCATATTCTCCTGCCATTGCGGTGAAGCAGCACGCAATCCCCATCGATTCAGGAGATTGCCACGTCGCTGCGCTCCTCGCAATGACATCGTATTTCATTACGTAACCGGGAAAGCCCGGTATTCCTGTCCTACCTCCATACCCTCCACGGTACCGGAGGTCATATCTGTCAGCTTCTCCAAAAAGGTTTGGGTCAGGGCCTCAGGGAACAATAGTTCCAGCTCCACCTCGGCACCAAAATCTGTCTGGCGGATGATACCCTCACATTCCCCTACCAGCAGCTTCACCCGCTCGTAAAAGGGATAGGGACAGGGCACATACAGCACCGTCCAGACCCGCTTCATGGATTTTCCCGCAGCGTCTACGGCGATCTTGGCACCCTTGGTATAGGCCCGGACAAGACCGCCGGCACCTAAGAGAATGCCGCCGAAATACCGGGTCACCACGCAGACGATATTATATAATCCCTCCCGCTGCAGCACCTGCAGCATGGGCATACCGGCGGTGCCGCCGGGTTCCCCGTCATCGGAAAACCGCACTGCGCCATCCCGGATGATGTAGGCCCAGCAGTTATGGGTGGCATCGTAGTGCTGCTTCTTCATTTCCTGGATTTTCGCCAGAGCCTCTTCCTCCGTCTCCACCGGCCAGGCCCGGCCGATGAAGTGGGATTTTTTCTCGTAAAATTCATCCTCGCCGAACTGAGTCGGCACCAAATATTCGTCCATGGATCACAGCTCCATTATTTGTTCTTACATCTCCAGCGCAATATACTCCCGCAGCCTGCCATAGAGAATATCATCCAGAATGGTTTCGATCTCAATGCCGTCGGCGGTATAGTCGGTGGAAATAACCTGTGCATTGTTGTGCAGGGTCTCCACCATGCCGCCCATGGAATAGGGCAGACACACGATGACATGGTGCCGGGCCTGATCCAGCGCCTTTTCGATGGCCTTCAGCAGACCGTCCATGTTCATGCCACGCTTTGCGGAAATGGGCACGATGTCATCCCCGTGAGGCAGGTCCTCGGGATACACCAGATCAGCCTTGTTATAGCATTTCAGCACCGGAGTTTCCGGCTTAGCCAGCTTGGCGATGAGCTTTTCCACAACCGCAATGTGCTCCTCCCGGTTGGGATCGGAGGCATCGATAACATGCAGCAGCAGGTCCGCATATTCCAGTTCTTCCAATGTCGCATGGAAGGCATTCACCAGATGGTGGGGCAGCTTCGCAATAAAGCCGACAGTATCACTGAGAATCACGTCCAGATTATCGGACACCGTCAGCTGCCGGGAGGTGGTATCCAGAGTATCAAACAGCCGGTTGTTGGCAGGAATCCCCGCATCCGTCAGCTGGTTCAGCAGCGTAGACTTGCCCGCGTTGGTATAGCCCACAATGGCCACCACGGGGACAGAATTTTTCCGGCGGCGTTCCCGCTGGACTGCCCGGACCTTTCTGACCTGCTCCAGTTCCTCTTCCAGCCGGTTGATCCGCTCCCGGATGTGGCGGCGGTCAGATTCCAGTTTGGTCTCACCAGGGCCACGGGTACCGATACCACCGCCCTGACGGGATAGGCTGGCACCCATGCCGCTGAGGCGGGGCAGCAGGTATTTATACTGAGCCAATTCGACCTGCAGGCGGCCCTCCTTGGTCTTTGCCCGCTGGGCAAAGATGTCCAGGATCAGGGCGCTGCGGTCCAGCACCGTCACGCCGATGATCTCTTCCAGCGCCCGGATATTGCCGGGGGACAATTCATTATCAAAGATAACCATGGTGGATGCCGTGGCCTCCACCAGCATTTTCACTTCCAGCGCCTTGCCCTCACCGATAAAGCTGTGGGAGTCCGGAGTGTGGCGATTCTGCAGCACCTTTCCGGTGCAGAAGCCGCCGGCAGTTTCCAGCAGGGCTTCCAGTTCTTCCAGCGTTTCTTCCGTGGCGATCTGGTCTTTCCGAAAACAGTCCGCGTTCAGGCCCACCAGCACTGCCCGCTCCTGTACATGCTCTTCAAAGGTTGCTTCCATAGTTCCTCCATCACGATTTCATGTCATTGCGAGGAGCGAAGCGACGTGGCAATCTCCTAAATTGATGGGGATTGCCACACCACCAGGCCCGCAGGCCTGTGCAGAGCGCAACCGCCGAAGGCGGCGCTTAGCGCGGAGCAGTGTGCGCACCGGCTCGCAATGACAGCATACTTTTATATAGTATACCATATTTCCCGTGCCGGCGACAACCAATATCTTCCCAAAATTTGTAAACAAAACGAAAAAAATCCGCACTACGAAGTGTAGTGCGGATTTTTTCTGTTTTCTTACTTCAGGCCAAAACGCTTGTTGAAGCGATCAACACGTCCACCGGTGTCAACCAGCTTCTGCTTGCCGGTATAGAAAGGGTGGCACTTGGAGCAGATTTCAACACGAATGTCCTTCTTGGTAGAACCGGTAGTAAAGACATTGCCGCATGCACAGCGGATGGTGGTCTGTTCGTACTTGGGATGGATACCTTCCTTCATTTCGTTCACCTCTTTCGTATCAGTTAAAGGGCATAGTAACCCATAGCAATCTTTAATCGCCCGGATATCATAACACATAGACGCGCAGAATGCAAGCACTTTTTTCAGAAAATTTAAAAAATATCATTTTTCTGTCATTGCGAACCGGTCCGCTTAAGTGGTGTGGCAATCTCCATCAATACAGGGGATTGCCACGTCGCTGCATTCCTCGCAATGACAGCAGGTTTATTCCTCATCCCAGAACAGATCATTCAGGGTCAGTCCCAAAATGCGGCAGATACCGACACACAGCCGGATGGTGGGATTGTAGTCCCCCTTTTCGATGGCGTTGATGGTCTGCCGGGAGACACCCAGCTTGTCTGCCAATTCCTGCTGGGAAAGCCCCGCCGCGGCCCGGGCCTGCTTCATGGCATAGTTTTTCCCCATGGGGTCACTCCTTCTCCGGCCAGAAGATACGAATCAAATGCATGGCGGCCATAGAGAAAAACATGATGGAGAAAATCAGGATCAGACATATATCCTCTGTTGCGGATTCTACACTGACCCCCAGCATATCCACGCCCTTTTCCTGTGCCTGCTTCGCAGCCTCCAAATACTCCATGCGATTTCTGCATATCATTAGCTGAAAAAAGCCTGTGATACTGTAGAAGATCACGGAAGTCCAGGGCTTTTGTCCCAGGGGAAGCTGTGCATTATGGAGCATGGCATAGATGTGCAGGATCATGGCCTGCATCATCAGGCCCAGCATCACCAAGGAGGAAATATCCAGCGGAAGCTCCCATCTCAGTTCCATGGCTGCAAACAACATCAGGAAATAGACATATCCAAAGCCAAATGCCAACCCGTTTGCCCTGTCCCGGACCTGCTTCTGCCGTTCATCAAATTTTTCGCTTTCAAAATGCTTCTGAAAGAAACTGACGATGGCGCAAAGCCCCACCAGCGCCGCCAAAACACCGAGGCTCCAAATAAGTACCAAGCCTGCTCTCATTTTCATCCACTCCTTTCTTTTGTCAAATATATCTTACAACGTATTTCGCGAGCTGTCAAGTATATTTTACATATCAGAACAAAAATGTCATTGCGAACCAGTGTGCTCCGGTTCGCAATGACAGCTATTTTATTCCGTTTCAAACAGCTTCGGATCGATCTTTTTATCCCGCCAGTAATATTCCCGGTCGTGCTGTCCCACGGGGCGCAGAATGCGGCAGGGGTTACCCACTGCCACCACATTGGCAGGGATATCCTTCGTTACGATGCTGCCGGCACCGATGACCGTATTGTCGCCGATGGTGACACCGGGCATAACGATAACGCCCGCGCCCAGCCAGCAGTTTCTGCCGATGCGCACCGGCAGGTTGTACTGCAGTCCCCGACCCCGCAGCTCCGGGTCAATGGGGTGTCCTGCGGTTGCCAACACCACATTGGGTCCCAGCATGGTGCAGTCGCCGATGTAGATGTGGGTATCGTCCACCAGCTTCAGTCCCGCATTGGCATAGACATTGCTGCCCAAGTGAACATGATGGCCGCCCCAGTTGGCGAAATAGGGAGATTCGATATAGCAGTTCTCGCCCACCTCGGCAAAAAGCTTTTTCAGCATTTCGCCTCGCTCCTTCTGCAATCGGCGGGGCGTGCGGTTGTATTCGTCCATCAGGTCCAGCAGACTAAGCTGCTCTGTCATAATGGATTCATCATTGGGCCAGTAAATGTCCCCGGAGTGGATTTTTTCCCGTTCTGTCATATGTTTTCTCCCCTTTTAAAAGATATGTCATTGCGAGGAGGGCAACGCCCGACGTGGCAATCTCCCAAACCGAAGGGGATTGCCACGTCGCTGCGCTCCTCGCAATGACAGGCAAATTTTATCAGAATGCCCAGTTGCCGTTACGGAAGACAGCCACCACGCTGCCGTCGGCGCAGGTAGCGTCGATGTTCATGCTGTCGCAGCCGATCATGAAATCCTCATGGATCATGGAATCATTGATGCCCAGTTCCCGGCACTCTTCCAGCGTCTTATCCTGGAAGTCCTTGATGGTATCCGCAAAGCCCATGCCGATAGCCAGATGGCAGGCAGCGTTCTCGTCAAACAGGGTGTTGTAGAACAGGACACCGCTTTCACAGATGGGGCTCTTCTGGGGCACCAGAGCGCACTCGCCCAGATAGGCTGCGCCTTCGTCCATGTCCACAATGGTCTGCAGAACGTCAGCACCCTTTTCTGCGCCGCACTCTACTACCTTGCCGTTTTCAAACCGGAAGAAGAAATTTTCGATGAGCTGACCCCGGTAAGACAGGGGCTTGGTAGAATAGACGATACCTTCTGCCTCGCCCCGCATGGGAGAGATGAAGCATTCCTCGGTGGGGATGTTGGGGTTAAAGTAGATACCCTGCAGGCTGGTGTCACCGCCGCCCCGCCAGCAGCTTTCCTTGATGAGGCCTACGGTCAGATCAGTACCATTGTCAGCAGTGTAATGCAGGCTGCGGATGTTCAGGCTGTTCAGGTAGTCGCATCGGGCCTGCATATCGGCGTTGTGCTCCTCCCAAGCCTTGATGGGGTCTTCGTTGACACGGGAGCAGGAGAGGATGACCTCCCACAGCTTCTCCATGGCAGCAGCGGGACGCAGCTCCGGGAAGACCTTCTTGGCCCATGCTTTGCCGGGAACAGCGGCGATGCACCACTGCTCCTTGTTTTCCCGGCGGTCCCGGTAAGGCTTCAGGATGGGATAAGTCATCTGACGGGCCTTGGAGACCTTGGTCATATTGATGCCTTTCAGACCATCAGGGTCCTCAGAAATGATGTGGATGCGGCAGGGAATGGTCTGGCACAGATATTCCTGCTTGGCCTTCTGCCACTCGGTGACAGTGCCCATGGTCTTGACAGACTGATAGCGGACATGGATCTTTTCCAGAGGCTGGAAGCGCCATTCCACGGTTACTGCCTTGGCCTTACGCTTGTAGGCCTCCTCTACCACCATCTGAACAAATTCAGGCTGGTCCAGATCGGCATAGATGATGACTTCCTGTCCCTTCTGGACATTGACGCCGCAGGCAACGATCAGTTTTGCGTATTCCCGCAAAATGGATTTTTTCATATTGCATTCTCCTTTTTCCGAATTTTGATTATCGTAACAGATTTTCTCCAAAAGGTCAATGTTTGTTGCAATCAAATCAAAATTGGTTTATAATTAACATGTCTTTCAAAATCCCTGTCATTGCGAACCAGCCCGCAGGCTGGTGTGGCAATCTCCCCCAGATTTCCGCATTTTTCAGGAGATTGCCACGTCGGACTTCGTCCTCCTCGCAATGACAGCTATACGAGGTGCTTTCCTATGCTCACCAAAGAACAATTCCAACAAAAAATCGCGGGCGGTATCCACATTTTAGACGGTGCCACCGGCTCCAATCTCCGCAATGCCGGCATGCCCAAGGGCTGCTGTGCGGAACAGTGGATTCTGGAACATCCGGAACCGCTGGTGGTCCTTCAGCGCGCTTACGCTGAGGCAGGCTCCCAGATCATCTACGCCCCCACCTTCCAGGCCCAGCCCATTGCTCTGAAGACCGTAGGACTGGAAAACCAGACAGAAAAGATCAACGAAGCCCTGGTAGCCCTGAGCCGCAGCGCCGCCCCCGGCTGCCTCATTGCCGGTGATCTCACCACCCTGGCTACCTTCTGCGACAGCTGGGACGAAAACGTCTTCGACCTGTTGGTGGAAAATTACCGCCGCCAGATTCATGGACTGATTGAAGGCGGTGCGGACCTTCTGGTGGGTGAGACCCTGCTGTATCCCCAGGAAGCGGAAGCCATCCTCTGCGCAGCTGAGCTGGAGGGTGCCGGTGCCCAGATGTATTCCTTTACCATGCAGGGTGACGGCTCCCTGTTCTCCGGTGCCGATTCCGGCAAGATCCTCCGGGAACTGGAGCAGGCCGGTGCCGCTGCCGTAGGCTTCAACTGCGTGGCGGCAGATATGATGACCCCCTATCTGGTTGCCAAACTCCGCCGCAGCGTGAAGGGTCCTCTCATCTGCAAACCCAACGCAGGTGTCCCCACCATCGGTGCCGACGGCATCGCCCGCTATTCCCAGGCACCGGAAGAATTTGCAGCCATTGTAAAGCAGTGCCGGGACAACGGCGCCACCATCCTCGGCGGCTGCTGCGGCACCGCCCCGGACTATATTGCCGCCATTTCCCACATGTAATGTCATGGGGGGCCGGTTCGCAAACCAGAGCCCTATGACATTCTTTTTCACATTTCAGTTGCAACAATTGTCGAATTTTGGTATACTGATATTGTTATGAGAAACAGAACACATCTTTATGTCAGCCGCAAAAACGTGCTGACCTGGGTAATGGCGCTGTGCATGGTAGCTTCGGCAGTGGCCCGCATTGCGTTCTCTGGTTTGAAAGGGTCCGGAGATTCGCTGTACGTGTGGAGCCAAATTGTCCTGCCAATCGTGGCAACCGCACTGTATGCGCTGATCGCCCTCTTTACCGGCGAAGAACAGTTTTACAAGACCGCCATCCCGGTATGGATGATGGCAATTTACTCCGGCCTTTGGATTTCCCAGAACGTAGCAGGCCGCATGATGGTCTGGCTGTTCTGGATCGCCCTGATTTTCTTTGCCACCATGTACACCGATATCACCTCCGGCCGCCGGGAGCGGTCTGTCTGGCTGCTGATGCCTGTGGTAGCCTCCCCTCTGGTATTTATCCTCTATTTCTACCGGGCCGGTCTGCTGGGCGGTGATCTGGAAGCCATCCGGGCTGCTCTGCCCGACAGCCTGCTTCTGCTGGGTGTGCTGATTCTGGTATTTGCCATCCGCATCCACCCTACCGGAGAGTACCACCCCACATGGGGTGACCGCAGTGACGGCCGCCGGATCCGCACCCTGCCTCCTATGGCCCAGATCACCTCCTATTTCCAGTGGGAGCGGAATATTGCTTCCAACCTTTTTGAAGAGTCTTTTGAGATCTCCAATGTGGAGCGCTATATCCGCCAGAAGCGCCGGGAGGGCCTGACCGATTTCGGCATCACCCATGTTCTGCTGGCCGCCTACGTCCGGGGCGTTGCCAAATATCCCCAGCTGAACCGCTTTATCGCCGGTCAGAAGGTATACTCCCGGGGTAACGACATCCAGTACTGCATGGTCATTAAGAAAGAGATGAGCGTGGACTCTCCCGACACCTCCATCAAGGTCCATCTGACCCCCTACGACACCGCCCGGGATGTTTACGAAAAGCTGAACGCCGCCGTGGAACGTGTCAAGGCCACCCAGGAGCTGGACTCCAGCTTTGACGCACTGGTGGATGTTCTGAATCTGATCCCCAGCGTTATCATGAAGTTCACGGTATGGCTGCTGAAGCTCCTGGACTATTTCGGTATGCTTCCCAAATTCCTGCTGGAGCTGAGTCCCTTCCACGGAAGCCTGTTCTTCACCTCCATGGGCAGCCTGGGTATCCGTCCCATTTACCACCACCTGTACGATTTCGGCAATCTTCCGGTCTTCGGTGCCTTTGGCATGAAGCGCAAGGCATACGAACTGCAGGAAGACGGCACCGTGGTTCAGAGAAAGTATATCGATGTGAAATTCGTTCTGGACGAGCGCATCGTAGACGGCTATTACTACGCTACCTTCTTCAAGTACTACCGCAATCTCATGCGGCATCCGGAATTGCTGGATCTTCCTCCTGAGCATGTGGCGCAGGACATTGATTAACTATGAAAAGCACGATTATTTCCCACTTGTCCACAGACTATCCCTGGAAAGACCATTTCCATTTTTTCCCCGAGCTGTCCTCCACCAATGACCTGCTGAAAACCATGGCCAAAGAAGGTGCGCCTCACGGTACCGCCATTCTTGCCGACCGCCAGACCGGCGGCCATGGCCGTATGGGCCGCAGCTTCCATTCTCCCGGCGGTGCTGGCATCTACTTAAGCATCCTGCTGCGGCCGGGTTGCGCCCCTACGGAGCTGATGCATCTGACCTGCGCCGCGGCAGCCGCTATGTGCGATGCGGTGGAAGCCGCCGCTCATTTTCGTCCCGGCATCAAGTGGACCAACGATCTGGTCTACGGTAAGCGGAAGCTGGGCGGCATCCTGACGGAGCTGGGGCTGAACACCAAAGGCCGCGTGGACTACGCGATCCTCGGCATCGGTATTAACTGCTGCCAGCAGATTGCAGATTTCGCCCCCGATATCCAAAGCATCGCCGGTTCCCTCACCATGGTCACCGGGCAGGAGATTGACCGGGCGAAGGTCGCCGCCGCTATGCTGGACGCCCTTCATGCTATGGACTGCAAGCTTCTGACCAACCGGGAAGCAATCCTTGCCCAGTACCGCCGGGACTGTATCACCATCGGTCAGGACATTTCTCTGGTCCGCGGTGACGAAATCCGCCATGGAACGGCTCTGGATGTGGATGACCTGGGTGCGCTTGTTGTGCGTTTTGCCGATGGACATACGGAAGCCGTCAATTCCGGCGAAGTCAGTGTCCGGGGTATGTATGGCTATGTTTGATTTTCCCGTCAAAAACATATTGCTTTTTTCCTCCATTTTGGTTATACTGGACATGAGCAGAAAAATAAGATTCGGAGGTTTCTGACTATGAAGAATATTCTGAAGATCCTGACCGCTCTGGCTACCATCGCCGGTGCCGTCTACATCATCGCCACCTATGGTGAGCAGATCGTCGCCTGGGCCAAGAAGCTGTGGAACGCTATGCCCAAGTGCCCCAACTGCGAAGAGGCTGAGGTCATTGAAGAGTTCGATGCTGATGAAGTTTCCGCCGAAGAGCCCGCTGCCGAGGAAGTTCCCGTTGTGGAAGAAGAGCCCGCTCCCGAAGTGGTCGTTGCTGAGAATGAGCCCGTAGCTGAAGAAGCTGACTTCGCCGAGTAATCTGAATTCTATGAAAATCCCGGAATGGCAAACGCCGTTCCGGGATTTTTTTGCAAAGTCCGCTTGACATTTTATGCAAAGCGTGCTATGCTAATTATGCAAAGTTAACTTAGCATTTTCTTCCTGTGGACGCACAGGAAGAAAGAAAAGGAGACCCTTATGAAGACGAAGATCCGCGAGCTTCGGAAGGCCCGAAAGCTCTCTCAGGAGGAACTGGCAGAAGCCGTGGGTACCACACGGCAGACCATCACCTCCATCGAAGTTGGTAAATACACCGCATCCCTTCCTCTGGCCTACAAAATCGCCCGCTACTTCGGGCTGACTATCGAGGAAGTGTTTGATTTCTCTGATCTGGAGGATTAAATTATGGATTATAAAAAGAAACTGAAGCAAAGGCTCTATGTCAATTTAGGCTGGGCAGGGATTGGCGCACTTTTCATTCTCTTCTGGTGCATCCGGCAGCCGGAAAATACCTACCCACTCTCCCTTGGCATCGCCTTTGTCATTATGGGCGTCATTCGTACCATCCAGTACCGGCAAACTGTGAAGGACGAGCAAGCCCTTCGCCAAAAGGAACTGGCAGAAACTGACGAAAGAAACCAAATGATGAGCGAACGTGCCAAAAGCTGGTCATTTTCTATCTCTGTGTTTATTGCAGGTAATCTGGCCATTATCCTGTCCCTATTGGGGAAGCAGGACCTAGCGTTACTTTTCGCATGGTTTCTATGCGGTATGACCCTGCTTTACTGGATCTGCTGGAATATCATCCGAAAGAAATATTGAGGTACGAACCATGGAAAACTATAGAGAAAAACTAAAAAAGCAAAACATCCTTCTGTCTGTCTGCATCGCCATTCTTGCTGTTTTTTCTGTCCTTGGCTTCGCCGCTGAGGCAGGTCTGGTGGCCCTGACCCCCACTGCCGGTGACAGCCACTGGCATTCCCAGTGGCGGGGTTTCATCAGCGGCGCCTCCATGGGCGTTCTGGCCCTGATGCTTTTCGGCCTGATCCGGAACCTGCGGGCCATGAAAGACGAAAAGAAGTTAAAAAAGCTGTACATCCAGATACACGACGAACGCACTGCCCAGCTGTTCCACAATGCCCGCAGCGCCGCCATGTCCGTTTTCCTGATTGTCGGCCTGATTGCCGCCATCGTTACCGGTTATTTTAATGCCACCGTCAGCATCACCATTCTGGTCTGTGTCCTGCTGTGCAGCGTCACCTGCATGATCCTCAAAATTTATTACAGCAAAAAGTTCTGATCCTTTCGAACAAAACTGTAGGGGGCGGCCTCCGGCCGTCCCCTACAATCTTATTTTTGGGACAAATACGTTCTGCACGCTTCTAAGCCTTCCCCCACGATGGTCATGGTCCGGTCATAGGAATTGTGCAGTTCCTGACAAACTTCCTCGGAAACGCCAAATATTTCTGCCCACTGTTCCCGCTTCTGCACATCCAGTGGCAGAATATTGTATTCGTTTTTCCCCTCGCTGTTTTCGTACAGATGCACCCAGGTGGGCAAAACGTCACAATCCGCCACCTTCACAGTGCCGTCATACCGTTTTTCAAAGGTAACAGAGAGCAGCGCCCCGTCCTCGGTATGTCCGGTCTTCAGCCGCATGAGATGCCGCCGCTGGTTGGATACGGCATTTCCCAGAGAATAGATGCACACCGTCCTGTGGTCCGGGTCCACGGTGCTTTCCAGCAGGACCATAGGCTGCACCACATGGGGATGGCCGCCCACAATGACATCGAAGCCAAGATCGCACATCTTTTGGGCGATTTTCCGCTGGGTCTCGTTTTCCACAATCTCATATTCCGTACCCCAGTGGATATACAGCATGGAAGCCTCCGCCCCCTGCTGCTTCATGGCTTCCATAATTGCCTCCACTTCGGAATAAAAGCCGGGAAGGTTCTGGTAGGTAAAATAATTGATCTGCTCTGGCTCTGCTACAGGTGCATTGTCGTTGAGCTTCGGCTTTCCACCACTCATGGTCATGGTGTAGGTATAGCAGACCATGCCGATTCTGATGCCGTTGATCTCCTTCACCACAAATCGGTCCTCTTCCCCGTTCAGCCGGGTACCGAGGGTATCCAATCCCGCTTCCCGGGTCTTTTCCAGCGTCCGGTCAATGCCGGTCATCAGGGTATCGTAGCTGTGGTTGTTGGCCGTCAGCAGCAGGTCATAGCCAGCCCCCTTCACCGCATCCAGAATGGGGTCCGGGCAGTTGAAGGCAGGATTGCCCTGATAAGGAAATTCGTCGCCGCCCAGGGTGGTTTCCAGATTCGCCACGGCATAATCCGCGCTTTCGGTGTAAGAGGTCAGGTATCGAAAAATGGAGGAAAAGTCATATTCCCCCGTCCCCACCCGGCAGGCCGGGTTATATTTCTGCTGAAAGAAGGTAGCATGCATCAGCAGGTCTCCCTGCACCGCTATGGACGCACTGGCTGTCACCCCCACCGTAGGTTCCGTTGTTTCCGTCACTTCCGTAGAAGGCATTTGACTGACCTCCACAGGCGCCGTAAAAGAAGGCAGCGTCCCTTCCGTGGTTTTTTCCGCTTCCCCGCTCAGTGTCAGCGCCAGACAGCCCACCGCCAGCAGCAAAAGCAGCAGCGGCAGCACAATCCACACCATTCTCCCTTTCTTACGGGGTGCTTCAAACTTTCCCGCCATATTTTCTCTCTCCTTTTACAATTTTGTACTATTTTAGCAAGATTTTGGGAGAAAGTAAATCCGGGGAAGTTTAAGATTTTCTTATGGTTTTCTTTCATTTTTATAAAAATATCATCCCAGGCGTTACACCTGGGATGATAATAGGATACCAAACTTACTTTGCGCTGGTCATGATCTCAATGAGCATTTTCACGCACAGTTCCATATCCTCCACGGGGATATACTCAAACCGGCCATGGTAGTTTTCGCCGCCGGTGCAGAGGTTGGGACAGGGCAGACCTTCGTAGGACAGTCTCGCGCCATCGGTGCCGCCCCGGATGGGAACCTCCACCGCCTTCATGCCCACCTTTTCCATGGCTGCCTTGGCCCGGTCCACCACATACATCACAGGCTCGATGTGCTTGCGCATGTTGAAATAGCTGTCCTTAATGGTCAATTCCAGTGTGCCTGCGCCGTACTTGGCATTGATGAAAGCAGCAGCCGCTTCCATGACGGCCTTCTTTTCCTCAAACTTGCCCATATCGTGGTCCCGGATGATAAAGTACAGCTGAGATTCCTCTACCTCTCCCTTCATATCGGTCAGATGAATGAAGCCCTCGTAGCCCTCGGTGGACTCAGGACGCTGATGGACAGGCAGCAGGGAAACAAACTCCATAGCAATATACTGGGAGTTCACCATCTTGTTCTTGGCGCTGCCGGGATGGATATTCAGGCCATGGATGACAGCCTTGGCAGAGGCACCGTTGAAATTTTCATATTCGATTTCGCCAATGGGGCCGCCATCGGCGGTATAGGCATAGTCAGCAGCGAAGCCCTTCACATCGAACAGGTCCGCGCCCCGGCCGATCTCCTCGTCGGGGGTAAAACCGATCTTCAAAGTGGCATGGTTGCCCTTCAGTGTCAGCAGGTGTTCCGCTGCGGTCATGATCTCGGCAATACCTGCCTTGTCATCAGCACCCAGCAGGGTGGTGCCATCGGTGACGATGAGGTGCTTGCCCACATGGTTTTTCAGACTTTCATAGTCGCTGACCTTCAGGAAGATGTCTTTTTCCTCGTTCAGGCACACATCGCCGCCCTTGTATTCCACGATTTTGGTCTTGATATCCGCGCCGGAAGCATCGGGAGAGGTATCCATATGGGCGATCAGACCAATGGTAGGCAGGTTGGGATCACCGGGAACGGTGCCGTAAACATAGCCGTTCTCGTCCATAAAGGCATCAGAAATGCCCATTTCCTTCATTTCCTCCACAATGGCGGCGCCCAGCAGCTTCTGCTTGGCGGTGGAAGGACAGGTGGGAGAAGCTTCATCGGACATGGTATCAAAGGATACATAGCGCAGGAAGCGCTCAGTTACAGAACTCATAGCAAAAACTCCTTACAGCTCAATAATAAAACGGTTCCCGTTTTCCGTTTTTTCACAGACCCGGAAACCGGAATGTTCAAAGCATTTTCTGGAAGCGGTATTCCAGTCATAAATTTCCTCCACTTGGAGGGCATCATAGCCTAGTTCCCGGCCACGCTGAATCAGGGATGTGACGACCGCCTTACCGATTCCCTTTCCCCGAAAGGCTGGGTCTCCGATCACGATGGGCATATCCTTCTGCCAGAAGGTCACATCCCCAATGGGGTTCCAAATGCCATTTTTCCGCACTTCCACGAAGTACAGTTCTCCCCGGCTGTCCAGATAGCGGTACATCCGCTCCAGCTTTTCCATGGTATAGGGTTCCCGCTTCCCATCCACCAGCCAAACCAGCTCCGGGTCCTGATACCAGCTTAGGGCGAAGTCGTAAATCCCATCGAATTTCCGCAGCCGCAGAGCTTCCGTCACTGGAAGGATCTCCGGCTGGGAGATGCCAGGAATCGGCATACTATCAGCTCCTCTTATCTTAGTCAAATTGAAAATAGAAAATTGCGGTGTCACTTCGTGACCAACAAAAACCATGCCGAAGGCTTACCATAATTTTCAACTTTCAATTTTTAATTCAGAAGAGCCGCCGCAGCTGCGGCGGCTCTTCGCATTTGGCAAGAATTACTTGACCAGCTCAGCGGTATCCTGAGCGATCATCAGCTCTTCGTTGGTGGGGATGACCCAAACCTGAACCTTGGAGTCGGGAGTGGAGATGCAGTTCTCGAAGCCGCGCTGTGCGTTCTTCTCGGGATCGATCTTAACGCCCAGGTAGCCCAGGTACTCGCAGATAGCGGCGCGGGTAGCGCCGTCGTTCTCGCCGACACCGGCGGTGAAGGTCAGGACGTCCAGACCATTCAGAGCAGCAGCGTAAGCACCGACGTACTTGGCAACTTCGTAAGCGAACTTGTCCAGAGCCAGAGCGCAGTTCTCATTGCCGTTCTTAGCGCCGTCAGCCAGATCACGGAAGTCGGAGGAGACACCGGAGATACCCAGAACACCGGACTTCTTGTTCAGCACGTTCAGGCACTCATCCACGGTCCAGCCGTAGGTGTTGCACAGGAACTGCACGACACCGGCATCGATGTCACCGCAGCGGGTGCCCATGGGAACGCCAGCCAGAGGAGTCAGGCCCATGGTGGTATCCTGGCACTTGCCGTCCTTGATGGCAGCCATGGAGGAGCCGTTGCCCAGATGGCAGTTGACCATCTTGAACTCATTTTTGCCGATCAGAGCAGCAGCACGGCGGGCGACGTACTTGTGAGAGGTGCCGTGGAAGCCATAGCGGCGGACAGCGTTCTTCTCATAGTACTCGGTGGGAATGGCGTAACGGTATGCCTTAGCGGGCATGGTCATATGGAAAGCGGTATCAAAAACAGCAACCTGAGGAGTGGTGGGCATCAGCTTCTGGCAGGCGGTAATGCCCAGCAGGTTAGCGGGGTTATGGAGGGGGCCCAGGGGGATGCACTCTTCGATGCCCTTAATGACAGCTTCGTCAATGACGCAGGAATCAGCGAACTTGTTGCCGCCGTGGACAACGCGGTGGCCCACAGCGTCGATCTCGGCAACGGACTTGATGACGCCGTGCTCAGCGCTGACCAGAGCGTCCATAACGGAAGCGATGGCTTCGCCGTGAGTGGGCATGGGGATGTCCATGGTGATCTTATTGCCGTTGGCATTGTGGGTCAGACGGCCGTCGATGCCGATACGCTCGCACAGGCCCTTGGCGGATACGTCACCGGTCTCGGGGTTCATCAGCTGATACTTCAGGGAAGAGGAGCCGGCGTTGATAACAAGAATGTTCATTGGAATCTGCCTCCTAAAAAATAGTTATTTTATTATTTGGGGACTTATGATATGATAACCATAGCTATGAGTATTATATTGCATTTTTCCCGATTTCTCAACCCCTGATTGCAAAAATTTATAAAAAGGAGGGGATTTTTTCATGACCGTTGGTATCATTTGCGAATATAACCCCCTGCACCTGGGCCATTATAAACAGATTCGCCGTATTCGGGAAGCATTTGGTGAGGAAACTGCCGTTGTCTGCGCCATGAGCGGCAACTTTGTCCAGCGGGGCATGCCCGCCATCCTTCATAAATCCTACCGGGCCAAAGCCGCCATTGTCAGCGGTGCGGACCTGGTGCTGGAGCTGCCGGTCACCACCGCGCTGTCTTCTGCCGAGGGCTTTGCCGCAGGCGGTGTCAAACTGCTGTCCCACCTGTGTGATGCCTTGTGCTTCGGCGCGGAAACCCCTGATGCGCAGGCGCTGATGGCAACTGCCCGGGGGCTGCTCAGCGAGAAATTCCCTCCCCTGCTCCGCGCCCAGCTGGACACCGGCATCTCCTTCCCCTCCGCCCGTCAGGCTGCATTGGAAGCCATGGGCATCCCCGGCAACGCTCTAAGCCAGCCCAATGACATTCTGGCAGTGGAATACTGCAAGGCCATCCTGGCGCAAAATTCTCCCATGATCCCCTTCCCCATCCACCGGGAGGGCAGTTATCATGCAGAAATCGCCGACGCGGAGAATCCCTCCGCCACAGCCGTGCGGAATCTGATGCTTCACCAGGATAATTGGAAATACTGCGTGCCCAAGCAGGCCCGCTCCATTTTTGAAGATGCCCCCCTCCATTCCCTTGCCGCAGGCGAGCGGGCCGTGCTGGCAAAGCTTCGGACCATGACCGATACGGAATTTGAAACCCTCCCCTACGGCAGCGAAGGCCTGTGGCGGAAATTTATGCACGCCTGCCGCCGGGAGCCCACCCTGGAAGCCATCATCGCCGCCACCAAATCCAAGCGCTATACCCGCAGCCGCATTGACCGGATGGTGATGTGCGCTTTCCTCGGCATTTCCCGGGAAATGCTGGAAATAGAAATCCCCTACACCCGGGTACTGGCTTTCAATGACCGGGGCCGAAATCTCCTGAAAGCAGCAAAAAAAGCAGCGTCCTACCGGAACGCAGGCGAGATGACGGACCATCCCTACTGCGCACTGGAACAGCGCTGCGGCGGCCTCTACGGTCTCTTCGCCACCGGCGAACCGGAGTCCCCCGGCGCAGAAGCCCAATGCCGGGTTTATTATCACAAATAACCAATTGCCGGGCAGGAGCAAATTCCCGCCCGGCATTCATTTCCAAGTCTTATTCCCACTTCCACTCCGGCTTTTCCCGTTTCTTCCTGGGCTTTTTCGGTATCAAAACATATATCACAGTCGCAATCGCCACAGTAATGGGCAGCCACAGGTTTTCTTTCTTTTCCTCCTGCGGTTCTTCCGTTTCTGCCGGTTCCTGCTGCCAGGGCAGATGAAGTCCCTCTGCCGGTGCCTCGGTTTCTTCCAGCTGAGGCTGTGTTTCCGCAGGCCGCTCTACCCTATACAGCACCGGCGCAGATGCCTCAGGATCAAATGCTATCCCGGAAATCTCGCTGATGCCCATTGCCTGCAGCTGCCGGGTATCCCAGGTTTTTCCGGTGTAACACACTGCGCCCGCCGCCACCTTGATGGCATTTCCGCCGCGGTAGCCGGATTCGTAATTTGCCACCGCCGCCAGTAAGGCACTGCCCCAATAGATATGGTAGTCGCTGGTGATTACCGCCACGGTATCCACCTGAGGATAGGATTTGTTCAGAATTTCATATACGTTTTCCGCATTGGCCGTGGTGCTGAGGGCCTTGTTATCCACCAGGATGCGCTCTCTGGCGATGCCCTTATTCTGGAGCCAGGCTGCCATTTGTCCAGCCTCTGTGACACCCTTGACCTCTGAGGTTTGTCCGCCGGTGACTGCAATGTAAGCGTTGGGATATTTCAGCGCCGACCCCAGCGTCACCACCAGACGGTCAACCAGTTCCTCCTGCATAGACCCATCCTCTGCCAGGGCATAGCCCAGCACTACGATGCACAGAGAATCGTCCTGTGGCAATCCGTCCGGCAAGACATTTTGACTGACAAATTCCGGGGTATTGATATCGGCCCAGTCTTCCATCAGCTTACGCCAAATACCCGCCTCTTCCGGATCAAGCTCCTCCATCTGCCGCAGGATATCCCAGATCACATCATCGGCAATACTTCCGTAATGGTAATAATACTGAATCAGCTTCTCTTTATAGCCATCCAGTGCGGTTCTTCCCAGCGCAGGCATGGATAGGGACACCAGCAGGCACAGCGCCAAAACCAGAGCCACGAGTTTTCGTGTCAAAACTTGCCACCTCCTACTAAAAATACAGAAAAGCGGCCCAAAACAGGCCGCTTTTGTTATGTTAACTTTTGCAACCGCCGACAAAGCCCGCTGCCTCTTCACGCAGATAAGTACAGGCTTTTCTCATAGAAATTCCTCCAGGGATGGTTTGATATAGTATATCACAGTTTTCAGTCTTTGCCTAGTCCCCAAATAAAAGGAGGGCGATTCGCGAATCGCCTCTACACCAAAAGACGCATCTTCCAATCAATGTCATTCAGTCAATGGGATCGTAGGGTGTGGATATATCCGCACCGGGCAGTTTCGATCATTGGGCGTTTGATGTTTACGCTCAGTTTTCGGGGATTCCCGGTTGAGATATATCTCAACCCTACATCGGCTTTCTTAACTTAATGACATTGATCTAGCGATGCGTCTTTTTGATTTTTTTACAGGTGTAAAACCCGGTCCTTGATTTCCTGGGTACGGCCCTGGTTCCAGTACTGGGTGCCGATGTAGCCGCAGGTACGGCGGGCCACATTCATCTTGTTCTGGTCGGTATTGCCGCAGTTGGGGCAGACCCAAACCAGCTTGCCGTCTTCATCTTCCTGAATCTGGATCTCACCGTCGAAGCCGCATTCCTGGCAGAAGTCAGACTTGGTGTTCAGCTCGGCATACATGATGTTGTCGTAAATGAACTGCATGACTTCCAGAACGGCATCGATATTCTGCTGCATATTGGGCACTTCCACATAGGAGATCGCGCCGCCGGGAGACAGCTGCTGGAACTCGGACTCAAACTGCAGCTTGGTGAAGGCATCGATGGGCTCAGACACGTGGACATGGTAGGAGTTGGTGATATAGCTCTTGTCCGTGATGCCGGGGATCATGCCGAAACGGTTCTGCAGGCACTTGGCAAACTTGTAGGTAGTGGATTCCAGAGGGGTGCCGTAGAGGGAGAAGTCGATGTTGTGCATAGCCTTCCAGCTCTTGCAGGCATCGTTCATGTGCTGCATCACCTTCAATGCGAAGGGCTTGGCCTCGGCATCAGTGTGGGACTTTCCGGTCATGTACTTGACACATTCGTATAGACCCGCATAGCCCAGAGAGATGGTGGAGTATCCGCCGTAAAGCAGCTTATCGATGGGTTCGCCCTTAGGCAGTCTTGCCAGTGCGCCGTACTGCCACAGAATGGGAGCAGCATCGGACAGGGTGCCCTTCAGACGCTCGTGGCGGCACAGCAGGCCCTGATGGCACAGCTCCAGACGTTCGTCGAAGATCTTCCAGAACTTGTCCAGATCCCGGCCGGAGGACAGGGCAACGTCTACCAGGTTGATGGTGATAACACCCTGATTGAAGCGGCCGTAGTACTTGGGCTGGTTGGTTTCAGGGTCCACATAGGGAGTCAGGAAGGAGCGGCAGCCCATGCAGGTGTAGCAGTGGCCCTCGCCGTTCTTGTCCACCTTCAGTTCCAGCATCTTCTTCTCGGAGATGTAGTCAGGAACCATCCGCTTGGCAGTACACTGGGCAGCCAGCTTGGTCAGGTACCAGTAAGGAGTTCCCTCCCGGACATTGTCCTCTTCCAGAACGTAGATCAGCTTGGGGAATGCGGGCGTGATCCAGACACCCTTTTCATTCTTGACGCCCTCATAGCGCTGGCGCAGGGTCTCCTCGATGATCATAGCAAGATCCTTCTTCTCCTGCTCGCTTCTGGCCTCGTTCAGATACATGAACACCGTGATGAAGGGTGCCTGACCGTTGGTGGTCATCAGGGTCACTACCTGATACTGGATGGTCTGGACACCGCGGCGGACCTCTTCTCTCAAGCGGTCTTCCACCACCCGGGAAATGTTCTCATCGGATGCCTGCACGCCGAAAATCTCCATTTCCTTTTCCACTGCCTTGCGGATTTTCTCACGGCTCACCTGAACAAAGGGTGCCAGATGGGTAAGAGAAATAGACTGGCCGCCGTACTGGTTGGAAGCCACCTGGGCAATGATCTGGGTAGCGATGTTGCAGGCGGTGGAGAAGGAATGAGGCTTCTCGATGAGGGTACCGGAAATAACGGTGCCGTTCTGCAGCATGTCCTCCAGATTCACCAAATCGCAGTTGTGCATATGCTGGGCGTAGTAATCGGAATCATGGAAATGGATGATACCGACCTCGTGGGCAGCTACGATCTCCTGGGGCAGCAGAATGCGGCGGGTAATATCCTTGGACACTTCACCGGCCATGTAGTCACGCTGAACTGCGTTGATGGTAGGATTCTTGTTGGCGTTCTCCTGCTTGACTTCCTCATTGTTGCATTCAATGAGGCTCAGAATCCGGTCGTCCGTGGTGTTGGACTGCCGGGCCAGAGAACGGATATAGCGGTATGTAATATATTCCTTGGCAACCTCAAAGGCTCCGTGGGCCATGATGGACTTTTCCACCAGGTCCTGAATCTCTTCCACAGAGGGGCTGCGGCCCATCTCCTCACAGGAGATCTGGACGCTCTGGGAAATCCGCTGAATCTGCAGAGGGGTCATGCGGACCTTTTCTTCCACTGCTTCATTGGCCTTGGTGACGGCCATCATAATTTTTTCGATGTCAAAAACGACTTCTGCACCGTTTCTCTTAATAATCTTCATGGGGCTTCCTCCTTGGAATCTATAACCTCTGGGCACTCGACTTGCATGAGCTATTATACAAGATATTGTGGTTTTGTCAAGTACCAGGCACAAAATACAGTATCCACCATTTCTCAGCAAAAAAGTTTCCGTTTCCAAAGGCCCTCTGACAGCAGCACTGGCGGAAGGAAAGTTGGAAAAAGCGCAGATATCTTTCAAGAAACGTTTGCTTTACCGCCGGGAATATAGTATAATTCAGATAAGCAATCTTTACATAATTCCGCCTTTTTCCCGAAGAAAAATGAAAGGAGCCTTTTCCATGAAAGAAACTTTCGGCATTTTGCCCTCCGGCGAGGCAGCTGCCCTGTATACCATACACGGCGGCGGCATCACCGCAGCCGTAACCGACTACGGTGCCTCCCTGGTCCGTCTGCTGGTCCCCGATAAAAACGGTGCTCTTGCTGACGTGGTGCTTGGCTACGATGACTGCAACGGCTACCGCACCGCCAACGGTGCTGCTTTGGGTGCCACCGTGGGCCGCAATTCCAACCGTACGAAGGGTGCCAGCTTTGTCCTGAACGGCACTGTTTACCAGATGCCCAAAAACGAAGGAAACAACAACCTCCATTCCGGTCCCGACTTTTTCTTCCAGCGGATGTGGAAGACCGTAGAAGTCACTGACGCTTCCGTGACCCTGGAGCTGTTCAGCCCCCACGGCGATCAGGGATTCCCCGGCAACGCCACCATCCGTGTCACCTATTCCCTGGATGATGACAAGGGTCTGCACATCGTCTATGAAGCCGTCTGCGATCAGGATACCGTCTTCAATTTCACCAACCACAGCTACTTCAACCTGGCAGGCCACGAAAAAATCGATGCTGCCATGGATCAGGTCCTCACCATTTCCGGCCGGTTCTTCAATCCCGATGATGCCGAGAATATCCCCACCGGTGAACTGCGCAGTGTTGAAGGCACCCCTATGGATTTCCGCAGCCCCAAGGCCATCCGACAGGACATTGGTGCTGATTATGAACCTCTGCATCTGCAGGGGGGCTATGACCATAACTGGGAGGTCTACTGCAACCCCTGTGCCGTCCTTCATGATCCCCTTTCCGGCCGCACCATGGAAGTCCATACCGACTGCCCCGGCATTCAGTTCTATGCCGGCAACTATCTGGATGAACACGGTAAGGGCGGCATTTACTACAGCAAGCGCTCCGGCGTGGCACTGGAAACCCAGTTCTACCCCAACTGTCTCCACCACAGTGACTGGCCCCAGCCCATCGTAAAGGCAGGAGAACCCTTCCGCAGCGAAACCGTTTATAAATTCGTATAAAGAATCCATGCCCATGCAGGCCAGGAGGTTCCTCCCGGCCTGCATTTATTTTGCACTTCCTTGGAACTGGCGCATAAACTGTCCTATAAGCGCTTGCTTATCTTCAATTCGGGAGGTATTCCAATGTCAGAGCAAAAATCCGGGACACAGCGCTGTGATGCAGGCGACATCAGCCAGTGCATGTCCATCCACACTCGAAAAATCACCGATTCCTGCCGGGATAAGGACTGTATCGAAGACCTGCGGGTGTACTTAACCACCGGCTCCCAGTCCCTTCTGGACACCGCCGCCAACGCCCGGGTCCGCTGCGCGGAACTCATCACTACCTATATTGATGTAGAGCCCGTAGCCTTCGACCGGAACCATTACTGCATCGACCTGACCTTCTACTACCGGGTACTGGCTGATGCCATGGTGGGCAATACCCGCCCCACTACGCTGTACGGTCTCGCTGTTTTCACCAAACGGGCCGTTCTCTGCGGCGAAGACAGCCGGGCTCACATCTACCGCAGCACCACCCGCCTGGGCGCCTATGATGGCCCCTCCACCTTCTTCGCCAACCTGCCCACCGCCGTAGTGGAAGTCCTGGACCCCATGGTGCTTTGCTCCAAGATCCGGGATACGGACCCCTGCGGGTGCGATGCGGTAAATGTGCAGGTGCCGGATGCCATCAAGGCTCTGTTTGATGAGGGGCTTGTCATCTCCGGCGGACAGCGGCAGCTGTTTGTGACCCTGGGGCAGTTCTCCATCGTCCGGCT
>ERZ1032130.87-NODE-87-length-28791-cov-6.838356_pt1 | contig 28791 bp, 32 predicted proteins | sample MGYA00517879_ERZ1032130 | MGnify/ENA primary metagenome ERZ1032130 (study PRJEB33719, sample SAMN04262597) | wastewater metagenome | biome: rural village; feature: animal feces; material: feces | host: Bos taurus | place: El Salvador | collected 2012-01-31 ...
GCACAGCATCAGGTACTACACCACGTAGCGTTAAGTGGATGAGTCCGAAAATCCAGCCCTTAGTAACACTCCGCGAAGCACCCGCTGGTGCAAGCGGTTAGTGTGTCTTAGGGATTAGTTGAGGAGGAAGGAACCTGCGAAGTGGGGAAGTACCTGCGGCTGTGACGTGATATTTGAATAGATAAGATTCAAACAGGAGGAAATGGATATGATTATAGATGCGCATTTGCACTTATGGGATAAACAGCATGGTATGGTAAATGAAAAACCTGTGTATGATATTGGTGGCGGCAAAAGTGACTTCGGCGGCACTGTAAAACAGATGATGCCGGCATACATGACAGATGGTGTGAATTCTGTGGAACGTCTCATTGCAAATATGGATTTTGCCCAGGTGAATGCAGCGGTAGTTGTTCAGGAATACATTGATGGTAATCAGGATGAATATTTACTGAAATGCAAGGAAAAATATCCGGAGAGAATCAAAATCTGCAGCTTGTATGAAGAGCATGATGATTACAGATTAGATGGATTCGACGGGATTAAAATCTGCGGCGGAAGACTGACAAAAGTAAAATTGGAAGAGTTAAGTCCATTGTTTCATAGAGCAGAAGAAAAAGGAATGTTTGTGGCAATCGACCTTGCAGACGGCGATGCTCAGGTACCAGCTATGAAGCAGCTGATAGGAGAATGTCCGGATCTTCGTATTGCCATTGGGCATTTCGGTATGGTAACTGTAGAGGGCTGGCAGAAACAGATCGAACTTGCCTGCAATAAAAACGTTTATATAGAAAGCGGCGGTATTACATGGCTGTTTAATTCGGAATTCTATCCATATCCATCCGCAGTGGATGCGATTTTGGAAGCGAGAGATATTTGCGGTATCGACAAGCTGATGTGGGGAAGTGATTATCCTCGTACCATGACAGCGATTACTTACCGAATGTCGCAGGATTTTGTTATCAAATCGGATAAGATGAGCGCAGAAGAAAAGGAAAAATTCCTGGGGCTGAATGCGGCAAAATTCTATGGATTTGAAGTAAAAGAAAATCTGCCGTATATCAGTCATATGGCGGAATAGACAGGAAGTCTTGTAAAAAACAGCTCTTTACGGGCTGTTTTTTGCGTAAAATAATTAGTAAAAAACAGGATATAATAATAAAACTAAGATTTGGTGAATTTAATAAAAAATTATCGATTTGATTATTAAAAAATAACAGATTGTTAATTGTTTCATATGGACTTTTTTATAAAAATACTATAGAATTAAGTCAAATGCGTATGAGAGAGGGACAAGGTAATGAGATACAAAAAAAGCGTTCACAAATCATTTGCTATGATTTCGCAGGTAGGTATCAGCATGCTTGTTCCTATTTTTTTGTGCTGCATGCTGGGATTGTTTCTGGAAAATAAGCTGGACTGGCCGGCGTTTATTCCAATGTTTATCCTTGGTGCCCTTGCGGGAATGCGAAATGTATATGTGTTGATTTCCGCAATCTACAAGGAGGATGAAAAAAAGAAGAATGAATAGCTGGAAAAGAACTTTACTGGAACTTCTCACAGGGATTGTTCTTTCGGGAGTTGTATTTGAAATCGCAGGACTCCTGTTTGTGAAGGACAAGCTCGCGCATTCCATAGGAATGCTGTTAGGCATACTTATAGCACTTGCTATGGCAACTCATATGGCATTTTCTCTGAACAGTGCCCTTGACTGGGAAGAGGAGCAGGCGAAACGTGCAATATGGAAAAGCTACCTGTTGCGATATACGTCAGTAGCCATATGCATAGGACTGATTGCTTATTTTGAAATCGGGAATGTGATCTCGTGTTTTTTCGGGATTATGTCTTTGAAGGCAGCTGCATATTTGCAGCCGTATCTTCACAGATTCATTAATAAGTATATTTTAAAAATTGAAGAAGGAGGGTGTGTAGATGGAATCATGGATGCCGATGGCGATGCCGAAGATGATTCTGGCGACTGGACAGAGTGTGGATTTTATGATTCATGGCTTAATTGAGTTTGAACTGTTCGGACAAAAACTTTGGATTACAACGACACATGTGAGTTTGTTGATTGTGATGACTTTGATCATTGTTTTTGCATTATTTGTCAGAGCAAAACTGAAAAGTCCGGATGAGACGCCGGGACTTTTACAAAGCGGTATCGAAATTGCGATTGAAATGCTGGAAAATATGGTTTCAGGAGTTATGGGTGCAGGTGCATCGGGCTTTGTAAATTATATTGGAAGTATTTTTGTGTTCATTTTGATCAGCAATATTTCAGGTCTCTTTGGTCTTAGACCACCAACAGCAGATTTTGGTGTAACGCTTCCGCTGGGGATTATGACATTTTTGATCATTCAGTTTCAGAATATCAAATGTAACAAAGCCGGAGCATTGACAGGTCTGTTTGAACCATTGCCATTTTTGTTTCCAATTAACTTAATTGGAGAAGTGGCAGTTCCGTTTTCATTGGGACTTCGTCTCTTTGGTAATGTTCTTTCGGGAACTGTTATCATGGCATTATTCTATGGTTTGGTGCCGGTATTATTAAAATTTGGTGTGGTGCCAGCGGTGCTGCACGCGTACTTTGACGTGTTCTCCGGATGTATCCAGACATACGTATTCTGTATGTTGACCATGACTTATGTCAAAGACAAAATGTAAAAGAATATTTTAATCTATTTTTAGGAGGTAATTTTTATGTCACAGATTACAAACGAAGGTTTAATTTTAGCATGTTCAGCAATTGGTGCTGGTTTAGCTTGTATCGCAGGTATCGGACCTGGTGTTGGTCAGGGTATTGCTGCCGGTTTTGCTGCAAGCGCAGTAGGTAAAAACCCAGGTGCAAAATCAGACATTACATCTACCATGCTTCTTGGTCAGGCCGTAGCTGAAACAACAGGTCTTTATGGTCTGTTAATTGCGTTCCTCTTACTCTTCGTAAGACCATTATTAGGTGCATTATAAGATACGATTAACTTAGATGACTTAAATTGATGAATTGAGAGGAGGCGAGACCTTGGAGAGATTATTTGGACTTGACGCCCAGCTGATCTTTGAACTATGTTTAACAGCACTGGCGGTATTCTGTCTCTTTATGGCTTTGTCTTATATCCTGTTTAATCCTGTCCGAGATATGTTAAAGAAACGTCAGCAGATGGTACAGGAAACAAAGGATACTGCGAATAAAGAAAAAGAAGATGCCCTTGCATTAAAGGCTGAATACGAAGCAAAGTTAAAAAATGCAGAAGCTGAGGCTGAGGAAATCTTAAATACTGCCAGAAAACGCGCCCTGAAAAATGAGAGAGCCATTCTGGACGAGGCCAAAGAAGAGGCTGCCGGTATTATCGCTAATGCAAATGTGCAGATTGAACTTGAAAAGAAAAAAGCAATGGATGATCTGAAACAGGAAGTTGTTGCAATCGCAACAATGATGGCAGGTAAAGTAGTAGCAGCAACCATTGATGAAAAACTTTCGAATCAGCTGATCGAGGATACTTTAAAAGAAATGGGTGATGACACATGGCGAAGCTAGTATCCAAAACATATGGCGATGCTTTGTTTGAACTGAGCCTGGAAGAAAAGAAAGAAGATATTCTTTTCGAGGAAGCGAAGACATTTTTGGAGGTTATCCGTAATGATGACGAGCTTGTAAGGTTCATGAAGCATCCGAAAATTGTAAAAGAAGAAAAAATCAAAACGGGGAAAAATATCTTTGATGGTCGCTTTTCCAAAGAATTTGCAGGATTTTTATTAGTTCTGATTCAAAAAGACCGTTTTGCAGAAGTTGAAAAAACACTGGAATATTTCATCGGACGAATGAAGGAACACAAAAAAATTGGTGTTGCGTACATTTCGACAGCCACAGTCTTAAGTGATGTGCAGAAAGAAAAAATTGGTGCGCGTCTTCTTGAAATTACAGACTTTGAAACATTCGAGATGAATTATACCGTTGACGAATCCTTACTTGGCGGAATGGTAATCCGTGTAGGAGACCGTGTGGTAGATACAAGCATTAGAAATAAGCTTAAGAGTCTATCACAGCAGTTATCCGCACTGCAGGTAGGTTAGTATAAGTGCAGGCTTAAGAAAGAAGGTGTAAGTTTTTATGAATTTAAGACCGGAAGAAATCAGCTCCGTTATTAAAGAACAGATTAAACAATACGCCGGACAAATGGAAGTATCTGATGTTGGTACCGTTATTCAGGTAGCAGATGGTATCGCTCGTGTACACGGGCTTGAAAAAGCAATGCAGGGTGAACTTTTGGAGTTCCCGGGCGATGTTTTTGGTATGGTGCTCAACCTGGAAGAAGACAACGTAGGTGCTGTTTTGTTAGGTGATCAGAAAAATATTAATGAAGGCGATACAGTAAAGACCACAGGGCGAGTTGTAGAAGTGCCTGTTGGTGACTGTATGTTAGGACGAGTTGTAAACGCTCTTGGACAGCCAATCGATGGAAAAGGACCAATTCATACTGATAAATTCCGTCCAATCGAAAGAGTTGCTCCGGGTGTTATCACACGTAAATCCGTAGATACTCCCCTTCAGACCGGTATCAAAGCCATTGACTCCATGGTGCCAATCGGAAGAGGTCAGCGAGAATTAATCATCGGTGACAGACAGACCGGTAAAACAGCCATTGCCATTGATACAATTATCAACCAGAAGGGCAAGGGTGTGAAATGTATTTATGTTGCAATTGGACAGAAAGCTTCTACCGTTGCAACCATCGTTAAAAAATTAGAAGAATTTGATGCATTCGCTTATACAACCGTTGTGGCTTCTACAGCCAGCGAATTAGCACCATTACAGTATATTGCGCCATATGCAGGATGTGCCATTGGCGAAGAATGGATGGAAAACGGAGACGACGTACTGATCGTTTACGATGATTTGTCCAAACACGCAACAGCTTACCGTACACTGGCTCTGCTTTTAAAGAGACCGCCAGGACGTGAAGCTTACCCGGGTGACGTTTTCTACTTACATTCAAGATTACTTGAACGTGCAGCAAAATTAAACGATGAACTTGGCGGCGGTTCCTTAACAGCCCTTCCGATCATTGAAACACAGGCTGGTGACGTTTCCGCGTACATTCCTACAAACGTGATTTCCATCACAGATGGTCAGATTTACCTGGAAACAGAAATGTTCAACGCAGGTTTCCGTCCGGCGGTAAATGCAGGTCTTTCCGTATCACGAGTTGGTGGTGCTGCCCAGATTAAAGCGATGAAGAAAATCGCAGCTCCTATCCGAGTAGAACTTGCCCAGTATCGTGAATTGGCAGCTTTTGCTCAGTTTGGTTCAGAACTGGATGCTGATACAAAACAGAAGCTTGATCAGGGTGAAAGAATTAAGGAAGTATTAAAACAGGATCAGTATCAGCCAATGCCTGTAGAAGATCAGATTATCATGATCTATACAGTTACAAGAAAATATCTTCTTGATGTACCGGTAAAACGTGTTCAGGAATTTGAAAAAGGATTCTTAGAATTCGTTAAAACACAGTATGCAGACATTCCGGAAAGCATCCGTGAAACAAAAGTAATGTCTGACGAATGTGAAGCTCGTTTAGTAGAAGCGATTGAAGCATTTAAGAAGAATTTTTAAGCGATTCGTGTAGAAAGAAAGGTGACTATCTATGGCGTCAATGAGAGAGATTAAACGTCGTAAAGCCAGCATTGCCAGCACTCAGCAGATTACAAAAGCCATGAAACTTGTTTCAACTGTAAAACTGCAGAGAGCAAAGAGCAAAGCGGAAGCGACTAAGCCGTATTTTGATTGCATGTATGATACCGTTGCCACAATGCTTTCTAAATCAGGAAATGTAGATCATCCATATTTAAAATCCGGTGCGTCCTCTAAAAAGGCCGTAATTACCATTACTTCCAACAGAGGTCTTGCAGGAGGTTACAACAACAACATTGTAAAACTCATTATCGGAGATGAAACTTTTGACAAAGAGAATACAGAAATTTACGCACTTGGTAAAAAGGGCCGAGATTCTCTTGGATTAAGAGGTTACACAGTTGCTTCTGACCTGTCAGAAGTGATGAATGGACCGATCTACGCTGATGCGAAGGAGCTTAGTGAAGTGCTTCTGGAAAAATTTGAAAAAGGTGAAATCGGTGAGATTTATCTTGCATACACCGTATTTAAAAATACCGTAACTCACGTTCCAACCATGTTAAAACTTTTGCCGGTAGAAATCGAAGCAAAAGATGTGACAGAAGGAGACAACATCCCAATGAACTATGAACCGGATGAGGAAGAGGCATTGGGAATGATCATTCCAAAATACATCACAAGCCTGATTTATGGGGCTATGATGGAAGCGGTTGCAAGTGAAAACGGTGCCAGAATGCAGGCAATGGATTCAGCAACAAGCAATGCTGAAGAAATGATTCAGAAATTAGAATTAGATTATAACAGAGCACGTCAGGGCTCTATTACACAGGAACTGACAGAAATTATTGCCGGAGCACAGGCTATCAGCTAACGGCATAATCGTAAGGAGTGAAAAAATGGCAGAAAAAAATATTGGAAAAATCACTCAGATCATCAGTGCGGTACTGGATATTAAATTCTCAGGAAAACTTCCTGAAATCTACGAAGCAATCGAAATCCCATTAGCAAATGGCGATAAGCTTGTAGTTGAAGTATCTCAGCATCTCGGTGATGATACTGTTAGATGTATTGCCATGGGACCTACCGACGGTCTGGTACGAGGAATGGATGCTGTAGCTACTGGAGCTCCAATCACAGTACCGGTTGGTGAAAATACATTGGGACGTATCTTCAATGTATTAGGTGACCCAATCGACAATAAACCGGCACCGGATTGCGAACAGCACTTCCCAATCCACAGAAAAGCGCCGGCATTTGAAGAACAGTCTACTTCTACAGAAGTATTAGAAACAGGGATCAAAGTCGTTGACCTTCTCTGCCCATATCAGAAGGGTGGTAAGATCGGTCTCTTCGGTGGTGCCGGTGTAGGTAAGACTGTATTAATTCAGGAATTAATTCATAACATTGCCACAGAGCATGGTGGATATTCCGTATTCACAGGTGTAGGGGAACGTACACGTGAAGGTAATGACCTCTACCACGAAATGACAGATACAGGCGTTATCAACAAAACTACCATGGTATTCGGTCAGATGAATGAGCCGCCTGGAGCACGTATGCGTGTAGGATTAACAGGTCTTACCATGGCAGAATATTTCCGTGATAAAGGTGGAAAGGACGTACTTCTTTTCATTGATAACATTTTCCGTTTTACACAGGCAGGTTCTGAAGTATCTGCGCTGCTTGGCCGTATGCCGTCAGCCGTAGGTTATCAGCCAACACTTCAGACTGAAATGGGTGCATTACAGGAACGTATCACCTCTACAAAGAATGGTTCCATTACTTCTGTACAGGCTGTATACGTACCAGCCGATGACTTAACTGACCCGGCTCCTGCAACAACCTTCGCCCACCTGGATGCAACAACCGTATTATCCCGTTCTATCGTAGAGCTTGGTATTTATCCGGCAGTAGATCCACTGGAATCTACATCCCGTATTCTTGATCCAAAGATCGTTGGGGAAGAACATTACTCTGTTGCCCGTGGTGTACAGGAAATTCTTCAGAGATATAAGGAATTACAGGATATTATCGCAATTCTTGGTATGGACGAATTGTCTGAAGAAGAAAAACTGGTTGTATCCCGAGCAAGAAAGGTTCAGAGATTCTTATCTCAGCCATTTAGTGTTGCCGGACAGTTCACAGGTCTGGAAGGCCGTTATGTTCCATTGGAAGAAACAATCCAGGGCTTCAAGGAAATCCTTGAGGGTAAACATGATGCGATTCCGGAAGGTCATTTCTTAAATGCAGGAAGTATTGATGACGTAGTGGCTCGCGTGAAAAAATAAGGGGTGAGCGAATATGGCAGAGACAAATGCATTTAAACTGAGAGTCATCTCTCCGGACAGAATTTTCTACGAAGGAGAAGCAATCATGCTGGAGCTAAATACGATCGATGGGGAAGTGGGTATTTATAAGAACCACGTACCAATGACCTATATTGTTGCTCCGGGTGTTATGAAGATTACCGAGTCAGAGGAAAGTGTTAAAGAAGCGGCTCTTCATTCCGGATTTATTCAGATTTTACAGGAAGAAATTACAATTCTGGCAGAAATCGTGGAATGGCCGGAGGAAATCGATGAAAATCGAGCGAAGGAGGCGCAAGTCAGAGCAGAACGCCGACTGGCGATGAAGGATCCTAACATCAATGTGCAGAGAGCTGAGCTGGCACTGCACCGCGCGCTGACACGTCAGGAAGTAAAAGAGAATAAAAGATAAACAATTTGTCCCCGCGCCAAATTGAATGGCGCGGGGATCTTTATGAGTTGATGGGATGAAAAATGGCTTATTATTATAATCAGTTATCAAAAATAGAACAGAAGGCATATTATGCAATGAAAGAAGGACTCTTAAACCTTGCACCTTCTTTTGCGGTGCCGATGCTGGACGGAAAGACGTTGTCAGATATTTATTTTATGGTACGAATGGATTGTCCGGAGATTTTCTGGTCAGTGAAGTTTAGTTATAAATATTATAAGGACTCTGATCATGTGGAAATGGTTCCGGAATATTTGTTCAAAAAGAATCAGATTATGGAACACCGAATGGCACTGGAGTCCAGGGTAAAAAAGCTTGCTCGCCAGGCAGAAAAATTAAGCGAGAAAGAAAAAGAGCTTTTTGTTCATGACTTTATTTGTCAGAATGTACGTTATGATAAATTAAAGAAAGCCTATTCTCATGAAATCATTGGTCCCCTGGGACAGGGCGTAGGAGTCTGCGAAGGAATTGCAAAATCTGTGAAGATTTTATGTGATGCTCTTGGAATTTGGTGCATCATTGCCCTGTGTGACAACAATCCGGAAAAAGGAATCAAATACCGTCATATGTGGAATGTGGTGCGCATTGAGGGAAAATATTATCACTTGGATGCAACCTTTGATAATTCTCTGAGCAAAGAGGATGTGATTCGATATGACTACTTTAATTTAAGTGACACACAGATTTTCAAAGATCATGAACCGGCCATTTACAAGCTTCCGGCATGTACGGATGGAGAGCACACCTATTATCGCGATAAGAAGCTGTCGTGGACGAAATACGAGGATGTAAGAAAGCGTGCAGCCCAGGCGGTGAAGAAAGGAAAAGTGCTGATTTTTCACTGGAGAGGCGGTTATCTGACCAGGGAAGTATTAAAAGAACTATTTGAAATTTTTCATGAGGAGGCAGCGAAAAAGGAAAAATATGCTTATCTGTCCTTGAACTGGCCACAGGCAATCCTGCAGGTAAGATTTACTATGGAAGCACCGCAGCAGGACATTACGATGGAAGAAGCCAATGAAGGTGAACGGGCTGAAACTGAATGAAAATTTACGGAAAATTTACGACGATAAAAATTTTTGAAAAAATTAAAAAAAGTGCTTGCATTTTTGGGGACGTTGGTATATACTAGCCATTGTTGAGAGAACAACACAGCAAAACAACAAAATAAAGCGCTATCGCCAAACGGTAAGGCAACGGACTCTGACTCCGTCATCTCAAGGTTCGAATCCTTGTAGCGCTGCTAAGAGAACTCAGTAGAAGATTTCTACTGAGTTTTTTGTATCTAAAAAATCAGAGATAAAATTACTCCTTTTCAAATAACATATTTTGTGATATAGTTTGATTTAACGTGGTAAAGTATCAAAGGGGTAAGAAAATGATTTGTGAAACAATTCTTGATGCGGTGGGAAATACACCGATGATCAGATTAAATAGAATCACAGAGCCGGACAGTGCAGAGATTCTTGTAAAATTTGAAGGATTAAATGTAGGCGGATCGATCAAGACGCGTACCGCTTATAATATGATTCTGGATGCGGAGAGAAGAGGGGTTCTTCAGGCGGATTCTGTGATCGTGGAGCCAACCAGCGGAAATCAGGGGATAGGCCTTGCTTTGGTAGGTGCAGTTCGTGGTTACGATGTAAAAATTATTATGCCGGACTCTGTAAGTGAGGAAAGAAGAAAGCTGGTGGAGCATTATGGTGCAGAAGTGATTCTGGTTCATGACCATGGCAACATCGGAGAATGCATCGAGGAATGCATTAAACTGGCATTGAAGATGAAAGAGGAGAATCCGAAGGTGTTTGTTCCACAGCAGTTTGAAAATCCGGCCAATGTGGAAGTTCAAAGATGCGGAACCGGTGAAGAAATGATTCGCCAGGTGAATGGACCGATTCACGGATACTGTTCAGGGATTGGAACCGGCGGAACCATTACAGGAATCGGAGAAACTCTTAAAAAATATAATCCGGATATAACTATCTGGGCGGTAGAGCCGGAAAATGCGGCCATTTTATCCGGTGGCTCTATCGGAACTCATGTGCAAATGGGAATCGGAGACGGAGTAATTCCAGAGATTTTAAATCAGGAAATTTATGATGATGTCTGTATTATTAAGGATGAAGAGGCACTGCAGATTTCTAAGGAACTGGCATCTAAAGAAGGCATCATGTGCGGAATCAGCAGCGGCACCAATGTGGCGGCAGCGTTAAAGCTGGCAAAGAAGCTTGGTAAGGGAAAAACGGTTGTAACCGTATTGCCGGATACTGCAGAACGATATTTCTCTACACCATTATTCGAATAGGCAGAATGACAAAAACCCTCAGTAATGAGGGTTTTTCTTTAGTCTGTGGGTGCCTGATAAAATCTTCCGGCAACGGAGTCTGTTTTTATGGTATTAATAAATGCTTTCTGATCTACCTGTCTGATGGTATGAATGATCTTTTCTGTTTCCCCACGGGATACAACTGAATACACCACACTTCGCTCTTTGTGTTCGTAGGAACCTTCCCCTTCGATAATGGTAGCGCCGTGATGGGTCAGTTCATTGATAGTCTGACAAACCAGCTGCGGTTTGTTGGTAACAATAAACAGTGTGGTCTTTTGAAACCTCTGATACAGTGTATGCAGGATCTGTGTGGAAACATACTGATAAATGATAGAATATAAGGCCTTGTCCCAACCAAAGAGAAGCCCTGCAGCACCCAGGATGCATGCATTGATTGCAAGTACCATGTTCCAGGAATCTACGCCTTTTTTCTGGGAAAGGTAAATTCCGATAAAGTCCGTTCCGCCGGTGGTTGCATCTACGGAAAGCACCAGACTGATGGCGGCTCCGTTGATGATTCCGCCAAAGACGCTGATGAGAAGTGTATCATAGGTAATTGGATAATAAGGTAAAATATCAGTCAGTGTACTGGTAAGTACAATGGTCAGCAGAGAAAATAAGGTGAATTTCTTACCAATAAAACGAAAACCAATATACACCGGAAAAGCATTCAGCAGCAGGTTGACAAGAGTATATGGAAATTCAATGTTAAAAAATTTTGTTCCAATACTTTGAATCAAAATGGTAAGTCCTGTTGCACCGCCTGGGTACAGACCTCCGGTATGGACAAAGGTCTTAATGTTCAAGGCCATAATAAAAGAAGCGATAATAATGAACAGGATTCGTTTCACATCCTTTTGTGGATCAAATTTCATGAGAAATCCTCCTTGAAAATGGATAATATTCATAATCGATTTCAGTATAAAAAAATATAGATGAATAGTCAAAGGGGATTTCCGATTTTCCAAATATTTTAGTAGGAAATCTTTGGGATTTCATGTATACTAGCGTTAGATGAACAGGAGGAAGATGCATGTACAAATGGAATGGCAGGGTCAGATTTAGTGAGGTAGGAGAAGATAAGCGATTAACATTAGACCATATTGTAGATTATTTTCAGGATTGCAGTACTTTTCAGTCGGAAGACCTTGGAAGTGGCATGGAAGCCGTGGAAGCCATGCATCGTGCGTGGGTGCTTTCGTCCTGGCAGATTGTAGTGAAGGAATATCCAAAGCTTGGTGAAGAGATCACTACGGGGACATGGCCTTATGAATTTAACCGGTTTTTAGGAGGACGTAACTTTATTATGTACGGAGCCGATGGCAGAGTGCTTGCATATGCAAACAGCCTTTGGACATACATCAGTACAGAAAATGGACGTCCTGTAAGAGTTGACAAAGATATTATGAAATTGTATGTGCTGGAGCCGAAATATGATATGGAATACGCGGATCGAAAGATCGCCCTTCCGGAAACGATGGTGCCTATGGCGGCATTTCCGGTAGAAATTCATCATCTGGATACCAACCATCATGTAAACAATGGTCAGTACATTAAGATGGCAGGTGTATATCTGCCCCAGGGCTTTGAGATTGCCCAGATGAGAGCAGAATATAAAAAATCCGCAGTGCTGGGGGACAAGATTTGTCCGAGAGTTTATGCGGAAGAAGAAAAAGTGATTGTAAGCCTTGAAGACGAGGCTGGAAACCCATTTACCGTTGTTGAGTATTTAAAAAATGCTTAGCAGCCACATAAATCATAGGAGAGGACGAAAAACATGATTGAATTAGGAAAGAAACAAACATTGGAAATTGTCAAAAAAGTAGAATTTGGTGTGTACCTTGCAGAAGAAGCAGGAAGCACAGACAAAGTTTTACTTCCAAAGAAACAGGTACCGGAGGGAGCAGACACAGGAACAAAAGTAGAAGTATTCATTTACAGAGACTCCAAAGACCGTCTCATTGCTACCACATCTGTGCCGAAACTGACCCTTGGTGAACTGGCGGTTCTGACAGTCAAGGAAGTAGGAAAAATCGGTGCATTTTTGGATTGCGGTCTGGAAAAAGATTTGTTCCTTCCATTTAAGCAGCAGACAAGAAGGGTGCGTACCGGAGAAGAAGTTCTTGTGGCAATGTATATTGATAAGAGCAATCGCCTTTGCGCTACCATGAATGTATATGAATATTTGCAAAAGGATTCCCCATATGGGAAGGAAGACACAGTTCACGGCGTGATCTATGAGATCAGCAAAAATTTCGGTGCATTTGTAGCAGTGGATTACAGATATTCCGCCCTGATTCCTGCAAAAGAATTCCATGGAGAATACGAAATCGGTGATACGATAGAAGCCCGTGTCACAGGGGTAAAACCGGATGGAAAGCTGGATCTTAGCATTCGCCGGAAAGCACATCTTCAGATGGATGAAGATGCAGAATATGTGATGCAGGTCATTGAAGAATTTGAAGGAGTTCTTCCTTTTAATGATAAGGTTTCTCCGGAAGTGATTCAGAGAGAATTTCATATGAGCAAGAATGCTTTCAAGCGTGCTGTGGGAAAGCTTTATAAAGAAGGCAGGATTGAGATTACGGAAAACCGTATCTTAAAAGTTAAATAGCAAATTTTTCTAAAAACATTTTACGGATTACAGGAAAACAGTGGAAAATTCACAAATTTGTAATTTTGCACAAAAACAGCTTGAATATTTTGTTGAGAATGCTATACTTGGGGTGTAAACAAAAAACAAAGTGTGAAACCAATAGAAGGAGGAATCACAATGAAAGTAACTAACATCAAAAATATTGAAGCATTTTTTAACACAGTAGATTCCTGCAAAGGAAGAGTTGAATTGGTAACAGGAGAAGGCGACAGACTGAACTTAAAATCTAAATTATGTCAGTATGTATCTATGGCAAATATTTTTTCCAACGGAGAAATTCCGGAATTAGAAATCATTGCTTACGAAAGAGAAGACATCGACAAGCTGATCAGCTTCATGATGAACGGAAACTAATCAGAAAAATAGAAAAGTATGAAATGAGAGGAAATGCGATTGTGCGTTTCCTCTTTTTTGTGTATAATAAAAACAATTATATGCTTTGATCAGAAGGTGAGACCAACATGAATTTTACACATTTACATGTGCACACAGAATACAGTCTTTTAGACGGTTCCAATAAAATCAAAGAATGTATTTTGAGAGTCAAGGAGCTTGGCATGGACAGTGTGGCGATTACGGACCACGGAGTCATGTTTGGCGTGATTGACTTTTATCGTGCGGCCAAAGCGGAAGGGATTCGTCCTATCTTGGGCTGTGAAGTTTATGTTGCGCCAAATTCCCGATATGACAGGGAGATTGGAAACAATGATGACCGATATTATCATCTGGTACTTCTTGCAGAGAATAATATGGGTTATAATAATCTGATGAAGATTGTATCCAAAGGCTTCACGGAAGGGTATTATTATAAACCCCGAATAGATATGGAGGTGCTGGAGCAGTACCATGAAGGTATCATTGCCTTAAGTGCCTGTCTTGCGGGAGAAGTGCAGAAATATTTGAATAGAGGCTTTTATGAGGAAGGGAAAAAAGCAGCCCTGAAATACGAGCGTGTTTTTGGAAAAGGAAACTTCTTCCTCGAACTTCAGGATCATGGATTGCCGGAGCAGAGGCGTGTAAATATGGAGCTTTTGCGATTAAGTCAGGATACCGGCATCGAGCTTGTGGCAACCAATGATGTTCATTATACTTATGCAGAGGATGAGAAGCCTCATGATATTTTACTTTGCCTTCAGACAGGTAAAAAGCTGTCCGATGAAAATCGTATGCGATATGAGGGCGGTCAATACTATGTAAAATCACCGGAAGAGATGGCGGAGCTTTTTCCATATGCATTACAGGCGCTGGAAAATACACAAAAAATTGCAGAGCGTTGTGATGTGGAGATTGAATTCGGCGTGACCAAGCTTCCGAAATATGATGTGCCGGAAGGGTATACCTCCTGGGAATATTTAAACAAGCTTTGTTTTGAGGGGCTGGAGAGATGTTATCCGAATCATACATCTGAACTGGAAGAACAGCTAAGCTATGAGTTGTCCATCATTCAGAAAATGGGCTATGTAGATTATTTCCTGATCGTATGGGATTTTATCAAATATGCCAAGGATCACGGAATTGCAGTAGGTCCGGGACGAGGCAGCGCGGCAGGAAGTATTGTTTCCTACACACTGGGAATCACTACCATCGATCCTATGAAATATAGTCTGCTGTTTGAGCGTTTCCTAAACCCGGAACGTGTATCCATGCCGGATATTGACGTTGACTTCTGCTTTGAAAGACGTCAGGAAGTCATCGATTATGTAGTGGAGAAATATGGAAAAGACCGGGTAGTGCAGATTGTAACCTTTGGTACTCTGGCAGCCCGGGGTGTTATCAGAGATGTGGGGCGTGTGATGGATCTGCCCTATCAGCTTTGCGACCAGACAGCCAAGCAGATTCCCCAGGAATTAAATATTACCATTGACCGTGCGCTGAAGGTAAATCCGGAGCTTCGTAAGAACTATGAAGAAAATGGAGAGATTCATGAACTGATCGACATGGCTAAGCGTCTGGAAGGGCTTCCGAGACATACCTCCATGCATGCCGCCGGAGTTGTGATCAGTCAGAAATCGGTAGATGAATATGTGCCCCTGTCCAGAGGATCCGATGGTTCTATTACGACCCAGTTTACCATGACAACGTTAGAAGAACTGGGGCTTTTGAAAATGGATTTCCTGGGACTTCGTACTCTGACCGTTATCCAAAATGCGGTAAACATGGTAAAAGAGACCAAAGGGATCTCTATTGATATTGATAAAATAGATTATGATGATAAACAGGTGTTAGCCTCCATCGGTACCGGAAAATGCGAAGGGATTTTTCAGCTGGAAAGTGCGGGCATGAAAAATTTCATGAAGGAGCTAAAGCCAAAGAGTCTGGAAGACATCATCGCGGGGATTTCCCTGTACCGGCCGGGGCCTATGGATTTTATCCCCCAGTATATTAAGGGAAAGGATTATCCGGAAACCATCACTTATGATTGCGAGGAGTTAAGGAGCATTCTGGAGCCTACGTATGGCTGCATTGTATACCAGGAACAGGTAATGCAGATCGTACAGAAGCTGGCAGGCTACACCCTTGGACGAGCCGATCTTGTGCGTCGTGCCATGAGTAAGAAAAAAGCCTCCGTAATGGAGCAGGAGCGTAAAAACTTTGTATACGGCAATGAAGCAGAAGGGGTTCCGGGCTGCATTTCCAGAGGCATTTCAGAAAAGACTGCAAATAAGATTTTCGATGATATGACGGACTTTGCAAAGTATGCATTTAATAAATCCCATGCAGCGGCCTATGCGGTGGTATCCTATCAGACTGCATGGTTAAAATATTACTATCCGGTAGAATTTATGGCAGCACTTATGACGTCAGTCATTGATAATCCGTCAAAAGTGGCAGAATACATTTTAAACTGTAAAAGTATGGGAATTGCAATCCTGCCGCCGGATATCAACGTGGGATATGCCGGATTTTCCGTTTCTGAAAAGGGAATCCATTACGGGCTTTCTGCTATCAAAAGTATTGGACGCTCCGTAATCGAAGCAATTGTTGCAGAGCGAAAAGAGAACGGATTTTACACCAGTCTGAAGGATTTTATCTCAAGACTTAGCAATAAAGAAGTGAATAAGCGAACCATTGAAAACTTTATCAAAGCCGGGGCATTGGATTGTCTGGAAGGAACCAGAAAGCAGAAAATGCTGATTTACGTGCAGATTATGGACGAGGCAGCAAGAGATAAGAAAAATTCTCTGACAGGTCAGCTCTCTTTGTTTGATTTCGTTGATGAGGAAGTCAAAGCCTCCATGGAGATCCAGATGCCGAAGGTGGGAGAATTTGACCAGAGCGAATTGCTGCTCTTCGAAAAGGAGGTACTGGGCGTTTACCTAAGCGGCCATCCTCTGGAAGAATGTGAGGAGCGCTGGAGAAAAGTCATTTCTCATACCTCTGCAGATTTCATGCTGGATGAAGAACTTGGAACCACAAAAGTAAGAGATGGAGAAAAAGCAATCATAGGTGGAATTATTAGCGAAAAAAGTGTAAAATTAACAAAAACAAGCAAACAGATGGCTTACCTTACCATTGAAGATTTGCTTGGAACGGTGGAAGTCATTGTATTTCCGCGAGATTATGAACAAAACGCGGCCGGTTTAGAGCAGGATGCGAAAGTGTTCGTGCAGGGACGCGTCTCCTGTGAGGATGATAAACCAAGCAGATTGATCTGTGAAAAAATCATTCCCTTTGATCAGGAGAAAAAAGAACTATGGATTCAGTTTGCGGATAAGGAAACGTTTCAGAAGCTTGAGGTTCGTATGTTAAATTCCCTGAAAGCATACGAAGGGGATGTGCCGGTGGTGGCATATCTTGCAAAGGAAAAGCAGTGGAAAAAATATCCGCCAAACAGAAATATAACGCTCACAGATCCCCTGATCACTGCATTAAAAGAGCAGTTTGGTGAGCAAAATATTAAGATCAGAACCCTGAAGGCATTAGGGTGAATGTAAGAGAGATTTTAGAACAGGAGGAGAAAAAAATGGCAGAAGGTAAGGAAATCAAAACAATCGGTGTATTGACAAGTGGTGGAGATGCTCCAGGTATGAATGCAGCGATTCGTGCAGTTGTCAGACGCGCATGCTATAACGGCAAAAAAGTAAAAGGAATTCGTAGAGGATATCAGGGCCTTTTGGAAGAAGATATTTTCGATATGGAGCCATGGGACGTATCTGATACCATTGAACGCGGAGGTACAATCCTTTATACAGCCCGTTGTTCAGAGTTCCGTACAGCAGAAGGCCAGCAAAGAGGGGTTGAAATCTGTAAAAAACATGGAATTGATGGTCTTGTAGTAATCGGTGGAGACGGATCTTTTAAAGGTGCACAGTGTCTTGCTAATGGAGGTATTAACACCGTTGGTGTTCCGGGAACCATTGACCTTGATATTGCTTGTACAGAATACACCATTGGTTTTGATACTGCAGTTAATACTGCAATGGAAGCAATTGACAAAGTTCGTGATACTTCCACCTCTCATGAAAGATGCAGTATTATCGAAGTAATGGGAAGACATGCAGGATATATTGCATTATGGTGCGGTATTGCCAATGGTGCCGAAGATATTCTCATTCCTGAAACATATAACTATGACGAACAGGAAATTATCAATAACATTATCCGAAATCGTCAGAAAGGTAAAAAGCATCATATCATCATCAACGCAGAAGGTATTGGACATTCTACTTCCATGGCAAGAAGAATCGAAGCTGCCACAGGCATTGAAACAAGAGCAACCATTTTAGGACACATGCAGCGAGGCGGAAGTCCAACCTGTAAGGACAGAATGTATGCATCTATCATGGGTGCAATGGCAGCAGACTTACTTTGTCAGGGCAAGACCAACCGAGTGGTAGGATATCAGAACGGACAGTTCCAGGATTTCGACATCAATGAAGCGCTGGCGATGAACAAGAACATTGATCCATATCAGTGCGAAATCGCTAGGGCATTGTCAAGATAACATGATTACAAGTACAGCGAATGCTCAGGTAAAAAATCTGGCGCAGTTAATCAAAAAGTCAAAGGTGCGTACAGAGCAGGGTGTCTACGTGGTAGAAGGCGTGAAGATGTTTTTGGAAGCACCCAAGGATGAGATTGTAAAGGTTTATGTTTCAGAGGAGCTTTTTGAAAAGGGCACGATTTCGGAGCAATTGGCAGAAACCAGCTATGAAGTGCTGAAAACAGAGGTTTTCAATCATGTGGCGGATACGAAAACACCACAAGGGGTACTCTGTGTGATGAAACAGAAAAAATATACCCTTGAGCAATTGACAGAAGGGAAAGCCCCGTTGTTGTTGGTGCTTGAAAACCTGCAGGATCCGGGAAATCTGGGCACCATGATGCGTACCGCGGAAGGGGCAGGAGTTACAGGAGTTTTGCTAAGTCGTGGCAGCGTAGACATTTATAATCCAAAGACCATTCGTTCTACCATGGGTTCCATTTACCGTGTACCATTTCTTTATACAGATGATCTGCTGGGGGATATGGATAAACTCCATGAGAAAGGAATCGTTACCTATGCGGCTCATTTGAAAGGTAAAGGTTTTTATGATGAGGAATCTTATCAGGGAGCTACGGCATTTTTGATTGGAAACGAAGGGAATGGGCTGACGGATGATCTTTCAGAAAAGGCAAAACAATATATTAAAATTCCTATGGAAGGACAGTTGGAATCCCTGAATGCTGCGGTGGCAGCGGCGATTCTTATGTATGAGGCTTCCAGACAGAGAAGATAAAATTGAACCCGCGTATGCGGGTTTAATTTTTTGGAAAAAAACAGGTATATTCTTGGCAAATTTGACATATAATCTATTGTTTGTTACAATGTGAAAAGATTTACGTAATATTTTCGTAACATTATGGAGGATATGGGAATGAAAAACAGACAGATGGCCAGCCTGTTGTTTGGGGCAATGGTATGGTTGACCACTTGCGGATTTGCATCTTGGGGAGAAGCGGCAAATGCAGGAATTGCAGATGTTGTGGAGCCTATGACCAGCGAGCATTTTGAAGCTCTGGAGATCATGGAAGAGTGGGGAAATCGCTGTATGCCAAATGTTAAAGAATATGTAACAATTCGCCGGGAAGCAAGTACGGAATCCGAAGCAGTGGGACGACTTTATAAGGGCGGTGCAGCAGAGGTTGTTGAAAAAGGGGAATACTGGACCAGGATTATTTCAGGAGACTGTGAAGGATATATTTCCAATGATTATCTGGAATTTGGCATAGATGCAAAAGAAATTGCGGACAGAGACTGCAGTCTGGTGGCCACGGTAACTGCGGATGGTCTGAAGGTCCGGGCAGAGGCTTCAGAGGAATCTAAAACGAAAGATTTGCTGGGCTGCGGTGAAAAAGCGGATGTCATCAGTCAGGAGGACGGATGGCTGAAGATTAAATATGATGATGGCGAGGCATATATTAAGGCAGAATATACCAGCATAGAATTTGAAGTGGGTGAGGCTCAGACCATGGAGCAGATTCGTGAAGCTGAGGCGGCGGCAGAAGCGGCAAGAAAGAAAGCTGCATTGAAAAAGCAGTATGAAGCGGTTCGTGCAAGCGGCAATGAAGTACAGGTTCTTGGAGCACTCATTCAGATAGAAGCAGGAAATCAGCCTTATGAAGGCCAGTTGGCAGTAGGCGCGGTGGTTATGAATCGGGTGAGAAGTTCACGTTATCCTAATACCATCGCAGATGTGGTTTATGCACCGGGACAGTTTCCGTATGCAAGTGGAAGAGTCCATGAAGTTATGGCAAGAGGCGTGAAGGCATCCTGTCTGCAGGCGGCACAGGACGCAATTAACGGTGCCAGCAATGTGGGAAGCTTTACACATTTTAAATCCGCAAGATCAGCGGTGGGCGGAGCCAGCATTATTATTGGAAACCATGTTTTTTATTAAAAATATTCAGGCATCCTTTTGCGGAGGGTGCCTGTTGTATTTTTATGCAGTGAATTTAACAATTTAACGTTGTAAAATGTAAAAAATTATAGTAGAATATCTGTTATCTTATTTCTTTGCAAGAGGTATATAGAAACACAAACGGATACATTAGGAGAATGATTATGGTTAGAAACTGGGACTTACTCAAAGGACGTAACTTTTTAAAGCTTCTGGATTTTACACCGGAAGAAATTGAATATTTATTAGATTTGGCTGCAGATTTAAAGGAAAGAAAGAAAAAAGGCATTCGTGTAGATTATCTTGCAAGCAAAAACATTGTGTTGATTTTTGAAAAAACAAGTACAAGAACACGCTGCTCTTTTGAAACCGCTGCCCATGATCTTGGAATGGGATGTACCTACCTTGATCCATCCGCATCACAGATCGGTAAAAAGGAAAGTATCGCAGATACAGCACGTGTGCTTGGAAGAATGTATGAAGGAATCGAGTACCGCGGTTTTGAGCAGGAACGTGTAGAAACCCTTGCAAAATATGCAGGTGTGCCGGTATGGAACGGTCTGACAAATGAATTTCATCCAACACAGATGCTGGCGGATCTTCTGACCATCAAAGAACATTTGGGCGAGATCAAAGGGAAAAAGCTGGTATACATGGGTGATGCCCGCTACAATATGGGAAATTCCTGGATGGTAACCTGTGCAAAAATGGGAATGAATTTTGTAGCCTGTGCTCCGAGAAATTATTTCCCGGATCCTGATCTTGTGGCTACCTGCGGAGCTATTGCAGCGAAGACAGGCGGAAGCATCACATTAACAGAAGATGTAAAAGCAGCAACAAAGGATGCAGACATTATTTACACAGATGTTTGGGTATCTATGGGAGAACCGGACGAAGTGTGGGAAACACGTATTAAAGAACTGATGCCTTATCAGGTCAACAAAGAAGTGATGGCAAATGCGAAACCATCGGCAATCTTTATGCACTGCCTCCCTGCCTTCCATGATCTTGAAACAACGGTGGGGAAAGATATTCATGAAAAATTCGGTATCACAGAAATGGAAGTAACCGATGAGGTGTTTGAATCTGAACAGTCTGTGGTATTTGATGAAGCAGAAAACCGTATGCATACTATCAAAGCGGTAATGCTTGCAACAATCGGAGTATCTTAATGGACAGAAGGTTAAGAGAACCATTTATGGTCACTCGGATAGTGAATCTGATTTTAGGAATTGTGATTCTCGGGTTGATGGTTGCAGTGCTTATAAAGAAAAACGGTACAGAGGTGATGGAAATGCTCATTTTTGTACTGGCAGCCATTGAAAATTTTATCGGTGCTACCATCAGTTTTTCGGAAAAGAAAAAAGTGCGGGGAAATGTGTATGCGATTGTTTGTTCCATATTTTTAATCGTTGCATTGATTCTCGCTATACGTTATTTTATATTTGTATGAGAATGGAAAAATTAAGTCAGTTAGAAACAGCATGGGCAGGGAAAACCTGCCTTTGCTTTGATAGTTTGGACTCAACGCAGGAATATGCCAAAAAGCTTGCCGGGACAGAAAGCGTCCATGGCACCTTGATCCTGGCAGAAGAACAGACGGCAGGAAAAGGAAGAAGGGGAAGGTGTTGGCAGTCCCAGAAGGGAACCACGATTTCCATGAGCCTTTGTCTGGAACCGAAGCTGGCTGTGGAGCATATGGCCGGTGTGACCCTGGTGATGGCCCTTGCAGTGGCAGAGGCTGTAAGAGAAATCACGGGTGCAGATCCATTGATCAAATGGCCAAATGACATTGTGGTGAATGGAAAAAAAATCTGCGGTATCCTGACGGAGCTGTGCTTTCATAATGAAAAAGGGATTGTGATCATCGGAACGGGCATTAATGTGAATACCGATGAATTCCCGGAGGAAATTCGTGACATTGCCGGTTCCCTGAAAACGGAAACAGGAAAAGAAATTTCCAGAGAAGCATTGATTGCCTCCGTGCTCAAATATTTTGAAAAATTTTATGAACAATACGAAAAAACAGAGGATTTGTCTCTTTTAAAAGAACAGTATGAATGTATGATGGCAAATTATAATCAATGGGTGCATGTGCTGGATCCTAAACAGCCCTATGATGGTGTTGCAAAAGGAATTACAGATGCAGGAAGTTTGATCGTTGTTCGTGAAGATGGAATTAAGTGTGAAGTTTATTCCGGAGAGGTATCGGTGCGGGGCCTTTACGGATATGTATAGAAAGGGTTTTTATGGAAGAAAAGATGACGATTCTTTGTGTGTCGAACTCTTATGAAAAGAAATATTATCTGAATCCTGAATTTATGGGACTGCCAAAGACAGTGAAGGATGATTTACAGATTATCAGTGTCCTTTTTACAGAGGATGTTGGCGGAATCCTGACCTGGGGATTCGAGCCTGATGGCACATTAACCTTGAATGTGACCTGCGATGAGGGCGATCTGCTCTTTGATGAAATTGGCAGTGAATTGAAAATCAAAGAGATTCAGAGAACCAGAGTGGCAATGCTGGAAAGTTTGGAAACTTATTACAAAGTGTTTTTCCTAGGAGAAAAATTGGAAGAAGTATGAGAATTGGAAATGTAACGTTAGACAATAACATTATTCTGGCACCAATGGCAGGGGTAACGGACCTGCCATTTCGTCTGCTCTGTAAGGAACAGGGTGCAGGACTTCTCTGCATGGAGATGGTCAGTGCCAAGGCGATTTATTATAATAATAAAAATACGGAAAGCTTAATGGAAATCGATGAGAGAGAACGGCCGGTATCATTGCAGCTGTTTGGATCTGATGCAGACATTATGAGTGAGATGGCAAAGAAGATTGAGGAAAAGCCCTTTGATATCCTGGATATTAACATGGGTTGTCCGGTGCCTAAAGTAGCAGGTAACGGGGAAGGCTCTGCCCTGATGAAAAAGCCGGAGCTGGTGCGGGAAATCGTATCCAAAGTGGTAAAAGCAACCTGCAAACCGGTCACCGTGAAGATTCGAAAAGGCTTTGACGAGTCCTGTGTAAATGCCGTGGAAATCGCAAAGATTATTGAAGACTGCGGCGCAGCAGCAGTGGCGGTTCATGGAAGAACAAGGGAACAGTATTACAGCGGAAGGGCAGACTGGGATATTATCCGCCAGGTTAAGGAAGCAGTATCCATTCCGGTCATTGGAAATGGAGATGTGACAGGACCGGAATCGGCAAAAAGGATGCTCGAGGAAACAGGCGTGGACGGGATTATGATCGGCCGTGCGGCCAGAGGTAATCCGTGGATTTTTGGTCAGATTAAGGAATATCTGGAGACAGGAACGTTTCCCCAAAAACCGGAACTTTCCGAAGTCCGTGAAATGATGCTAAGACATGCCAGAATGCAGCTGGAATGCAAAGGAGAATATACTGGTATCCGTGAAATGCGTAAGCACGTTGCCTGGTATACGGCCGGATATCCGAACAGTGCAAAGCTTCGGGCAAAAATTAATGAGGTAGAAACCTATCAGGAACTGGAAGCGCTTTTAAATACCTGATTTTTGAGAATGTCCAGCAAATCTCATGCATAGATTGTAAAAAAATCATGTGGAGATAGGGATGGACTATTTGACAATGGAATTGATTTCTTCTGCCAGACCGGAAACCAGGCCGGAAATTCCACGAAAGCTTCGCTGGAAGGCCAGGATTTTCGGAAAGCATAAAATTGAAGAATATATGAGAGACTATTACGAAAGGGAATCCGGAGAGCGGGTTCCCTTTTATCTTCCATATATTTTTATGAAAGAAAATTTTGATTACATAAGAAGATACGGGAAAATACCAAGGCATCAGATCAGTATGGTGCTGATTGATGGAAATGATGCACGTACAGATTATTTTCTCATGGAATTTTTAGAAGAGCTGAATTTTCTGACCATTGTTACGGAACGCAAGGAATATTTTGAAAATCTGCAGGAGAGAGCTTTTCAGGAGCTGGGCTTGCTCATTGAGCTGGTTCGTCCCTGGGAGAGTAAGAATCTACGGGGAAATCTGGTGTGGGATTTTACGGAAGAGCTGCAAAATGCAGACTGTTACCCGGAGGAAAGTATCTGCTTTATGCCTCATAAAAAAATATGGAAAGTAAAGGAAGCATTGAGAATGTGTAAAGACATTACCGCAGTATCCATCAAATGGGCGGAAATTTCAGGAGAATGTATTTTTCCGTGGGTTGCAGAGACGCTGCTGGTGCCGGCAGGATTTCCTTTTCGCCAAAGTCGCTGTGAGGAGCTGCAAGAGTGGTGCGAAATGAAAAAGTGGACTGTGAAATTAAGGGCAGAGACCCTTGGAAAACCTTGACATTTGAGGGCTTCGCTGTTATAATAACAAAATTGTATGCGCAGGGAAATCTTTTTTGAAAAAAGCGCATCTTGGAACAAAAAACATCATTATAAATAGTTTAGATAAACAGGAAGGTGTTAAAAATGGCAGAAAAGAAAAACATTTTAACTTACGAAGGACTTCGTAAACTGGAAGAAGAGCTCGAAGACTTAAAAGTAGTTAAGCGAAAAGAGATTTCTCAGAAGATTAAAGAAGCAAGAGAACAGGGCGACTTGTCTGAAAATGCAGAATACGATGCAGCAAAAGACGAACAGCGTGATATCGAAGCAAGAATCGAACAGATTGAAAAAATCTTGAAGAACGCTGAAGTTGTTGATGAAGATGAAGTTGATCTTGATAAAATCAGCATTGGCTGTAAAGTTAGAATTTTAGATGTGGAATTTGACGAAGAAGAAGAATTCAAAATCGTAGGTTCCTCTGAAGCAAGCAGCTTAAAAGGCAAAATTTCCAACGAATCCCCAGTAGGAAAAGCATTACTCGGTGCAAAAGTTGGAGATGTAGTAAACGTTGAAACACAGGCCGGAATCGTTCAGTACAAGGTATTGGAGATCCAGAGAGCAAACTAAGAGGAGATAAAAATGGCTGAAGAAAAGAATGTACAGGTACAGGACTTAAACCAGCTTAGAAAAGTTAGAAGAGAAAAGCTGGCAGACCTCCAGGCAAACGGAAAAGACCCGTTCGTAATTACAAAATTTGACCAGACACATCACAGCATGGAAATCAAAGATAACTTTGATGAAATGGAAGGAAAAACTGTAACAATCGCAGGACGTATGATGTCTAAGCGTGTTATGGGTAAAGCTTCTTTCTGCGGAATTCAGGATTTACAGGGTAACATCCAGTCTTACGTAGCACGTGACAGTGTTGGAGAAGAAGCTTATAAAGATTTCAAGAAAATGGATATCGGTGATATCGTAGGTATTACAGGTGAAGTGTTCAGAACAAAAATGGGAGAAATTTCTATTCACGCTTCTGAAGTAACATTATTATCAAAGAGCTTACAGATCTTACCGGAAAAATATCATGGTCTGACAAACACAGATACAAGATATCGTCAGAGATATGTAGACTTAATTATGAATGCAGAAGTTAAGGATACCTTTATCAAACGTTCCAAAATCCTTTCCAGCATTCGTCGTTACTTAGACGGACAGGGATTCTTAGAAGTTGAAACACCAATGCTCGTTGCAAACGCAGGCGGTGCGGCAGCAAGACCATTCGAAACACATTTCAATGCGTTAGATGAAGATTTCAAACTTCGTATTTCTCTGGAACTTTACCTGAAACGTCTGATCGTAGGCGGACTTGAGAGAGTTTATGAAATCGGACGTGTATTCCGTAACGAAGGTCTTGATACAAGACACAATCCGGAGTTCACCCTGATGGAATTATACCAGGCTTACACAGACTACAACGGCATGATGGACTTAACAGAAAATATGTACCGTCACGTAGCACAGGAAGTTCTTGGAACAACTACAATCGTATACAACGGCATCGAAATGGATCTTGGAAAACCATTTGAAAGAATCACTATGGTAGATGCAGTTAAGAAATACGCAAATGTTGACTGGAACGAAATCCATACATTAGAAGAAGCAAGAGCAGTTGCAGATGAACATCATATCGAATATGAAGAAAGACATAAGAAAGGTGAAATCCTTAACTTATTCTTCGAAGAATATGTAGAACATCATCTGGTACAGCCTACCTTCGTTATGGATCATCCAATCGAAATCTCTCCATTAACAAAGAAGAAACCGGAAAACCCGGAATACGTAGAACGTTTCGAGTTCTTCATGAATGGATGGGAAATGGCAAATGCTTACTCAGAATTAAATGACCCGATCGATCAGAGAGAACGTTTCAAAGCACAGGAAGAAGCACTTGCAGCTGGTGATGAAGAAGCGAACACAACTGACGAAGATTTCATGAATGCCCTTGAAATCGGTATGGCACCAACAGGCGGTATCGGATTTGGTATCGACCGTATGTGTATGTTACTGACAGATTCACAGGCGATCAGAGACGTATTGTTGTTCCCGACGATGAAATCGTTAGACAAATAAATCCTTATTTTATGTGGGGTTCGGGCATTTTGAAATAGAGGGTACAGCAAGAGTACAGCAAATGGGCACTTCGAAATAGTGTCTAAACACTCAATAATACCAACTTCAAAATCACGAAAGTACAGCATAAGAAAACGAAAAACAAATATTTGTACCTATTAGGGACACTTTTCTAAGAGAAATCTTGGAAGAGTGTCCTTTTTTGTTGATGAATCCGATGCAAAAGCAACTTAGAAAAATGCTTCAGACAAGGAGGGCAATATGGCAGAGAAAAAAGTAAATAAGAAAAGATTTGTACGTTATAAGGAAGGTGCAGAGTTGTATTCAATGTGTCAATCAAAGTTTGAGGATATGGCAAAAGATGCAGGAGCAGTATACAAATTGAATAAGCTGGTACTGGTTAATTGCGATATTTTCGAAGAATATCTGGAAACTTTTAGAATCGTAGAGAATTAGGAGGCAGCGTATGGAAAAGAAAAAAGCAGTGAGAAGCCTCAAGGTGTATGGGCAAGGTGGTTATGGACAGAATGGAACGCCTATGATAATGCTCAAAGGGAATTGGCTCCAGGAATTGGGGTTTGAAATTGGAGACTATATATCGGTTATTTGTGAGAATGGAAAATTAGTGATTTCTCTCGACGAACAAAGACTTGAATGGGAGGCGCAGCAAAAGGAATTGGTTAAACGAGAGAAAAAAGAGTTTCAGAAACGACTTAAGGAAAAGCAAGAAAAGCTATATGAGCAGTTTGTAGCGGAAAGTTGTACGAGGTATGGAGTATGAGCAAAGCAAAAGTAATATTAGTAGGTGCAACAAAAGGTGGTGTGGGCAAATCTGTAACCAGTTATAATCTGGCATATTCTTTGGCTAAGTTTGGAAAGAAGGTTCTGGCTGTCGATTTCGACAGTCAGGCCAATATGAGTACCTGTTTTGGGATTGAGGATACTACGGCACTTCCGATTACCATCGGACATCTGATGATGGCTCAGATCGAAGACGAAGCAATGCCTACACCGGAAAAATATATTCAGACCAGAAATGGCGTGGATTTTATCCCATCGTCCATGGTGTTATCTGTCGTCGATGCCAAGCTGCGACTTGAAATGGGAGCAGAGAAAATGTTGTCTGGTATCTTGGAGCCGCTGAAAGAACGGTATGACTATATTGTTATAGACACATGTCCGGCAATTGGTGCGTTGACTATAAATGCACTGGCTGCAGCTGATGGAGTGATTATTACCGTGAATCCGCAACTTCTGGCAATGATGGGATTGCAGGATTTCTTAAAGAGCGTGAAGAAGATAAAAAGCCGTATCAATCCACAGTTGGAGGTAGAGGGTATTTTACTCACGATGTGTGATGCCAGAACTAATCTTTGTAAGGTGATTACGGATCAGGTCATGGAAACATTTGAGGGGCAGATTAAGATTTTCGATAGCAAGATTCCTAATACAGTAAAGGTGGGAGAATCAGTATATTATAGTGAACCACTTTTGGAATATGCACCGGAGAGCAAGGCTTGTGTGGCTTATGAAAACTTAGCAAAGGAGCTGATGGGATATGAAGGCTAATGAACCAAAAAGAAAGATTTTTGCAGATGCAGTGGATTTGATTGGTGGAAATGAAGTTATGACGGAGTCTGGAATTACAATGTTGGATGTAGAGTTGATTCGTCCGTTCCACAATCATCCCTTTCGTTTATACGAAGGAGAAAGACTGCAGGATATGGTGGAGAGCATTAAGGAACATGGAGTGTTAAATCCGGTAATTGTTCGCAAATATAATGGTACATATGAAATGCTTTCCGGACACAATCGACATAATGCGGCTAAGATAGCGGGGATTGCGCAAATCCCTGCTATCGTAAAAGAACATTTGAGTGAGGAAGAAGCTTATGTATATGTGATTGAGACAAATTTGATGCAGAGGTCGTTTACAGATTTATCGGTTTCGGAGAAGGCTGCGGTGTTGGCGGAACGGTATGATAAGGTTATGTCGCAAGGAAAAAAGAATGAGATTATTAAAGAGTTGGAGGAATTGCAAAGTTTGAAACAAATAAGTAGAGGACAGCCAAAGAATAAAGGGCATCACAAATA
>ERZ1032130.88-NODE-88-length-28651-cov-12.657749_pt1 | contig 28651 bp, 25 predicted proteins | sample MGYA00517879_ERZ1032130 | MGnify/ENA primary metagenome ERZ1032130 (study PRJEB33719, sample SAMN04262597) | wastewater metagenome | biome: rural village; feature: animal feces; material: feces | host: Bos taurus | place: El Salvador | collected 2012-01-31 ...
CATCGTGGACGGACGCTGCCCCATGTGGCGTCAAGACGGTCTATGCCGCATTCAGGCTGAACTGGGAGAAGAAGCCCTGTGCAAAACCTGCCGGGAATTCCCCCGGCTGACCCATGACTACGGAGATTTTATTGAGCTGGGGCTGGAGCTCAGCTGTCCGGAAGCCGCAAGGTTTATTCTAAACGCATCCCCCTCGGAGGGGATCGCCACACCAGTTTGCGAACTGGTGTGCGATGACAGGGAAGTTCTATACGATGAAGAAGCCATGGCTGTGCTGAAAGCCACCCGGAAGAATGTTTTGTCCATTCTCTCTGACACCTCCCGGCCCATCGGGGAAACCCTGGCTCTGGCGCTGCTCTATGGCTATCAGGCCCAGAGCGAGCTGGATGGCGGCGAAGCACTGCCCTTTGACCCGGATGCCGCACTGGAAAGTGGCCGGGAACTGGCGAAACCGGGTTCTTTCCGGGAAATGGCAGACTTTTTTCTGGAGTTAGAACTGCTGACCCCTCAGTGGAAAGCCCTTCTGAAAAATCCCGCCCCCGGCCCCTGGGATCATCGTACCCTGGCGCTGGCCCGGTATCTGGTAAACCGCTACTGGCTCCAGGCCGTGTCGGACTATGACCTGTACTGCCGGGTAAAGCTCATCATCCTGCTGTGCCTGCTGCCCAAACACATAGGCGGCGACCTGCTGCATACCGCCCAGCTCATGTCCAAGGAGATCGAAAATGACGCGGACAATGTAGATGCCCTTCTCGATGCCGCCTATGCCCACCCGGCCTTCACCGATGATAAGGTGCTGGGGATGCTGCTGGGAGCAGGGAAATCGTAATTTCTTGTGCCGTATCGTACAACGTATGTCATTGCGAGGAGGGCGAAGCCCGACGTGGCAATCCCCTGCAAGCTTCCGGAATGTATTGTTTCAGGTTTCTGTGCGGACCTTTGAAGGGGATTGCCACACCAGTCTGCGGACTGGTTCGCAATGACATCTATCGTTCGACAGACCGATCAATGCCCATTTTTAGACAGGTTCAAATCTCTAGCCTCATTTTTCATAACAAAAAACGCCATCCTGTTGGATGGCGTTTTGGGGTAGAGGACGAGAGATTCGATTATCAAAAAGGGAGTTCTTCCCTGATCCGGTGAAAACAAAATGACCATGTTCCCACATCCGTACCGGATGCGTTCCCATGGTCATGGATTCTCCCACGGGCTAAAAAGTGTCCACCGGACACTTTTTGCACCAGTCTGCGGACTGGTGCCGCCCTTTCGAATCCCCACCTAAAATAAAAACCAGATACCCGGATGGGTATCTGGTTTTTATGGCAGAGGATGAGGGATTCGAACCCCCGCAAACGGAGTCAGAGTCCGGTGTGCTACCGTTACACAAATCCTCTATATGGTGGAGACAACAGGACTCGAACCTGTGACCTCTTGCGTGTGAAGCAAGCGCTCTAACCAGCTGAGCTATGCCTCCGTATGAGAACAGAGTGTATTATACCACGATTTTTCAAAAAGTCAACACTCTTTTTCACATTTTCCTTGTCTTCTGTGGAATTTCTGATATGCTAGTTTCAGAAAGAGAGGGATTCCATGAAATACAATAATATGACCCCCGGCAGATTTCTTTCCCGTCCCAACCGTTTCATTGCCCATGTGGAGATCAGTGGGCAGGTAGAAGTGGTCCATGTGAAAAATACGGGGCGGTGCCGGGAGTTTTTGCCTGCCGGTGCACAGGTCTGGTGCCAGAGATCCGACAACCCCGCCCGGAAAACAAAATATGACCTCATCACCGTCCGCAAGGGCAGCCGCCTCATCAATATGGATTCCCAGGCACCCAACCACGCTGCAAGGGAATGGCTGGCAGGCGGTGGCCTTGGAGATATCTCCGACCTCCGGGCAGAGACCACCCACGGAGATTCCCGGTTTGACTTCTCCTTCGTTAAGGATGGAAGAACCTGTTTTCTGGAAGTCAAAGGCGTCACGCTGGAAACAGAGGGTGTCTGCGCCTTCCCCGATGCGCCCACGGAGCGGGGTGTCAAACATCTGCGGGGGCTGACGGAAGCCGCCAAGGAGGGCTTTGGGGCCTATGTGCTCTTCGTCATTCAGATGGCAGATGTGGCATACCTTCACCCCAACGATGTTACCGACCCCAATTTTGGAAAGGCCCTCCGGGAAGCCGCGGCAAATGGCGTGGAGGTCCTGGCCATGGACTGCCATATCACCGTGGAGGAAATGACCATCCGAAACCCGGTGCCGGTCCGATTGTAAGATTTCCTTTGACTGCCTGATGGTTTTCTGTTATAATGATATATTGAAAATTATGGGCTTTTTCGCCCTTTTGGAGGAATAAATCAAATGAGAATGAGAAGAATGCGCAACCTGGAGCCCCGTATGGACAAGTGCGCAGATTACCGTATTCTGGAGCCCGCCGCCCTGAAGGGCAACTGGCGCAGCTTAAAGCCCGATGCATCCGCTCTGTGGGTAGAGGTCGGCTGCGGCAAGGGCAAATTCACCGCTGAAACTGCCCAGGCCAATCCCGACGTGCTGATGATCGCCGTGGAGCGCTGCCGGGAAGCCATGGTGGTTGCCATGGAGAAGGCCCAGTCCATGGGTCTGAAAAACGTTTTCTACATTGATATGGACGTTGCCAACATTGAAGACATTTTTGCAGGCGAGGAAATCGACCGCCTGTTCATCAACTTCCCCGACCCCTGGCCCCGGAAGAAGAATGCCAAGCGCCGTCTGACCCATCGCGGTTTCCTGGACAAGTACTGCCGCGTGGTCCGCGCCGGCGGTGAGTTCCACTTCAAAACCGACAACGCACCCCTCTTCGAGTTCTCCGTAGAGGAGTTCGCTGCCTGCGGTCTGGAAGTGAAGAATCTGACCCGTGACCTCCACAAGGACGGCATCGTGGGCATCATGACCGGCTACGAGGAAAAGTTCCACGGTCTGGGTACCCCCATCAACCGCTGCGAAGTGGTCTGCAAACCCTTTGTCCTGCCCCCTGAGGAGAAGAAGAAGGCCGCTGAGGAAATCGAAGAATAAAAGCCTTCCCCCGGGGGGAAGGTGGCGCGGCGTGAGCCGTGACGGATGAGGGATGGCGTGCAGTTCCCAGTCTGGAATCGGTCTGAAGCATGGTACAAATCGTGACATTACTGCCCGCATTCCTCATCAGTCACGAATCAGAGATTCGTGACAGCTTCCCCCCGGGGGAAGCCTTGGGCGCTGCCGCGCCAAATCAACATCAGGAGAAATATTCTATGAACGAAGTGATCCGTCAGCTCCATGAACGGAAGTCCGTCCGGGTTTATGAGGACCGGGCCATTGAAGCCGAAGTCAAAACTGCCATTCTGGAGGCCGCCATTCAGGCACCCTCTGCCGGAAACATGGCACTGTACACCATTCTGGACATTACCGATCCGGAAATGAAGCGTAAGCTCTCTGTCAGCTGTGACAACCAGCCCTTTATCGCCACCGCTCCCATGGTGCTGATTTTCTGCGCCGATTACCGCCGGTGGTACGATGTGTTCTGCGCCCATGTGGAGGAGGTCCGCAAGCCCGGTATGGGCGACCTGTTCCTGGCTCAGGCCGATACCCTCATCGCCGCCCAGAATGCGGTGGTAGCAGCCCACAGCTTCGGCATCGGCAGCTGCTACATCGGCGACATCACCGAAAATTACGAATACCACCGGGAACTGCTGGGCCTGCCCCAGTATGTGGTCCCCGCCGCCATGGTCTGCTTCGGCTATCCCACGCAGCAGCAGCTTTCCCGACCCAAGCCGCCCCGCCATGCTGTCTCCGCACTGGTCCACGAAAACGGCTATTCCATGGAGAAGGCCGCCCAGATGGAACAGATGCTTTCCCTTCAGCAGAGCAAGGAAGGCGACGAGCTGGCTGACTACATCCGCCGCTTCTGCAAGCGCAAGTGGAACAGCGAATTCAGCCAGGAAATGAGCCGGTCCTGCGAAGAAATGGCGAAGGCCTGGTGCAAAGAAGAATAAAAATGTCATTGCGAGCCAGTGCGCACACTGGCGTGGCAATCCCCTCCAAAGTTCCGCGCAGAATCATAAAACGAGGCCATCCGGAAACTTGCAGGAGATTGCCACGTCGCTGCGCTCCTCGCAATGACATCGTGTTATGGAGGAATCCTTATGACAACTTATTTGGGAGGAGCCTGTGACATTGCAGTCATTGGTGCTGGCCATGCGGGCATTGAGGCCGCGCTGGCCGCTGCCCGGCTTGGGATGCACACCATTCTCTTTACCATAAACCTGGATACTGTGGGCAACATGCCCTGCAATCCCGCCATCGGCGGCACCGGCAAGGGCCATCTGGTCCGGGAGCTGGATGCCCTGGGCGGCGAGATGGGCGTTGCCGCAGACCACAGCTGTATCCAGTACCGGATGCTGAACCGAGGAAAGGGACCTGCCGTCCATTCCCTCCGGGCCCAGGCAGACCGCCGCAAGTACCAGCAGTACATGAAGCACGCTCTGGAAAAGCAGGAAAATCTGGAACTGAAGCAGGCCCAGATCGTGGAGATTTTTACGGAAAACGGAGCCGTATCCGGCCTTCGCACCCAGCTGGGTGCCCGGTATGATGCCAAAGCCGTCATCATCGCCAGCGGCACATACTTAGACAGCACCATCATCACAGGAGAAAGCGTCATCTCCTCCGGTCCTGACGGTATGCACCCCTCCATCGGCCTTGCGGACAACCTGCGGGCCCTGGGGCTGAGCCTGCGCCGCTTCAAAACCGGCACGCCCCCCCGGATCAACCGCCGCAGCATCGATTTTTCCAAAATGGAGCTGCAGCCCGGCGACGAGACGGTGGAGCCCTTCTCCTTCCGCACGGAGCACAAGCCCTACAACGAGGCAGTGTGCTACCTGACCTACACCAACGAAAAAACCCATGCGATCATCCGGGAGAATCTGCACCGCAGTCCCATGTATGACGGCACCATTTCCGGTGTCGGTCCCCGGTACTGCCCCAGCATCGAGACGAAGATCGTCCGCTTTGCCGACAAGCAGCGCCACCAGCTCTTCATCGAGCCCTGCGGCTTGGATACCGAGGAGATGTACATTCAGGGCTTCTCCTCTTCCCTGCCCGAGGATGTGCAGCTGGCCATGATGCGGACCATTCCCGGTCTGGAAAACGCAGAAATGATGCGCCCCGCCTATGCCATCGAATACGAGTGCATCGACCCCACGGGTCTGCTGCCTACCCTGGAGACCAAGGCAGTGCCCGGTCTTTACGGCGCGGGCCAGTTCAACGGCACCTCCGGCTACGAGGAAGCTGCCGCCCAGGGTCTTATCGCCGGTGTCAATGCCGCTTTGAAGCTTCAGGGCAAGGAACCCCTGATCCTGACCCGGGATACCAGCTACATCGGCACCCTCATCGACGATCTGGTGACCAAGGGTACTGAGGAACCCTACCGCATCATGACCAGCCGAAGCGAGTACCGTCTGCTCCACCGGCAGGACAATGCTGACCAGCGACTGACCCACATCGGTGCCAAAATCGGTCTGGTTTCCCCGGAGCGTCTTCGTCAGGTGGAAGAAAAGTACGAAGCTGTCCGCCGGGAAGTAAATCGACTGGAAAGCAACGGCGTTCCCGGTACTCCGGAACTGAACGCCATGCTGGAAGCCAAGGGCTCTACGCCCGTTGCCAACTCCGCACGGCTGGCCGATCTGCTGCGCCGTCCCCAGGTGACCTACGCAGACATTGCCCCCTTCGACGCAAGCCGCCCGGACCTGCCCGCCTCCGTTACCGACGAGGTGGAGATCCAGATCAAGTATGCCGGTTATCTGGCCCGGCAGGAAAAGCAGGTGGAGGAATTTAAGAAGGAAGAAGCCCGCCGTCTTCCCGCCGATCTTAACTACAACGCCATCACCGGACTTCGCCTGGAAGCCCGGGAAAAGCTCCAGCAGATCCGGCCCCTGTCCATCGGACAGGCAGGCAGAATCTCCGGTGTCAGCCCCTCTGACATCGCCGTTCTTCTGATCTGGCTGGAACAGCAGAAATAAAAATGAGATGTCATTGCGGGAGGCCGCAGGCCGACGTGGCAATCTCCTTCAAAGATATGCCCATGGGCATAATATGGAGTTATCCCAAAACTTGCAGGAGATTACCACACCAGCGGTGCTCCGCGCAGCGAATCCACAATAGAGATGATTGCCAGCGGCAATCATACCATAACGTAGTGCGACTGGCTCGCAATGACAGTAATTTTACAAAAAGGGGGCGGCCTGGTTACAGGCCGCCCAACATATTTATCGTATCATAATCCAAGTGGAAAGTCAACTTCATTTGTCCGCATATCGCGCAAATCTGTATTTTGTACAAATACAGATTCGTCACTTTGGATAGTATTCCATCTTGAAAAAACGCTTTTCTTGTGATATCTTATAGACACAAAGAGGTGATACCAATGTACAGGTAACTTTCAGAGCATGATCTCAAAAAGCAATCTATTTTAAAAGTAGAATCTGTCAAAAGCAGACACATGTAAGTTTAAAGTAGGCGCAATCCAAAATAAAAAACATCCCCTGCAAGTTAACAGAAACAAAATTAAAAAGAAAAGCATAATCAGAGAACATGACGAAAATACCTGACAAAGGAAATCTCTTACCGGTTCTTCCAACGCTTAAGAAGTCTGAATCATATATGCAGGTCGCATGAAGTGAGATTTAAAAAACAGCTGTTCAGACATCAATCAGAAAGCAAAGGAAAACCACAAGGCGATTCAGTTGGTCGAAAATCAATTCCAACTTATAAGAGCGTCCCGCTTAAAGGGATAGAAACTGGGTAGAAATAAGGATTGTGGAATGAGAAATAAGATCAAATGAAACGTCAATCTGCAGAATGCGGAGGTAACCAAGATGTTAGATACCAAGAATGAACAGAAATGACCCTTGACTACACAAAAATTGTTTCGATGGCAAGAAACAAGTAGTCAAGGGTCATTTCACTGCGCGTAGCACGCGCAGGCAATGCGTGCCCGGTGCAGCAGGTATCGTCACTGCCCTGCGCCGCTCGGTATCGTTACTTCTTCAAGTTCCGAAAGGGGCTTATTTTGTCGGCAGGGCCGACAGCCAATGTGTATTCGGTGCAGCAGGTATCGTTACTGCCCTGCGCCGCTCGGTATCGTTACTTCTTCAAGTCCCGAAAGGGGCTTATTTTGTCGGCAGGACCGACAGCCTATGCGTATTCGGCGCACAAGGTATCGTCACTGCCCTGCGCCGCTCGGTATCGTTACATTGTTTTTTATGTCCCGGAAGGGGCTTATTTTGTCGGCAGGGCCGACAGCCAATGTGTATTCGGTGCAGCAGCTATCGTTACTGCCCTGCGCCGCTCGGTATCGTTACTTCTTCAAGTCCCGAAAGGGGCTTATTTTTTTCGGATGGTCAGCAGGACACATCCAAAATAGTGTTTTTCCCGCAGGAATCGGTCCAGGCTCTCCCCGTAATGGTCCGGTCCTGTGGAATTTTTATAGGTATTATAGCCCACAAAGCCCGTTTCCGTATGGTGCAGCGCCACAAAATGGGCGCCCAGCTTCGCCTTCCTGCGCCAGCGGTAAAACAGGATGCAGGCATCGGCTTTTTTTGCCGCTTCGTCAAACCGTTTCCGGTCCAATACCAGTTCTGTGGAAAAACCCCAATTGCGGAAGCACACCGCCGGCCCCCAGAAGGAAGTGCCCGCGTTGCCGTGGATCAGGGGCAGCTGCCACTCATAATAGCGGATCAGCTGGTGGATATCGGTTTTGTAACCCATGAGCCGCAGGGCATTGTGGGTGGCCACCCAGCCGCAGCCCACATCCGCAGAGGGACGGAAACCGTAACGGTGCTCATTCAGGGGGATGTGGTTTTGATTGTAGATCAGGTCGTTCATAAACACTTCGGTATAAACAGGAATGTAGGGGGCGGCGTCCTCGACGCCCCGCGGGGCAGCAGCTACGCATGTGCCATACAGTCGCCGCCACAGCCATTGTACTGCCGGGGCGTCCGGGAGGCCGCCCCCTACATACATTTCATTTTATTTTTCCAGCGGGTGGGCTTCGATATAGCGGTCCAGAATGGATGCGGCGGTCATGACCATCCGGGTGCAGGGACGCTTGGCGTAGAATTCTGCGGTACGGGGGCTGGGGTTGGGATCGGTGGGAGGATTCTTCAGAATTTCCCGGCAGAGGATGCTGCCGCATTCTGCCCGGAACTGCTCTGCCAGATCCTGTACTTCTTTATAAAGAGCCTTCTTGTTGCAGTCCCTTTCGCCGGCCTCTTCGTAGCCGTAGAGCAGACCCAGTACCATGTACATGCCGCTGACTGCGCCGCAGACTTCCCGCATCCGGCCAATGCCGCCGCCAAAGGGAGAAGAGATCCGCAGAGCCGTTTTATCGTCCAGTCCGGTGAGATCGTTAAACGCCAGAATGACCGCCTGTGCGCAATTGGCACCGGTCAGAAACAGTTCGCCTGCCTTGATGCTGTGATCCATAAAGTTACCTCCATTTTCTGTAGGGCAAAGCATGCCCCGTCTTATGGATATACTGTATCACAGCAGCCCCCGCTTTACAAGTAAAACCGAATCTGGTAGAATAACCAAAAAACGAGGGGGACCCTTTTATGCTTAACCTGCTTCTGGCGGTTCTCAGCAGTGCACTGGTATCCATCACCATGCGCTTCAGCGAATCCAAAGTGAAAAATACCATTGCCATGCTGGCGGTGAACTATATTATGTGCGCCTTTCTGGCCTGGGGGTACACCGGCTTTGCCCAATGGTATCCCGGTATTCCCGGTATGACCCCAGCCTGTCTGATGGGTCTGGTCAACGGCGTGCTGTATCTGGCTGGCTTTGTACTTCTGCAGCGGAATATCCGGCGCAGCGGCGTGGTGCTGTCCTCCACCTTTTTAAAACTGGGTCTGCTGGTGAGCATGATCGTCAGCGTAGCCTTTTTCCGGGAGCGGCCGGAATCCTGGCAGTGGCTGGGCTTCTTCCTTGCAGTAGCTGCCATCGTCCTCATCAACTACCGTCCCGGCAGCGCAAAGTCGGGAATCAATATCGGTCTGCTTTTGCTGCTTCTGGCAGGAGGCGGCGGCGATGCCATGAGCAAGGTCTTTGAAGAACTGGGCAGTCCTGCCCTCAGCGGACATTTTCTCCTGTATACCTTTCTGACAGCCTTCGGCCTCTGCGCCATCCTGTTTGGCCTGAAACGGGAAAAAGCCGGTATCCGGGAAGTATGCTTCGGTCTTTCCATCGGCATCCCCAACTTCTTCTCCGCCAGATTCCTGCTGGCGGCCCTGAAAACCGTTCCGGCTGTGATTGTCTACCCTGTTTGCAGCGTAGGCACCATTCTGGTGGTCACAACAGCGGGTGTCCTGCTGTTTAAAGAACGGTTGGAAAAGAAGCAGTGGATCGCACTGGTGATGATCCTGATGGCCCTGGTGCTGCTGAATATTTAAATCAGTAACATAAATGGGCATTTAACATACTGCGCGGAAGCGCCACTTGCCTCCCTCTTTGAGGGAGGTGGCAAAAATCTTTGATTTTTGACGGAGGGAGTGCCCTCCCAATGATGGGACACTCCCCCAGTCACGCCTGTCGGCGTGCCAGCCCCCTCAAAGAGGGGGCCAAGGCGTTTCCCAACACTGCACGTTAAATTACGATTTCCATAATTTAATATACTCTGGGGCGGAGAGAAATCTCCGCCCCATTTTATTTATGAATAACTTTCTACAAAATGTTCAAGAATAATTCAAATTCAACCCATTGACTTTTTTAGCACTCTCTGCTATAGTGTGCTTAGCACTCAAGGATACCGAGTGCTAAGAAAAGGAGGAGGCACATGGAACTTACCGAGCGTAAGAAAAAGGTACTGCGGTCCGTTGTGGACCTGTATATCCGCACCGCTGAGCCCGTGGGCTCCAAGGCCATTACGGCCCTGCCGGATATGAAATACTCCTCCGCCACCATTCGCAACGAAATGGCGGACCTGACCGCCATGGGTTATCTGGAGCAGCCCCATACCAGCGCGGGCCGCATCCCCTCCGCCTCCGGCTACCGGCTCTACGTCGATGAGCTGATGATGGACTACCGCCTCTCCATTGATGAGACGAAATCCATCAACACCGCCATCGAGGAGAAAATGCAGCGGGTGGACAAACTGGTGGAAAAGATGGCCAAGCTGGTTTCTCAGGCCACCAACCTTCCCGCCATCTCCGCTGCCTCCCGCAGCGGCAGCGCCCGGGTCCAGCACTTTGAGCTGGTCCAGTCCGGCAAGGGCAGCATCATTCTGGTGCTGATGCTGGAGGGCGATCAGGTGGTCAACAAGCTCATTAAGCTGCCGGTTTCCCTGACGGAAATGGAGCTGAAGCTTCTCAGCGCTGTGCTGAACGCCTCCATGACAGACCTTTCTCTGGAGGACTTCACCGCCGAGCTGATGGAAAAGGTCATGCGCTCCGCCGGAGCCGCCGCGCCTCTGGTGCCCGTCATTCTGGACTTCACCCAGGAGACCCTGAAAAATCACGGCTCCACCAACATGGCAGTCTTCGGACAGTCCCGTCTGCTGGGACTTCCTGAGTATCAGGATGTGAACAAGGCCCAGCGGGTGATGGCTTCCATCGACGAGGATGCCCTGAGCAATCTTCCCGCCGTCATGCAGAACGCCAACGGCACCAAGGTGCTGGTAGGACCGGAAAATGTGGCTGACGAACTGAAAGACAGCTCCGTAGTCATGACGAAATTCGACATTGGCGACGGTATGCAGGGTATGATCGGTGTGGTAGGTCCCACCAGAATGGACTACGCACAGGTCACCGCCCGCTTAAGCTACTTCGCAGAAAGCCTCAGCAAGATGTTTGCCAAGCCCGAACAGGCACATCTGCCGGAGGGCACAGAGGAAACCAACGAATAAGTTCCGTTAGGAGGAAAAATCGTGGCAGAAATGGAAAAAGAAATGAAGGAAACCCCCGCAGAGGAAACCCCCGCAGAGGAAACCGTTGAAACCGCTGAAGAAGTGGTGGAAACCAATCCCTGGGAGGAAAAATATAACGCAGAACGGGATGCCCACCTGAGAGTGGCTGCGGAGTTTGACAACTTCCGCAAGCGCACCATTAAGGAAAAGGAAGGTTCCTACGGCAACGGCAAAGCCGATGCCGTGGCAAAGATGCTTCCCATCTACGACAATCTGGAACGGGCTCTGAATCAGCCCACTGAAGATGCCGCCTACAAGAAGGGCGTGGAGATGACCATGAACGAACTGGTAAAAATCTTCACCGCACTGGGCGTGGAAATCTTCGGCAATGCGGGCGATGCGTTCGACCCCAACCTGCACAACGCTGTGATGCACATCGATTCTGAAGAGCTGGGTGAAAACACCATCGCACAGGTCTTCCAGAAGGGCTTTAAGATCGGCGAGAAGATCGTCCGGTTCGCCATGGTGCAGGTTGCCAATTAAGTCACTACTTCGATGTCATTGCGAACCAGTCCGCAGACTAGTGTGGTGACCGAAGGGAATGCCTGTGGTGCAATCCCCATAAACGAAGGAGATTGCCACGTCGCTTCGCTCCTCGCAATGACATGCAATTTATTACTTTGTTAAAAAATTTAGGTTTTATATAGGAGGAAATTATTATGTCTAAGATTATCGGTATCGACCTTGGTACTACCAATTCCTGCGTCGCTGTTCTGGAAGGCGGCGAACCCGTTGTCATCGCCAACGCTGAGGGCACCCGTACCACCCCCTCTGTCGTTGCATTCTCCAAGACCGGCGAGCGTATGGTCGGTCAGGTGGCAAAGCGTCAGGCTGTCACCAACGCAGACCGCACCGTGTCTTCCATCAAGCGCCACATGGGTGAAAACTACCACGTCACCATCGACGGCAAGGGCTACACTCCCCAGGAGATCTCCGCTATGACCCTGAGCAAGCTGAAGGCGGATGCCGAGGCTTACCTGGGCCAGACCGTTACCGAGGCTGTCATCACCGTCCCCGCTTACTTTAGCGATGCCCAGCGTCAGGCTACTAAGGACGCAGGCAAGATTGCCGGTCTGGAAGTCAAGCGTATCATCAACGAGCCCACCGCTGCTGCTCTGGCTTACGGCCTGGACAAGGAGACCGAGCAGAAGATTATGGTCTATGACCTGGGCGGCGGTACCTTCGACGTGTCCATCCTGGACATTGGCGACGGCATCATCGAGGTTCTGGCAACCGCAGGCGACACCCGTCTGGGCGGCGACGACTTCGACCAGAGAATCATGGATTACCTGGTTGCCGAGTTCAAGAAGGCTGAGGGCATCAACCTGGCCAGCGACAAGGTTGCCATGCAGCGTCTGAAGGAGGCCGCCGAGAAGGCCAAGATCGAGCTGTCCGGCATGACCACCACCAACGTCAACCTGCCCTATATCACCGCTGACGCTACCGGCCCCAAGCACCTGGATGTCACCATCTCCCGTGCCAAGTTCAACGAGCTGACCGCTGATCTGGTGGAGCGCACCCTGAAGCCTGTCCGTCAGGCCCTGTCTGACGCCGGTCTGAATCCCTCCGATCTGGATAAGGTCCTGCTGGTTGGCGGTTCCACCCGTATCCCTGCCGTTCAGGAAGCCGTTAAGGGCATCACCGGCAAGGAAGGCTTCAAGGGCATCAACCCCGATGAGTGTGTCGCTCTGGGCGCTGCCATTCAGGGCGGTGTTCTGACCGGCGACGTGCAGGACATCCTGCTGCTGGACGTCACTCCCCTGTCTCTGGGCATTGAGACCATGGGCGGTGTCTTCACCAAGCTGATTGAGCGCAACACCACCATCCCCACCCACAAGAGCCAGATCTTCTCCACCGCCGCTGACGGCCAGACCTCCGTTGAGGTCCATGTCCTGCAGGGTGAGCGCGAGATGGCAGCTTACAATAAGACTCTGGGCCGTTTCCAGCTGGGCGGCATTGCTCCCGCTCCCCGTGGTGTTCCCCAGATCGAAGTCACCTTCGACATCGATGCCAACGGTATCGTAAAGGTTTCCGCAAAGGACCTGGGCACCGGTAAGGAGGCCAACATCTCCATCACCGCCTCCACCAACCTGAGCCAGGAGGACATCGACAAGGCTGTCCGCGAGGCTGAGCAGTACGCTGCCGAAGACAAGGCCCGTAAGGAAGAGGTCGACACCCACAACATGGCCGACCAGACCATCTACCAGACCGAGAAGACCCTGAACGAGCTGGGCGACAAGATCTCCTCCGATGAGAAGGCTTCCATCCAGTCCGCTGTTGACAACCTGAAGGAAGTCAACAAGGGCAACGACATCGCTGCCATCAAGGCAGCTACCGAAGCTGTCCAGCAGGCCTTCTACAAGGTCTCCGAGAAGCTGTATCAGCAGGCTAACCCCAACGGCGGCGCTCAGGGCGGCTATCAGCAGCCCGGCAATGACGGCGTGGTTGACGCTGACTACGAGACTGTCGACTAATTAACCCCGAAAAAGGGGCGGCGATACCGCCGCCCCTTCTTGGTGTATTATCCGAAACTTTTATGAGGTGAACATATATGCAGGGATTAACAAAGCGGGAGCTGCTGGTGACGGACCCCGATCAGATCCGCCACATTCTGGATACCGGCAAGGTTCTCCACTTGGGTCTGGCAGTAAATAACGAACCTTATGTGGTTCCCATGAACTATGGCTATTGCCTGGAAAACGGCAAGCTGGTGCTGTATCTGCACAGCGCCGTCCGGGGCAAAAAGCTGGATATGATCCGGGCAAATCCCCGGGTATTCTTTGAAATCGACTGTGACCTGATGCCCTTCGAGGGGCGCGTTCCCTGCCAGTACGGTCTGGTCTATTCTTCCCTCATGGGCCGGGGCACTGCTGTGCTGGTGGATGACGTGGAGGAAAAGAAGCAGGCTATGTCCATTCTGATGAAGACCCAGACCGGCAAGGATTTCACCTTTGAAGACCGGCTGGTCACCATCGTTTCGGTAATTCGCATCGATGTGGAAGAATATACCGCAAAACACCGGCCCCTGCCGGAAGCTATGAGGTAAGGAACAATGGCAGAAAACAAACGCGATTATTATGAGGTGCTGGGTGTCAACAAAGGCGCCAGTGCCGAGGAAATAAGGAAGGCCTACCGCAAGGCGGCCATGAAGTACCATCCCGACCGCAACCCCGGCGACAAAACTGCCGAGGAAAAATTCAAGGAGTGCGGCGAGGCTTATGAAGTCCTGTCCGACGACAGCAAGCGTCAGCGCTATGACCAGTTCGGCTTCGCCGGTGTGGACCCCAACTACGGCGCAGGCGGCAATGGCCCCTACGGTGCCGGCGGATTCAGCGGCTTCGGTGATTTCGGCGACCTGGGCGACATTTTCGGCGAATTCTTCGGCGGCAGCAGCCGCAGCCGGGCAAGCAGCCAGAATGCCCCCCGCCGGGGCGAAAACGTCATGTCCCGCCTGGAGCTGACCTTTGAGGAAGCCGCCTTCGGCTGCGAAAAGGAAGTTGCCACCCAGCGCATCGAAAACTGCGCCGCCTGTAACGGCAGCGGTTCCTCCGACGGTGTCATCGAGACCTGTACCCAGTGCGGCGGCCGTGGTCAGGTCCGCAGTGTCCAGAATTTCATGGGTATGCAGATGCAGTCCACCACCACCTGTCCCACCTGTAACGGCCGGGGTAAGATGGTGAAGAACCCCTGCACCACCTGTAAGGGCAAGGGCAAGGTCCGCAAGACCAACCGGGTCAAGGTGAAGATCCCCGCCGGTGTGGATGCAGGCCAGAGTGTCCGGGTTCGGGGCGAGGGCTGCGTGGGCTCCAACGGCGGCGTCAACGGCGACCTGCTGGTGGAAATTTACATCAAGCGCCACGCCATCTTCACCCGCGACGAGTTCGATGTGCTGTGCGAGGTGCCCATTTCCTTTACACAGGCCGCTCTGGGCGCGGAAATCGATGTCCCCACCATCGACGGCAAGGTTAAATACGAGATCCCCGAAGGCACCCAGACAGGACGGGAATTTGTCCTGCGGGATAAGGGCATTCCCGAGGTTGGCAACCCCCGCCGCCGCGGCGACCACCGCTTCACCGTGGTGGTAGAGACCCCCACCAAGCTGACCAAGGAGCAGAAGGAGCTGCTGCGCCAGCTGGAAGGCACCATGGAGGTCAGCCCCAAGCGGAAGAAATTCATTGATAATCTGAAAGATTTCTTTGATTAAAGGCGAAAAAACGCAGGACGGTACTTGTGATCGTCCTGCGTTTTATGTATAATGAGGTATATAAGGTATAAACTTGTATGTCATTGCGAGGAGCGCAGCGACGTGGCAATCCGTATCCCCTTGCCGTGTCGCAATATGCTGCTGCCTGCAAAAGGAGAACGGATTGCCACACCAGTCTGCGGACTGGTTCGCAATGACATGGTAAACGTTAGGTGTCGTATTGATCCTACAACACTTCTTTTGGAGGAAACTTTATGAAACGATCCGATTACATCAGCTGGGACGAATATTTCATGGGCATTGCCATGCTGGCGGCCCGGCGGAGCAAGGACCCCAATACCCAGGTGGGTGCCTGCATCGTTTCTCAGGATAATATTATCATCTCCACCGGCTACAACGGCATGCCCAAGGGCTGCTCCGACGATGTATACCCCTGGGACCGGGTGGGCGAGGAGACCAAGTATCCCTATGTGGTCCATGCAGAGCTCAATGCGGTGCTGAATGCCAACGGCCGTGACCTGCGGGGCAGCAAGCTGTATGTGGCGCTGTTCCCCTGCAACGAGTGCGCCAAGGCCATCATCCAGAGCGGTGTGAAGGAAGTCTACTACCTGTCTGATAAGTACGCCGACTCCATGTCCACCCTGGCCTCCAAGCGGATGATGGAGTCCGCCGGTGTCAAGTTCACCCAGCTGCGGACCAATTTGAAGTCCATTACTCTGGATTTCATCCCAGAGGAAGAGCGAACATAAAACTAAGGAAAAAACATGTCATTGCGAACCAGTCCTCAGACTGGTGTGGCAATCCCCTCCAATCGAAGGAGATTCCCACGCCGGTGTGCACCTGGCTCGGAATGACATGTTTCTTTTTTACATCTTATACTGATATTCAATTAAAAACTTTAAGCCGAAGGGTTAAAGTTTTTAATATGAAGATCATAATGAGACGGGATTTTATGATTTTCTAATCCGAAAATCATAAAATCGACAGCGCCGATAGGCGGTGTCTTTCAAATTGAACTTAAATAGTTCAATTTGAAAACAGTATTAATATACTGCACTGCCACGCAGCCGGGACCACCCTGGGTGATGAAGGCGGGGCTCAGGGGATAGATGTGAAACTGCGCATCGGGCATAGCCTCTTTCAGCACCTTCAAAGCCAGCTCTGCCTTGCCCACATTGCTCACCAGCGGAGACAAGCGGCCGCCACGGCGCAGATAGTCAAAGTCTGCAGGCACCAGGAAGCTCTTGGCGGTATCCATCAAAGCATGCAGTCTCTCCACGATTGTCTCCCGGTTAAGGCCCTCCTTTGCCCACCGGACAGCCTGCTCCACCAGATACCGGTGGGGACCGCAGAGGGTCCGGGTATTCACCACGGTGATCTTGTTGCTATGGCCGCAGAGCTGGGCTGCTGCCACAGTGCTGTTGTAGGTGCCGCTGAGGCCGGCTGCCATGGCCACATTGATGATCTCATCGTCGGGATAGCGGTTCATCAGAGCCTCCACCTCGCCGATGGCAGGCTGAGAGGAAGTGGGCATATGGCCCTGACGGATGATGGCTACAAATTCTTCCGATGTAATCTCATCAAACCCCGGTAGCTTTTGCCTGCGATGGTGACAGACAGGGGAGAAACGTCAAAGCCGGCCTCCCGGGCCTGGGTGGTGGAATAGAGGGTGGACGTATCCGAAATGATGCGGACCATAGCGATTCACTCCTTTAATGAGTTTTTGAATAACCGATGATATGGTTTTGCATTATTTTATCAAAAAAGGGCGAAGGTGTCAACGGAAGATTCCCACATTCCCCATTTCCGTTCCCGGCACAGCAAAAACGGCACCCTTTCGGGTGCCGTTCAGACTGTCAAAAAAGCCTCGCAGAGTTCGCCGCGGATGCGGCGAATAAAGTGCAAACCGTTTTTGGCCGCGGCGTGTACGTGGACAAAAACACTTCTCAGACTGCAAGTGTGGGAGTTGTGCGCCAAGGGCGCACAAGGAGTGCGCGCAGCAGGCTGCTAAAATCTGTCGGAAAACCCCGAAGGGGTTTTTCGACAAGCTCAACGGCACCCTTTCGGGTGCCGTTTTCCAATGTTAATCCTTATGGTCTTCTGTGACGGCGCCGGTGCGGTAGGCTTCCAGAAGCAGCATCAGGTCATCCACCCGGGTCTGCAGTTCTGCGCCTTCATCGGTCATGGAGACCCGCATCCGGGTTTCCATCTTTTCAAAAATCACGCTTTCGTTTGCGATATCGTCATTCTTGTGGACCGCATTCCACTTGCCGGCAAAGGGCTGGTGGGACACGATACGGTAATGGCGGGAATTGTAGATCAGGGTATAGCCCGCGATGCCGGAGGTGGACTGGTAGGCCTTGCTGAAGCCGCCGTCAATGACCAGCAGCTTGCCGCCGCCCTTGATGGGACTTTCGCCCTTCTTTACCCGGACGGGCACATGGCCGTTGATGATGTGGCAGTGTTCTCCATCCAGACCGAACTCCTTCAGCAGCAGATCGCAGACGGCAGGGTCCTGATAGTAGGTGTAATACGCATTTTTGGGCTCCGTCCAGGTGTCCTTATCGGCGATGAAACGGCGCTCAAAGGTGGTCATCCGGTCCCGGCCGAAAATGGGGCTGTTCCGGCCTGCCCACAGCCACCACAAAAAGTCCAGTCCAAACTGCCGTTCCTCGCTGCCCCGCTTGTCATAATAGGCCTTTCTGGCAGTCTTTTCCGCATAATCCAGGAAGCGCTTGCCGCTGCGCTCCTTGCCGCCGATGGTGAAGGTCATGAGGCTGCCATCGGTGTTCATGGGAATGCAGCCGTGGAATAGCAGGTTCTGATTGATGACCTTGTAGAGGCCGCCCTTGGAATAGAGGTAGCGGGTATGCTTCTGGAGTTTTTCGGAATGACGGAAGGAATCCGTCAGCTGGGTGATGACATGGAGCTCTTCCTCTGTCAGCTCATAGGGGTTGGCAGGGTCCACCGTGGGGAAATCCACATCCAGCATGGGATAGGTCTTGTCCCCGATTGTGATGGTCTTATTTTCGTAGTCGATCTTGTCCAGCAGCAGCCGGTCGGACATGCCAAATTCAGGACGGCGCAGGATCTTCTGCCCCTCCAGCTTAAACAGGATGATGGTAATGGCCTTGTACATCCGGGCGGACAGCAGCTTGTCCTTCTCGGTGTACTGGTCGGCATCAGTGCCGGTAAGCTTGACCTTGAACTGCTCCGTATCGCAGTCCTTATAGACCTCGTTGGCAAAAATGGACAAGGGCCGCAGGGAGATACCGTAACCGGTCTCGATGACATCCAGATTGTTGTAACGGATGGAGTTGCTGAGCACCGTTGCCACCAGAGTCCGGGAGCCGGAGGCAGCGCCCATCCACAGAACATCGTGGTTGCCCCACTGGATGTCCACATTATGGGCCTTCATCAGGCTGTCCATGACGATATCCGCCCGGGGACCCCGGTCAAAAATATCGCCTACGATATGCAGCTGGTCCACAACCAGAGATTTGATCACATCAGAAATGGCTTCGATCACATCGGCAGCCTGTCCGATCTGGATGATGGTACTGATGATGTTTTCGTACTGGTCCTTTCGGGAGCCGCCTTCCTCTGCCAGATGGATCAGCTCGTCCAGAATCTGACGGTAGTCAGGATTCATATAGGAGCGGACCTTGGAGCGGGTATGCTTGGTGGAAACATAGCGGCACAGGTCCACCAGCCGGTGGATGGTAAGGCGGTACCATTCCTCCAGGTTCTCCGTTTCGTCTGCCACCAGGGCAATTTTGGACTGTGGGTAGTAGATCAGGGTCGCCAGATCATTCCGGTCCCGCTGGGTCATGGCATTGCCAAACAGTTCTTCCAGCTTTTCCTTCACTTCGCCGGAGCCGGAGTTCAGGATATGCAGGAAGGCTTCATGCTCACCGTGGATATCCGACATAAAATGTTCCGTGCCTTTGGGCAGGTTCAAAATTGCCTGCAGCCGGATGATCTCCGTACCGGCAGCCTGGACTGTGGGATACTGCTTGCTCAGCAGCCGCAGATAATGGAGCTGCTCCGAAGTAAAAACACGCTTGCCACTCATAACTGGTTCCGTCCTTTCGGTTCTATTATCGCTATTATAACGGATTTCCAATGTTGCCACAAGAGGGGATTTGTGAAATTGCGGTAAATATTCTAAAGATGGATGACAGCTTGCAATTCCTTTCCACAGATGGTAAAATAAAGTCAATTTCTGAAATATCCACCGGCGCGGAAGCGCCCTTGGCTTCCCCCGGGGGGAAGCTGTCACGAATCTTTGATTCGTGACTGATGAGGAATGCGGGCAGAAATGTTGCGATTTGTACTGTGTTTCAGACCTATTCCAGACCTGGTACTGCACGCCACCCCTCATCCGACCTCGCTTGCGCTCGGCCACCTTCCCCCCGGGGGAAGGCATATACCCACAAGAAAGAGGAAACACTATGAAATATCTTACCCAATTTGTCATTATCATGGGCTTTACCCTGCTGGGTGAAGCTCTGCAGCGGCTGATCCCGCTGCCCATTCCCGCCTCGGTCTATGGCCTTCTGCTGCTGTTCGCCGCCCTGTGTCTGAAGCTTGTAAAACTGGAGCAGGTAAAGGAAACCGCGGGTTTCCTGACTTCCATCCTGCCCATTCTCTTTGTCTCCCCTGCCGTAGGCATCGTGGAGGACTGGGCATTGATCCGGGAGGACCTGCTGGCTATTTTGATTCTGCTGGTTGCCTCCACTGTGCTGACCTTCGGCATCGCAGGCCGCACTGCACAGGCTTTTTTGAAGAAGGGCGGTGACAGCAATGGCTGATCTTCTTTCTATCGGCATCCTTCCCGTGGTGCTGACCCTCTTTGCCTACCAGATGGGCGTGCTGTGCCAGAAGAAATTCAAGCTGCCCATTTTCAACCCCATCCTCATCGGCATGATCATCGTCATTTTGACGCTGAAGGTCACCGGCCTCGGCACCGGGGAGTACCAGCAGGGCGTGAAACTGATTTCCTGGCTCATGACTCCCGCCACGGTATGTCTGGCCATCCCCATGTATGAGCAGTTTCAGGCCCTGAAACAGAACCTGAAGGCCATTCTGATGGGTGTGGCTGCTGGTGCCCTCAGCTGTCTGACTGTGCTGCTGATCGCTTGTCTGGTGCTGCACTTTGACCGGAACCTCACCATTTCCCTGCTGCCCAAGGGCATCACCGCCGCCATCGGTGTTTCCCTGACGGAGCTTTTCGGCGGCACCCCCTCCATCACCACCCTGGGCATCTCCGTCACCGGCATTGGCGGCAACATGTTCGGCGTGGCCTTCTGTAAGCTTTTTAAAATCACAGACCCCATCGCGCAGGGTGTGGCCTTTGGCACCGGCTCCCATGTCATCGGCACCGCCAAGGCAAACGAGCTGAGCCCCCTCACCGGCGCCGTCAGCAGCCTGTCCCTGGTAGTAGCCGGCCTCCTCACCGCCCTGCTGTTCCCCCTCCTGGCGGGGATGGTATAAAAATCACTGTAGGGCAGGGATATATTCCCGCCGGGCAGTTACCTACTCCTGAGCGTTTATTTTTCACCCACAATCTTCGATGGTGCCCGGTGGGCATATATGCCCTCCCTGCATTTTTCTGTAAAAAATCCGCCCGGTGCATTTTCTGCGCCGGGCGGTTGCTTATAAACAGGGAACGATACCGAGCGGCGAAGGGCAGTAACGACTTGCACTGCACTGTGCACGCATCGGCTGCCGGCGCTGCCGGCTTAGAACTCACACTTCTTGGCGATGTAGTCCTTCAGTTCAGCAATGGGGACACGGACCTGCTCCATGGTGTCACGGTCGCGGACGGTGACGCAGTCGTCTGCCTCGCACTCGCCGTCGCCTACGGTCTGGAAGTCCACGGTGATGCACAGGGGGGTGCCGATTTCGTCCTCGCGGCGGTAACGCTTGCCGATGGAGCCGGCATCGTCGAAGTCCACCATGAAGTCCTTGCGCAGCATCTTGTAAATCTCCTCAGCCTTGGGGGACAGCTTCTTGCTCAGAGGCAGGACAGCAGCCTTGAAAGGAGCCAGAGCGGGATGCAGACGCAGCACGGTGCGGATGTCGGGGTTGCCCTTCTTGTCCACGCCAACCTGCTCTTCGTCATAAGCCTCGCACAGGAAGGCCAGAGCCACACGGTCACAGCCCAGAGAGGGCTCGATGACGTAGGGGATATAGTGCTCGTTGCGATCCTGGTCGAAGTAGGTCAGCTTCTTGCCGGAAGCCTCCTGGTGACGGCCCAGGTCGTAGTCGGTACGGTCAGCAATGCCCCACAGCTCGCCCCAGCCGGAGCCGAAGGGGAACTGATACTCGATGTCGGTGGTAGCGCGGGAGTAGAAGGCCAGCTCAGCGGGATCGTGGTCACGCAGGCGCAGGGAATCCTCCTTGATGCCCAGAGAAAGCAGCCAATTCTTGCAGAAGTCCTTCCAGTAGGCGAACCACTCCAGGTCGGTGCCGGGCTGGCAGAAAAATTCGCATTCCATCTGCTCGAACTCACGGGTACGGAAGGTGAAGTTGCCGGGAGTAATCTCGTTACGGAAAGCCTTACCAACCTGGCAGACGCCGAAGGGCAGCTTCTTGCGGGTGGTACGCTGGATGTTGTCGAAGTTGACAAAGATACCCTGAGCGGTCTCGGGACGCAGGTAGGCGATGGAGGAGGAGTCCTCGGTAACGCCGATCTTGGTCTGGAACATCAGGTTGAAGTTACGGATGGAGGTGAAGTGGTGCTTGCCGCAGACAGGGCAGACAACATCTTCATGCTCCTCGATGAAAGCATTCATCTGCTTGGTATCCATGGCATCCACATTTACCAGCTTGCCGGACTCGGATGCGGAGATCAGCTGGTCAGCACGCTGACGGGAGCCGCAGCCCTTGCAGTCCACCAGAGGATCGGAGAAGGAGCCAACGTGGCCGGTGGTGACCCAGGTAGTGGGGTTCATGATGATGGCGGCATCCAGACCAACGTTGTAGTCGGATTCCTGCACGAACTTCTTCAGCCATGCCTTCTTGACGTTGTTCTTGAACTCCACACCCAGAGGGCCGTAGTCCCAGGAGTTTGCCAGACCGCCGTAGATTTCGGAGCCTGCGTAGACATAACCGCGGTTCTTGCACAGATTCACGATCATATCCAGAGTCTTTTCACTGTTTTTCATTGTATTTCCTCCAAATTGTTTGGGTATTTACGTTTGAAAATTTATTATACACAGAAATGCCGGGTAAATCAAGCATTAAATGCGGGTAGTGGGTTATTCCTCGATGCGGTATTCTTCACCCAGATCGGCCAGCATCATGGCATGGACCTGTTCTGCGATTTCCACGGTGGTTTTGCCCTTCAGATCTTCCGCAGGGATCACATCCACCAGATGGAGCCGGACGTAGGTTTTCTTCAGCTTCTTGATATTGTCAAAGAGGTCAGAGGTACCCTTCAGCGTGCAGACCACAATAGGTACATTCGCCTTCTGGGCGATTTTGAACATGCCGCTGCGGAAATGGCTCAGCTTGTCCTTCACCAGAATACCGCCCTCGGGGAAGGCTGCAACAGAGACCTTGTCCTCTTTGATGAGCTGAATGCACTTGATAATGGTTTTCAGAGCTTCCCGGTCATTTTCCCGGTTCACCAGCTGGCAGAGAATCTTGTGCATGAACTTGCCCACGGCAAACATGGAATTGTTTTCCTTCTTGGAGATGAAGGCCAGCTGACTTTTCTTAAAATAGTGCAGCAGAATGCCGGGGTCGGACTCGTTCTGGTGGTTGCACACCAGCAGGAAGCGGCCCTCTTTCGGGGTCTTTTCCAGACCGGCAGTCTCCACCTTCAAGCCAACCAGAGAAATCAGGGCTTCAATATACAGATACATCATGAAGCGGTAGAAGGGGCTGTCTTCTTCCTGGGGCTTGTCCAGGTCTACCAGCGCGCAGAGAAGGCACAGGAACAAAAACGCTGCCAGCAGCAGTCCCGCATAGCAGGCGGCAAATACCGCCAGACACTGTAAGGGGCTTGGCTGCACCAGCAGGGCTGTCAGGCACATGACGATCAGGCTGCTCCAGCCGATGCCGCCCAGCAGGGTGGGTTTTCTCCAAAAGAAGTACAGGCTGAAAGCCAGCACAACGAAAAAGCTTATCAGGTGATGATCCATGGAATTCCTCCAAATATAGAATCTTCTTCTATTATACTCCCCTTTTTTCGCCAAAACAAGGCGAAATAGTAACCAAAGAGTTTTTTCACAAAGGGGTGGAAATTGGAGGAATCAACTGGTATAATATTATATTAACAGTAAACTTTCCGATTACCCTTGCCCCCAAGGAGGGACCTTTTATGAAACATCTTTTTAAATCCGCCAATCTGCCTACCGTAGCTGTGGGCTTTGGCTTTGCCGCCCAGATCCTGCGGCGGCTGCTGTATGCCGTTGCCGTGGATAGCAAGGGGCTTCTTGCCCTTCACCATCCACTGGAGCTTGTGCTGTGGCTGCTGTCTGCCGCTGTGCTGGTGTATTTCGGTCTGGCCGTTCAGAAGCTGGACGGCTCCCGGGAATATGAAGACAATTTTTCCGCCAGCAAAGCCTCCCACCGGGGACATCTTGCCGCCGCCATCGGTGTTGCCCTGACGGTTCTGAGCAATGAGCCCCGTATGCCCGGCCTGTTGGGCCGCCTCTGGCTGGTCTTCGGCTATCTGTCTCCTCTGTGCCTGCTGGGTGCAGGACTGCTGCGGCAGCAGGGCCGGAAGCCCTACTTCCTGCTGCATCTGATCCCCGCACTGTTTCTGGCGCTGCATGTGGTGAACCATTACCAGACCTGGTGCGCCGATCCCCAGCTGCAGGACTACCTGTTCACCCTCCTTGGCACCATGGCGCTGCTGTTCTTCCTGTTCTACAATGCCTGCTTTGATGCCGGTATGGGCTGGCGCCGCCGCCAGCTGTTTGCGGGTCTCGCAGCGGTGTACCTGCTGATCGCTGAACTGGCTGCCAGCCGCTACCCCTGGCTATACTTAGGTAGTATCCTGCTGGCCCTGACGGACTTGTGTGCCCTGACCCCCGTACCTGCGAAAGCCGAGGAATCCAAAGAAGAAAGCGAAGAGGCTCCCCATGATCCTGCCTGAGTACATCACCCAATGCCTCAGCGCACTGGAATCGGCAGGCTTCGCCGCCTACGCCGTGGGCGGCTGCGTCCGGGATGCCTGTCTGGGGCTGACACCTCACGACTATGACCTGTGCACCGCTGCCCTGCCGGAACAGACGGAAACAGTCTTTGCAGACCACAAGCTGGTGCTGGCCGGCAAAAAGCACGGTACGGTAGGCGTGGTCACCCCCTGCGGCGTGGTGGAGATCACCACCTTCCGCCGGGAGGGAGACTACCTGGACAACCGCCACCCGGAATGGGTGGAGTTCGTTCCCGATATCAAAGAGGACCTTGCCCGCCGGGATTTCACCGTCAATGCCATGGCCTATTCCCCCATCCGGGGCTTTGCAGACCCCTTCGGGGGCCGGCAAGACCTGAAACAGGGTATTCTCCGGGCAGTGGGCGACCCGGTGCAGCGGTTCCGGGAGGATTCCCTGCGCATCCTGCGGGGCATCCGTTTTGCCGTGCGCTATGACCTGCAGGTGGAGGAGGCTACCATGGAAGCCATGGTTTCCCAGGCCCACCTTATGGACAACCTGGCCCGGGAGCGGGTTTTTGAAGAACTGAACAAGCTGCTGCCTCTTGTGGATGCCGGGGATTTGCTGACCTTCGGCCCTCTGCTGGCTGCTGTGATTCCGGAATTAAAGCCTCTCATCGGCTTTGACCAGCGCAGCCCCCACCATGCCTATGACCTCTATACCCATGTGGCCCATGTGGTGGCCGGGGTTCCCCGGGAGCCGGTACTGCGCTGGGCCGCTCTGCTCCACGACATCGGTAAGATTCCCACCTTTACCCGGGATGAGACCGGCCGGGGCCATTTCTACGGCCACGCTCCCAAGGGCGCGGAAATGGCTGACGCAGTTCTGCGGCGGCTGAAGGCCCCTACAGCCCTGCGGGAACAGGCGGCAGGGCTGATTGAAAAGCATATGACCTACCTGGTCCCGGAAAAGAAGACCCTGCGCCGTCAGGTCGGACGGCTGGGCTGGGAAACGGTAGACCAGCTTCTTGCCCTGCAGGAGGCCGACATGGGCAGCAAGGGAACCGGAAAACCGGAAGAACGGGAGATTTTCTCCCAAATTCGTTCTGTTCTGGACGAAATCCAGGCAGAAAACGCCTGTCTGACCCTGAAAGACCTGGCTGTCAACGGTCACGATCTGATGCAGCTGGGCTTCACCGGAAAAGCCATCGGCGAAACCCTGAATGCCCTGCTGGAACAGGTTATGGATGAGACGCTGCCCAATGAAAAAGAGGCTCTGCTGCAATTTGCTGCAGAAAACAGTAGGGCGGTGTTATGACCCCGCCGACCCGCTTGTCTCCTGATACCCCAGCTGTGGAGATCTGATAACCATACAAATTGCAGCGAATACTGCCACGCAATCATTGTTACCTGATCGGTGGGGGCATAACCCCGCCCTACATTTTTCTTTTCGAGGTATTCCATGAAGAAAAAACTCTTTTCCCTTCTTCTGATTCTGTCCCTGCTGCTGTGCGGCTGTGCCGAAGCCCCCCAGCCCACCGCCGCCACGGTGCCCCCTTCCGGAGATGGCCTGATGGTCCATTTTGTGGATGTGGGCCAAGCGGACTGCATTCTCATCGAATGCGGCAGCGAATTTGCCATCATCGACGGCGGCAACAAGGATGACGGACAGCTGGTGGTCTCCTATCTGGAGCAGCAGGGTGTGCAGGAGCTTTCCGCTGTCATCTGCACCCATGCCCATGAGGACCATGTGGGCGGTCTGCCCTCTGTCCTCAGTGTCTATCCCACCGCCGCGGTCTATGCCCCTACCCGGACTTACTCCTCCAACATTTTTGATGATTTCCTCTATTATACCGACCAGCAGCGTCTGGAGGTCACCATCCCCGCCCCCGGCGACACCCTCACTGTGGGAGATGCCGTACTGACGGTGCTGGGCCCTGTCCAGAGCTATGCGGAAACCAACGATACCTCCATCGTAGTTCGTCTGGACTATGGTGACACCTCCTTCCTGTTCACCGGCGATATGGAGGTGGCAGCGGAGAACGATATGCTGGACTACTGGTCCGGCAATTCCGATATTTTCCACGTGGATGTGCTGAAGGTGGGCCATCACGGCTCCGACACCTCCACCGGCTACCGCTTCCTCTATGAAGTGGACCCCACCTACGGTGTCATCCCCGTGGGCAAGGACAATTCCTACGGTCATCCCCACGCAGAGCCTCTGTCCCGGCTGCGCGATGCCGGGGTCACGTTGCTGCGGACTGACGAGCTGGGCCATATTCTGGCTGTCTCCGACGGCAAGGAGATCACCTTCACCTGGGGCAACCAGACCGCCCAGCCCGAAGCTGTGGAACCTGCCGAGCCGCAGGTCTTCATCGGCAACAAAAACTCCAAAAAACTCCACAGCGAAGACTGCGGAAGTCTCCCCGGCGAGAATAACCGTGTCTACTTCGACAGCTATCAGCAGGCCATTGCCGAAGGCTACGAGCCCCACGGCACCTGTCTGAAATAAGAGGAAGCCTATGGCACTTTTTTCTATCAAGATCGCAGGCGCGGTCTTTCAGGTCCGCTCCCTGTTTGAAAGCACCCGGGACTACTGCCGGGCATATCTGACGGAGGAAGCCGCTGACTGCACCATCGAAATCTGCCGGGAGGATCTGGATTTCGAGCAGCGTGCCGCCCGGGAAGAAGCGGAGCTGGAAGGCTTCCGCTACCGAAATTTCCCGGACCCCTACTTGGAGCGCACCGCCATCCAGCGCAAGGCAGCGGAGTTTTTATTCTCCCGGGATGTGCTGGTGTTCCACGGCAGCGTTGTGGCCGTGGACGGACAGGGCTATCTCTTTACCGCCAAAAGCGGCACCGGTAAATCCACCCACACCCGCTTCTGGCGGCAGGTCTTCGGGGACCGGGCTGTCATGGTCAATGATGACAAGCCCTTTCTCCGCTTTACAGAGGAAGGCGTTCTGGTCTGCGGATCTCCCTGGAGCGGCAAGCACGGCCTGGACACCAACATCACCGTGCCCCTGAAGGCCGTCTGCATTCTGGAGCGGGGCCCGGAGAACCGCATCCGCCCCATAGCTGCCAGGGACGCTCTGTTCATGCTGCTGCAGCAGAGCAACCGCCCTCTGGATAAAACCCTCATGCCCAAATATCTGGAACTGGTGGACCGGCTGGCAGCAGGCACCCGCTTCTGGCGCATGGAATGCAATCTGGACCCGGAGGCCGCCCGTGTGGCCCATGAAGCCATGTCAGCAGTGACGAAGCCCGGAATTGGCGAAAAGACCATATGCTTTTCAGGAAACAGTTGATCTCTTCCCGGGCCTTATTACTGGCATTGGGGTGATGATTCAGCACTCTGGATACAGCAGCAACACTATGTCTGGATTTTTCTGCCAGATCTTTAATGGTTTCCAGAATACCGACAGAGATCATGGTGGGGTTCGACACCGGCAAAACAATACGGGAGTAGGTTTGCAGAGGACTGCGGCCATCGATCACAGCTGCTTCCTCAATTTCCAGAGGGATAGGCTTCATAAATCCCGCAAACATAAAGACTGCAAGGCCTGCGCCAAAGCCGCATAAGCCAATGGTCCGTCCTGCTTCACAGGCAACAAAAAAGAGGTATGCGCTTTTTTCCGTACACGGAATTTGCCTTTGCCTGTTTTTTGGGAAAACGATTTCATTGCTTACACATTTAAGATTGCGTGGGTATTTTCCAAATGCAACCAGAAATTCCATAAAACCTATCGACTAACGCCCTCTGACCTGCTATAATACCCTTAAAAATGCAGGTTCAGGGGGCCATTGTTTTATGAGTAATCAACCGAAAAAAGCGCCATGTGGTATTGGTCTGCTGGCCAATGTTCGCGCAGGCAGACGAGCACCACATATAGAAGCGTAAATCCCCGGTTCGAAAACCGGGGATTTTTCATGCCCTGTGAAAGCAAAACTATTTCAAGGGATAAAAATACCACCATATGTTGTGGTGAGATGCGGTGGCATTTCCACAACATATGGTGGTCGAGAATCAGGATTTAGCTTTGCAGCCGTTTTCAGCGTCACAAACGAGGTAGGGCATCGATAAAAACATTTCTGTCGGCTACAAAGGCAAATGCATCACTTAAGGGTAATGTCACCCACTTTTTCAACAAGAGTTGAAAATCAGTTGCAAGTTAGTTGACAATACCGTGCTATGATCTCACCACAACAGGAAAGGAAGGGATTATTCTTATGTTGAAGGTCAAAATTACCTGTGATTCCACCTGCGATTTGACCCCTGAACTCTATGCCCGTTACGGCGTTTCCGTAATTCCCTTATGCGTGGCACTGGGAGACCGTCTCTGTAAGGACGGGGTGGATGTAGCGCCGGAAGAAT
>ERZ1032130.89-NODE-89-length-28606-cov-5.657840_pt1 | contig 28606 bp, 26 predicted proteins | sample MGYA00517879_ERZ1032130 | MGnify/ENA primary metagenome ERZ1032130 (study PRJEB33719, sample SAMN04262597) | wastewater metagenome | biome: rural village; feature: animal feces; material: feces | host: Bos taurus | place: El Salvador | collected 2012-01-31 ...
CTTCCGGGCTTCACCTCCTTGGCAATCGAGGCAATCTGTCCCTCGCCAAAGTAAATCTTCACCGGATTTTGAAAATCAAAATTGTTCATAACGTCCTTCTGAATTAATAGTTAATATCATTGTTGATTGATTATATCTTCGTAGATTGTCCGTTAAATGTTTGGTTTCACATAATTCCTTAATCTTGGTAGTTACCATCAGTGTCTTGGTTTAATGCAAATATAGATAAAAACTGCGAGATTTCACACCGGCAAGATATAGAAAATTTTTTTTCAGAGAAAAATGCTCTTATTTTACGGCAAAAGTCCGCCAAATTGAGCATTTTTTCTTCATTTTGGCGGACTTTTGACCATCATTTTTACACCTATACAACTATACTTCAGCGATTTGCTATTTTTTAGTCTCGCAATTTTTAAATTCATTTTCCAGGCACTCTCAAGGCAACTTCTCACAGGCTTATTCCACTGCTTCGTTCAGCCTCGTCAGCACGTTGCACAAAACGGTAATAAATAACCTGTCTCGTTAGGAGTCAACTTTTTTCAGGACAAACACAGAATGGGGGATTGAAATTTTTGGTTAAAATTGTGTGAAATATGGTGAAAATGTCGTAACTTTGCAGAAGTTTTGCGGCGGCTCGGCATAACGGCTGAAGCAAGCTTCGCCTTTCTGCTCTCGCCTTGCACCAACTTTGCAGAAAATTTCAAGGGCGCCGGCTCTGTGCTATGCCCTATTGTTTGTGCCTACGTCGCTCAGGCAGTTGTCTATGAGTTTTAGGTTTACGTATTTCAATAATATTAGCAATTCGACCAAATGAATTTTACAGGAGGTATTGAGTTTAAGCCCAAGTTCATATCAGAGCTTAAACACTACAACGCGGCAAAATTTAAGGACGACCTCATAGCAGGTCTGGTAGTGGGAATCGTGGCTCTGCCACTTGCCATCGCGTTTGGTATCGCGAGCGGCGTAACCCCCACAGTGGGTCTCATCACAGCCATTATCGGCGGATTTTTAGTGTCGGCACTCGGCGGCAACAGCGTGCAGATTGGCGGACCCACAGGTGCATTCATCGTTATCGTCTATAACATCATTCAGCTCTACGGCTTGCAGGGTCTTGCCATTGCCACTTTCATGGCGGGCGTGATTCTGGTGCTTCTCGGCTTGTTCCGCCTTGGTACGGTGATTAAGTTCATTCCCTACCCCATCGTGGTGGGCTTCACAAGCGGTATCGCGCTCACCATCTTCTCCACGCAGATTGTTGACCTTTTCGGTCTTCAGGTGGATAAGGTTCCCGGTGACTTCATCTCGAAGTGGGCTGTATATTTCGCCAATTTCGGCTCAATGCACTTGCCCACTCTCATTGTGGGACTCATTACCATCGCCATTATTGTGGCTGCCCCCTACATCTCGAAGAAACTCCCCGGTGCCCTCATCGCCATTGTGCTGATGACGGTGGCTGTGTTCTGCCTCAAGACGTTTGCCGGCGTGGAGGGAATCGAGACTATCGGCGACCGCTTCGGCCGTCTCCCGGCTGAAATGCCGCTGCCTCACTGGCTCGGACTCAACATGACCACAATCAATGTGCTTCTCCCCTCGGCATTCACCATTGCCGTACTCGGAGCAATTGAGTCGCTACTTTCGGCTACCGTTGCCGATGGTGCCACCGGTAACAACACCCGCAACAACACCGAGCTTATCGGACAAGGTATCGCCAACATGGCAGTGCCGTTCTTCGGCGGAATCCCGGTGACCGGTGCAATTGCCCGCACCATGACCAATATCACCAACGGCGGACGCACCCCGGTTGCCGGAGTGGTTCACGCCATAGTGCTGCTGCTCATATTCCTCTTCTTGATGCCGCTAATCAACTATGTGCCCATGGCGTGCCTTGCCGGAGTGCTCGTGATGGTGGCTTACAACATGAGCGGCTGGCGCACTGTGCTCAGCATTTTCAAGAATCCGAAATCGGATATCACCGTGCTTATCGTCACATTCTTGCTCACTGTGGTATTCGACCTCACCATCGCCATTGAAATCGGTCTGCTCCTAGCCATAGTGCTCTTCTTGCGCCGTGTGATGGAGAATACCCAAATCAAGGTGTTCAGCGACCAGATCGACATCGCCGATGGCACCGAATCGACCCAGCACGAGCTTCTCAAGGTGGCTAAGGGTGTGGAAATCTATGAAATCGACGGCCCGTTCTTCTTCGGAGTGGCTACAAAGTTCGACGAGATGATGCGCAGCATGGGCGACAAGCCGTCGGTGCGAATAATCCGCATGCGTAAAGTGCCGTTCATCGACTCTACGGGAATCCACAACCTTGAGATTCTCATCAACTCGTCGCAGAAAGAGGGAATCCACGTGGTGCTCTCGGGCGTAAATCCCAAGGTTCAAGAAGTGCTTCTGCACGCCGGTGTGGATAAGATAATTGGCAGCGACCACATTTGCGACCACATCACCAAGGCAGTAGCTATGGCAAACAAGATTGCCAACCGCAACGACCAGCTTCAGGAGGTAACCTGGTAGCAGCATAGCTCACTTAGCGAAAACTTACCGAATCGCCCTGCCTCCTCACCGAAGCAGGGCGATTTGAATGTGTAGTTGGCTGATTTTTTGAGAAAAAGGCGTTAATAAGCTATAAAATATCAAGAAAAAAGCATCGGGATATTGACAAACGCTTTTTGCGGTTGTAATTTTGCAAAGATTATGGCTATTAAAAATGGCTTGATGTGGAAAATGTGGCTAAAGCACAACTTATTATGGCAACAACCAAGAAAAAAATATCATATTTCAGTGCCAACGTCACGGCAGTAATAAGCGTGGCGCTGGTGTTGCTGCTACTTGGCATTGTGGCTGTAATTGGGGTGGGTGCCCGCGGGCTATCAGAAAAAATCAAGGAGAACATAGGCTTCGACATATCGATGAAGGAAGATGCCACCGAGCACCAGATTGCCGCACTGCGGCGCGACATTGCAGCTGCACCCTTCACGGCACGAATGAAGTATGTGTCGAAAGAAGACGCCCTCGAAGTGTGGCGCGAGGAGACCGGCGAAGACCTCATGGCTGTGCTTGGCTTCAATCCGCTCACCGCCGAGATTGAGGTGCACGTGCGCAGCAACTACTCCGACGTCGCCTCCATCGACCGCATTGCCGCCGGGCTGAAGCAGAAATACACCGCGATTGAGAGCGTCACCACTCACCGCGAGAACATTGAGGCTATCAATCGCACACTTACACAGACGGCTCTCGTGCTTGGCGTGGCTGCGGCTGCAATGCTGATTATCTCGCTTGCGCTAATCAACAACACTGTGCGCATGACCATCTACTCCAAGCGTTTCCTCATTCACACCATGAAACTCGTGGGTGCCACTCCCGGTTTCATTCGCCGCCCAATCGTGGTAAGTTGCATGATCAACGGCATCATCGCTGCCTTTGTGGCTGTGGGGTTGCTCTCGGCTTTGCTCTACTATCTGGGGCTCGACTCGCTTGCCGGCGAGGCGGTGAGAGAGGCAGTGCCGATAGAGGCTGTGGGCGCAACTGCCGCAGCTATGGTGGTGCTTGGCGCACTGCTGTGCTGTGCTACGGCATTTTTCGCTGCCAACAAATACATTCGCCTCGACTACGACCGGTTGTTTTAAGGTTTTTGGATACGACAAAAAAAGACTAAACTACGATAAATGGAAAAGAAAACAAGCAACATTAATTCTTCGGAGGTTTCCGGGAACAAGAAAAAGACTGAAATCAAGCGCACTGATTTCCCATTGGCTAAAATCAACTTCGTGCTTATGATGGTGTGCGGCGTGCTCATTGTAGCCGGATTCCTGCTGATGCTCGGCGGTGCAAACGACGGCACTGAGTTCAACGACGACATTTTCGGCTTCCGCCGCGTGGTGGTAGGTCCCACAATGGCTTTCATCGGCTTTGTGGCAATGGGTGTGGCTATTATTTTCAAGAAAAAGTAACAAAATATGGACATATTTCAATCAATAATTATCGCTATCGTCGAGGGACTCACCGAGTTCCTCCCCGTGTCATCTACCGGGCACATGATTATCGCCGAGGAAGCCCTTGGCGTGGAACACAACGACTTTGTGAACGCTTTCACCGTGATTATCCAGTTTGGTGCCATTCTTTCAGTGGTGTGGCTCTACTGGAAACGCTTCTTCCACCTCAATGAGGTGCCTGCCGGAGCGACGGGGCTGAAGGCTTTCCTCATACGCTACGACTTCTACTGGAAACTCCTCGTGGCATTCATGCCGGCTGCCGTGATTGGATTCCTGCTTGGCGACTTCATCGACAGCCTGCTCGAGAATGTCACCGTGGTGGCTGTGATGCTCGTGATTGGCGGTGTGCTGATGCTCTTCGTGGATAAGTGGTTTAACCGCCCCGACACTGCACCGCTCACCGAGAAGCGTGCCCTCACCATAGGCTTCTACCAGTGTATAGCCATGATACCGGGAGTGTCGCGCTCAATGGCGACAATAGTGGGTGGTATGCAGCAGGGGCTTTCGCGAAAAGACGCTGCCGAGTTCTCATTCTTCCTTGCCGTGCCCACCATGTTTGCCGCCACTGCCTACAAGCTGCTGAAGCTCGTCATCGAGCCTGAATCGCTCAAGCTGCTCAGCGACAACATCGGAGTGTTGCTCATAGGCAACGTAGTGGCATTCATCGTGGCATTGCTCGCCATCAAGTTCTTCATAAGCTATGTTACGAAATATGGCTTCAAGGCTTTTGGTTACTATCGCATAATCGTGGGTGCAGCAATCATCATCATGGGATTGTGCGGCATCAGCATGGAAGTGTAATTGCCCATGAGCGAGAAGTTAAACCCTATTGTAGGCGAAGTGTTCTATGTGGATAAGCCTCTGCACTGGACGTCTTTTTACGCCGTGAAGCACATTCGTGGCGTGCTGCAGAAGCGGCTCGGCATGAAGAAACTGAAGGTGGGACACGCCGGAACGCTCGACCCTCTTGCCACAGGCGTGCTGATAGTGTGCACAGGGCGTGCCACCAAGCGCATCGATGAACTTCAGGCTCATGTGAAGGAGTATGTGGCTACGGTGAAACTCGGTGCCACCACGCCTTCGTTCGATCTGGAGACCGAAATCGATGCCTCCTATCCCTGGGAACACGTCACGCGCGAGGAAGTGGAACGCGTGCTGCAAGAGCGGTTCACCGGAAGCATCGAGCAGGTGCCCCCGGCATTCTCGGCATGCAAGGTCGATGGCAAGCGTGCCTACAAGATGGCTCGCAAAGGGCGTGAGGTGGAGCTGAAAGCCAAGACGCTCATTATCGACGAGATAGAGCTGCTCGACTGCTCCTTGCCCGAAATCACCATCAGGGTGGTGTGCAGCAAAGGCACCTACATTCGTGCCCTCGCCCGCGACATCGGCGAAGCCCTTGGCAGCGGAGCACATCTCACAGCATTGCGCCGCACCCGCGTGGGCGACGTGCGCGTGGAGCAGTGCATGGCGGTAGATGAACTGAAGCATCGGCTCAGCGAGGCTGAATATGTGAGCCAAGAAGAGGCTCTGCAGCAACTGCAAAACGGCAGCAATGCTTAATGCGCACACAATTATTTATTTTGAAAGAATTTTTTAAGGTATAAAACATATTAGGTCAAAACAAGGAATATGAAACTATCTGAGTTTAAATTTAAGTTGCCCGAGGAGCTGATTGCAAGCGAACCGGCTCCCGTGCGCGATGAATCGCGTCTTTTGGTTCTCCATCGCAAGACCGGTGAAATTGAGCACCGTGTGTTTAAGGAGATTCTCGACTACTTCGACGATGGCGACTGCTTCATCTTCAACGACACCAAGGTGTTCCCTGCTCGCCTCTACGGCAACAAGGAGAAGACCGGTGCCAAAATCGAAGTGTTCTTGCTGCGTGAGCTGAATGAAGAGCACAAGCTTTGGGACGTGCTCGTGGAGCCTGCACGCAAAATCCGCATCGGCAACAAGCTCTATTTCGGACTCGACGACTCTATGGTGGCTGAGGTTATCGACAACACCACTTCGCGCGGACGCACTCTGCGATTCCTCTACGACGGCCCGCACGATGAGTTTAAAGCCAACCTTTTCGCTCTTGGCGAGACTCCTATCCCTCTATATATCAAGCGTGAGCCTACTCCCGAAGATGCCGACCGCTACCAGTGCATCTTTGCCAAGAATGAGGGTGCCGTGGTGGCTCCTGCCGCCGGTTTCCACTTCAGCCGCGAGCTGATGAAGCGCATGGAAATCAAGGGCGTTGATGCCGGTTTCCTCACCATGCACTCCGGACTGGGTAACTACCGCGAAATCGACGTGGAAGACCTCACCAAGCACCGCATGGACTCAGAGCAGATGGAAGTGACCGACGAACTTGTGCAACTCGTCAACACAGCCAAAGACCGCGAAAAGCGCGTATGCGCCGTAGGCACTTCTACACTCCGCGCCGTGGAGAGCACCGTGGGAATGAACGGTCACATCAAGGCTTACTCGGGCTGGACCAACAAATTCATATTTCCGCCCTATGACTTCACGGTGTGCGACTCGCTCGTGAGCAACTTCCACATGCCCTACTCCATCATGCTCATGATGGTGTGTGCATTTGGCGACTACGAGAAGGTGATGAATGCCTACAACGTGGCAGTGAAGGAAAAATACCGCTTCGGTGCCTACGGCGACGCAATGCTCATCACTGAATAGAGTGAAGAGTGGAGAGGTAAGAGTGGAGAGAGAAAATCCGCTCCACCCTCACCCCTCACCCCTTACCCCTTACCTCTCACCTCTTACCTCTCACCTCTTACCCCTTACCTCTCCACCCTCAAAAAAATGAATGAATTTAAGCGAATTGCAGTAAAGATTGGCAGCAATGTGCTCACCCGCCCCGACGGGACGCTCGACATCACACGCATGTCGGCACTTGTTGACCAGCTCGCTGCCCTGCACCGCTCGGGCGTAGAGGTGATTATGGTCACCTCGGGTGCCGTAGCGTCGGGACGCAGCGAGATGAAGCGCAGTGTGGGGCAACGTCACCTCGACTCGGTGTCGGCACGCCAGCTATTCTCGGCAGTGGGCCAAGCAAAGCTCATCAACCGCTATTATGAACTATTCCGCGACCACGACATCGTGTGCGGTCAGGTACTCACCACCAAGGAGAATTTCGCCACACGCCAGCACTATCTCAACCAGAAGCACTGCATGGAGGTGATGCTTGAGAATGGAGTCATTCCCATCGTGAACGAGAACGATACAATATCGGTTACGGAGCTTATGTTTACCGACAACGACGAGCTGTCGGGACTTATCGCCACAATGATGAGCACCGACGCTCTTATCATTCTAAGCAACATCGACGGCGTGTACGACGGTGACCCGCAATTGCCTGAGTCGCGCGTGATCACCGACATATATCCTGAAAATGACCTAAACAGCGACTCCTTCATTCAATCGAAGAAATCGAGCTGCGGACGCGGTGGCATGGGCACTAAATACCGCATCTCGCAAAAAGTGGCCGATGAAGGCATTGCAGTGGTGATAGCCAACGGACGCCGCGACAACATATTGCTCGCCATCACTTCGGGCCGCCACGATGTGTCTTTCACCACATTCCACCCCTCTACTCGCCCCACCTCGAGCGTAAAGAAGTGGATTGCACACAGCGAAGGCTTCGCAAAGGGAGAAATCCATGTGAACGAGGGTGCTATGACGGCGCTCACTTCACCACAGGCATCAAGCCTGCTGCCGGTGGGAGTAACCAAAGTGGTGGGTGAATTTGAGAAAGACGACATCGTGCGCATTGTCGCCCCCGACGGACACACGTTTGCCGTGGGACGCATCGGCTGCGACAGCACCCGCGCCACTGCCCTTGCCGGCAAGCAGGGTGGCAAGCCACTGATTCACTATGATTATCTCTACATAGAATAAGTTATTAGGTTATAGGTAAACCTCTTTCCTCTCCACTAAGAAAATTTATTATGGGAAATCTCACTGAACTGTTCCGCAGCGTGCGCCTGGCTTCGCGCAAGCTCAATCTTATCGACGAAAACAAAATAAACACTGTGCTATGCCGCGTGGCTGATGCCGCTGTGGCTCACACTGCCGATATTCTTGAAGCCAACAAGGAAGACTTGGCTCGTATGGAGCCGTCAAACCCTAAATACGACCGACTGATGCTCACCGAGCAGCGCATTGCCGACATTGCCGCCGACATGCGACGCGTGTCGCAACTCCCCTCGCCTCTTGGCAGGGTGCTCGCTGAGTGGACTCAGCCCAACGGTATGACCATCAAGAAGGTGAGTGTGCCCTTCGGCGTGATTGGCATCATCTATGAGGCTCGCCCGAATGTTACTTTCGACGTGTTCTCACTTTGCCTAAAGAGCGGAAATGCCGTTATAATGAAGGGTGGAAGCGATGCTGCCTGCTCCAACGAGGCTATCGTGAAGGTGATTCACAGCGTGCTGCGCGAGGAGGGCATCGACACCGCCTGCGCCACTCTGCTGCCCACATCTCACGAAGCTACAGCCGAGATGCTCAACGCTGTGGAATATGTGGACCTCATCATTCCGCGCGGAAGCAAGAATCTCATCAACTTCGTGCGCGACAACTCGCGAGTGCCGGTGATAGAGACCGGTGCCGGAATATGCAACTGCTATTTCCACGCGTCGGGCAATCTGGAGAAGGGTCGCCGCATAGTGATGAACGCAAAGACGCGCCGCGTGAGCGTGTGCAACGCCCTCGACTCACTCATAATCGACCGCAACCGTCTCGCCGACCTGCCTCTGCTCGTGGCTCCGCTTGCCGAGAAGCACGTCACTATCTATGCCGACGAGGATTCGTTCGCATCGCTCGCAGGGCAATATCCCTATCTGGAGCACGCCACTGCCGACGACTGGGGGCATGAGTATATGGACTATAAAATGTCGCTCAAGACCGTGAGTGGCATCGATGAAGCTCTCGACCACATAGCACGCTACTCATCGCGCCACAGCGAGAGCATAGTGGCTGAAGATGCCGAGGCGCAAGCACGCTTCCAGAAGGAGGTAGATGCAGCATGCGTGTATGTGAACCTACCCACCTCGTTCACCGACGGCGGACAATTTGGCTTCGGAGCCGAAATAGGCATCTCCACACAGAAGCTCCACGCCCGCGGACCGATGGCTCTGCCCGAAATCACCACCTACAAATACCTCATCACCGGCAACGCCCAAATCCGTCCCTAACCCACACAAAGCAGCAAAAAAGACAAAGCCTTGATATTCAACAGAATTGACGCCCTAAATCAGAGCAAAAGTCCGCCAAATTGAAGAAAAATTCCTCATTTTGGCGGACTTTTGCCATACTTTCATATCAGAAAAAGTGCCGATACCGGGCGAAAAGAGGCAAAAATCAGCACTTTTCGCCCGCTATCGGCGTGTTTTTCAAAGAAAAGTTGTAAATTTGCCATTAATTAATGGATTTATGTTATGACTGATGAGATTATTGGCAGGCACAAAGAGCAGGATTTGCTGAGTGAATATCTTGGCTCAGGCAGAGCTGAGTTTATTGCTGTGTATGGTCGTCGCCGTGTGGGAAAGACGTTCCTTATTCGCAAATATTTCAAGAATACATTTGCATTTGATATGACCGGAGTGCTCGAAGGCACTCGCATAGAACAAATGGCGGCCTTCAATACTGCCTTGAAAATCTATGGCTATCAAGGCAAGAAATGCAACACATGGCTCGACGCATTTTTTGCGCTTCGTGAATTGCTTGAGCGAAAAATGCGCGAGGGCGAGAGACAGGTGATTTTCATCGATGAGTTGCCATGCCTTGATACTCCTAAAGCCGGATTTGTGAAGGCCTTGGGACATTTTTGGAACAGTTGGGCTAATTGGCACCCCGAGATAATGCTTATCGTGTGCGGCTCAGCGACTTCGTGGATGGTAAGGAATGTGATTGACAATCATGGTGGACTTCACGACCGTGTCACTCACGAAATGGCATTGCATCAGTTCTCACTGTCGGAGGCTGAGGAATTTTTTAATGCCAAGGGTTTTATGTGGAATAGACTGAGTGTGATGCAAGCCTATATGGCAGTGGGTGGCGTGCCATACTATATGAGCCTTTTCAACCGAAAGGAAAGTCCGGCAATGGCTATCGACCGACTTTTCTTTGCAGAAAAAGCTGAGATGAGAAGCGAATATCGACGTCTCTTTTCTTCCCTATTCCGCAATCCTCAGCCATATCTCGACATAATTTCAGTGCTTGCTTCCAAGCGAAACGGATTGACCCGCGATGAAATATCTCAGTTCCTTGGCAACCACAACAATGGGCATCTGGGTGATATGCTTAGCGACTTGGAGTATTGCGATTTTATCAGAAAATACCGCGTACAAGGGAAGGGCGTAAAGCGTAACTCAGCAATTTACCAATTAGTCGATTTCTACACTATATTTTATCATACTTTTGTGAAATCCAAATCGGCAAATGATGGATTCTGGACTCAAAACCTTGAAACTCCAAGGGTAAACACATGGTATGGGCTTGCTTTTGAACGTATCTGCCAAGCTCATATACTGCAGATTAAGGCTGCTCTCGGCATAGCAGGTATAAGGTGCGACGTGTATTCGTGGCGCAGTTCAAGCTCAGAGAACGGTGCTCAGATTGATATGATAATTGACCGTGCCGACAACACCATCAACATCTGCGAAATTAAATATAGCAAGGGTGAATATGACATTAAAAAAGATGAATACCTCAAAATAAGGAATCGCATTGACACCTTTGTCAACGAAACCTCCCAAAGGCGTTCCATTGTGCCAATACTAATCACTACATTTGGTGTGGTGCGTGGTGCTTACAGCGACCAGATTCCCATTCAATTGACTCTTGATAACTTGTTCTGAACCTAATAAAGTAGCAAAAAGTGCCGATAGCGGGCGAAAAAGGGCAAAAATCGGCACTTTTCGCCCGCTATCGATGCATTTTCGATTATAATCGAAAATTCTTCCAGAATCAGCAATTTTTTCGTCTATAATCGGAAATTTTTCCAAAAATCACAGATTTTTCGATTGTAATCGAAAAAATTAGCGGCGGAGGAGGCGGGTTACTACAAGCCAGCCGCCGATGATTTGCAGAAGCATACCGGGAATGCCGATGCGGAAGTCTTGCAGTGCCACCTGCAAGCTGCCGGTGAGAAGCCACTCGCCAAGTGTACCTACTGCCTGATAGCTCAGCACCACGGCGGCAAAGAGCAGCAGAGTGGCTTTCTGCCATCGCCATGCCGCATAGCCGGCCGCAATTGCCAGCAGCGACGACTTCAGCATGATTGCCGGCACTACTGCCGGGGCTGGCATGCCAAACAGCAGCGAATTGACCACGGGCGACAGCACCGCAGTGAGCAGACCCACTTTCCAGCCGTATTTATAGGCTCCCACAAGGGTGAAGAAGTAGATGGGTAGCCACGTCATTCCACCATTCGGGACGAGGTGAAAGATCTGTGGTAGCACAATGTTTCCTGCCACAAAGAGCGCAGCTGCAAGATAAGTGCGTGCTTCGGTGTAGTTGAAGCTATAAAGTCGAAGTGTAGTTGCCATAATCAGTGTTTTTGTTGTGATATTTTGTTGATAAATTCATCTATTAAGGGCCGACATTCAGCCGCAGTAGTGCAATTGGAGCATAATGCCTCCACCGGGCACATTCCATCGCCCTTGCGATTGATAATGTGTGGTACTTCATGCTCAAAAGTCACCTCAATGCCGCTATCGCGCAGCAGAAGCAGAGCCTGTGTGCTCACCACATCGGCATGGAGAGCCTTCACTCCGCCGAGTATCATCAGCGCGGCAGCACCTTTTCCCACCACTTTGTCGGCTACCAATGCACCACAGAGCAGCGAGGGCTCGCAGTGTAGCAGGTGGTGTAGGTCGGCAATGCCACGCCCATTGAATGTGCGCGTGTCAGCACCATTTCTCACCACAAGGGAGTAACCTCCGGCATGAAGCAGAGCTACGAGAGTATCCATCAGTCGAGGTGTTGCTTCAATCGTTCTACGAAGGCATCGATGCGGTGCAGCTCGTGTGGAATATTGATGCGCTGCGGGCAGTGCGGGCTGCACTGGTTACAGCCGATGCAGTGACTCGCCTGTCGCAACTTAGGCACAGAGCGGTCGTAGCCCACAAGGAACGCACGGCGGGCACGGCGATAGTCATCATCGGTGTCATCATCGATTATGTTTCCTTCATTGAGGCACTTGTTGTAGTGCAGCAGAATCGAAGGAATGTCGATGCCGTATGGGCACGGCATACAATATTTGCAATCGTTGCACGGAATAGTGTTCCACTCCATCATGTTAGTAGCCACCTGCTGGAGGAAATGGAAATCGTCGTCGGTGAGCGGTTTCAGTGGGCAATATGTGCGCAGATTATCCTCAAGATGCTCCATGCGGGTCATTCCGCTGAGCACTGTGAGCACACCGGGCTTGCTCCCGGCAAAGCGGAACGCCCACGAAGCCACACTGCGCTCGGGCTCGCGCTGCTTCAGCTTGGCAACGATGCTGCTCGGCACATTCGACAGACGTCCGCCAAGCAGAGGCTCCATGATTATGGCAGGAATTCCGCGCTTTTCAAGCTCGCCATAGAGATACTCGGCATCGGTGTTCGATGGGTTTATCTGCTTTGCATATTTCCAGTCGAGATAGTTGAGCTGAATCTGAACGAAGTCCCATTTATATTCATCGTGGCGCGACAGCAGATAGTCGAACACACGGATATCGCCGTGATAGGAGAATCCGAGATTGCGAATGCGTCCCGCCTTGCGCTCCTCAACGAGGAAATCGAGAATACCATTCTTGATGTAGCGATTCTCAAACTCCTCCATGCCGCCTCCCATGCCCACAGCGTGAAGCAGCATATAGTCGATGTAATCCACCTGAAGCTCTCGGAATGAGTTACGATACATAGCTATCGATGCCTCACGGCTCCACGTTTCGCGGGCAAAATTAGAGAGCTTTGTGGCTATATAGTATTTATCGCGTGGGTGACGGCTCAGTGCGATGCCCGTGGCGTGTTCCGACTTGCCGCGGCAGTAGGCAGGCGATGTGTCGAAGTAGTTCACACCGTGCTCAATGGCAGTATCTACGAGCCTGTTCACCATCTCCTGGTCGATTTCCTCATCGCCTTCGCGGGCGCTGCGGCCATCTACCGAGGGAAGGCGCATCATTCCGAATCCGAGAATCGACACATGGTCGCCGGTCGAAGGGTTGTCACGATAGGTCATCTTGTCGGTGGGTATTTTGCCCTCGGTGGCAGAGCCTTGTTCCTGCCTTGCACACGAGGCAATGCCGGCAGTGGCAGCTCCCGCCACCCCAAGCACCTTCAGGAAGTTTCTGCGTGATATATCTTTCATTTTTCCAGATGTTATTTTTTCGTGAATGTAAACGTAAAAAATCAATATGTGCTATGCACAGTGTGTCCCTCAACGTAGATTGCGCTGAATGGGCGTGCCGGACAAAGGTTCTCACAAGCACCGCAGCCTATGCACCGCTCAGTGTTCACCACCGGAATCTTCAGCGAGTCGGGATTTCCGGCATCTGAAGGCACCATCAATATCGCTCCTGTGGGGCAATGGCGGGCACAGTTGCCACACTCCACGCCATCGGTGAGCGGAATGCAGTTTTTCTTCACCCACACAGCATGACCGATGCGGGTTGATGATTTATCCTCAATAGTGATGGGCTTGATTGCTCCTGCCGGGCACACCTGTGAGCAGCGGTTGCATTCAGGGCGGCAATATCCGCGCTCATAGCTCATCTCGGGCTGCATGAGGCGTTGCAAGTCGGTGGAAGGGCGAAGCACATCGCTCTGACACGACTGCACACAAAGCTGGCAAGCGGTACAATGCTGCGCAAAGTGGCGAGCACTCCACGCACCCGGCGGCACAATGTGTGTGGCGCGTGCAGGCACCTTCTTATCCTCAATCACAGCGAGTCCGCCATCTACCTTCTTCACTTTCGCCTTCAGAGCCGATGTAGCGGCAACCACGGCAGTGGCAGTGATAAACGTGCGGCGGGCAGTGTCGATTTGCTCGGTAGTCACCACCGGCTTTTCGGCAGTATCAGTCTCCTTCGAGGCTCGGGTGCGGAGGCGCAGCTTTATTGCGCCATGCTTGCAGGTGTCGATACAGTCCATGCAAGCCACGCAGCGGCTGTAGTCGATGCTGTGCTGCTTCGAGTTGATGCACGAAGCCTTGCAGCGACGACCGCACAGCCCACAGGCATTGCACTTCGAGGTGTCGATAGTGGGACGCAGCAGCGAAAAGTGCGACACAAAGCCCAGCACGGTGCCCACGGGGCAGATGGTGTTGCAATAGGTGCGACCACCACGCCACGCAAGCACTGCAATGGCGACAAAAGTGACAATGGCAATCAGCAACGTGGGGAGGCTTGCAATCCACACATCGGTAGAATAGAAAGCATAGCTGTCGAGCCGCTCGGCAAAGTAGGCAAGCAGATTGTTGCACCAACCGTAAATGGGAGCAAAGAGATTGGCGGCAATGCGGCCATAGGAGCTGTAGGGAGCAAGCAACGCTGCCACCGAACCTACGCCACCCACCAGGCAAGCCACAAACGCGGCAAGCACGCCATAGCGCAGCCAGCGTTTCTCGGGCGAATAGGTGAAGCGATGGCGATGCTTGCTACTGCGGCGGCCATTGAGCCACGAAATCACATCTTGCATCACTCCAAGCGGACATATCACCGAGCAGTACACACGCCCCAAGAGCAGCGTGAGTAGCAACAGTGCCACCACCACGCCCACATTCAGTGCGAGCAGTGCCGGCAGAAACTGAATCTTTGCCGTCCACCCTATCCAGGCATGAATGGCACCTGTGAAGTCGAGAAACAGCATAGTTACGGCTGCAAAGAAAAGCACAGCCAGCGTAATTCTAATTTTCCTAAGCATATCCTAAGTATCTGATTATTCACATTGCAAAATAACATAATTTTCTCCAAATATCAACTAAATAAATTACGGATAATCTTACCATTTTTTCGGTTCCCCCCGAAATCCCCCAAATTCCAGAAGCGACGGGTTAGTATCCTTTTTTTGTTATTGAAGTATCCGAGTTATATATAGCCACGTTCAATTTTCCGATACAGTTTCTTTGAGTGTGTCTGAGCTCAGACACACTCAAAGAAACTGTATCTGCGTTCGGGATAAGGAAACAAAGGCGAAACTGAGTGGAAATCTAATGACCGATTTGGGTTTATAAATAAAAAAAACGGACAAGACACTGTGACTTCTTGCGTCCGTCACATATGTCTTGTCCGCTTGTTATGTCTTGAAGCCAGAGTAGGGGGAGGTGGTATGGGATATGTCCGCAACCTCCTTAGGGCGTGACGGAAGCAGTAGTTCCCGTTCGTCTCCTTTGCTTGTAGCTCTTATTGCAGTTTTTCCTGCTTCTGTGTAGGAACATAATGCGACCCTACGGCCTTGAGAAACTCGGCTTTAAGTTTCTTCACCAGTTTCGGGTTTTGTGCCGAAATGTCGGTCTGCTGCGTCAGTTCGGCAGTCAGGTCGTAGAGCGAGTAGTGATCAACAGTTCCGAGTTCGTTGCCCGTGGCGTTTGTCTTTGGTCCGCTGTATGGCGGTATGAGGGCGTAACGACCGCTGCGGTATGCCAGACGACCGCTTGCCTCCACCACATAACTCTTGCGTCCCTTGTCGCTCTTGCCGAGGAATGTGTCGAGATAGTCTTGCGAGTCGAGTCCGTCGGGTATCTTCTCGCCTATCATTCTTGCGAACGACGCAAGGAGGTCCTGCTGTGTCACGAGTGCGTCGGTGGTGAAGTGGGCTATCTTTCCTTTCCAGTATATGAAGAAAGGCACGCGTGTGCCGGCTTCAAACAAACTGTATTTACCTCCTCTGAGTCCGCCGTTGGGGTCGTGTATGGCGCGTGTTCCGCTGGCACCGTCCTCATATCCGTCGTCGAGTACGGGACCGTTGTCGCTTGTGAATATCACGATAGTGTTGTCGTCCAGACCTTTCTCTTTCAGATATTTCATTGTTTCGCCCACGCACCAGTCGGCTTCTATCACTACATCGCCGCGTGCTCCCGTTGCCGACTTGCCCTCGAACTGCGATGCCGGGACGCGTGGAACGTGCGGCTCGTGCAGTCCGTAATAGAGGAAGAACGGCTTGCCCTGCGGCACAGTGTCGATATAAGCTTTCACTTTGGCGAGTATGTCGGCAGCCATTGTCTTCTCGTTCCAGATGGCACTCTTGCCGCCTTTCATGAATCCTATGCGAGGAATGCCGTTAATCACTGCGTCCTGATGCCCGTGACTCCAGTGCATTTTCACCAGTTCGGGGTTGTTTACGCCGGTGGGTTCGCCCTCGAACGGGTGCTCATAATCTACAGAAATGGGGTCGTTGGGGTCGAGGTTTGCCACGCGTCCGTTCTCGACATACACCGTAGGCACGCGATCGACAGTGGCGGCGATGAGGTAGGTGTAGTCGAAGCCAATGGCGTTGCCTGCCGGTGTTATCTGTCGGTTCCAGTCAATCTTGCCCTCGCCCATACCCAAGTGCCATTTGCCTATGGCGGCGGTGGAGTAGCCGGCGTGTTGGAACATCTTGCCGATAGTAAACTGGTCGGTGTCGACGAGCAACGGAGCATCACCCGGCAGAATCTTGGCATCGTCGTTACGCCACGGATACATACCCGTCATTAGTCCGTAGCGCGATGGTGTCGATGTGGCGGACGAAGCGTGACCGTTGGTGAAACAGGCTCCGTTTTGCGCCAAAAAGTCGATGTTGGGAGTCGAGACAGTGCGATTTCCATAGGCACTTACATCGCCCCAGCCCAGGTCGTCGGCTATGATTATTATCACATTGGGTTTTTCAGTTGCTCCGACCGACATCGGCATTGCCGCCAATGAAGCCAGCGCCATGATTTTGTTCTTGTTCATGTCAGTATCTTGTCGTTAGTTATTTCATTCTATATATGGTGAACGATTTCTCTGCTACGGTGATTGTCTGCGTTGATTTCACAAACAGTTCGCGTCTTTCCGTGGGGCAGACGGCATTTGGGTTGTTGGGAGTCGCGCGCTGGTCGGGATTTGCGCTGAGTGTGGTGATGTCGGCTCTGCCGGTGAACTTCTTGCCGTTCAGGTTGAGTGAGAATGTGGCAGGGGTGTTGCCAAGGTTTATTATCTTCACTATGTATTCTCCCGTCCGTGTGTCTTTGCCTGCTGTCACGAAAAGATTCTTTTCGCCTTCGGTGTTTGACACATCATACACCACATCCACAGTGTTGTTGCGCAGCATCTGGCACATATAGTAGTTGAAGGTCTTCACGCTTTGTGTGGACGAGTTGAGAAGCATAGGCTGAAGGTCGCCACGGTTTATGCACTCCCAGTTGCGCATCAGTGGTCGGTCTGCCATGATTGGTTTCAGGTCGGCGTTGCGTTCCAATGCCATCTTGAATATGCCTTCGGCGAGTATGGCAGTAGGGTATTGTCCCACCGGACCGCCCACACCGTTGCCCATGATTCCGAGTTCGGCTATATAGAGGCGTATGCCCTGCCGCTTGTAGTGGTCGAAGCGGTGGAAGTTGTCGATGGCCCACTGCACGTTGCGGTAGTAGTGTTCATCGAACACTTCAATTTCCTTCTTGTCCACAAACTTATCAATGTCTTCCTGCTGGCGGTCGTTCAGCGTGCTGTTGGCAATATATATAAGGTGTGGATAACGCTCTTTAAGAGCTTTGTATATCTGATGGTATTTCTCGTAATACACGGGTCCGAAGTCTTCGTTTCCAATCTCGACATATTTCAGAGGGAACGGTTCTGGATGCCCGTTTTCGGCACGCATGGCTCCGTACTTGCTGCTTGTGGGACCAATGGCATACTCGATTGCGTCCAAGGCATCCTGAATGTAGTAATTCACATCGGTGGGTTTGTGCATGAAGTTGCCATCCTTGTCGCGCTTCACCCATTCCGTGCAGACCATGCCCACGGGTATAACATACATAGCATTGCATCCTAAATACTCGCAAAGTTCATAGAACTCGTGCATGCCGAGTCCGTCGCTGCGGTAGTGTGGTTCCCACTTTCCCCACTGTCCTGGGCGCATGGCGATGTCGCCCACTGTCTTTTTCCAGTGGTTCATGTTCTCTTCATTCACTCCGTGTATGTTGCATCCGCCGGGAAAACGCAGGAAGTCGGGGCGGTAGTCCTTGAGGTTCTGCACTATGTCGGCACGGAATACCGACTTGCCGCCATCGTAAGTGTCGCCAGGAAACATCGACACCATGTCGAGTTGCAGTGTGCCTTTCTTTGTCGGGACGATGCGTAGCATACCGTCGGCTACGCTCTTCTGGGCGGTGAGCGTCACGTTGTGCTTCTCCCAAGAGTCTCCCTTCCTTAGAGTTATGGTTGCCGGTGCCGAGCAGGGCTTGCCGTCCTTGTCGGCGAGGCACACTTCAAGCGCGCCTTCATACTGCCTGGCAAGCGCGTAGAGCGACAACCGGTAGCCTACGCCTTGCTTGAAAGCCATTCCGAAGTAGCCGGTGTTTACGATGGCGGCATCGCTTCCGTTGCCTATGTCTTCAAGCACATCAATGCGCATGGAGTGGCTGTTGTTGGCGTTCAGAGGGTTGTCGGTGGTGCGCTTTACGCGAATCGGCGAATTGGTGAGCGGCAAAGTGAGCCATCCCACGAGCGGGTCTATCTGGTAAATCTGCTTTATAGGTTGCTTGGGGTTGGGCACGTCGGCATACATTCCGTCCTTGATGACGAGTCCTTCGGGCAGATTCGCCTCCTCGAAATTGCGGTTGCGCACAAGTTCTGCATACAGACCTCCGTCGCCTATCATGCCTATCTCCTCATAGTGCCAGCCGTATTCCACGCGCTGCACCTTCTTGGCTTTCTTCGTGTTTACCGTTACAATGTCTGTGGCTAAGACCTTTGATGTTGCGGAAAACAGCATCATTGCAGATAGAAAAGATGCGGCTGCCGGCAAGTTCCAATAATGTTTCATGATTTTTTTTGTATGTTTTTAGTTTTACATTAACAGATTTATAATTTTGCAATAAAGCAAGTCATTGGATAACAACAAATTATCCAATGCTTACATATGCCAGAAAATTCACTTACCTTAGTGCTGCAAAAAACTCAAATAAAAAATATCTGACATCAGATATGGCAAAGGTAAACATAAAATCTGAGAGAATCACTCCTTTCGTAGGAATTTACTACGCAAGCAAGGCTTTTTATACGCTTTCACTTGACAAAATCATCAACGACACTCTTGGTGTTCGCTGTTCTACCTACAACGGCTACCAGTGGGACGAGATAATGTCAGCCATGTCTGACGTGTTCCTCTGTGGTGGTGACTGCGTGGAAGATGTCAACAGAAGCGAGTGCCACCTGCGATAATCACCTGAGATCCGGATACCGACGAGCCACACAATCGGGCGTGCCATAAAGGAACTCTCCCATGAAGATCTGGAGTACAAGTCTTCGTCAGGCAATGTGTTCAGATTCAACACCAACCCAAGGCTCAATGACCTTCTGATGAAACTCAACATGAAGATGGGACTGTTCAAATCCGGCCAGACTGTCAACGTGGATTTCGACCATGTTTTCGTCTAGACTGAAGGGAAATAGTTAAATAATATGAATTTTTAGGGCGATGGTGCAAGGATTTGCCTAATTTGTCATTTAGTTATTAGAAGCATCAACGAAAGCCGGCTGAATGGCTGAGGGTGACCGGGCTATCTGGAGGCTATGAGGGTGGCTGAGGGTGATGCTTCAATGGAGAGTTTATAATTTTAGTAATAACAAAACATATTTTCCCGACTATTAGAACTATGAAATTTACGACTTTTTTCCGCAATGCTCTTGCAGTGGCTTTGGCTGCTGTGGTTTTCACCGCCTGCAACGACGATGACGAGGATTGGCTAATATCTCCAGGTGACCCTGCGTATGGATTTGCCAACGCTCTGGTGACTGCAAAGACCGCCGACGACGGAACTTTCTTCCTGCAACTCACCGATGCCGTTTCGCTATTGCCTATTAACATCACAAAATCGCCCTACGAGAAGGAAGTGCGTGCCCTGGTCAACTACTCTGAGATTTCAAAGGAGGACTTACTGAAGTATTCTCCCGATGGCGACCTTAAAGGCTGCACCCAGGCAGTGAGACTCAACTGGATTGACAGCATTCTCACCAAAATGCCTGTGCCCGACCTTCTTGAAAAAAACGATGAGACCTACGGCAACGACTGCGTGGAGATTGTCAACGACTGGGTGACTATCGCCGAAGACGGATACCTCACTCTGCGATTCCGCACCCGCTGGAGCGGCAACAAAACTCACCGCGTGAACCTTATCACAGGCATCAACCCCGAGAATCCCTACGAAGTGGAATTTCGCCACGATGCCAGTGGCGACGTGAACGGAATGTGGGGTGATGCGCTTGTGGCTTTCAACCTTAATGAGCTTCCCGACACTAAGGGCGAGACTGTGAAGCTGAAACTCCGCTGGAAAGCCTACTCAGGCAACAAATCGGTGGAATTTGACTTCTGCAGCCGAAAGGCTACGGGTGGCGAACTTCCCACTGAAGACCTCATCTCTGCCAAATTGCTCTATTAAAGTTCCCCGCATCATCACAAATCTCAATAAATGACGAGCGGAAGCCACATCGACGAGCAGCAACTTGCTGCACTCGCAGCCGCCGGCAACACCGATGCCTTGAAGCAGATTTACTGCCAATATAGCGGTGTGCTGACGGCTACAGTGGCTCGCTATGTGGTCGATGACGATGCCGTGCGCGACGTGCTTCACGACAGTTTCGTGAAGATTTTCTCCTCGATTGGCAATTTCTCTTATCGCGGAAAAGGCTCGCTGAAGGCATGGCTGCAACGCATCGTGGTGAACGAGGCTCTCGGCTGGCTCAAGTCAGGCAACCGGCTCAGCACTGTAAGTATCGACGATGCCCTGACCGACATCGCCGATGATGCCACCCCCGATGTGGAACATCTTGATGCCGCAACCCTGATGAAACTGATAAAGCAACTGCCTGCCGGCTACCGCACCGTGCTCAACCTGTATGCGCTCGAAGGCCGTAGCCACAGCGAAATCGCATCGCTGCTCGGCATAACACCCGGCTCATCGGCATCAAAGCTGCATCGCGCCAGAGTGCTGCTGACACAGATGATTAACAATTTGAATTAGTAAACACGAATATTGAAGGATTTTTAGTTGATAATTTTATATGGACGACCAACAGTGGCTAAAGCATCTGAGCGACAAGCTCAACGACTATGAGGAACCCGCTCCCGAAGGGCTGTGGGACGACATTGCCGACTCCCTGAGTGACGATGCAGCTGTGCCCAAGCCTGAAAAGAAGCGGCACGCGGCAGTGATGCCCTTGTGGCTGCGCCGTGTGAGTGCGGCAGCCGCTGTGGTTGCCATTGCAGTGGCAATATGGCTTGCCGCCGGCATTGATACAACAAAAATAGACCAACAACCTGCTGAAACCTATACTGATAACACTCTGAATAATGATAATATACCGACCTTAGCCGAAACCGATACCCGCCGCGAGGCGGAGAAGGTGATGGAAAACACAACTTCATCGACCAACATTCCGGTGCGCAGCCTTGCCTCTGCCACCGGCAGTGTGGTCGCAACCACACAGATAGCCGACGCCTCTACTGCTTCGCATGAAATCAACGCAGTTCAAGAAAAGAATGTCAATCAAGAGAATAAAGTTACTCAAGCGGGCAACGCTGCTAAAGAGGAAAAAGTAGATTCTGTAAATATAGGAACCCCGACATATAGCACCTCCCCCACACGCCGCGAGAATATCGCTGAAAACCGCCAAGGATATAATCAGCCGGTCATTCAGGCAACGAAACGGGCAGCAGCGTCGCGCCTTGCGCTAAATCTCTATGCAGCCAATCTCACCGGCGCATCGAGCAGCGTGCGTGAAAACGGCCCCACCCTACGCTCGCAGTATATGAGCGGTGAGGGCTTAGCCGAGTTCAGCGATATTCAGACGGTGGTAAAAATGAGCAACACCAATAAGGTGGTAGAGCATAAAATGAACCACAAATTCCCGGTGCGTGCCGGTGTTTCGCTTCGCTACGACCTCAACAGCCGCCTCGCGTTGAGCACCGGACTGCAATATTCCTATCTTGCCTCCGATTTTTCGTGGGGCAGTAATGAGAGCTTTTATTCGGGCACTCAAAAGCTTCACTACCTTGGGATTCCCGTAAGCCTGATTGCCAACATCTGGGGCAATGACCGCATTAGCATCTATGCAACCGGCGGAATGACGATGGAGAAGTGCATCGACGGACAAACAACCACCGACTATATCCTCAATGGCGATTACCAGACACGCGAACGAACTGATGCCACCGAAAAGCGCGTGCAATGGTCGGCAACGGCAGCTGTGGGCGTACAGTGCCGCTTAGTGAGCCGCCTGTCGCTCTATGCCGAACCGGGTATGTGCTACTACATCAACAACCACTCCTCAACCGACAATATCTACAAGGAGCGCCCATTTAACTTCAATTTCAATCTTGGATTGCGCTTCACGCTGCACTAAACCATCTCGGCTTTAGCGGCTCAGCATGGTATGGCAACTCAGCAGCCGCAACTGTGAGGAGCTACGTCTTATTCGGGCTTGCGACCAAGGAAGTCGAAGGTATCAACGTAGATTTCGGTCACCTGACGCTTAATCTGATTCTTATCCTCCCATGTGCGCGTGCGGAGTTTTCCTTCAATGTAGAGCTGCGAACCTTTGCGAATGTATCGCTCGGCAATTTCGGCGTTCTTGCCCCACATCACTATGCTGTGCCACTCGGTGCGATCGGGCACCTGTGTGCCATTGGCAGCGGTGTAGCCACGCTCGGTGGTGGCAAGAGAGAACGATGCCACAGCCTGCCCCGGGGCAGTGTAGCGAATTTCGGGGTCGCGCCCCACGTTTCCTATGAGAATAACTTTATTTATTGACATAATTATTTAGATAAGAGGTAAGAGGCCTTATTTTATTGACGCTTTGAGGCCTTCGATTACGGCTGTGGTGAAACCATTGCGCTCCATTGCGTTAAGTCCGCGAATGGTGAGACCTCCGGGCGTAGTTACCTTGTCGATTTCCACCTCAGGATTATTTCCTGTGGCTTCGAGCAGACGTGCAGCACCAATGAGCGTCTGTAGCATTACAGCCTTAGCATCATCGGCACGCATACCAAGCTCCACACCGCCCTCGGTGGCAGCACGCACATAACGCATCACATAGGCAATACCGCACGAGGCGAGTGCCGTGCCTGCACCCATAAGCCGCTCTTCCACCACCATTACCTTGCCCATACGGCTGAAAATGTCGCTCACGGCAGCAATCTGCGCGGCAGTTGCATTTGCGGCAGCAATGAAGGTCATGCTCTCGCCCACGGCAATAGCAGTGTTGGGGATAAGGCGGAACACGGCAGGCTTAACACCTTCAGCAGCAAACTCCTCAAGGTGGGCGAGCGGAACTCCGGCAACAATCGACACAATCATCTGCTTGGCGAAATCAACTACCGGGGCAATCTCGCGCATCACCTCATCGAGAAGCCACGGCTTCACAGCGACAATCACCATATCGGCACCGGTGGCTGCCTCGCGATTATCGGTGGTGGTGCCAATCTGCGGATATTCGCCTGAAATGGCGTCAAGCTCGCCGTTGCGGTTAGGACTGCTCACGGTGATAGTCTTCACAGCAGCGAAGCCGCTGCGGGCAATGCCACGCGCTATGGCACCGCCCATATTTCCTGCACCTATAATTCCTATCTTCATAACGTGAAATATCTTAGAGCACACGCTTGAGGCGTGCGATGAAATCATCGGCTTGATTCTTGGTGAGCACAAGCGGCGGAAGCAGGCGTAGCACATTTGTGCCACTTGCCCCGGTGAACACATGCTGCTCGTGAAGCAGGCGCAGACGAAGCTCCTTGATGGGCTGTTCAAACTCCAAGCCAATCATGAGTCCACGGCCTCGCACGTCCTTGATTCCCGGCAACTTGCGCAGCTCGGCAAGAAGATACTCTCCCACCAGGCGTGCATTCTCCACAAGATTCTCCTTCTCAAATATCTCAAGCACCGCAATTGCAGCTGCACAACCCAAGTGGTTGCCGCCGAAAGTGGTGCCAAGCATACCATACACCGGCTTGAACTTGGGGCTGATGAGCAATCCGCCCATCGGGAAGCCATTGGCAATACCTTTAGCCACAGTGATTATGTCGGGGCGAATGCCCGAATACTGGTGGGCAAAGAAGCGGCCCGAGCGGCCATAGCCCGACTGAATCTCATCGAGAACGAGCACGGTGCCGTGAGCGTCACACTCCTTGCGAAGCTGCTGCAGGAAGTCGTCGGCAGGAATCTGCACACCGCCTACACCCTGAATGCCCTCAACAATCACCGCAGCCACATCGTCGTGGGCAAGCTCGCGGCGCACGGCCTCAATGTCGCCAAGCGGCACGAAGGTGACAATGTGGTTGTCGTTGACGGGCGACACAATCTTGCGGTTGTCGGTAGCCTCCACAGCAAGCGAAGTACGGCCATGGAATGCCTTGCCGAATGCCACCACGCGGCGACGCCCGGTGTGGAATGCAGCGAGTTTCAGAGCATTCTCATTAGCCTCGGCACCCGAGTTGATGAGAAAGAGCTGATAATCGTCGTAGCCCGAAATGCTGCCGAGCAGTGAGGCGAGACGCGATTGCAGCGAGTTGTGCACCGAGTTGGAGTAGAAGCCCAGTGTTTCCACCTGCTTCTTCAGAGCCTCAACATAGTGAGGGTGACAGTGACCCACCGAAATCACGGCGTGACCTCCATAGAGGTCGAGATATTCAGTGCCATTGGTGTCGAAGACCGCGCAGCCCTTGCCGCGCACAATCTCCACATCGAATAGCGGATATACGTCAAATAGTTTCATATTCTGCAATGAATTAATGAGTTAGGGATAAATCCCGCATTTGTATTCCCAATCACAGCTTTCGCCTTAGAATGCCGATGGCTTGAGGGCAAGACCCACGCGCTCGTGCAAACCGAAGAGCAGATTCATATTATGAACTGCCTGACCCGATGCGCCCTTGAGCAGATTGTCGATTACCGACACAATGAGCAGCTTGCCGTCCTCCTTAATGAGGTGCAGCAGGCACTTATTGGTATTCACCACATCTTTCAAATCGGGCATCTTGTCGGTGACGAAGGTGAAATTGTGGTCGTCGTAGTAATCCTCATAGAGCTTTCGCACCATCTCAAGTTCGAGCGGGCAATCGAGATACACCGTAGCGAAGATACCGCGCGAGAAGCAGCCGCGCACAGGAATGAAATTCAGCTTAGAGCTGAAGCTCGATTGCAGCTGCGTGAGCGACTGGCATATTTCGTCGAGATGCTGGTGGCGGAAAGGCTTGTAGATCGACACATTGTCGTTACGCCACGAGAAGTGCGAAGTTGCACCGGGCTTCACGCCCGCACCGGTGCTACCGGTGATGGCGTGCACGTGAATGTCGCCATTAAGCAGCAGATTCTTGGCAAGCGGCAGCAGAGCGAGCTGAATGCAGGTGGCAAAGCATCCGGGATTGGCAATGTGCTTGGTGCCATTGACGATGCGCTTGCGGTTAAGTTCGGGCAAGCCATACACAAAATCGTGAGTGCCGTCCTGATGGCGGTAATCGGTCGAAAGGTCGATTATACGCAACTCATCAGGCACAATGTGCGACTCAAGGAATTTGCGTGTCTCGCCATGCAGAGTGCAGCAGAACATCACATCGATGTCGTCCATAGGCGTATCGGCAGTGAAAGTGAGGTCGGTTTCACCGATAAGCCCCTGATGCACTGCATCAACGCGGTTGCCTGCATTGCTTGTGCTGTTTATCCACTTGATTTCCACGTCGGGGTGGTTGATAAGCAGCCTTATCAACTCACCGGCAGTGTAGCCGGCTCCACCTATTATACCAGCCTTAATCATTATTCAGTAGCTTTTCCGTTTTTTATCTGATTATTGTGATAAATCTTCATCTGGTTAGCGAGAATCTTGGTGAAGCCCTTCACGTCGTCGGCACTCCACGCCTTGTTCACCTCGCCATATTCGCCGAAGTCGGTCTTCATGAGGTCGAAGTCGCTCTCCACGCCCACGAGCACATAGCGGTAGGGCTTGAGGTCGATAATCACGCGACCGGTCACATTCTCCTGCGACGAGAGGAGGAAAGCCTCGATGTTGCGCATCACCGGCTCAAGATACTGCGCCTCGTGGAGGAACATTCCATACCAGGTGCCGAGCTGCTCCTTCCAGTAGAGCTGCCACTTGGTCATGGTGTGCTTCTCGAGCATCTTGTGGGCTGCGATGATGAGGATAGGCGCACCGGCTTCGAAGCCTACACGGCCCTTGATGCCGATGATGGTATCGCCGATGTGCATATCACGCCCGATTGCATAAGGATTTACTATCTCCTCAATCTTCTGGATTGCAGCCACCTTGTCGGCATATTTCACACCATTCACGGCAGCGATTTCGCCCTTCTCGAAGTCGAGAGTGAGGCGCGAATCTTCGGTGGCGGTCATCTGTGTGGGATAAGCCTCCTCGGGGAGGGTCTCATTGCTCTTGAGAGTCTCCTTACCGCCAATGCTGGTACCCCAAAGTCCCTTGTTGATAGAGTATTCCATCTTCTTGAAATCGGCAACGTAGCCATGCTCCTTTAGGTAGTTGATTTCATACTCGCGGGTGAGGGTCATATCGCGTGTAGGGGTGATAATCTTGATTTCGGGTGCAAGAATCTGGAAGGTGAGGTCGAAGCGCACCTGGTCGTTTCCGGCACCGGTGCTTCCGTGTGCCACATACTCGGCACCTATGCTCTTGGCATAGTTGATGATGGCGATAGCCTGGAAGATACGCTCAGAGCTGACAGAGATTGGGTAGGTGCCATTGCGGAGCACATTGCCCATAATCATGTATTTGATACTCTTGTCGTAGTATTCGTGTGTGATGTCGAGCGAAGCATGAGCCTTTGCCCCAAGAGCAAGTGCACGCTCCTCGATGCGCTTCAGCTCGTCGGCGCTGAAGCCACCGGTGTTGGCAATAGCGGTATAAACCTCATAACCGCAATCCTCGCTAAGATATTTCACGCAAAACGATGTGTCGAGTCCACCGCTGAAAGCTAAAACCACTTTTTTCTTTTCCATAATCGCTAAAGTATTTTTTGAGGGCGTCCCTTGGGAGTGCCCGGTGAGTGTTAATAAATAATAGTTGTCGTAAGCCTGTCGGTTATTGCTCATCCTTGTGCTCGGCAGGGTCGTAGAGCATACCTGTGCAGAGGCACATGCGACGGCCGTTGCGCTGCAGTATGTCGAAGTTCACGCAGCTCTCGCAACCGCGCCAGAAAGCCTCATCGTCGGTGAGCGAAGGGAAAGTGACAGGGCGATAGCCAAGTTCGTTGTTCATTTTCATTACCGCCTCTCCCGTGGTCAGGCTGAAGATTTTTGCCTCGGGAAACATTTCACGCGATAACTCAAAAATTCGTCGCTTTATGCGCTTGGCAAGCCCTAAGCCTCTGAAGTCGGGAGCCACGATAAGACCTGAATTGGCTACAAACGTCTTGTTGCTCCAGCACTCAATGTAGCTGAATCCGGCAAAAGTCGTCTTCTTGTAGAGTGCGAGTACAGCCTTGTGCTCAATCATCTTTTGCTTCACATACTCCGGCGAACGCTTAGCGATACCGGTGCCGCGCACCTTGGCAGCGCGGTTGATGGTGTCGAGAACCTCATCGACATAGCCGATGTGCTCTTCGCCAGCCACAACAATTTCAATTTCACTTGAATCAATCATCTTTTACCTTAAACCGGCAACTGCCGTGGAGCATGTTGCCAAAATAAAAAATAAAAATAAAATAAAAAAGTTATTGAGAGTTCCCTATATTAATATCGGCAAGAAAGGCGTTTACACCTCCGAAATGGGGAGGAAACGCGAGAATACCTTCATAGCCTGCTCGTGGCTAACATCTTCGCGCAAGAGGGCAAAGATGGTGTCGGCTCCGGCAATAGTGCCCAAAATTTCGGGCGACTTGCTCATATCGATGTCGTAAGCCAGTCCGCTGGCATAACCGTTGCGGGTCTTTATCACCGCGGCATGACCTGTGAACTGAATCGACACGAATCCGCTGTGCTGCCCCGCCTGGGCTGTCGATACGCCTTGCGAAATCATAGTGTCCTGCAGGTTATTGGAGTCGGGAATGATATACATGTAATTTCCCAAATCGGTAGCAACCTTGGTCGTACGCAGCTGCTTGAGGTCGCGCGAGAGGGTGGCTTGCGTCACCACATAGCCTCGTGCGGCAAGAAGTCGCGACAATTCGTCCTGACTGCTGATGCAATTTGTCTTGATCAGCTCAACTATTATCTGAAGTCGAAGTCGTTTATTTTTCATCTTAAAAACAGTAATTCGTTTCTATTGTGATTTCTCAGGTGCAAAATTAGTAACAAAAAAGCATATAAAGCTACTTTCTCGTGAAAAAATGGTATTTTTATTCACAAAAAATCACAAATTCCTTGATATAGCCCCTTTGCTCGGCAAAAAAAGCCCATCTCAGGTGCCTGGGCGGGGAAAG
>ERZ1032130.91-NODE-91-length-28170-cov-5.365072_pt1 | contig 28170 bp, 17 predicted proteins | sample MGYA00517879_ERZ1032130 | MGnify/ENA primary metagenome ERZ1032130 (study PRJEB33719, sample SAMN04262597) | wastewater metagenome | biome: rural village; feature: animal feces; material: feces | host: Bos taurus | place: El Salvador | collected 2012-01-31 ...
ATTTTCAGGAATTTATAGAAGCTCTTGATGCCCGAAATGATACGAGCCTGAGAGCGGGGGTGGATACCCACATCGTGAAGCGTACATACAAACTGATGGAGGTTGTCGGTGGTGACCGACTCCACAGCCACACCGATGTCGGCACAGAAGTCCACGAGTTTCTGCACGTCGGTGCAATAGCATTGCTGCGTATTCGGTTGCAGACCTTTCTGCACTCCGAGATACGCAGCATATTGCTCAATTACCTTGTTGATGTCGGTAATTATTCTCATATTGTCATTTTTTTTACAGCTCCAGGTCGCCGCCGATGATTTCGTGCCAGGGTAGTCCCTGCTTGTTGAGCACGTCGAGGAATGGATCGGGGTCGAACTCCTCCACATTGTGCACGCCCGGTTTCACCCATAGCCCTTTGAGGAACATCATGGCGCCCGTCATAGCCGGGACACCGGTGGTGTAGCTCACAGCCTGCATTCCGGTCTCCTTGTAGGCGGCTTGGTGGCTGCAGTTGTTATAGATGTAGTAGGTGAGCGGCTTTCCGTCCTTGCCGATACCGCTGATACGGCAGCCGATGCTCGTCTCGCCCTCGTAGTTCTCGCCAAGGTCCTGCGGGTTAGGCAGCACAGCCTTGAGGAACTGCAGCGGCACAATCTTCACGCCGTTGTAGTCCACCTCGTCGATGCGAGCCATGCCGATATTCTGGATTACGCGCAGGTGAGTGAGATATTCCTGTCCGAAAGTCATCCAGAAGCGGGCACGCTTGATGGTAGGATAGTTGAGCACGAGCGATTCAAGCTCCTCGTGGTAGAGCAGATAGCTGTCGCGCGGGCCGATATTAGGATAGGTGAGTGACTTGTGGATTTCGAGCGGACCGGTAGTGACCCACTTGCCGTCCTCATAGTAGCGGCCGTTCTGGGTGATTTCGCGAATGTTGATTTCGGGATTAAAGTTGGTGGCAAACGCCTTGTGGTGGTTCCCGGCGTTGCAGTCCACAATGTCGAGGTAGTGCATCTCCTTGAAGTGGTGCTTTGCGGCGTAGGCAGTATATACACCCGATACGCCCGGGTCGAAGCCGCAGCCGAGGATAGCCGTGAGACCGGCTTTCTCGAAGCGCTCGCGATAAGCCCACTGCCAACTATACTCAAAGTGAGCCACGTCCTTAGGCTCATAGTTAGCGGTGTCGAGGTAGTTCACGCCACACTCAAGGCAGGCGTCCATGATAGTGAGGTCCTGGTAGGGCAGAGCCACATTGATAACGATGTCGGGCTTGTGCTTCTTGAAGAGAGCAACAAGCTCGGGCACACTGTCGGCATCGACGTGGTCGGTGACAATGTTTGGCTTGCCGATGGCACGAGCCACGGCATCACACTTGCTCTGCGTGCGCGAAGCAATCACTATCTCGTTGAAAACATCGGGATTCTGTGCACACTTGTGGGCGACCACTGTGCCAACGCCTCCCGCTCCAATAATCAATACTTTACTCATCTTAAATTTCGATAATGTTATATTTTTTGTTGCAAAGCTACATAAAAAACGCGAGATTTTATATACTTTTGCCATTATGAAAATGAAAAAACCGAAGATATGAGGAGGATTTGTGCTTTTTTACTGCTTATAATGGCTGTGACGCTTGCCACCGGAGCTGTGGAAATCAATGTGACGATTGATAATCCCGGGCGTGCCACGCTCACCTATCTGCAATATGCCAATGCCGACGACTACACCGGCACGCCGGTGACGGTGGAGTTGCAACCGGGCGAGAATGTAGTGGAAATAGCGCAGGACTACACAATACTCTCAATCACTGCCACCGAGGGTAACTTGCTCACTGCCGTGCTGTGGAAAGGTGGGGCGGTGAATATGCTTGGCTGCGGAGTGTCGGCGCAAGTGTATCTCTATGGCAGCAATGATGCCGGCGCGGTGCTCGAAATAGCCACGGCAGCAGTGGCTGACGTGCGCACCTCCACCCTCACTGTGGCTGCCGATGACCCTGCGGCGGTGCACTTCATGTTCACTGGCAGCTATCGCACGGTGGAGCTTGGGGAGGGCGACAACAGTGTGCCTTTCGCACCCGATGGCGAAGGCACTGTGCGCGTGCACCACAACACTCCGGGGCGCGTGCACTACCGCGTGCTGCGCAACGGCGATGCCGTAGCAGCCAGCAGCAACCAGGCGTTTGAGTTTGCCGTCGCCGATGGCGACCGCATCGACATAGCCACGGCATTTCCCGATGAAAGTTTCCCTCTGACAATCAATATACCCGATGAGGTGCGCGATGCTGTGACTGAGGTGCGCATCGACGGAAAGAAATCGACCATGCAGCCTCGCAGCGTTCCGGCAGGCTCGAAAGTAGAGGTGAGTCTCGACACCGAGAACTTCCGCATCAACAAGGTGGCACTCAACGGCGAGGAAATCACCGTGAGCTACTATATTGCTTTTGTGATGACCGGAGAAATGACTCTCGACATAGAAGCCGAGGCTTATGCGATGCTGACCGTTGGGCTTGATGTTACCGATCCTGCTCAGGTGCATGTGTATCACGGAGCCTATGTGGTGGGAGGCTATAATGAGGAATACCGGCTCACTGCCGGGCTGAATGAGGTGCAAGTGAGCGAGTGCCTTGGCTATATCACCGTGATGATAGAAGAAGGCTGCTATTTCACCGATTTCAGCTGTGGTGATGTGCAATATAGCGGAAACAGCGACTATGGCTATGGAATACGTGTGGAAAACCTCTGCGATGGCGATGTGGTGAAGCTTCACACCGCCGCCATTGTGCGCGACAAGCAGTTTGTGCTCTATATCGACAACAAGGAGGCGGCTGAATACCAGTTCTTCTGCGCTCGCAGCGACCACTCGGAGGCGGAGCTGCACACCGGCTATAACTTTGTGGATTTCTTTGAGGGCGACAATCCTATAGAAATAGGGTGGGCAGGCGAGAACATTCAGTTCCACCTCTACAAAAACGGCGAGGAAATTCCCCCGGTGTATGAAAACACCACCTACGCTGCACTCGATGTGGCTGAGGGTGATGTGGTGAAGGCATTTACTGCTGATTTGCCGCCGCGCTACAATCTCACCGTCGCGGTGAGAGGCGGAAATCCCGAAGATGTGACTGTGGTGCTCGACCACGTGGGTGTGGTGCCGCCAAGCGAGTGGGAGAGCGGTGTGAGCGACTTTGCAGGCACCCTTGTGGAGCTGCGCGGAGTGGTGGGAGTGCAGCTCAACGGCGAAGGACTTGCAGTGACTGACAGAAAGTGCACTTTCGCGCTCGATACCGACTGCGCCGTGACGATTCTCGGCACCGATGAAGCAAGGCTTGTGCGGCAAGATGCAGATGCAGTCGATGTGTATGATGCACGGGGTGTGCTGCTTATGCGCGATGCCACGCCCGGCGACGTTGAGCGTCTGCCACACGGTTTCTACATAGTAGGCGGGCGGAAAGTGGTGCGATAGCATCGGCTTAACCGGCGACAAGAGGCATAAATCGGCGACCACGCGAGGTTAAATATAGTTAAAGATTTTACTGCTTGGAGTAAATTTGGTGCATAGGGTAATAAATATTCATTTTTTAGCTTTTTTTCTTGGTGAATCTAAAAATTAGGAGTATCTTTGCCCTCAAATACAGTATGTTTTATCCCTCGTTTCGCTATGGAATGAAGAGCCTTAGCCTATATTGGGTGGAGTGCTGATTGATACAAAGGCTTTGCTGATTAAGATGACATTGCAGGGTTACTCGGTTGGATTACAGCCAATTTACAAGGTATATTATTAGACAAATTTTTATGTTTAACTAAATAAATTTTTTATGAAAAAGTTTTACTCATTTTTGTTTTTAGCCGTTGCCGGCTTGCTGACATTTGCAGCAAGTGCGCAGGTTAAATTTACCGTAAAGGTAGATGACCCCAGCAAGGTCGTTGTTGAGACAGGTTACTGGAGCGCTCGCACACCCGTAGAGCTTACCGGTGAGGAGACTGAGGTAGAGGCAAATGCCTACGAGTATGTATTCATAACAGCCGTAGATGGCTATATGCTCGACAAGGTAACATTTGGCTATGAGATTGCCAACCGTGTTAAATCTACCTACAAGACTATTTGGGGAAGCGATGAAGGTGGTGTCCTTGATATCACTACAATTGCCGAGGCTGACATCTACACAGCATCACTTACTGTAACCGCCGATAACCCAAGCGCAGTAAACTTCTTGTTTGCCGGCTCATATCGCTCTGTAATGCTTGGCGAAGGTGAGAACACCGTGCTCTTCGACCCTAAGAACGAGTCCGGTATAATGGTTAGCCACACCGATTATGGAAAGATTCTTCGTAGCGTAAAGGTTAATGGCGAAGCTGTTTCGATGAATTCATATAAGGAATTTGAGGCAAATGTAGCTGATGGTGATGTTGTGGAAATTGAGGCAAACTTCCCCGATGAGGAATATGCAGTTCTTTTCACATATCCTGAAAACTGCCCGAATCTTATCAGCCGTGCAACAGTTGATTATGTAGAGCAGCAGCTCCCCATCAACGGCTTCATGGCACAGGCAGGTTCAATCGTACGTGCATATTTTGATACTGAGAAGTACAATGTATCAAGCGTCTCTGTTAATGGCGTAGTTCAATCGGGTGCCAAGTCATACGTTGAGTTTATTGCCACAGAGCCTACAATTGTTAATGTAGAGGCTAAGCCCTACGAGAAATATACTATCACAGTTGAGGTAGATAATCCAGAGCTTATGGGATTCTATCGTGGCTCACAGTATAACTACGATGTAGTAGAGCTTGAGGCAGGTGTAAACGTAGTAGAGTTCACAGAGAATGTTACTTATGCAACAGTAGTGAAGGCTTCTGACTGCTACTATGAGACATTGACCCTCAATGGTGTAGAGTATAAGGGTGATGACTATGGCTATGGTGTATCACTCAGCAACCTCAAGCAGGACGATAAGATTGTAATCAGCGTTAAGCCTATCGTTCGTAACAAGAAATTTGTTTACTACGTTGATGACCTCTCAGCTTGCACATGGTATCATCAGGTTCAGCGTGCCGACCGCTCATACGTATATGTAAATGATGGCTACAACGAAGTTCCTTTCTATGATGGAGATAATGACTTCACAATCGGTTGGGCAGGTCCCGGCTCATCATTCAACCTCTATCGCAATGGCGAGAAGGTAGAGCCCGCCTCTGAAGGAGGAAGCTATGCAACTGTTACAGTTGAAGATGGCGATGTATTCAAGGCTTACACAACTGAGGTTCCTGAGACTTACACAATCAACTTTGAGTATGTAGGTGAAGGCGCAGAGAACATTAAGGTTTACACTGACTATATCACAGAAGTTGCTGATTGGCAGAATGGCGTTACTTCATTTGCAGGTACTCCTATCACAATCACAGGTGCACTAGAGGTTGATGAGTATGGTATCCGCTTCACTCCCGATGGGGATGGAAACTTCAACTTCATCCTTGATCGTGACTACAACCTCGTAATCGACGCTACAACAGGTGCAATCCTCGTAGGTGCAGATGCTAAGGCTAACAACGGAAACGTTTACAACGCACAGGGTATGCTCATCATCGAGAACGCTACTGCTGAGCAGATCAAGGCTCTTGCTCCGGGTCTCTACATTATCAATGGTGTAAAGCGCGTGATCCGCAAGTAAGCAAATTGAATTATAAGCCTTAGCCACTGACAATGGTGGCGGAAAGGTGGAATAATAGAAAAATATGATTTCAGTTGTCGGGATGCTAACCTTAAACGTTTGTCCACCGACAACTGAAATCTTTTTTCCCCGAAAATACTGCACTCCAACAGAGCGACCTATGAGATATAAGGACTATGTGGAAGCTTGACTGATAAGACATGAATTGGAAGGAAACAACGGAAACAGAAACAGAAACTAAACGAGAATCAGACTTTTTTTCATAAAAAATAAAGATATCACTGTGCTCGCCACGGCGCGTAGCACAGAATGGACTTAAATGACCAAAATAACAATGAACAGACAACGATTCAGTACTCTTCTCATTGTGGCAACCCTTGTGGGAGCCGCTATGACAGCACAGTCGAAACTCGACTTGCAAAGCCGCTCGATACTACGCAACGAGCGCAACACAATTGCAAAAATGCGCGTAGATGCACGCACCAAGTCGCTTACTAAGGTAAAGAATCAACCTTCGAGCCACATTGCAGGCTTCATTATGCTTAACGATGGCGAAACCGCCGACTGCCTCACGCAAGAGGGCGTGGAGGTGCTTTCGGTGCGCGGCAACATAGCACTTTGTGCCATGCCTATCGCCGACGTGGAGCGAATCAGTGAGCTGCCACAGGTGAAGCGCGTGGAACTTAGCCGCGAGGCACAGCCCATGATGGACAAAGTGCGTTCACTCACCGGAGCCGACAAGATACACCAGGGTGAAGGCGACCTTACACACGCCTACACCGGCAAGGGCGTGCTGACGGGAATTGTAGATGGCGGACTCGACCCCAACCACATCAACTTCAAGAAAGAAGACGGCTCGCACCGCATCTCCTATCTCACCCACATCTACCTCACATAGACCAACCAGCAGGGCTACAAGATTGATGAATACTACACTCCCGAAAAGCTGTCGTCATTTACTACCGACACCGAGGAGTCGTTTCACGGTACCCACACCCTCGGCATCATGGCAGGAGGCTACAAAGGCAACCTTACCCTTGCCAAGCAGAAGAACTCATGGCAAGCCGATGTGGTGGAAGAAGCCAACCCCTACTATGGCATGGCACCCGATGCCGACATTGTGGCATCGTGCGGAACACTTGCCGACGTGTTTATCGCCTACGGAATGGAGGGAATACTCGATTACCGTTACTACTACAACAAGCCCGCAGTAATCAACCTCTCGCTCGGAAACAACACCGGACCACACGACGGCACAAGCGTCATCTGCCAGTATCTCACCGAGGCTGCCAAGGAAGCGATAATCTGCATCGCAGCCGGAAACTCGGGCAACAACAACATTGTGCTCACCAAGAACTTCACTGCCAACGACACCAAGACCAAGACATTCATTCAGAGCATTTCTGAAGTATCGGGCTATCATAACCTTCGCTACGGACAGGTGTATGCCTACAGTGCCGACGACTCGGAGTTTACCATCAAGGCAGTAATCTACAACAAGAAGCGCGGGACTACCACATTCGAGCTGCCCATCAGCTCAAATACCGACGGAGTATCGACCTATTATTCCTCGCCCGAATATGCCGAAGAAGGCGACAAGAGCCATGTGAACTTCACCAAGGCATTTGATGGCTATGTGGGAATGGGCTCGATGTACGACGAGGACAACGGACGCTACTATGTGCTTATCGACTACATGCTCAGCGACAACCAGACCAGCAACGCCGATGGCAACTATGTGTTTGGAATTGTGGCTGAAGGTGCCGACGGACAGCGCGTGGACTGCTACTGCGACGGAGCATTCTCGGGCTTTTCGAGCTTCGGTATCGACGGCTGGGAAGAAGGAACAGCCGACGGCTCGGTGAGCAACATGGCTACCGCCAACGATGTGATTGTGGTGGGCGCCTACAACATCCGCGACTCGTGGCCATCGCTCGATGGACACATATATAGCTACCAGGGACGCTATCCCGAAGGACAGATTTCGGACTTCTCATCGTATGGAACACTAATCGACGGCCGACAGCTGCCACACGTGTGCGCACCCGGAACAACTGTGATTTCTTCGGCAAACCTATACTATTGCGAAGACCCCAACTATGAGATGACCGATGGCGAATTTCAAGCCCGACTGAGCGGCAGCGACCGTAACCACCATTGGTTCCAGTCGCTCGGAACATCAATGGCATGCCCGGTGGTGGCAGGCGGTATTGCACTGTGGCTTGAAGCCGACCCCACACTCGATGTGCACGATGTGAAGGACATCATTGCCGCTACTTCGGTGAAAGACGAAGCTGTGCTTGCCGGAAACCAGGTGCAGTGGGGTGCAGGCAAATTTGATGCCTACGCCGGACTGAAGGAGGTTATCCGCCGCTCGACAGGCGTTGCCGATGCCATGACCGATAACAACCGACTGATGGTGACAGCCGAGGGTGGCAACTGCTTTAATGCCTTTGTGGGCGGAGCAACGGCAATCGATGCCGCTATCTACTCGCTTAGCGGACAGAAAGTGCTCGGCACCCGCACTGAGGGCGATGAAATCACCGTAGATGCCTCGAGCCTCGCTCCCGGCTGCTACATTCTCAAGGTGAACAACCAATCGCAGAAAATCATAGTAAAATAACCTAACATAACATAAACAATGAAGAAATATTTCAACAGCTATGTGATGGCGATGCTTGCCATGGTGCTTGGCTTTGGCTTCACTGCCAAGGCGCAGGACACCTCAGAGCCGGTAATCGTGATTCACACAAATGCTTACGCCAACAATGGCGAGATAAACGAATTTACCCTCATGATAGGAGCAAACACCGAGGGACAATATGTAGATGTGGATTGTGGATTCGGCAAGGTTGAGTATGAGCTTGCGCTGGCAGCCTACGATACAGAGTCATCGGGAATCCAAGGCACAGCAATACCCTGCAAGGTGTCGCCTGAAGGAATAGTGAAAATCTATTGTGACGACCCAAGCGTAATCGACTACTTCAATGGCGACGGCTGCGCTATCACGCAGATTGACTTTGCACAGTGTCCCAATCTGGGCATTCTCAGCCTTAACCACAACGAGCTGAAAGGACTTGACCTCACGCCCAACACCAACCTGAAGGCTATCTATATCAGCGACAACGAGTTCACTGAGGCTACTCCGCTTGTGATTGGTGCCAACAAGCCCAATCTCACCATTCTGGAGCTTAGCATCATTAAGTATATGGACCCGAATTTCAACATTTCGGACTATCCCAACCTGATGTCGGTGGATTTCTACCACAATGAAGGAATCCACAGCCTCGACCCCACAGGCTGCCCCAAGCTGCTGCGCCTCACCGCCGACCTCACCCACATTCAGAGCATCGACGTGAGCCAGAACCCGGAGCTGCTGATTCTCAATGTGAGCGACACCGGCGTGAAAGAGCTTGACCTGAGCAACAACACCAAGCTGCAGCAACTCTATTGCTCGCACGAAAGCGGCTCATTCTACAACAACGTGAAAATCGGTTCGCTCGACCTGAGCCACAATCCCGCCCTTGTGTATCTTTTCTGCGCAAGCAACAACCTCACATCGCTCGATGTGACCGGTTGCCCCGACCTCCAGAAAATTTATGCCAACGACAACTATATCTCTTCGATTGACCTGAGCCAGAACCCATCGTTGTGGACAGTGAAGATTCAGCAGAACTGCATGGACTTTGCCACACTTCCTTTCGACCCCGGAACATGGGACGAATATGAATATGACCAGCGCCCCATGCCCGTTGCAAAGTCATATCCGGTGGGTGCACAAATCGACCTTAGCAGCCGCGTAATCCGCGACGACCTCCCCACTTACTGCGCACTCTATGCTGTGCCCGCCGATGAGCCGACCAACTACTCAGCCCTCGATGACAGCTATTATAGCTACGACAACGGCGTGATTACACTCAAAAAGGAGGTATCGGACAGCCTTATGCTTTCGTTCACCAACGACGAGTTCCCCAACATGGCACTTACCACCACCAAATTCATGGTGAAGAGTGAAAGCGAATATGGACAACCGAGCAAGATGATCATATTCACGCCTGCGGCAACTCCCCGAGCCACCATCAGCTTCTCACTTGGCGTGGCAGGCGCAACAGCCGAGCAGCCCAAGGAAGTGCTTGTGGATTTCGGCGACGGAAAACCCGTGCCATATAGCGTGACCACCTCTGAAATGCCCGAAACTGCCAATATCAGAGGCAATCGTGCCGGATATGGCGCAATGGCAGTGTACTGCGCCGACGATGTGGAGCTTACCGTGTTTGCTGCCAAGGGGATTGAGATGTACTCATTCGACTGCTCGGCTTGCGCATCGCTTAATGTGCTGCAAGTGAGCGACGCCGGACTCTACACCATCAACCTCGACCGCAACAAGTGCCTCAAGTGGCTCGACCTCTCGGGCAACAACCTTGCCTCATTCAAGCTCACCGGCGTGAACGAATATTTCAACAAGAACTTCCTCGCCGACCTCAACTTGAGCAACAACAAGATTACCGACATCGAGTTTACGTCGCTTGCAATGCTGCGCCGTGTGAACCTGAGCAACAACCAGCTTGAAAGCGTTGATTTCTCAGATGCCGACTACATTGAGTCGCTCAATATTGCCGGAAACTTCTTCACTGAGGTGAATGTACTCCACTGCACAGCTCTCAAGAGCCTCAACTTTGCCGGAAACAAGGTGTCAAGATGGATTGAGCCTGAGGAGAATAACATTGAGGTGCTCGACTTGAGCAACAACAACTTCACCCTTGGCACTCTGCCTGCACGCAGCGCACTTCTCACCGAGGATAACTACACCTATGCTCCTCAGAAAATCCAGTCGATTGCGACTATAGGACCGTGTGCCGACCTTACCGCCCATGTGCGCGACATCGACGGCGTGAATACTATCTTCACATGGCTCGATGCCGAGGGCAACACCCTCACCGAAGGTACCGACTACACCATCGAGGCAGGCTACACCCGCTTCCTTGACCCCGCGGTGGGCAAGAAGCTGCACTGCGAGATGTCGCACCCCTATTTCCCCGACTTTGCAGGTGAAAACGTGTATGCAACCACAGTAATCGAGGCGGCATCGATGCCTACGCACAAGATTGCATCGTTCAGCACTACCACAGCCGGCGAAACGGTGAACCTGTCGCTTGCAGCCAACAAGGAGAACACCGCAGTGTATATCGACTGGAACGGCGACGGCAACGTGACACAATATCTCCTTGGCACTACCTACCGCATCTTCGAGGCAACCACTAAGGGCAAGAAGAATGTGGGCGTATATACCTACAATGACGATGAGACGATTACCGTGTTCAGCATGAAGAATGCATCACTTTCATCATTCGACGGCTCAGCCCTCACCGAGGCAGTCTGCATCAATGTGAGCAACGCCGGACTGTCGGAGATTACACTGCCTCAGTCGGGCAAGCTCAGAGAGCTTATCCTCGATGGCAACAACTTCACTTCGTTTGACCTTACCAACTATCAGAGCCTCTATCAGCTCAGCCTCAACAGCAACAAGCTCACCACGATTGACCTGAGCAAGGTGCCCGGACTTGGACTCGCGTCGATTGCCGGCAACCAGCTTTCATCGATTACACTCGACAACGCCGGGCTGTGGATGCTCTACCTCAACGAAAACAATCTCACTGAGATTTCGCTCGACGGAGCACCCAACCTGCAGCAGCTCACACTTGCCGACAACTATCTCACATCGCTGAATGTGGATAACCTTAGCCGGCTTGTAGCTCTCTCAATCGACCACAACTACTTCCGCTTCAGCACACTGCCTCCGGTGAAACCGAGCTATATGCTCTATCAGTATCACAGCCAGTATCCGGTAGATGTAGTTCCCGACGGAATGGTGGTGGATCTCAGCAGCGAGGATGTAATCAACGGTGTGGGTACCGACTACACATGGTATCTCGATATGCCGTACGTGAATGAAAACGGAGAGCTTGAGGGCGAGAACCTCTATGAGGGCACTGAATACACCATTGAGAATGGTGTGACCACTTTCCTTACCACATTTGAAGAAGTGGTGTGCGTGATGCTCAACAGCGAGTTCCCCGAGCTGATTCTCACTACCGACCTGATGAATATCAGCGACTCGGGCGTTGAAGGCATCGGAGCCAAGGGCGATACACGCATCGCCGTAGAAGGCAACAGCATCATCGTCACTGCCGAAGCAGGTGCAAAGGTAGCCCTCGTGGGCAGCAACGGCACTGTGCTGCGCACAGCCAGAGGCTCAGCCACAATGAGTGGAGTGGTACCGGGTGTGTATGTGGTAGTAGTGGGCAACAAAGCCTACAAGATTGCCGTTCGCTAAGCTATAAAAAGCCGGATGACAGCCGGCACACGATAAAAATCCACCTCTATTGCAACAGGGGTGGATTTTTTATTGCTATATGTTGCAAAAACATTTGGCGCGGTTGCGAAAAATAGCTATATTTGTGTGCAATAATGTTTTTTCATATACCAAACACATGAAAAGAGTACTCCCCATAATTAAAAATGACCCCTGGCTGGAGCCGTATGCCGATGCAATCAATGGCCGCCATGAGGACGTGATTCGCAAAGAGAAAGAGTTGACTGCCAATGGAGGCACTATCGCCGACTTCGCCAACGCCCACAAGTTTTTCGGCCTGCACAAGACCCGCAAGGGCTGGGTGCTGCGTGAGTGGGCCCCTAATGCCACCGAAATCTATGTGGTGGGCAACTTCAACGATTGGAAAGAAACTGAGAACTTCCGCATGACGCGCATCGACAACGGTGCCTGGGAGCTGGTGATGGAGCCTGAGGCTCTGCACCATGGCGACCTCTACAAGCTTCGCGTGCACTGGGAAGGCGGCGAAGGCGAGCGTGTGCCTGCCTATGCCACCCGTGTGGTGCAAGACGAGAAAACCTACATCTTCTCGGCGCAAGTGTGGAATCCCGCACGACCCTACAAATTCAAGGTAAAAGACTTCAAGCCAAATACATCGCCACTGCTCATCTATGAGTGCCACATAGGTATGGCAACTAATGAGGAGCGAGTGGGAAGCTACGACGAGTTCCGCACCAATGTGCTGCCGCGCGTGGCAGCCGACGGATATAATGCCATTCAGATTATGGCTATCCAGGAGCACCCCTACTACGGCTCGTTTGGCTATCACGTATCGAGCTTCTATGCTGCATCGAGCCGCTTCGGCACACCCGACGACCTGAAACACCTCATCGACGATGCCCACAGCATGGGAATTGCCGTGATTATGGACATTGTGCACTCTCACGCCGTGAAAAATGAGCTTGAGGGACTTGGCCGCTTCGATGGCAGCTACAACCAATACTTCTATGGCGACCATCGCCGCGAGCACCCGGCTTGGGATTCGCTCTGCTTCGACTACGGAAAGAATGAGGTGCTGCACTTCCTGCTCAGCAACTGCAAGTTCTGGCTTGAGGAATATGGCTTCGACGGCTTCCGCTTCGACGGTGTCACCTCGATGCTCTATTATAGCCACGGACTGGGACAGGCATTCGGCAGCTATGACGACTACTATAACGGCGGTCAGGACACCAATGCAATCACCTATCTGAGCCTTGCCAATGAGGTGATTCACACCGTGAACCCCAATGCAATCACCATTGCCGAGGAGATGAGCGGTATGCCCGGACTCGCTATCCCGGTGAAGGACGGTGGTATAGGATTCGACTATCGCATGGCGATGGGAATCCCCGACTACTGGATTAAGACAATCAAGGAGAAGAAAGATGAGGATTGGCACCCGACATCGATATTCTGGGAGCTGACCAACCGCCGTGCCGACGAGAAGACAATCAGCTATGCCGAGAGTCACGACCAGGCTCTTGTGGGCGACAAGACGCTTATCTTCCGCCTTATCGACAGCGAGATGTACTGGCACATGATGGTGGGCGACAACAACTATACCGTTGACCGCGGAATTGCGTTGCACAAGCTCATTCGCCTCGTCACCTGCACCACCATCAATGGTGGCTATCTCAACTTCATGGGCAATGAATTCGGTCATCCGGAGTGGATCGACTTCCCGCGTGAGGGCAATGGCTGGTCATATAAGTATGCACGCCGCCAGTGGGAGCTCGTTGACCGCAAGGACTTGAAATACCAGTATCTCAACAACTTCGACAACGATATGATTCATCTCGTAAAGGGCGTGAAGAAATTTGAGGCACAGCCTGTGCGCAAGCTGTGGGATAAGGACGATGACCAGGTGCTCGCCTATATGCGCGGCAATCTTGTATTCGTGTATAACTTCAATCCGTCGAAGTCGTTTACCGACTATGGCATTCTCGCTCCCGAGGGAGAATATGTGGGTGTGATGAACAGTGATGACCCGCGCTATGGGGGCTATGGCAATATCGACAACACCGTGCATCACTTCACCGAGCACGATGAGCTTTATGCCGAGCACGGAGTAGGGTGGCTCAAGCTCTACATTCCCGCACGCTCAGCCATGGTGCTGAAACTTGCCCCTAAGCCTCGCAAGAAAGCTGCTCCCAAGGCTGAAAAGGCCGAAAAGACGGTGAAAACCGCAAAAAAGGTATCGGTGAAAGTTGAGGCTGAAAAGCCGGCAGCAAAGAAAACTGCAGCCAAGAAGACAACGGCGAAAAAGATCGCAGCAAAGAAGATAAAGAAAGAGGAATAATCTGATTTCATGATATTTACGTGCCGATTAGGTGCGGCAGCTGAACGATTCAGCAGCCCGACTAATCGGCACATTTTTTTCTGTGGGGAAATCATTCCGGTGGCATCAGGAAGGAGACTCTACGGAGGTGGGCGTAAGTAAAAAGGAATTTTTTTGTGTCTCTGTGTTACAAAATGGGGTGGAGTGCGTTTACTCTATGTGAAACGAAATAAAGAGAACTGAAAGAGTGATGGAAGGTGATGCTTTTACATCAGTTTTTGTGGGGCTTCGGCAGCGGCTGAAGCGCATTGCCACAGGGATTCTCGGTGACAGCGATGATGCCGAAGATGCCTTGCAAGATGCTTTTTGCCGCTTGTGGAGCCGTCGCGACCGCATAGCCGGCAGTAGCGAAGTTGAGGCTCTGAGTGTCACCACCGTCCACAATGTGTGCATCGATGCCCTGCGTAGGCAAAGCCACTCGCCCACGGTGAGCCTCGATGAAAACCGCGATTCGCACGACTGCATCGACGATGACACAAATGATGCTCCCGAGCGCGATATGCTCCTGCGCAGTGTGGAGCATATCATCGACAGCCGGCTCTCGGCGCAGCAGCAGGCAATAGTGCGAATGCGTGAACTCGAAGGCATGAGTTTTGAAGCGATTGCCGAAACCCTTGAGATGCAGCCTGCTGCAGTGAGAGTGGCTCTGAGCAGGGCACGACAGACTATTAGGAATGTTTATCTTAAAACACGGAATGATGAAGAATGAAGATATTATCATAAGCGATGAGCAGCTCGATGCTCTCATTCAGCGATATTTCGATGCCGAGACCTCGCTCGAAGAGGAGGCACTGCTGAAGCGTGCAGTGGCGCACCGCGAGGAGCCGCGATATGATGAAATCCGTGCTGTGCTTGGTTTCATGGCAGCAAAGCGCAGGAGTGATGCCAAGAAGCGCAAGAGAGGCACTACGGTGTGGCTGCAAGTGGCTGCTGTGGCAGCAGTGGCGGCACTCGTTGTTACCGTGGGCATTAATCTCACGCATCAGGCAACTGAGACCGGCACTTGCTATGCTATGGTGGGCGGAGTGCGCATCGATGATGAATCGCAGGTGTTGAGCCTTATGCAGAGCAATCTGGGCGACATTGGCGATGCTGCTTCGGAGACCAGTATGAGTGTGGAGTCGCAGATTGCCGACATAGCCTCGGTAATCAATGAGGCGGAATAATCGGAGAAATACAATAAAAAACATCAATGATATGAAGAAGTTATTAATTCTATTGGCTGTTACAGTGGCATCGGCTTTTGCCCTGCAAGCCCAGAAGGGGCTTAATGTGGCTAAGGTGTTCCAGGGGCGTTATGCCAAGATGCCCGATGCTGTGGTGACATATCTCACCGGCGATGCAGTGGAGAAATATGACTTGAGCCTATATCGCAGCCTTGCAGTGACGTGCGACGCAGCTACTGCCAATGAGGTGGAGCAGCTTGTGCTGAAAGACGGGCTGACCGCCACCAGCAAGGAGACGGTATATCGCGGCGGACGGCTAAAGTTTGGCTCGTTCACCCTACCTAAGCGAAACTACCTCAACCGCTACCTGTTCTATGTGAACAAGGATGCCGACTCGGGAAAGAGCACTGCACGCATTGTGGTGGTGTATATGAGCGGTGATGCATCGCCTGAAAAGGTGAAGAAGCTTATCAATACGGGAAAGTAACACAAAAAATAGTTTTTTACACACATATAAACAGCAATTTTTTCGAGATGAAACGAAATACGATTATTATTAGCATATTGGCTATGGCGGCTACAACCGCTGTGCAGGCTGTCGAAACTGCCGACAGCGTTGCTACCGACACTGTGGTGGAGGTGCTGAATCCACACAAAATCATTATCACCGAAAGTTCCGATGGCGGAATGGGCGTGGAGGTGCGTGGCAGCGGCTTGAACCGCAAATTCCGCTACAACTACTCGGCTGAGCAGAAAAAGGCAGCGGCAGATACCGATGACGACTATACAATCCCCTTCTTCTCGTCGCTTTCGGGCAAGAAGAATCAGGAAAAGAATTTGCCGCGAGTGGATTGGTTCACTTCGCTGGGAATGCACTATGGCTTCACGCTGATGAGCGGTGCCGGCGATGTGAGCAACATGGGCAACTCGGTGGAACTTGGCTTTCTCTATCCGGTTTCGCTGTCGGTAGTGTTCCCGCAGTCGTGGCGCATCACCACCGGTATGGGCTTTGGCTGGAAGAACTATAGGCTGAATAGTGACCGACGCTTTGTGAAGGCTGATGATGGCACGCTTGCCCTGGCAGCTTACGACCCCGACACCTATAGCCACTTGTCGCGACTGAAGATTTTCTACCTCGATGTGCCTGTGATTGCCAAGAAGGAGTGGGGTGGCTTGTCGGTATATGCCGGAGCGGTGATTAACTTCAATGTGTATGGCAGTATGCTCACCCGCTATCGTCAGGACGAGAAGGAGATAAAGGTGTGTGAACAGGGTGTAAATCAGCGCAAGGTGTCGCTCGACCTTATGGCGGGGGTGCAATTCTATGATATAGGACTCTATGTGAAGTATAATCCGTGCAATGTGCTGAAGGGAGGCAATCTGCCGGAGTTCCGCTCATTCTCGATAGGATTCTGTGTGGGAATGTAGGTGAGAGGTAAGAGGTGAGATTTTTTTACGACAATATAAATAACTTTTGATGAAATGAAACGAATTTGCTTTATTATATCCGGGTTTTTGGCTTTTGGGGCGGTGGCGAATGAGGCTATAACTACCGACTCGGTGAAAATTGATACTGTTCAGGTGATTGAGGGTGCACATCGCTTAGTGCTCACCGAAAATGCTCAGGGCGTTACGGTGAGTGTTACCGGAAAGGACGATAATCCCGACTATTCCTATACCTACCGCTCGCGGTTTAGCCCCGATGCCACGGTGAAAACTTCTCAGGAGAGCAACGACTGGTCGCTGACGATGCCATTCAGCCGTCGCGGTAAAAACAATGTGAATTATCCCAAGAACGATATTATTATTGGCGGGCTTGGTTTCGGTGGAGTGTCGGCTCCCGGTGGCCCGGGCAATATGGACATCAACAAGGGCAAGTCGTGGGAGATAATGATGCTCCATGTGCTGGCTTATCAGCGTAAGTTCACGCCCAATGATTACTTGCGTGTGGGAATCGGTATCGACTGGAAAAACTATCGCCTCGATGACAATCTGCGCTACTATAAGGCTGAAGACGGAACAATGACGATAGGAACCTACGATGAGGCAGTGTCGAAACCGTCGTCGCGCATCAAGACGTTCTCGTGGACTGTGCCGGTGACCTATAAGCGCAATCTCTATCGCAGCTTGTGGCTTAGCGTGGGTGCTGTGCTCAATTTCAACACCTATGCGAGCGTGAAGACGAAATATCGCATAGGTGATGTGAAGCATGAATATTTCGACGACAATATCCGCCAGAATGTTGTGACTTGCGACATGCTTGCATCACTGTCGTATGCCGGCATCTTCGGCATATATGTGAAATACAGTCCGTGCAATGTGCTGAAGTCATCGACAGGGCTTGAATTCAAGTCGCTCAGTGCCGGTGTTGTATTTGGCTTCTGAAACCTTATCTATAACATACAAAATAGGCGGTGTCGTAGTCGCGACACCGCCTATTTTTCTATTTCTTGGGAGATTATTCGAGCACGAGAGTGGCGCGGGGAGAGAAGTGCATCGTGGGGGTGATTGTGACGCGCTCACCGGTCATTACATTAGTGAAGGTGTCGCCGGGGCGGAGGATTTCGGCATAGATGCTCATGTCGATATCCACATCGGTGTCGTTTCCGTGCATCATCACAATCACTCGGCGCGAGGGCGATTTGCGCTCATACACGTACAGTCCGTTCTCGGGCATGAAGTGCTTGAGCGAGCCACGAGAGATGGCATCGTTGCCGCGGCGCCAGTGTGCGAGGCGGCTCAGATAGTCGAATGCCTCATTCTGCAGCTTGGTGCGACCTGCGGCGGTAAACTCGTTGTGGCTGTCACCCGGAAATCCGCCGGGAACGTCTTGGCGCACACAGCCATCGGCAACTTTGCGGTCGCCGTGCATAAGCAGCTCGGTTCCATAGTAGATTTGGGGAATGCCGCGAGATGTGAGCAGGAATGTCACAGCCTGCTTCCATGAGAGCAGATTCTCGGGAAGAGAGGGGAGGAAGCGGTCGGTGTCGTGGTTGTCGAGGAAAGTGAGCACGTGCTGCGGGTCTTCATAGAGATAGTCGAGCGACAGACGGTTGTAGATGTCGTTCAGTCCGTCAGCCCATGGGAGCGTGGTGGCAGTGAAAGCCTTCGGAGCCATGAGCATGAGCGGGAAGTCCATCACAGTGGGAAGATTGGTGCGTCCCTTGAGATTGAGGCGGCTGCGGTCTTGCCAGAAAGCAGTTCCTGCAGCTTCGCCATACCAACATTCACCCACGATGTTGTAGCCGGGATATTCCTTCTGCACATCGCGAATCCAGTCAGCCATAGCGAGCATGTCGGCGTAGGGGTAAGTGTCCATGCGAATACCGTCGATGCGGCTGTATTCAATCCACCAGATAGAATTTTGTACTAAATACTTCAGCACATGCGGGTTGCGCTGGTTGAGGTCGGGCATATCCTTCACAAACCAGCCATTTACCGACTTGTCGAGGTCGTGCCGGCTCACGTAGGGGTCGTTGATTGTAGAGAGGCGGAAGTTGGTCATCACATCGCCGTCGGGGTGATTGAGCCACGAGCGCTCGGGCAGGTCGCTGAGCCATGGGTGAGCGCTTCCGCAGTGGTTGAAAATCATGTCCATTACCACCTTCATGCCGCGCTCGTGAGTTTTGGCAATAAGATCTACGTAGTCCTCATTTGAGCCAAATCGGGGATCTACGCGATAGTAGTTGGTGGTGGCGTATCCGTGGTAGGAACCGCCGGGCATATCGTTTTCGAGCACAGGGTTGAGCCAAATTGCAGTCACGCCGAGCGAATCGATATATCCGAGGTGGTCGGCAATGCCTTTCAGGTCGCCTCCATGGCGTCCGTTAGGCTTGTTGCGGTCGATTTCCACGGGGTGTTTCATCGAGGGGAGCACATTGTTTGTGGTGTCGCCGTCGGCAAATCGGTCGGGCATGATGAGGTAGAGCACATCGCTTGCGTCGAAGGTGGGGTGGGGACGGCCGTCGCGGGCACGCAGCTCGTAGGCAGCCTTCACGGGTTTCTTCTTGCCTGCATACTTGAAACTGAAATTGACCGTAGTGCCGGGCTTCACGTTGGCAGTGTTGAGATATACGAGCTGATAGTTGGGGCTTTCGAGCTTCACGATGCTGTCGATAACAGCTCTCGAAGCATCGGAGTCAATTGAAGTGATGGCATCGCGCACGCCATCGCCGTGCACCATAATCTGGAGCGAAGTTTGGTTCATTCCAGCCCACCAGAAAGGAGGTTCAAATTCAAGTTTAGGGGCAGCCGGCTTGGCGGCAGCATTGAGGCCCACCGCTATGGCGGCAGCCGCGAAGATGGTATTCAATTTGTTATGAATCATATTGTTAAATAATTTGGTATTAAGTTTCTATTTCTTTATGAGGCGAATGTAGTCGATCAGGGCGGTGTTTTCTGTGCCGTTCATATTGACGCAGTAAGGCTCGACGTACATGATTTGGAGCACATTCTTGCCGCCGAGAAGTTCCACGGCGAGGCGGTTGCTGAATCCGGTGTTGAGCCACTCGCCGCTGCCGCGCTGCGGCATCACGAGAGCACCTTGCAGATGAGTGTTCACGAAGAGCATACGCACTGCACAGCGGTTGTCGGTGTTGATAGGACCGTTGCCGTTGGCATAGCGAAGATCGACATAGTAGGTGCCGGCAGCAGGAACTACTACAGGGATTGAAATGTCGGTATTTGTAGAGGTGGTTATCTCTACAAACTGCTTTGCGCGAGTGCCCTCGATAAGCGAAGTGCCCGGAGTGGCAAAATCCTCGCATTGGTAGATTTTTACTGCATCATCGGCGATAATGTCGAGTGGGCGGCTCATGAAACTTGCATATTTCGCGCCTTGAGCCACAATGCCCATTGATGCGAAGTTGCCGCCTGGGTGACTGATGAGTGCCGAGGCTGAGGGAAGCATATCGGCAGAGCCATTAACCACGCGCAGATACTTCATTCCGGCAGCCGGATTGAGCACCGAGTCGGTGCCTTCGAGGTGTGCTGCAACAGGAGTGTCGGGCATATCTTCGATTGTGGTTACAGTGGCTTTCTGGGAATATTTGCGACCTTGCTTCATGGTGATGACAATGGTGTGCTCGCCCTGAAGCGAGGCAGGGAAGAAATTGTCGTCGGTGCGACGGCCGTCGATTTCAATTTCGGCAATTTCATTACCTGCGCCTTCAATCTCCACATTGAGCACGGCATTGCGATAGCGGAAGCCCTTGATTGACATCGTCTCGGGGAAGCAGGCGGGAATAAATGGGTTAAACTCGATTCCACCCGTCTTGAACTCCATTCCGGCAAACACGCGGAAAATCATTGCCACATTGCCGGTGCAGCTCCACAGCTGTGCATCGCTATTGACGGGAGTGCCGCTATAATCGCCAGTGGAAGCCACAAACAGCTCCTTGTGTGTGCCAAACAGGGCTGCGGCGCGATACATTGCGCCAAGACCGCGGCGCAGCACATTCTCATTGCCCACGCGAGCGGCAGCAATGTTCCAGTAAGCCTGGACGAAAGGCCACACTGCATCATTGTGATAGGAAGAGACCTCGGTGCGGCGCGGATAGATAGAAGGCGTACCGAAGGTGGTGATTGGGGTGCTCTCCACGAGAGTTTCGGCGCGGTCGTCGTCGGCAACGTCGAAAATCACGCTTAGAGCTTGCCCAAGGTTGTCGAGCGATGGCGACTTCACAGGCGTAACGCCGCCATAGAGATAGGCTGAGTAGTAACCCTTGTCCTCTTGCCAGAGATTCTGGTTGATAGCATCTTTTATGCGTTTTCCCTGCTCCTTGTAGTCGGAATCAACGCCGAGAATTTCAGCCATCTCGTCGAGTGCAAAGAAAGCCTGAGCGAAAGCCACATTGGTGCCGAGGCACATCGATTCATATATGTCCTTAGGCTGCATCCAGCGCGGATAGGATTGCGAGCGCCAGTCGAGGTAGCTCTGCTCGCCGTGCATAAGTCCGGTGGCGCGGTCGAGAGCCACGAGGCGGTCGTCTTCGATAGAGTTGCGTGCAACATTGTAGGCATAGCGAAGCCATTCCTCGCTGCCTGTGACCTTATATATTTCCCATGCAGCCATAATCCACACAATGCGGTCGGTAGAGACGGGCCATGAGCCTCCGGTGCCGGTGTCCTGAATTATTCTGTCGTTTTTCACCTTAGCCTTTAGGCTCTCGATGGCACGGTCGGGGTCGAGATAGGCGAGTGCGAGATAGATGGAGTAGCTCACATCGCGAGTCCACACTCCGTCCCACTGCACACCGGCACGGTAGGTGCCATCAGGACGCTGGCAACGCACAATGTCGGCAATAGCCATATTGTAGAGGGCATCGACGAGGGTGTAAGGTGATGAGAATTGCGGGAAATCGGGGTTTTCAGCCTCGATTTGCCAGGAGTGAGAAGCATCGTCGGCTTCAATCGCGGGATTCATGGTGAGAGTGATGGCGTAGATGCCCGGCTCGCCGGTGGCGTTGAGGTATCGTGGATTCTCGTAATCCCAGTTGAGAGGTGCGATATTACCGGCTATGCCGATACCACGGAAGTCTTCCTTATATACCACGTCGCCGGTGGGGGTGGTGTAGAAGCCTTTGCTGTCGAAACTTTCGAGGATGTCGCTGATATCCACACGGAGAGTCCACTGCACATTGTTGGCGAGAGGCTTTGGCGTTTCGCTTGGCTTAGCTTGGGGCACGCCAAACGTCACTGTGGTGTCGATACCCACGATGGCATAGTGAGCCTTTCCCACAAGCAGCTCGTTGTCGCGTGAATTGAGCGACAGGCGGAACTCAAGCAGCGACGACACGTCGGTTTCACGCGGCGAGCGATAGTTCGACTCAATATAAAGCGGACTTTTGGCAACAGCCACCCATTTACCTTGCACCACACTGTCGGTGGTGACGGTATAGGCGTCGTTCTGTGAAATCACATCGTCACTCATTCCTTTCTGCTCGCGACACCCGGTTGCAAACATGCACAATGCTGCCATACAACAAAGCATATTTTTTATTCTCATAGTAAATTTGCCTTAATTAATAAGCGGATATAGGGCAAATTTAGCGAAAATACTTGCAACCTACAAGCATTAGTGGAATAAAAATTATCGTCGGTGCAAAGAGAACCTATTTGCGAGTGTTAAAATTGTGTTATAATCTGCCGTTTCAGTGAAAAAAATGCACTAATCGGCAGATTATGATATAGTATATTTCGCCATTTGGAAAGAAAAATGCTTCAATCGGCAGAAGAAGCCACAATATCTTCTGCCGATTGCGATTATCTGTTTTCTTGAGAGGTTGCAGCGTAGGGGGATTTTTTGTAATTTTGTGGGCTGAAAGGAGATTATTTTTTATGGCACGACGTAATTCAAGCAGAAGAGGAAAGACGAAGCAGGGCGGTGATGCACTGCGTTCGCTGCGGAACAAGCTTATAGGTAGCGCATGGCTGCTGACGGTGGTGGTAATTCTCTACTTCATTGTGCGCTTTATCAGCGCAACAAACGCTGCCGAGAATGCCGCTCAGGCTGCTGCTGTGAGCCGTGAGCAGCTGATGCAAGTGGTGCAGCCCGATGGGGTGCCTTCGGTGAGATGCTCCTACAAGGGATATACGGCTTATTTTAATAGTGAGTTGCACATTCCGAATGTGGTGATTTATGAGCTTACGGGTGTTGAGACTGACGGCGTGCAACAAAGATATAAGAATTTTCTCACCGATGAGCGTGTGAAGGGGTGCGCCAATCCCTGGGACTACAGCTACTCGGGATATGACCGCGGACACATGGCTCCCGCCGGCGACATGAAGTGGGACGAGGAGGCTATGCGCGAGTCGTTCTACATGACAAATATCTGCCCGCAGGTGAAGGCTCTCAACACCGGCGCGTGGAACATGCTTGAGGGGCGCGTGCGCGAATGGGCAAAGCGCGATAGTGTGCTGATTGTGGCGACGGGACCCATTCCCGGTGACTCAATGCCCACTATCGGCGACTCGAAGGTGGCTGTGCCGCCACGCTTCTTCAAGATAGTGATGGCATCGCACACCTCACCCATGCGTGCCATTGCCTTTATCTATGACAATGCACGCGCTACAGGCAAGCTCGAAGACCATGCCGTAAGTGTAGATGAGGTGGAGGAGGCTACGGGAATCGACTTCTTCAGCACTCTGCCCGATGAGATAGAAGATGCCATTGAGGCACAGTGTGATGTGAAGCAATGGGACCAGCGCAAGCGATAGGCGCAGAGTTGTGCTGAGTAATTACAAGATGACGAACTTTTCTTTTTGTTTTCTACGATGATGATTGCAAGCTATACCGACGATGATACTATCTGCGCCATTTCCACTCCGGCGGGAATGGGCGGAATTGCCGTGATTCGCATCAGCGGCAGAGATGCCATGCCTATTGTGGCACGCTGCTGGAAAGGTGCTGCCATTGAGCAGATGAAGAGCCACACAGCACACCTGGGGCGCATAATCGACCCCGCCGATGGCTCGGTGCTCGATGAGGTGGTGCTCACCGTATTCCGCGCTCCACATTCGTTCACGGGCGAAGATGTGATAGAGATTTCGTGCCATGGAAGCCGGTGGATTCAGCAGGAGATGGTGAATCTACTCATACGCTGCGGCTGCCGTGCCGCCACAGGCGGAGAATTTACACGCCGGGCATTCACCAACGGGCGTCTTGACCTCTCGCAAGCCGAAGCTGTGGCCGATGTGATAGCCTCCTCGTCGAGAGCTTCACACCGCATAGCCATGAGCCAGATGCGAGGCGACTTCAGCCGCCAGCTCAGCATGCTTCGCGAGCGACTGCTGCACTTCGTGTCGCTGATGGAACTTGAACTCGATTTCAGTGAAGAAGAAGTGGAATTTGCCGACCGCAGGCATCTGGTGGCACTTGCCGAGGAGATTCGTGGCGTGATAGCCCGACTGACCCACTCGTTTGCCGTGGGCAACGCCATCAAAAACGGTCTGCCGGTGGCAATAGTCGGAGAAACAAATGCCGGAAAATCCACATTGCTCAACTATCTTCTGCACGACGACCGTGCCCTGGTGAGCGACATTCATGGCACCACGCGCGACGTGATAGAGGACACCATAACCCTTGGAGGCACTCTTTTCCGCTTTATCGACACTGCCGGAATACGCGAAACCACCGACCGCATCGAGGAGATGGGAATAGAGCGCACATTCCGCAAGATGAGCGAGGCACAGATAGTGCTGTGGGTAATCGATGGTACCACTCCAATTGATGAAATAGCTCCGCTCGCAGCACGCATACTCCCCACAATATCTGCCGGGAATGCTGTTGAAGAATTGTCCACGGAGTGTACGGGAGGTGTGGCTGATGGCACATTTGCCGCAAAAAGGCTGATAGCCGTAGTCAATAAAGGCGACCTCCTGAGCCGCGGGCAAGAAGCGGCACTGCGCGATGCACTTGCCGGAATGCTCCCTGCCGGAACCCCTACAATCATTATCAGCGCACGCGAACACACTAATCTCGACGCACTGCAGCAAGCCTTGCTACATGCCGCAGCCCTCCCCGACAACGATGCCAACGAGGTGATAGTGACCAACGCCCGCCACTACGCAGCTCTTGCGAAAGCCGGAGAAGCCATTGCGCGTGCCATCGACGGACTGCAAGCCGGCATTAGCGGCGACTTCGTGAGTCAGGATATACGCGAGTGCATGCACTACCTCGGCGAAATTACCGGCGAAATCACCTCCACCGACGTCCTCACCACCATCTTCCGCCACTTCTGCATCGGCAAATAAGCGAATTAAAACAACGACAAACAATCATAAGCAAAAAATAGAAACCGCTGATTTTCAGCGGTTTTTGTTTTTTAACACTTTGCCGGTTGCTCGTTGATTTTCCTCAATTTTACCCCTATTTTTGTAAAAATTTCTACCGCGAACGAGGTGACAACATTTTTAACTGTTATTAACGGCATTTTTGAGACGCCGTGAGAAAGTCGGAAAATGTGATTCAATGTCCAACTTTGAGACGCAGTGAGACGTATCCCACAGTGATGATTCCAGGCTCAGATGAGACGCAGTGAGACATAACGCATATTTGTGATGGTAGGCTCAGATGAGACGTGGTGAAACACAGTGAGACGTGGTGAAACAAAATGAGAAATGTTTTTTACAAAAATCACGAAGATAAGGAATTATGGAATTTACATTGTATTGCCAGTGGTGTGGAACTCAGTTCCGCACTCACAAAATGACCGCAAGATACTGCTGTCAACGTTGCAGTAAATTGGCTTATAAGGCACGAAAAAAGACTGAGAAAATTAAGGCTTTTGATGCTTCGAAAGTCAAGAATCAGACGATAGAAAACAAGCCTTTTCTATCTCCGACTGAGGTAGGAACGTTGTTAGGCCTGAGTAGGGCAACGGTCTATCGACATTTAGCATTGGGGCGAATAAAGTGTGTGAGAATAGGCTGTAGAACCCGAATCAGGCGCATCGATATTGAGAAGGCGTTTGATAAAGCCGTAGTTTGCCGAAAACGGAAAAAGGACGACAGGCCGACAGAGCTGTATTATTCCACAAAGGAAATCCTGGAAAAATTTGGAATTGAGAAGAAGACGCTTTATAGGCGATGCCGTATGTATGGAATAGAGAAGATTGCCGACGGTAATAGGACTCTCTATGATCGCGCTCTAATAGATAAATATTTCGACGACTTGATTGAAGACGTTGACCTTCACCGCTATTACACAATGGCGGAGGTGATGAAGCGATATGGAATGACCCGCAGTGCGGTGACGACATTTGTAATGCGTAATGCAATTCCGCGAATCAAGAAGCATCACGATGTCTATTACTCGCGAGCACATTTTGATGCAGCCCGACAGAAAATGGGAGGCTTCAATCCTGAATATTATTCATACGCTGAGATAAAAGATAGTTATGGATTTAATCGCGACCAGATAAGATATTATGTGAATAAGTATCAGATTCCACACAAGAAGCAAGGAAGTTTTACGCTCGTTTTGCGCAGCGGTTTTGACTTCGTGATGAAACAGCACATGGGCGGAAATGCCGTGAAAAGAGAATTATAGTGAAATAAAACGGTAATGATGTTTTTCACAGTTGTTTCTTTAAGGAAATTTGCAGAAAAAACAATATTAACCATAAAAATCAGAAAGGAATATGAATATCTGTAAAAATGTCGCGTTGAGAGCGCGTGAATTGAAAAATGGAATGCTCTCACTATATCTGGATTATTATCCGGCATATCGCAATCCCGATACTCGCCAGGTGTGGAAACATGAGTCGTTGGGAATCTACATTTATGCCAAACCGAGGAATGCTCGAGAGCGGAAGTTTAATGATGAGATGATGGAGAAGGCTGAGGCAATTCGTTGCACACGATTCACCGAGGTGATCAATGAGCGCTATGCTTTCTTCGACCAGAAGCGAATAAGCCAGGGCGATTTTTTAGCTTACTTCAAGCAACAGCTCAAAAAGCACGATATGAAATGGACATATGTGTATCAGCACTTCTGCAAATATGTAGATGGAGTATGTACGTTTGGAGAAATCAATCTGTCGCTTTGCAATGGGTTTAAGGAGTATCTGCTGTCGGCACGAAAACTCAGTGACGAGAGCAAGTATATCTCGCATAACTCGGCAGTGGGTTATTGGTCAACGTTTAGAGGATTGCTCAAGCTGCTGTATCGCAACAAACTTATTCCGGAGAATCTTAACGAAAATCTCGACAAACTTGATTGCGTAGATGTGAAGAAAGTGGCATTGTCGAGTGAAGAAGTGGTGCGCCTTGCCGAAACACCGTGTGAGATACCGCTGCTGAAGCAGGCTGTGCTGTTTTCGTGCCTGACAGGGTTGCGACGAAGCGACATTTTGGCGTTGCGTTGGGAAGATATAGTGGACTATGAGGTAGGAGGAAAGTGCCTGCACATTGTCACCCAGAAAAATAAGCGGGAAGATGTGATTCCTATCAGTCCTGAAGCCCTTCAGCTGATTGGATATTCGCCCGAGAAAAAAGGAAAGGTGTTTGCCGGTTTCAAAATCTCGTGGCTTTGCTATCAGATGAAGAATTGGATAAAGCAAGCGGGTATCAACAAGAAGATTTCGTTTCACTCCTTTCGACGCACCTTTGCTACACTGCAAGCTGCAGCCGGAACCGATCCGCACACCATACAGATGCTGATGGGGCACAGAAGCATCATCACTACCGAGCGCTACATAAAGACCGTAGATCAGAATCTGCTTGATGCCAGTGCCAGAATCACGCTGAAACGCAGCAGCTTAAACTCCAGCAATCCACCCACCGCTACTTGATGAAATGCTTTGGGAGTGGAGCGGAGGGGCGTATCCTCAGAATCCCGCTCTTGCTGTTAATTAGCTGCAAGAGCGGGATTCGCATTATTTGCGTAGCGCCGAAAGATGCAGCCGGCGCTGGGGTTAGAGCCAGTGGTAGTGGTCATTGAGGGTGGTGAAGAGCAGGTAGCCGAAGAAGGCGAGACCGAGGGTGAAGAATGGCCAGATGAACCACTGGGCGAAGTGCCCGAAGTAGCAACCGTCGTATTCGCGGTAGCGTTGGCGCACCCTTTCGCGCTCGTCGGCAAGCATTTCGCTGATTTCTCTGAAATGCTTACGGTTACATTCCATCATCCATTGTCGCTGCT